>Ga0192242_10032_pt1 | contig 66248 bp, 54 predicted proteins | sample Koala_Koa27_J3_FD_131235 | JGI IMG/M metagenome (GOLD analysis project Ga0192242, IMG submission 131235) | Enriched cells from koala feces incubated with labeled cellulose particles, San Francisco Zoo, California, United States - Koala_Koa2-7_J3 ...
ATGGGAAGCGGTAAAGGATATTCTTCCTTCTCTATCTCTGTGATCTCTGAAAGATCAGTCACTTCGTGTGTCATGGTCAGTCAAAAAACTATTTTACAGGATCATCCGAAGCTGATACCCATGCGGCGTCCCTGTACCACCAGGTCATGATCTTCTGTCACTAACTTCAGTTTTCCAGCCACCTCTTCCAGTGGCAACGAAGAGACCTCATCCCCTTGCAGAGTCACCATCCGGCCAAACTGCCCGGTAGCGATCAGCTCCGTAGCATGGCCGCCCATACGTGTAGAGAGGTTGCGATCGAACGCTGTCGGCGATCCGCCACGCTGGATGTATCCCAATACCGTCTCACGGGTCTCTATACCAGTCTCGTATTCTATCTCCTGCGCAATGTACTCGGCAGCCCGTTTTTTCCCATCGGTCTGTATACCTTCGGCCACCACCACAATGGAGTAATTCTTTCCTTTCTTCAGACGTCGCAACAACACTTCACCGATATTCTTTATGCTATAAGGTATTTCAGGTATCAGGATCACATCTCCCCCTCCGGCCATACCGGAATAAAGCGCGATCCATCCGGCCTTATGTCCCATCACCTCAATTACCATTACGCGTTTGTGCGAACTGGCAGTAGAGTGCAGACGGTCTATCGCCTCCGTGGCAATGGTTACTGCCGAATCAAACCCGAAAGAGACATCCGTACCCCAAATATCGTTATCTATGGTTTTGGGAACAGAGATCACATGCACTCCTATCCCCGCCAGCCTGGCGGCGGTCTTCTGCGTGCCGTTGCCACCGATACATACCACACAGTCGAGTCCCAGTAAATTCAGATTCTGCTTGATAAGCGTAGGCTTATCTACCTCCGTAGTGACGACGCGTTGTTTCTTAAAAGGTTTTTCGCGGGAAGTCCCCAGAATGGTACCTCCCAGATTGAGCAGCCCTGTAAGGGAGTCGTCTGTGATCTGCTCCACATCCCTGGTGAGCAATCCCTGAAAGCCACTGTGGATACCTATCACTTCCATCCCATAATGCCGGATGGCGGTTTTACAAACCCCTCGTATGGTTGCGTTGATACCGGGACAATCTCCCCCGGAAGTAAGAATACCGATTCTCATAATTCCTCTCTCCTTTCCACACAAAGATTCAACAAAAAAATTAAACGTTATATAGAAGGTCACCCCGCTTTCAACAATAAACATTTAACAAACGTTTCAATTTCGGGGAATATTTCTCTCGTAAAGATAGAAAAAAAAGATTATTAAGGTTACTTTTGCACTCTGAAACGTTTTTTTGGAGACGATTAATGAATACCACAAAAATCATCAGTAAAATTTTCAATTCCCGGCTGAAGGAGATCGACCGGTATGCTACTCACGCCGCTGAACTCCAACAGGCTGCATGGGCCCGACTAATCCGCACGGCAAAAGATACGGAATGGGGAAAGAAATTTGACTACCAATCGATACGAAACTACGAAGACTTCAGCAACCGGGTACCGATCCAGAACTACGAAGAGATAAAGCCCTATGTAGAACGACTGTGGGCCGGAGAACAGAATCTTCTGTGGCCCTCCCGCATCCGGTGGTTTGCCAAATCGTCCGGTACTACCAACGACAAGAGTAAATTCCTGCCCGTCAGCAACGACGCTCTGAAAGACATTCATTACAAGGGTGGAACAGATGCCGTAGCCATTTATTTGCGCAACAATCCCGATAGCCGCTTCTTCTCCGGAAAAGGACTAATCATGGGGGGCAGTCTGGCTCCTAATCTTAACTCTCCCCACACGCAGGTAGGAGATCTTTCCGCTATACTTATCAAAAACGTAAGTCCGCTGGTCAATATGATCCGCGTACCCAGCAAGGAGATCGCGCTGATGAGCGAATGGGAAAGCAAGATAGAAGCCATTGCCAACAGCACCATAAAATCCGATATTACCAGTATATCCGGCGTTCCTTCCTGGATGCTGGTACTGATCAAACGCATCTTAGAGAAAACCGGAAAGAGTGCTCTGGAGGAGGTGTGGCCCAATCTGGAGGTGTTCTTCCACGGCGGGGTCAGTTTCACTCCGTACAGGGAACAATTCACACAGGTGATCCGCAGACCCGATATGCGTTATGTAGAGACCTACAATGCCTCAGAAGGTTATTTCGGTACGCAGGACGATCCGTCAGACCCGTCTATGCTACTGATGATCGATTACGGTATTTTTTACGAATTTATTCCCCTGGAAGATGTGGATAAGGAATATCCGCGCATCTATCCCCTCAAAGATATTGAACTCCATAAAAACTATGCCATTGTTATCTCTACCTCTTGCGGGCTGTGGAGATATGTGATTGGCGACACCGTACGCTTTACTTCCCGCAATCCCTACAAGTTCGTAATCACCGGACGCACCAAACACTTTATCAACGCCTTTGGGGAAGAGTTGATCGTGGACAATGCAGAGAAAGGATTGGCCAGAGCCTGTCTGGAAACCGGAGCCCAGGTAAGCGAGTACTCGGCAGCTCCGGTATTTATGGATCAGGAAGCCAAATGCCGCCACCAGTGGCTGATTGAATTTGCCCGTATGCCGGACTCCATAGATAAATTCGCGGCAACTTTAGATTCTACCCTGAAAGAGGTCAACTCGGACTACGAGGCCAAACGATGGAAAGACATTGCCTTGCAACCGCTGGAAGTGATCGTGGCGCGTCCGAATCTCTTTCATGACTGGCTCAAACAGAAAGGTAAACTGGGGGGGCAGCATAAGATCCCGCGCCTCTCCAATACACGGGAGTATATCGAAGATATGCTTATACTCAACAGATAATCCCTCCCCCTACCAGCAGACCTTCTTTATAGAAAGCAGCCGCTTGCCCTGAAGCTACGGCAGTGAGTGGTTCCATCAGTCGTATGTGCAGCCTTCCATCTACCCTACGGATCAGGGAACAATGGTTATGTTGTTTGCGGTAGCGGATCTTCACCACCAATTGCTCCTTTCCATCGGCCAAAGACCCCTCTGTAAGTCGCCAGTCTTTCAGGAAAAACTCTGTTTTCTCCAGCGCACGCAAAGGAGCCAAAACCACCTCATTCTTTTCTACACGGATCTCTTTCACAAAAACCGCGCGGTTGAGATAGATCAGCCCGCGACGTTGCCCAATGGTATAGAACGGATACCCTTCATGCTGGCCTAAGACCTTCCCCGCTTCGTCTACAAAATTTCCTTTCCCAGGTAATTCCCATGCCCCGTTCGTCCCTTTTCCCGCGGCCCACTCAGCACGGAGAAATCCCCGGTAATCCATCGGGCAAAAACAGATTCCCAGGCTGTCTCTTTTCCCGGCTACCTTCAGGAATCCCCGCTCCCGGGCAAATTCCCGGGCCCATGTCTTGGTTACATCTCCCATAGGCAGAAGCATCCGACGGAGTATCTCCTGTGGCAATCCCCACAGAAAAAAAGTCTGGTCTTTGTCCCTATCCGCTGCCGGTGCAATGTAGTACTTCCCTCCCTGAAAGATTTTACGTATATAATGCCCGGTAGAGATGTAAAATATATCCTTTTCATCGGCGATACGGACAAGCAACGGCCATTTGAGCAAGGTATTGCATACCGTACAGGGTACCGGAGTACGACCACACATATATTCCCGCACAAAATAGTCGATCACCTCCCTGCGAAAAATATCCCGCGCGTCATATACCAGATGAGGTATACCCAATCGGGCAGCCAGTTCCCGCGCGTCTTCCGTGGCTTGCTCCGAACCGGGGCTATCGTGAAAACGAAAAGTCACCCCAGACACATCGTATCCGGCATCTGACAGTAACATAGCTGCCACCGAACTATCGGTACCACCACTCATGCCCAACAACACACGTTTGTTTTCCTTGATCATGACGCGAAATTACACAAAAATCTCCTATATTTGTTTCAGTTTACATAAGTCTGTCCCTATCCGGCCGGGAATTTGATCCCGGATAATGAGAAGGTCACCTGTATGATCCGGGTAAAACCGGACCAAAGACAGAACGATAAAAAGAGTTTTGTGATATACAACCGGAAAACAGGTTATGCAAAAAGTGATCAGTTGTGAGCTATGCGTTCTAACTTACAACTGATCACTCAGGCTAAGTCATTCAAATTATAAACCAGACATCACCCAATCGCACATCCGGAACTCCATATCATCTTTGTCGTAGTCAATCATCCCGTCTGGGGTGTATTGATCCTACCTTATACAGCCGAGCCACAGCCACAAGGAGGATACCAGTTGCTGGAGCAGGCTTTTCATTCTACGAAGGAACAACTGAACCGGTTCGATACTGCCGTGCAACAGATCGTACAAATGGCCAGCCAGTATACAGACCGCAGCCTGATGAAACTCTTCTCCCGTGAAAAGACGCACAGCGATTTTCTCCGAAAGCTCACTGAAAAGGACTGGAAAGAGCATATCCGCCCATTCATCGAAGAAAAGCTGGCTGCTATCATGGAGGTGATCCGCATACATCAACTTGCTCTCTACCAGAAGCAACCCGGAAGTAAGCTGCTGTTGCCGCACCATGCCTATCAGGTAGGTACAGAGCCGATACAGGTCCGGTTCCACTTCCGGATAGAAGAAGATTCTTTCCGTTACCGCTTGTATGCGACCCGAGCAGGAGAGGAGATAGATCTTACTGAAAAAAACCGGTGATCGTACTTTCCTCCGACCCGGCTATACTGCTGGCAGGGATGGATGTGTGGATATTCCGTAACCTCGAAGCCCAGCGGGTACTTCCGTTCACCCATAAAAATACAATTCGGGTAGAGACTACCCAGATCCGCAAATACCTGCGTAACATCCTGCTGCCTGTGGCCCGTTTTCATCCGGTCCGGGTAGAAGGTATAGAGGTATATACCGCCCGCAAGACGTGCCATCCGGTACTCTCGATAGAAGATTCGATCTATACAGACAGCTTGCTCCATCTGCGTTACCGATACGGGAACGACTGGTTCGATCGCCCCGCTACTCAACCCGGAGAAAGGCAAGTGTGGCTGGAAGAGAAGGAAGGAAAGCTATGGATACGTATCCTGAAACGCAGCTATACCGCCGAACAGAAAGCCATCTCCTGGCTCACGCGGCATCACCTGCAACAGGTGAGTGATACACTCTTCCGCCTCTCCCCCGCATCCGGTCAGGCGGGACTGTCGGCCTGGATGCTGCACCATCGTCAGGAGTTGACACAGCACTTCGAATTAGTCAGCCTGCAACAAAGAAGTTCCTATTACTTAGAGGAGATACAACTTGAACAAGACCTCACCGAAGAGAGAGACTGGTTTGAATTGCGCATCACCGTATGTATCAGTGATCTGCGCATCCCTTTCATCCGCTTCCGGCGACATATCCTCAACGGACAACGGGAATATACCCTGCCCGACGGCCGTATCGTATTGCTTCCGGAAGAGTGGTTTACTACCTACCCGCCGTTGCTGCAAGAGGCACAGGAGGAGAACGCTGCCCTGCGTATCCGCCCTTCCTTCGTCGGATGGATAGAACCACTGCTCGAAACTTCTCAACGCCAGAAGCTACACACCTATACCCAGAAAGAAAACCTACCCGTGCCGGAAGGACTGAAAGCGCGGTTGCGACCCTATCAGCAAACGGGCTTCTCCTGGCTGGTACACCTCAGTAAAAACGGTTTCGGAGGTTGTCTGGCAGATGACATGGGACTGGGAAAAACGTTACAGACCCTGGCTCTGCTTCAATATATATACGGATATACCCCACCAACGGAGATACCGGCAGCAACTGTATTACCTGTGCCCAAAGCCGATGAAAAGGGGCAGTTCTTACTCTTCGGAGAAGAGACAAACACTTCTCTACCGGAATCTCCGACCTGCACCGTAGAAAAACAACCCGCGTCTACAGAGCCACCGCTATCTTCCGAAGATACTCCCCGGCTGCCTGCCTCCCTGATCGTGGTACCTACCTCCTTGCTGCACAACTGGCGACAGGAGATCCGACGGTTTACCCACCTGCGCGCCGTCTGCCTGAGCAATAACGATCAGTTCCGCCTGCAGGATCCCACAGGCTATCTGAACCGGCAGCAACTGATCGTTACGACCTATGGTATGCTCCGGCAAAACGTGGAAGTCCTTTCTGCGTACCGGTTCGAATATGTGATCCTCGATGAAAGCCAGCACATCAAAAACAGCGATTCCGTCACTTTCCGGGCGGCCATCAGTCTGCAAAGCAACCACCGGTTGGTACTCACAGGTACACCTATCGAGAATTCACTGAAAGACCTCTGGGCACAGTTCCGTTTTATCCAGCCCGAACTGCTGGGAAGCGAAAGGAACTTCCAGACCGCATATATACAACCCATCCGCCAGGGAAATGCCTTACAGGCACAACGCCTCAAACAACTGATCTCCCCCTTTATCCTCCGACGGGGCAAGAAAGAGGTAGCTCCGGAACTACCTGCTCTCACCGAAGAGGTGATCCTCTGTGATATGTCTGCTGCCCAGGAAGAGATATATAAAGAAGAGAAAAACAGCCTGCGCCACCTGTTGCTGCAACAGAAAGAGTACCAGCAACCCTCCCACTCACTCACGGTACTCAACGGAATCACCCGCCTGCGTCAACTGGCCTGCCATCCGCAATTGGTAGTTCCCGATTACAACCAACGTTCGGGCAAGCTGGAACAGATACTCACAGCCGTGGAAACACTCCGGAGCGAAGGACACAAAGTACTTATTTTCTCCTCGTTTGTAAAGCATCTGGAGATCGTGGCACAGGCTTTCCGCCAACAGGAATGGGAGTATACCATGCTCACCGGCTCTACCACACTCCGGCAACAGGAGATAGAACGGTTTACCAGTTCCCCGGAGATCGTGGCTTTCCTGATCTCCCTGAAAGCAGGTGGTGTGGGACTTAACCTCACAGAGGCGGATTACGTCTTTATCATAGATCCCTGGTGGAATCCGGCAGCAGAGAATCAGGCCATCGCCCGGGCACATCGCATCGGACAGGACAAACAGGTATTTGTATACCGCTTCATCACCGCGCATACCATCGAAGAAAAAATACGGGATCTGCAAGAGGAAAAACAGAAACTGGCCGATACATTTGTTACGGACAATGATCCCTTCCGTACACTCTCGGACGAAGAATGGGCCCGGCTGCTGGAAATGTAATCCTTTACAGCCATTCTCCACCATAAAGTTCATTCATACTTTATTCTGTGACAGGGATATAAGTTTCGGCCCTGAGAATAGAACGAAACTCACCCCTGACTTCAATCTGTTCCCGTTCGCCTTCTTTTTCCAGGGGAGAAACAAACTCAAATGCCACAGTACCATATATCCATTCTCCATCTTCACCTGTTTCGTCCAGATACATATAACCAGAACCCATACTAAAATGCTCAAACGCACTGGAGCTTAGGAGAACATGGGAAATGCTATTCTCCTGAAAAAAAGAAAGTTCACTGTAAGAAACAGCATGTTCTTTCCCCGGCTGCGGAGAGAAATGATATGTTTTGCCTGGTACCAATGGTACATCTGAATAGAAATAGAAATTCAGTGTATATTCGGGGAAGTCTTCCGATGCTTTTTTCGCCTTGAAAAAGGTGAAAAAATTAAAGCACCTGTTTCCCTGGGTCTGTAAATAATACGTATGGGGGTAGCGCGTACCATTGGGAAAAGTAATCACAGGATTATAGGTTTTGTAAGGTATCCCATTCACTTCACACCTGAAGTAAGGCGTTATAACAATCTCCTCTTTACAACAACTGCCCATCCAGACCCATATAACCAGGATTAAAACAGACATAGATACTTTGCCAAAATTCAGATTCTGCTTCATACGTTTGTTCTTTTTAGTTATTTTATGTCGTTTGCTTCCATCCACCGTGTCCGGTGTACGCTCTTCTCACTCCTGTGGCCACTACCAGACCAATTAGGTACTTATCCTTTTACAGGTATTTCTATTTCATCTAATATAGAAATGAATATAGGTTAAAAATACTGCAAACAACAGCGGTTTTTCCTCCTCCGATACATAGGCACTTCCATCGTTCCGTTACGCTTGCCCCACAGCTCCTTTTTCTTTACCTGACCTCATTTCTTTACCACAGACTTCCCTTTCCCTGAAAATTACCCTCCGGGCCGACAGGCCGTTAAATAATTTATTGTAACTTTGCATTCCACTTGTTTATAGTTGCAAACCGATCAAAATCAATCGTTATGGAACATTCATTGACCATTTACAACACCTTACATAGAAAGAAGGAAAAGTTTGTCCCTTTGCACGCACCTCATGTAGGCATGTATGTCTGCGGACCTACCGTCTATGGCGACGGTCATCTGGGACATGCGCGACCTGCCATTACCTTCGACCTGCTTTTCCGTTACCTTACCCATCTGGGCTATAAAGTAAGGTATGTGCGCAACATCACCGATGTGGGCCACCTGGAACACGACGCCGACGAAGGAGAAGATAAGATCGCCAAGAAGGCCCGTGTGGAGCAGTTGGAACCGATGGAGGTGGTGCAGTACTACCTCAACCGTTACCGCCACGCCATGGAGGCGCTCAATGTATTGCCTCCCAGCATCGAACCACACGCTTCGGGACATATCATCGACCAGATCGAATTAGTGCAGGAGATCATCGACAACGGCTACGCCTACGAAAGCGAAGGATCGGTCTACTTCGATGTGGAGAGCTATAATAAGCAACACCACTACGGCAAACTCTCGGGACGCAATTTAGAGGATGTATTGCATACTACCCGCGAACTGGACGGACAGCAGGAAAAACGCAATCCGGCCGACTTCGCGCTGTGGAAACGCGCGCAACCGGAACATATCATGCGCTGGCCTTCTCCCTGGAGCCTCGGCTTCCCGGGATGGCACTGCGAATGTACGGCCATGGGACGTAAATACCTGGGTCGCCATTTTGATATCCACGGCGGAGGCATGGACCTGATCTTCCCGCACCACGAATGTGAGATCGCCCAGTCGGTTGCCTCTCAGGGAGACGATATGGTATACTACTGGATGCACAACAACATGGTCACGATCAACGGTACCAAGATGGGTAAATCGCTGGGCAACTTTATCACACTGGATGAGTTCTTCAACGGTACTCATCCGCTACTGACCCAGGCCTATAGCCCGATGACCATCCGCTTCTTTATCCTGCAAGCACACTACCGCAGCACGGTAGACTTTAGCAACGAAGCCCTGCAAGCCTCTGAAAAGGGTATGCAACGGCTGATGGAAGCGGTGTCCCAGTTAGAAAAGATCCTGCCCACAGACCAGTCTACCGTAGATGTAGCGGCTCTGCGTCAGAAGTGTTACGACGCGCTGAACGACGATCTCAATTCGCCGATCCTGATCTCCCACCTGTTCGAAGGAGCAAAGATCGTAAATAACCTGATCGCGGGCCATGATACCGTCACACCGGAAGATCTGGAAATGCTGCAAGGCATTTTCTCTACGTCCCTGTTCGACATCCTTGGAATGAAGGAAGAGAAAAACTCTTCGGGCGACCGTGAAGAGGCGTACGGAAAGGTAGTAGATATGCTGCTGCAACAGCGCATGGAGGCCAAAGCACGCAAAGACTGGGCAACTTCGGACAAGATCCGTGACGAACTGGCTGCTCTGGGATTTGAGGTGAAAGATACAAAAGAAGGATTTGAGTGGAAACTGAATAAATAAAAGTATTTTTTTCAACCATAGAAAAAACGAAAAGATAGGCTGTCCCTTGAGGGAATTCTGTGCATAAGGCAGATCAACCACAGGGACAGCCGAACTTTTTTTCCCGTTTTCTTTTATGTGGTTCACAGGAGATCTATCTCCATCCTTTCCGGAGAAAAACACGTTTTATCCGTTCTTCTTTCTCTCTCACTTTTTCACTGAAGGCACTTCTGATAAATTTCATACAACGTAAGAGCTCACACTTCTTTGCCACGCGTCGCTTATGTCCCGGCACTGTCTTTCTCATCTCTCTTTCACATTTGGAGAGATCTTTTGCTACGTAGGCCAGGTTCCCGAACGCGACCTGCTCTTTCCTCCGCACTCATCCCTGATCCGGACAACAGATAGATAACAGGAACCTCTCACAGGCAAAGTCGTTTTATCGCATTGGAAAACTACGGGTTAGTCTATGGAGAACAGATATTTTCTCACTGAAACATTTATCAGCCCCGGCCGTGTGCCGAAGAGCCCCTTATGAGTACCTTTCGGCTCTGTACGGGGGCTGATGGGCACCCGCCGAAAGACAATGAAAGCCCCAATGAAAAAACACGGGGTTTCCAACAGCCACCTATCAGACTCTCTGCTTCTTTAAATAAAGTTCCTGCAAACGGTCTGTTTTCTACCTTACGGTTAAGATTGGATTAAGGTTAGGTTAACGTTACGTTCACAAAAAGGCCACCCATTTTTGCCAGGATCCATCCGATGAGGTGTATAACGAAGATACCGCCCGTTGCTTATTAACCAGACTGTATATTCATACTCCAAACATTAACCAAACCCTAACCATCCGATAACTAAGAATCGCTGCCCACTGCCTTATCTTTGTCATATCCAAACGAAACAACAGTAAGATTATAAATCATTAAAAAATAAACATCATGAAAGCAAATGTATTCTTCAGAACAGTGTGTGTAGCAGTAGTTATGACAGCAACCACAACTATGGTAAAAGCAACCAACCCGTATGTAACCAACGATGTGATGAACGGTGAGCAGGTAGAATGCCGGTACGTATACAAAAAAGACAACCAGACCCTCAGCTATCACATGAAGCACAACTTCACCTACGATCAGGAAAACCGTCTGGCATCCAAAGAGACCTATCAGTGGAACAGCGCTACCGAAGAATGGGAACTGCAAAGCCACATAGATTATATTTATGAAAACGGTGAGGTTGTAATGGAAAATACGTTGTGGGATAAGAAAGAAAAGACATACAGAAAAATGGCACAACAGTCTTTCCAATCCAGCGACTCTATAGAACTGTATGCTGCACAGACAAGCAATAAGTAAGATCCATAGGTATAAGTATAGAGATACAGACAGTTCGGGCATATATAACCCGGACTGCCTGTTCCGCATGGCAGCTGCCCAACAGAAAAAAGACTCCCACCCGGATTCCGGATACTCATCCGGAAAGCGGATCAGCTCACCAAACTAACCTATTGTAAAGAGTAGTATCTACCTGTCCGGACCGGCTTTGGGGATATGCAGGGTAAACAGACTGTACTCTCCCTCTATACTCTCAATCTCTATGGATCCACCGTGAGCTTGCGCGATCAGTTGTACATAGTTAAGCCCCAGTCCAAATCCGGTCACTTTTTTCTTCGGATCACGGAGCTTGATGTCTCCCCGCTCGAATTTCTCAAAGATCTTGAGCTGATCTTTGGGAAGAATACCCCATCCGTTATCCCTGATATGGATGAGGGTTTGTGTTTCTGTGTCTTCGCTACTGATCTCAATAGTAACAGACTCGCGGGAATACTTGATGGCGTTCTCGATCAGGTTGCTGATGGCCTGACGCAGGTATTCTTCATCGGCATAGGCAGAGTGTGCCTGCAACTGAATGATAAACTCCACCTGCTTGGTGGCTTTGGCCCGGGCCTTTTCCGTCAGAGTGACCACAATAGGTTCCAAAGGAGTGTTCTCTTTGTTGAGCACTAAGTTGCGCTGTTCAAGTTTGGCGATATTAAGTACATTGTTGGTCAGGTCCAATAGGTGTTGTGTTTCGTCTTCGACTATATCGAAATACTTTTTCTTCTTCTCCGGCTGAGCATCGAGTTTTCCGCTCCGCAGGATGTGCGTTCCCATCAGGATAGAGGTGAGCGGAGTTTTCATATCGTGGATCATGGCATGGGAAAAGTCCCGACGTACCTGAGAGATTCGGTTTTGTCGCATGATGATACGGATCTGATAGGTGATGCAATAGCCCACGAACATCATCATGATACCTGTGGCGATCAACAATACACTTAGCCGCTGTAGGTTAGAGGCGAAAGGACTCAGGATATAGGCCCGTACCTGACGGGTTCCGTCTTTACGAAGAGGTTGAGGATCTACAGCAATGGTGTTCCAGGAGGGAGACCAGCCCGGACGCGTAGTCTGAAGTACAGAATCATTTTCATTTACCAACTGAATGACGACATCTGTTTTTATTTCTCCTTCTCCCAACACCGCTACGTATACAGAATCCAGTGTAGAGAGGGAAATAAAATAATTATAGGCTGCAAAGGGTTCGTAGATCAATCCGGGACGTATACTTGAAAACAATCTTTCATAGGAAAAGTCTTCCGGATCTTCGTCCATGAGACTTCCCAGGCTTATACGTATATTTATCTCCTCTTCATTGGATTCTTCCGATTCCTCTATTTCCTGTAGAAAGAGATCCGCATTCCGGACCAGAGCCTGAGCAAAGAGGGTATTACTTTTCTCACGTATCTCTTCATTGAGAATATGAAATACATTATAAAGCCAGATAAATTGCAGCAAAACTACTGCTATCAGCCCGACAATTGTCATCCATCCAATATGTGTTCCTTTCATGCGTCTGAATTTGTAGCAAAAGTAATAACATTCATGAAATTACCTGATCATACAGTCCGTTTTTTCTCTATCCTCTCTTTCCGCTATAAAAACAATCAGATCTTTCTGTCGGAATATATGCCGGTACTCACTCTTTTTTCTCATGAAAAACAGAGTTTTTGTTAAGGTTGTTTTAACATAGCCGTGCCTTTGCATCACTTAGATAAGGCCTCTGTTTGCCGCATCGCTTCTCTACGTTAACACCACGTATTCTACGGGAGTGAAACCTTAACTCAAAACCAACTATCGGTTAACCAGAAAGTACTTCACTCCGCCCTATCTTTGCAGTATCGAAAGAAACAGGTAAAAGTACTAACTCATAAAAAACAAAAGCCATGAAAACTTTAAAAATAACTATCGCCCTGATCGCTTCCGTAATCTGTAATCTGATGTTGAGTGCTGCCCATCCGTTTGTGTATAACACCGAAAGCCACGAAGCGGGAATTACACAGACTGTATACAAAACGGATGAAACAGGAAAGTATCTGATACCATACCTCAAATACAACATCAGCTACGACGAACAGAACCGGATGGAACAAAAAGAGGTGTTGCGCTGGGAGAGCAAAAGCGGAATGTGGATTAACCATCACCTTCTCTCTTTCCTGTATGAAAATGATACATATAGCATAGTGAGTGCTGACTGGCATACGGAAGAGAATAGGTATAACCCTATCTCCCTGAAAACCCTGTATACCCTTGACCGCGAAACCCAGACATGTCGCTACGAAAGTTTCCGCATAGACAAGGATACGCAGGAGTGGGAACTGACAGGACGCAATGAATTCGGAACGGAAAATATCAGTTTGTACGCACAGAATTGATGCCGGAGAAATAGGAAACCAGAGTGTGACTAAACAAATTTTATCTGTTTTTTATCCTCTCTCTTATACAAGCGGAGGGTACTCTGACCAGGCCACTCCGCGAAAACTTTACAGAATCTTTATGAGAAAAGAAAGTCGGCCGGTTCATAGTGGACCGGCCACTTGGTAGGATCGTTTTCAGATCCTATCTGGTACGAAACGTGAATCCCATTCACCGGTTCAACCCGTTCTACATTTCTTGTCCTTCCAATCGGCACCTATCCCCTGTCCGTTGCCAACCGTCAATCCGCTTCATAAGCAATCAGATCCCCGAGTACCCTTTCCGTATACCAGGGATCTTCTATCTCTTTCAGCTTCTGACCCATCTGCCAACAGAGTTCTTTCACGATCTCCGGATGATCGGACAACGACAGATTAACCTGTTGATAGGGATCATGCAGATCGTCAAAAAACAGGCTCTTTATCAGGCTGTGGTCTCTGCGATCTATGCGCAAGGCCAGTGTATACCGATGGGTTTTCCAACCGCGGGCCAGGGGGATATAGTCTCTCACCAACCCCTGCGCGTCTTTGTCTCCATCCATATTCTGCAAGTAAAGTACACCGGGAGGAGGCTTTGCCTGCACGTTTTCACCGAAGAAAAACGAGGCGAGATCCCTGCCCTGTACGGTCGGGGGAACAAGTTCACCGAGGCCCGCCAGTCCCAGCAGGGTCAGCATGATATCCGGTGAAGAGAGTAGCATATGTTCTACGCGGGGAGACAGTTTTCCGGGATATCTTACCAAGAAGGGCACATTCATGGATTCTATATAAGGAGAATTACTGGGCTCTACTACGCCCTGACTGCACATCATCTCTCCGTAGTCTGAAGAAAAGATCACCAGGGTATGTTGGGCCAGCCCCCACTCTTCCAGAGCCTCCAGCATATGTCCGAATGCCCGGTCTACCCCGGTAACCGACGCGAAATAGTAGCCCGCGCGCGACGCTTTTCCCAGAGAGGTATCGGCATTGGGCCTTACCAGCAAATCTGCGGGAGCAGATCCCTGATACCCTACATAGTCCTCTTCCAGACAGTCTTTCAAGGAGTTATAAGGGGTATGCGGGGGATTTATTCCCCACATAATGAAGAAGGGTTTCTGGGGATCACGGTTCTTGTGCCTGTTTTTCAGAAAAGCCACTACCTGCTGTGCTTCATGCAGAGGAGACCACGCGCGGGGCTCATGTTTTTTCCTTGTGTATTCCAGTAATGAGGCTTTTTGTGATCGTCATAAAACCCATAGGAATACCAGTGACGGAATCCGTGCCTTCTCTCTGGTGAGGTATAGGCATCCCGGACAGGTTGCTGATTCTCTACATAGTTCTTCGGATGTTGCGGATCATTGGGGATAGGAAAGTCCAGATGGTATTTTCCAAAGTAGGCACATTCATATCCTGCCCGGGCAAAGACATCACTGATGGTTTCAATATCTGTCCGAAGGCTGCTCACAGGGCGTGTCGAATTGCAGTTGAGAGGCACACCGCTGCGGTGAGGATACATTCCGGTCATCAACATCCCGCGGTGGGGACTGCTGAGCGGACAATTACTGAAGGCTGAGGTCAATACCAGCGACTCCCGGGCAAACCTGTTAAGATGGGGGGTATGTACGGGATCTCCCTGAAAAGCTACGTGCCTCCGAAAGTCTTCCTGGCTCCAGAATCCCATAGCGTGGTTGCGAAACTGGCTGGGAAACACATAGATCACATGGGGCAATTCCGGGGGGAGTTCCCTGTACGGCTGTCACAGCCATACAGGGTCCACAGGCTTACAACGCACAGTAGAAGTAAAGGGGAAAAGCGTTGCAAGCATAACAGAAACCTAATCATAACCTTTCTTTTTCAAGATCTCTTTTCCGGATTAAAGCCTCCAGGAAGTAGTAATCCGCATAGTTAAGGGGTACATCTATTTCTACACCGTGGGGGATACTCCCTACGGAATGTTTGAGTATAAAATTGCCGTTTTCACCGATTTCCGCCCGATAGTCAGGAGATGCCAGGTTGCGCATGATCCGGTCTGCTGTGGCTTTGTATCCATGCTCCGGCAGATAGGTATGAAGTTCGTAAAGGGCAGCAGCCGTACAGGCAGCAGCTGAGGCATCCCTGGGGGTATCGGGTATTTCCGGTACATCATAGTCCCAGTAAGGGACCAGATCTTCAGGCAAACGGGGGTGACTAAAGATAAAATCATGTATCTTCTGTGCCTGCTCCAGGTACCTCGGATCTCTTTTATAGCGGTAGCAGGTGACATATCCGTACAATCCCCAGGCTTGTCCACGTGCCCAGGCCGACTCATGCGCATATCCCTGTGCTGTATGCTTGTGACGCACGGCTCCTGTTTCGGGATCGTAATCTATTACATGGAAACTGCTGTGGTCTTCCCGGAACTGATGGTTCAGGGTAGTATTGGCATGCTCTACAGCTATCTGACCGTAAGAAGGATCTCCGGATAGGATAGAGGCTTCGAACAGGAGTTCCAGATTCATCATATTGTCTATGATCACCGGGCATTTCCAACCTCTTTCGGCCTGCCAGCCTTTGTCTACGTCCCACGACTGGATCACTCCGGCAGCCGGACGAAAACGGGTGCATAAAGATCGCGCGGCCTGTATAATCACTTCTCTGTACTCGTGCTTACCGGCACGGTAATAACCGTTGAGATAGCTGCATCCGATCATAAACCCGACATCGTGATGCCAGGTCAGATACTTCACAGAATCCAGGGCCTCGGTATATTTTTCGGCCAGCGTCTTCCACTTCCTGTCTCCGGTAAGTTCATACGTCAGCCACATACTTCCGGGAAAGAATCCACTGGTCCAGTCTTCTATGGGTATATAGACAACGCTACCGTCTTCACGGGTAGTGCGGGGATTAAGAATACTACCCGAAGCCTCTATCCCATCTGTCTGACGGGTATGGTGAGCCACCGCGTGCCGGATGTTGTCCCGGATAAAGTCGTCTGCGTCCCGGTTACCCGTACATCCTGCCGCCAGCAGGAGAATGACAAATGTGCTTAAGAAAGTTTTCATCATATCGGATTTAATTGAAGCCTGTCCGGAAAATCTTTATCCTTATCCATCTTTCATTTGTAGTTGCTCGGAAACCTCTTGCTGTTTTTATACGTAAACCTAAAACCATAAACGATTCGCATCGTTATGTACAACCATTCATTTACCATCGGAAAAAATAAAGAAAGAACAAGGAAATCCCAGACAGGCTCCGGTGTTTTCTAACTGTTCCGACACAAAAATAAGGAATGAAAAAAGAAGAGAGGGTCTCAAATTATCCAAATAAATAACAATTTTGGTACATTTGTACGATACTTACATATTATACCGCATGAATGCACACGATTTTTTCAAACAAGACCGTTTTGCCGCGTCGACGGGTATCGAACTGATCGAGATCCGGGAAGGATATAGCCGGGCCCGCATGCAGGTGAAGCCGGAACACCTGAATGCCGGACAGCGTGCCCAGGGAGGGGCTATCTTTACACTGGCCGATCTGGCCTTAGCCGCGGCTGCCAATTCACACGGCACATTAGCCTTCTCACTCTCCTCGACCATTACCTTCTTCCGGCCGGCAAAGGAGGGAGATGTGTTGTATGCCGAAGCTCAGGAAAAGTACATCGGACGCAGTACAGGCTACTACCAGGTAGCTGTCAGCAACCAGAAAGGGGAGCAAATCGCAGCTTTCGAGTCGAGCGTATTCCGCAAAGGGGAAGCGCTTCCCTTTACTTTGTAACGCGGTCTCTTACTTTTTAACGATAGAATTGAACGGATATCTGTTGCCACTGGCTGTATTCAGAAAGGCTTTGGCAGATCCGAAATTCAGGAACAGATCCAGACGCACGGGCAGATGATTGTCGTCGTCGGTGATAAAAAAGGTAATAACTTCTTTTTCCTTTTTCTTTTTATATTCTACTAAGGAGAATACCAGGCAACGGTAAGTCACTTTTTTGCCTTCTACCGTGATGTTTTGTTTTCCGCGATAGATCAGGGTCTGATCTTCTACCTTCTTGCCAACGGTCATAGGGAATACAATGCGGTCTCCTTCTCTGAAGTCGGCGGCGTTGAACGATCGGGCGTGTGCCAGTATACTGAGCATATCGTGGATGCAACGGCTATCAGTCTCTTCATTGACAGAAACTGTGCCGTCGGTACTTACCCGTTGCTGTCTGATGTGACTCACTCCGTTCTGATAGGAATACCAGGCTTCGTCCACATTGTAACGCTTGCCCTCCTCGGCACCTTTGCGGTAATAAAGCGGCTCCAGTCGCTGACTGATGGTGCTGCTGATGGTATCTCTCATCTTAAAGAAGAAATCGGCCCGCTTGCTGCCATTGGCCAGCAGGTCGATCTTATAAGCGGGTTGGGAGTTGTAGGTAGTGGCCGTCGTCTTCAGACTGGCCGTACCTGCCTTCACCCAGACTAATTTCCAGTTGAAGTGCAGATCGTATTCCAGGCTTTCTCCCGCGTTGAAAGCCTTATTTTCGGCCGCGCACTGCGCCTGCAACAGAGCAGGAGTTGCCAACAGTACTACAACCCATCCGATACAGAGCATCCATAGCTGCCGGCTTTTCTTAACGCCGGCTGCTGCTACTGTTCCTGTTCTGGTTGGCAGTATTCTTTTTGTTGTCTTCATCAGGTTTTTGTTTTTTCATATCGTAGGGCTTCTGTTCGGGCAACGGAACAGCCAGTATATTCCAGTCCTGTTCTATCTCCCACAAAGCCTTTAATTCTAATATCTGAGGATAATAGAACACCTCTTCGGGCTGTCTCTCCTCTTCGTAGTTCCCCGTATCCCAGATACCGTTCTCGTTGGTATCACTGATCAGGCGGGCACCGTACTGTCCCGGTTTCAGGTAGTAGAAATCCACGCTTCCTGCTCGTACTTTCATTCGCCTTACCACCCGGTCCTGCATATCCAGCAATTCGACAAACGCGGGTGTATCTATTCCGGTCACATTAAAGAAGATGGCTCCGTATTCATCGGTAGAGCGTATCTTTATGTGGTTCTGTATCCGGTCGGTAAAGAGCCCGTAGAGTCCATGGAAGGCCGTGGAATCGGCTGTGAACTGATACTCTTTTTCCGGCTCCCAGTCGTAATACAGATTGTATTTCCTCAACTCCAGCGAGTCTTGTTCAAACTCGAACGGTACGTCTACCCAGATCGTATCTACTTTCTCCTGAAGATGGAGGGCTTCCCGGTCGTAGCGGGCTATCGGTTCGGGAAACGTAAAATGAAGATAGTCGTACAGATCCAGTGTTCCCGGCGCGTAGGTAGTAACCTGCAGGAACACGGTTTGCGGCACCGTATCTTCCACTTCTCCCCTTCGGCCTCTGCGATTCCGCGACGAGGCTTCGGCTTCTCCTGCCCCTCCTCCTCCGCGCGTACGCCTTACATAGAGGTCTAAGGTATCGGTCTGGGGAACCAGATTATGTAACGTATCCGTATACAAATAGTTCATCTCAATTGTTAACGTATCTTTCTGATAGATCAGCGAATCTTTGATCCAGTAGGTAATGGTATCGTTACGGGTAGACTTCTCGATAATAAAAGCATCCTTTTCATCGAAATTGAGCCCGGTGAGTGCAGGCAGTGTATCGGCTGCGGAGTTGAAATAGAAGGTAAACTTCTCCGGGGTCAGGCGCTCGCTCTTGACAAAATACTGATTGGAGATCTCTTCGTTGAACGCCCTCAGCAGAATATCATCGGGCAGGTAGTGGGTATACGACCTGTCGAAAATGGTATCTATGGTCAGCGAATCTTTCCATATTGTATCCTGACGGATGCGCTCTTCGAAACGGGGCACTATAATGGAATCCCAGAAGGCAATGGCTTCGCTCTTCTGAGAGAATTTATAGTCCATATCGCTATCCTGCAAAGCAAATATCCGGTACGAACCCGGAGCCACTCCCCGGATGGAGAATTTTCCACGGCTGTCGGTACGTCCTACCCGGTCGAACGGCAGGCTCACGAAAGCCGAATCTGCCAGATCGGCATGTAGCCCCACCAATATCCCTTTAATAGGTTCCAGGTTGGAGGCCTGAAGTACAATGCCGGATACCACCATCGTATCTATGGCTTCACCGGTAGAGAAAACAAAAGCAAAGTCGCCCAACGGATTCCCTTCGTTATTATCTACAATAGCATCTCCGAAATCAATGGTATAAGTAGTATTGTCTTTCAGCGTATCGAACAGTTCTACAATCACTCTTTTTCCGCTGGTCTTCACATCGGGATATTTGATCTGCGGAGGAGAGATCACCACTTTCTCATTTACCTTTTCGAGTTTTATATATTCATCAAACTCCAGTACAATACGCTTGCGGGTATTATTAAGCGCGCCCTGCGGAGGATTGCTTCCCAGGAAGACAGGAGGATCTACATCAATGGGGCCTCCATCGGGTCTGCCGATACTGGCGCATGAATAGAGCATTCCTATAAGGAATAAGGTACCGCCTATCCGACGGATCCAACGCTTTGTCCTATAACCTTTGCACTTTAACATGGTGCAAAAATAAGGGTTCTCTTTAAAATCCTTTCATTCTTTACACTAATTTATAAAATATCTCTGACAAAGAGTTCCCGGCACGCGGAGAGAACGAGTAATTTACGATGTACGATTGGGAAATACATAAGAATGGTAAGTTTTAAATAGTAAGTTATAAGTTTTAGCTGGTGGATTCTTGTTATCTTAGTTCCGGATGATACTCAAAATCTATAACTTATCACTCAGAACTTCCATAGGCACACCTACGGGAAACACGGCGCGCGTCTCCGGGATGTACCTCCCTTATAGGTAGCTAATCAGTTTGTATAATTCGTATTTCATACCGGAAAGTCATGGAATGTCTATTTGGGATCACTGATCGGATACAGGGTGACATCCCGTCATTTTAAACGATAGGGGACCTGCACCGCGGAGACAAACGCCACGCCTTTCTACAGGTGTACGCTACCCAGGGTTGAGGTAGTTGTATACCCGATCGTATATCCGGACATCCGGACATCCCTTTGTTTTTTCTTTTTTCTCCAATACCTTGTTTTCCTGAAAGATATTCTGTCCGGCAACACCCTTTCGGAAGTATCTCGCGTCTGTGCGACGATTAACTAAATTTTTTTAGTTACCCATGAACCAGCCTGTTTTTCAAATGTTATAAGAATTACATGGAAATTAAGTAAAATATGAAAAGTAATCTTATTCTCTTTTTGTGTTTCTTCACGCTCATCGGCGGATGTTCGAAGAAAGAATCTACACAAAACACACCTGTACCGGAATTTGCTGTCATGAAGGTACATCCTTCCGATGTAGAATTACAGACCTCTTATCCGGCCAATATCCGTGGCAAACAAGATGTGGAGATACGTCCGCAGGTATCGGGTTTCATCGTCGAACTCTATGTAGACGAAGGAGCTACCGTGCGCAAAGGTCAACCCCTCTTCAAGGTAGATCCTGTGCAGTACGAAGCTGCGGTAAAGGTGGCCGAAGCCAATGTAGAGGTGGCACGTGCCAATGTAGCCAGTTACCAGCTGACGTTGCAGAACAAGCAGGAGCTGGTCATGTACGACATCATTGGCCAGAGCGAAATGGAGCTTGCCCAGAACGATCTGGAGGCCCAATTAGCTAACCTGGCCCAGGCCAACGCGCAGTTGGTGAATGCCCGACAAGACCTTTCCTATACGGTGGTAAGCAGCCCGTCGGACGGGGTCATCGGCACCATTCCCTACCGGATAGGAAGCTTAGTAAGTGCTTCCATCACGACTCCGTTCACCACCGTATCAGACATCACACAGATGTATGTCTACTTTTCCATGAACGAGAAAGAGCTGCTTACGCTGACCCGGGAAGGGGGCACCATGAACGAGATCCTCAACCGCATGCCTCCGGTATAACTCCAACTGGCCGACGGCTCCATGTACCCGGACAAAGGAAAGATAGAGACTCTGAGCGGAGTGATCGACCAGAGTACCGGCTCGGTAACCATGCGGGCGGGTTTTCCCAACAACCGCTATATCCTGCGTAGCGGCGGAACTGGCAATATCTTCATCCCGCACCAGGAAAAGGGGGTGATCCTGATACCGCAGAAGGCGACTACCGATCTGCAGGACAAAAAGTTTGTCTACTTAGTAACCGACAGTTCCACGGTGAGACAGACGGAGATACAAATACTTCCGATAGACGATGGAAAAAACTATGTGGTGACCTCCGGACTGAAATCCGGAGATACCGTAGTGACGGAAGGGGTGGGAAGTACCCTGAAAAACGGTATGCAGATCAAACCTAAAGAAACGAACCCGGAAGTATGAAATTAGATCGATTTATCAACCGTCCGGTACTGTCTACGGTTATCTCCATCATCATTCTGATCCTGGGGATACTGGGATTAGTATCCTTACCCATTACACAGTATCCGGACATCGCCCCTCCTACCGTACAGGTGAGTACAACCTATACCGGGGCCAACGCGCAGACCATCCTCAACAGTGTGATCGCCCCGCTGGAGGAGCAGATCAACGGTGTGGAGAATATGCTCTACATGAAATCCACAGCGACCAATACCGGAAGTGCCACTATACAGGTATATTTCAAACAGGGAACGGACCCGGACCTGGCTGCCATCAATGTACAGAATCAGGTATCTGCCGCGCAGGGACTGCTACCCACGGAGGTAATAAACGTGGGTGTGATCACCAGCAAACGGCAGACGAGTACGCTGATGGCTTTCTCGCTGTACAGCACCAACGATGAATTCGATATTACTTTTCTGGAAAACTATGCCAAGATCAATCTGATCCCCCAGATACAACGGGTGAACGGAGTGGGCGAAGCCCAGGTACTGGGTGCAGACTACTCCATGCGCATCTGGCTGCGGCCGGATGTGATGGCAGAGTACAACGTGACCCCTTCGGATATCAGTGAAATACTGGACGAACAGAACTTAGAAGCGGCTCCCGGACAGTTCGGGGAGAGCAGCGACCAGACTTTCCAGTATACCCTCACCTACCGGGGCAGGTTGGAGACGGAAGAGGAATTCGGAGATATAGTAGTGCGGACCGGCTCCGACGGCGATATCCTCCGCCTCAGAGACATTGCCGACATCGAACTGGGCAGATCTACCTATGGGTACAGTAACCGGGTCAATGGCTATCCGGGAGTGACTACCATGATCTTCCAGACTGCCGGTTCTAACGCGACGACTACCATTCAGAGCATCGAAAAGCTACTGGACGACATACACAGTGAGCTTCCCGAAGGGGTGGAGATAGCCATACTGCTCAATACCAACGATTTCCTTTCGGCCTCGATCCGGGAGGTGATCAAGACCTTGCTGGAAGCCTTTGTGCTGGTGTTCTTAGTGGTGTATATCTTTTTGCAGGATTTCCGTTCTACGCTGATCCCGGCCATTGCCATTCCGGTGGCGCTGATCGGTACGTTCTTTGTATTGTATCTGATCGGGTTCAGTCTCAACCTGCTCACCCTGTGTGCCATGATACTGGCCATTGCCATTGTAGTGGACGATGCCATTGTGGTGGTAGAGGGGGTACATGCCAAGCTCGACCAGGGCTACCAGTCGGCCCGGCTGGCCTCTATCGATGCCATGAGCGAGCTTTCGGGACCCATCCTCTCGATCACCCTGGTGATGATGTCGGTATTCATTCCGGTGAGCTTCATCGGCGGTACGTCGGGTACTTTTTACCGGCAGTTCGGGCTGACGATGGCTGTCGCTATCGGTATCTCGGCTTTGAACGCCCTCACACTGAGTCCGGCACTTTGCGCGCTCTTCCTGAAACCGCATACGGAGGAAGGAGATAAAAAGCACGGTTTCATCGACCGTTTTCACATTGCTTTTAATACGGCCTACGACCATATGTCGGAAAAATACAAAAGCGGCGTACAGTTTATCACCCGGCACCACTGGATCACGTTTGGCGCGGTGATCGCTTCGGTACTGATCTTAATGTTGCTGATGCGCAGCACACCCACCGCCCTGGTACCCGACGAAGACACAGGCACCATCTTTGCAACGTTGGATATGCCTCCGGCCACTTCCCAGGAACGTACCGCAGAGGTGATGAACCGGCTGGATTCGCTGATCGCCTCCAACCCGGCGATAGAGAGCCGCACGGAGATCACGGGATATAGCTTTCTGGCCGGACAGGGAAGTTCGTACGGAACCTTTATCTGCCGGCTGAAAAACTGGAGCGACCGCGGCAAAGGAGAAGATGCGACTTCTATAATAGGCAAATTGTACGTACAGGCGGCCACCCAGATCAAAGATGCACGCATTCTGTTCTTCGCTCCGCCCATGATACCGGGCTACAGTGTGACAAACGGTCTGGAGATCAATCTCGAAGACCGCACAGGCGGAGACCTGGACAAGTTCTATGAGGTGGCACAGCAGTTCTTAGCCGCGCTGAGCCAACGCCCGGAGATCGCCATGGCACAGACCTCTTTCAATCCCTCTTTTCCGCAATACATGGTAGAGATAGATGTAGCGCGCTGTATGCAGGCCGGGATAAGCCCCAGTGATATTCTGACCACGCTACAGGGCTACTACGGAGGCATCTACGCGTCGAACTTCAACCGTTTCGGTAAGCTGTACCGGGTGATGATCCAGGCACCCCCCAATTCGCGGCTCAATCCGGAGAGTCTCAACCACGTCAAGATCCTCAACGGCGACAACGAGATGGCACCTATCACGCAATTCATCAATCTGCGCAAGGTGTATGGCCCGGACAACATCACCCGATTCAACCTGTTCACATCGATCACGGTCAACGGCACTCTGAGCGCGGGCACCAGTTCCGGAACGGGCATACAGGCTGTAGAAGAGGTAGCCGCACAGACGCTCCCCGACGGATACAGCTACGAATTTTCGGGCATGACGCGGGAAGAGCAGTCGACCGGAAGCAATACCACCCTGATCGTCTTCGCGCTCTGCCTCATCTTTGTGTACCTGCTGCTCAGCGCGCAGTACGAGAGTTACATACTCCCGCTCACAGTGATCCTTTCTATCCCTTTCGGGCTGATGGGTAGTTTTATCTTTGCCAAGATCATGGGGCACGACAACAACATCTATATGCAGATTGCCCTGATCATGCTTATGGGATTGCTGGCCAAGAATGCCATCCTGATCACGGAGTTTGCTCTCGACCGTCGCCGAACGGGTATGGGCCTCGCCTGGTCTGCCGTGCTGGGGACCTCAGCCCGTCTGCGCCCGATCCTGATGACCTCGCTGGCCCTGGTCATCGGTCTGCTGCCGCTGATGTTCGCACACGGAGTAGGGGCAAATGGCAACTCCACCCTGGGAGCGGCTTCCGTAGGGGGGGGATGCTGATCGGAATGCTCTGCCAGATATTCATTGTGCCTGGCCTGTTTGTGGTCTTCGAATACCTGCAGGAGAAGGTGAAACCGCTGGACATAGATAATACGGACAACAGTGACGCACATCCGGAGATTGAACAATATGAAAAAAAAGTAGATTGCGATGATAAGGAGATTCATTTTATATATCTTTTTCTGTGCCGGCTTCCTGTGGAGCTGCGGCCTCTACCGGCCCTACGAACGGCCTGCGGATCTGCCTGTAACCGGACTGTACCGCGATACCCTCTCAGTGCGTGACACACTGGTAGCAGATACGTTGTCGATCGGTAATCTGCCCTGGCAAGAGATATTTACCGATACGTTGCTGCAACAACTCATCCGCCAGGGACTGGAGCGGAACACTGATCTGCTGACGGCTTTCTGGCAGATCGAAGAAGCGGCCGCCCTGTGGCGCTCTTCCCGGCTGGCCTATCTGCCTTCGCTGAGCCTCTCGCCGGAGGGAACCCTCAGTACCTACGACACCAAAAAGGCCACCCAGACCTACCAGCTGCCTGTAACAGCCAGCTGGGAGATCGACCTGTTTGGCCGGCTGCGCAATGCCAGCCGCAGCGCGCAGGCAGCACTGATACAGAGTGAGGCCTACCGGCAGGCAGTGCGCACACAGCTGATCGCCTCCATTGCCAACAACTACTATACGTTGCTGATGCTGGATCGCCAGCTCCAGATCACCGAGCAGACGCTGGTATTCTGGAGACAGAATATAGAGACCAACCGGATCATGAAAAAACAGGTATGGTAAATGAAGCGGCCGTGGTACAAAGCGAAGCCAATGCTTATACCGCGGAGGCCACCTTGCCCGACCTGCTACAAAGCATCCGGGAAACGGAAAACGCGCTTTCCCTGCTGCTGGCACTGCCTCCGCAGGAGATCCCCCGCGGCACCATAGAGGAGCAGCAATTTCCCGAACGGCTCTCTACCGGTATCCCCATCCAGCTGCTGGCCAACCGACCGGATGTGCGCTCGGCAGAGATGACACTGGCACAGGCTTTCTATACTACCAATCAGGCGCGGGCGGCTTTCTATCCGCAATTGACCCTGAGCGGGAGCGCCGGATGGACCAACAGTACCGGAACCACGGTAGCCAATCCGGCTAAGTTCATTGCTTCGGCCGTGGGCTCGGTCACGCAACCGATCTTCAGTCAGGGTACCTTGCGGGCCAACCTCCGGGTGGCCCGTGCCAGACAGGAAGAGGCCCGGCTGGCTTTCGAGCAGACCTTGCTCGAGGCAGGCAGTGAGGTCAGCAACGCGCTGTATCAGTATCACGCTACCAACGAGAAGGTGATCTTCCGCTACCAGCAGATCGACGCGTTAGAGAAAAGCGTGCAGTATACCCAGATGCTGCTACGCCTGGGCAGTTCTACCTACTTAGAGGTGCTCACCGCACAGCAATCCCTATTGAGCGCGCAACTCTCGCAGGTAACCGATTGGTTCGACCGCATGCAGGCCGTCGTCAATCTCTATCAGGCACTGGGAGGAGGAAGAGAAGAGACATATATACATACCGCATATGATGATCAGTCCGTTAGCACATATAGACCCGTAGGCGAAGATCGGTGACCATTGCGTCATCTATCCTTTTGCTTACATCGAGGAGGGAACCGAGATCGGAGACCACTGTACCGTAATGCCCTATGCCAGTATCCTGAAAGGTACCCGACTGGGAAACCACAACAAGATCTGCCAGGGGGCCGTATTGGGAGCTGTACCGCAGGATTTCAACTTTTCCGGCGACGACTCTCTGGTGATGATAGGAGACTACAATACCATCCGGGAGCATGTGGTGGTGAACCGTGCCACCTACAAAGGCGAGGCTACCCGCATCGGCAGTCACAATTTCCTGATGGAAGGGGCTCATATCTCTCACGATGTGCAGCTGGGCGATCATTGCGTGATCGGGTACGGCGCCAAGATTGCCGGAGACAGCATCATCAACGATCATGTGATCTCCAGCGGCGGGGTCCTGGTGCACCCCGGATGCCGGCTGGGCAGCTGGTCGCTGATCCAGAGCGGGAGCCTGATCTATAAAGATGTGCCTCCCTACGTCATTGTAGGAAAAAACCCGGCTGCTTACTACAATGTGAACGCGGTGGTGCTGGCCCATAAGAACTTTCCGGAGGCTACCATCCGCCGCATTGCCAGGGCCTACCGGCTGATCTATTGCAACAACAATACCATAGAAGATGCCCTCCGGAAGATTGAACAGCAGATCCCGATGAGCGACGAAATACGCTACATGGTTGACTTTATCCGGGAGTCTGAAAAAGGGATCATCCGGTAATATCACAGCCAGGTGTATGCTTCGGATAGTTCCCCGGAAGTGCACCCTATCGGAATACGATCTATTCCAACTCCAGCTTTCCAAAAAATTCCGGCCGGTGGAAATCCGGCTTTGGCGTATGGATGGGATTCCACGAAACAAAGTGAGGAGTCTTCAACTCATCGCCGCATTTGTAGAAGTTGGCACGGATCTGCCTTCCCGTTAACGAAGAGATCCGGTGCTGGAAGAGCGCATCCACAGGGATCATCAACGCGACCTCCCATCCGTCCGTATCGGGACGTTCTCCGAAAGGTTGTCTGCCCAGGCTACACCAGCGGTCTACCCGGCTGGTGATCTCTGCCGGAGCACGCATACGCCCCTGCCGGGTGCTACCGGCACCGATCAGCAGGGTGCCCGCGCAGTTACACTCCAGGTTATAGTACACGTTGTCTCCGGCAGGGTTCAGGAAAAACTCCACACAGGAGTCTTTCCATACATCTCCGTTGTCTGTTCCGTAGCGGGCGCGTATCGTCTCTTCGCGTACGCGGAAGTTCAACAAGAACGCTTTCCCGGTATGCGCAAGCCGGAAACGCACCTGCGGCCGGTAGGAAAATTCTTCCCAGTTGATACAGTTGAGTACCTGAAAAGGGAGGTGCTGCTGATCCAGCAACCCGGGAATATCGGCTGCGGTGACCTCAGGAAGGAGTAGTTTCTTGATCGTAAGGTTCTTCATGTAGATATCAGGTTTCAATAAATATGGTCGGAATCATACTAAATAACTATACCCTTTGCACATACCCCGCCACGGGATCAACGGCTCACCCGGCCAGACATTCTTCGATGAATGCCTGCATCTCCGGCAGCCGGGCTTCGGCACGCTTCCAGAGTGTATACTGTGCCCGTGCGCGCACAAGGTTGTGTTCGGGATAGGCGATCTTATAATACGTGTCGCCGTTTATATAATTGGCCAGAAAGCGCACACACTGCATATAAGGGAACAAGGTAGCGGCATAAGGCAGATTTTCCGTCTCTACCGGGGTCAGGAAGGAGCGGGCCGCACGCAGGTAACCCCGGGTGAACGCGCGGAAAATATCCATATCAAATCCTATCCGGTCCGGGTCGCGATCATCTTCCTCTCCGGTATTGGCGGCCGAACGCAGAAAATCTCCGTAGTCGGAAAACACATAACTGGGCATCACCGTATCCAGATCAATCACACACAACACCCGACCCTGCTGGTCGAACAACATATTATTGACCTTGGTATCGCAGTGGCAGACCCGTTTGGGAAGCCTGCCCTCCCGGTGCAGCCGTTCGGCTTTGCACATCTCCACGGCGTTTTTCCCGATCTCGTCGATGTACTGCTGTACCCCTTGCACCCTGCCCGCCGGATCAGCCGCTACGGCCTCCCGCAACTGACTCAGGCGGAACTCCATGTTGTGAAAGTCCGGGATCGTCTCTCCCAGCGTGACAGGCAAGTCGGCCAGCATCTGCTGAAAAGCTCCGAACGCCTCTCCCGCGTGAGCGGAATATTTCTCATTTACCGTTTCATACGTATAGGCCCGGGGGATGAATCGCATCACGCGCCAGTAATCCGCTCCGTCGAAATAATACGGCCTGCCATCCGACGTACGCAGAAAAGTAAGCACCTTACGGTCTATATCCTCTTCGCCACGCGCCTCCAGCTTCTGTCGGATATGGCGGGTCACCGCGAAGATATTGGATTGCAACAGATCCACATCCCGGAAGATGGCATGATTGATGCGTTGCAATACATAGTCCGGAGCCTCGGGCTCACGGGTGATCACATGAAAAGAATCATTGATGAGTCCGGCACCCAGCGGAACCACCTGTTCCAAAGTGCCTTGCAGAGCAAATTGCCCCGCGATGAAGGTAAGGTCTTTCCTCATGTTCAGGTCAGCATAAAAGGTTACATCTCCCGGCGGAGACACAAATATAAACAAATCGGATCAGAAAATCTCTCTGTCCGGCAAAGATACTGCCGCTTTTTTTGTTTCGGGGCAACAATCGTACGACAAACCGCACAAAATCATCCGTCCCGGTGAGTAAGAAAAATAAAAAATCACAAAAACATCAGCAGCATTTCCCGGAAAGGGTATCTTTGCGCAAGTGCAGCGTCTCACAAAATCACCTGTGCCGTGTCCTTAGAACTTAGAATTTAAAAACAAATTGTATCCACCCACACAGTCACCTGTGCCATACCCCTACAACCCATAACTTAGAACTTAGAACTTAGAACTCAGAACTTAAAACTCAGAACTTAAAACTCAAAACCCATGCCCTCCACCCCATTGCCCATCTATTTCGCTCCGCTTCAGGGCTATACCGAAGCCCCCTACCGCACAGCGCACCACACCTCTTTCGGAGGGATAGCGGCCTATTATACCCCTTTTGTACGTATAGAAAAAGGAGTATGGCGCAACAAAGACCTGCGCGACATCGCGCCCGGGCACAATCCGGCCTGCCCCGTCATTCCCCAGCTGATCGCCGCCACCCCGCAGGAGATGGAAAAGCTGGCCCTGCTCTTTGCCTCACTCGGCTACCGCGAAGCGGATATTAACTTAGGTTGTCCTTTCCCTCCGGTGGCATACCGGAAAAAGGGAGCGGGCATATTGCCTCATCCGGAAGCGGTGGCCGCCTTGCTGGAGGTGACAGGCAACGTGCCTCAGATGCGCTTCTCCGTGAAGATGCGGCCGGGATGGGATCATCCTTCACAGGGCGAGGCACTGATCCCGCTGTTGAACGCGGCTCCTCTTACACACATCACCCTGCACGGCCGCTTAGGCATACAACAATACAAAGGCAGCAACGATGCCGGGCTTTTCGATCTCTTTTATCAACAGATCCGCCGTCCGCTGATCTACAACGGAGACCTGCGTACCGTAGCCGATATAGAAAAGGTAGCGGAGCGGTTCCCGCGGCTGGCCGGGGTCATGATCGGACGGGGGCTGCTGGCCAATCCGGCACTGGCCTTAGAGTATAGCCAGCGACAGGCACTCTCCGCCACAGCACGAAAAGAGCGGATGCAAAAGCTACATACCGGCGTGCTGGATGCCTATAGCCAGCACATAGAGGGAGGTGAGGCGCAACTGCTCAGCAAGATGAAGCCTTTCTGGGAATATACCGACCGGGGAGATCAGAAAGCCCTCAAAGCCATCCGGAAAAGCCGTCGGCTGGCAGATTACCTGCGCGCGGTATCCGCGTGGATACACTCGCTTTAAGCAAAGAAACCGGCGAAGAAAACACACCGGAACGCGGGAAAAATATTTATGAATGTTAACAACACAATATCAAATATTAAACCATGTTATAAGAACCGTGTTTTCGCACACAAAATTTGCAGATCCGGGAAAAGCGCGTATCTTTGCAATGTGTTTTTCATAGTATTAAATTTAAGGTTAACAAAGGTTGGAGTCAGGCGTGACTCTTTTTTTTGCTCTTACCCGACCACCGCGCGACGAGGCTTTTGGTTTCTACTGCCAAATCTTCAACCGATATATACACCTTACATACCGATCTTATATACCCACGGCCCTCTGGTGTTTCCTTTGCTTTCGGGGGTTGCCTTCCTTCTTATCCTGCGATCCATTACACACACAAAAAAGCATATAAAAATAAACCTTTTTTTGCTCCAGATATTCTTTTGTCAATCTTTATCCAAAGATCAAACCAGCCATTCAGTTGCAGGCTGTCTGCTCCTTGTATAAAACATCCGATTTATCCGGCAACTGAACCAGGTATTTGAAAACAAACATCTGATTGTCCAGGCCGGAAGTCGTACATCCGGCCAAAGTTTCGTCCTTACTTCCGCAAAGGATCAGTCCGATGGGCGGATGGTCTCCCTCCGACATTGCATGCTCTTTGTAACAATTCAGATAGACATTCATTTGTCCGGCATCGGCATGGTCAAACTTTCCTATATTCAAACCGATCAGCACACGGCTTTTGAGAAGGCGATGATAGAAAACCAGGTCGATGTGGTAGTGGGTATTGTCAAACGTGATCCGTTTCTGGCGTGCCTCCAGGCCAAAGCCCGTGCCCGGTTCTATCGGAAATTTCCGCAAATGGTCTAAAATAACCTGCTCCGATTCCGATGCGCTGTATTCAGCCCGCTCTGCCAGCCCGGGAAATTCCAGAAAATACGGGTCGCGGATCCTATCTGTATGTTGAGCCGGTTTCTGATTGTTGAATTTGCCCATGATAGCCTCGTTGTGGGTAGACAAACCGGTTCGCACATATAACCCTGTCTGAACGGCCCGTTCCAGCTCCCGGACACTCCAGGTATTTTTAATTGTTGCTACTTCATAGAACAAACATTCGAGAGGGTCATCGTGTTGCAGTAGCTCCATAAAATGAGAATACGAAAGTCTGGCTAACAACAGTTCGGGAGCAATCTCTGATTCCTGAGCAGAATGGAGTTGTCTCCAAAGTCCCTAAATGGAACGTTCACCCTCGCTACAGCATAGGGTAGCAAGGGTAAATTTGTTCAATCCGGACTTTGGGGACAACCTCATTTTCTAACCCATAGAGCTATAGAATGTACGACACGTGCTTAATTCCCGGCTTCTTACTCCTTTGATGCCTGTTGCTTTTAACTTCATAACAAGTTCACCTAAAAGCCCGGTGCCCCATCTTACCCGGTCTGCTCCACGTTATTCATATTCTACAATGTAGCATCCGATAAGCCAGTTACGTATGGTTACATGTGGATGGATAGCCCTTTTCGCAAATTCCTGTAAAAAGTTATGCGTTTGATAAATACGATCGACCAGTTGATCGAAGTTTTACTGTTCAGTGCGCATCGGAAGGAGTAGGTAAAGTACAAAAACAACAGATCTTTTCTACGTATCAGCGTGGTTGACACAAACTGTTGCTCCACGTCCTGAGTCTGTGCACCACACCGCCTGTTCATTATCTACCGGGATGCACTTCACAGTAAGAAAGCCTGGGTCTGATCTCCGTCTCAGGGATAAGCCTCCTGAAAGATTTCGTTGTCTTCTCCTATCCCCGCTATGGTCTGCTCCAGATCAGCAGGAGGCAGATCGTATCCGTACCAGGAAAAATAGCCGTCTGTCACATACCATGCCCCGTCGATGCGGTCGAAGAGCACCCGCAGGATCACTTCCGACTCCTGGTAGCCAGCTTCAAACTCCTTACGGTCGGGTTCGTCTGTCAGAAAGCGGGCCACAAACACACTTCCGTCTTCCATCTCTATCTGATCCGGAGTCAGCATCTCCAGATCCAGCAAGGCCCACTTCTCACGGGTGAAAGGATAGGCATGCTCCGTCTCCCCATCATCATCCAGCAACACAATAGAGCTGGCCAGCGGAAAGCGCACACGCTCGTACTGAAAAGCGGCACTGGTGGTAAACCGCTCTAAGAAAGCGGTAAACTCTTCCTGTTGATAAGCCGCGCCTCTGGCCTCATATACAGACAAGAAGATCACTACGCAAAGAAATATATATTTTTTTAAATTCATATCGGATTGTTTTTCTGATTCATGATACAAAGGTAGTGATTAGTTTAACAAATAAATGATAATACCACCGGCGGGGAAGTTAAAAATAATGCGAAAAAAGGCGCGTCAGGGATACAAAGAGATGAAACGACGGTTTTCTTCGGCAATGCGCCGCCTGGCCTCTTCCATATCCGTCAGCGTACGTACGCCGCTGTAGTAACAATCGTTGTAGGCATCCGTCACATACCATTTATCATCGTCGAGATACTCGAAAACAAGTTGCACCACCGTCTCGGAGTCGGGATAGTCCCCGATCAGTGTCTTACGACGCGCCTGGTCTTCGGTATATCGGATGAAATATCCGTCCGTACGACCCGTAGCATCTATATAGTCACGCCCGATCAGCAACCACCTCTCCTGTGTATAAGTCAGATTGATCTCGTCTTCCTCCACATAGAGCAGCAAAGGAGTTTTCAGCGGAAAGCACACGCGGCTATACTGAAAAGAGGCACTCCGCACAAAAGAATCCAGAAACTGGGTGAAAGGCTCCCCCATCTGCCAGCAACAAGAGGTCATATCGGTGGTCAGCACCGCCTTCTCCTGCGCCCCACGCGCGAAAGAGAGAGAACACAGCCCCCATACCCCCCATCAGAAAACCTGCAACGCCCCACATCTTCTTCATACCTCTGTACCTACCCTGTCATTTTGTTCCAAGGTGCCAACAAACAGACCCTTCAAAAGGTTTAGCGGGCATTTCAGATTCCTGAAGAGGATGTGTCCGGCAGATCGTGCCGACGGATAAACTCATATCCGAACCGGCAACTCAGGCAGCGATCCGTATCGCAATACGACTGTTGCAACTCCAGTACCGCCTGTGAAGCAGCGGCATCGCTCACCTCCACGCCGGCCGCCTGCCAGCTACGTACAACGCGGTTGTCTTCCGCAGGCAAAGACTCTAGAAAATGCTGCGCGCGGTCGCACAGATGCTCCTGGCCGGTCTGCATGCCATAGGTATACAGAAAAGGCACCACCGTATTGATCACCAACAGATCCAGCGATCGGTTGCCCAGCCGTTTGACGCGTCGCAGACTCTCTTTGCCGAACGTATAGTGCGTGTCCCAATACGCCGAAGGCCGCACCTGAAAAAGTGCCTTCATCTCTGCCAGGCTCTCCACTTCCAGCAAGCGCGAAAGCAGGCCATGCCTCCGGCTACAGAGCACAGCCAGTTGCGCGATACGGATATGCGGAAAATTCGCCGGACGCAGTCGCAGGAACTTCCAGTGCACCGGCCGCATGGGTTCGCAGCGGAACTTATGACGCAGAAAACGGTATTCTTTCTGTAGAAGACGGTAGTAGGCATCGTCCGTCTCCGGTTCGTTCTCCAGCAATCCGGCCGTACCGAACAACAGTGCCTCTACCTGCACCGGATCGTCGCGGTGCTTGTCTATGCCTTTAAAAGGAAGTTTACGTGCCCACACATCAAACGCATCTCCATTGACACCGAAACCGAAATTGCGCGCCACATTCATCAGCAGAACATCCTCCCAGTGCCAGACCGTATCTTTGAGCCATTCCAGAACCCGACCGGCTTTCCGCTCCAATCGCAATACCTGAAGGGTAGTGAACCAGCCACGCATATCCAGCGGAGTGAGCCGCGCCAGTACCGCCTGACAACGGGGCTTGCGATCGGCCTCCAGCAGCGCGAGGTGATTGCGACGGATATGTCCGGGAACAGAGAGCTCCAGTTGAAAAAGCCTCCGGCCCATTTCATCGATAAAAATATCACAATCGGCATGCTCCACCACATGCAGGATCACCGCGCGGTAGGCAGCATCGCGGGAGTGTCCGTGACGCTTCCAGTCGGAAGCCCTGCTATGGATCTCCACCGCACCGGCCCAGACCGTATCACCGATACGTAGTTTAGCCTGGAGAAAATCAGGCCCCGCGTGAGGATTGGAAAAACCAGGGTGCAACACCTCGACCGGCTGGCCACAGGTCGTACGAAGAGTAGAAACAGGAAACAACTTATGCTTCCATACATAATGTATCAGACTTTCCATAGCATAGTAAAAACTCAGGTTCAATACATATCCGTGTCTGCCCGGCGTATACCACCTCTGCTATACCCCGCCGCAGCACCGGAACCGACACCTGCCCGCTTGCATCCTTAAAAAATCATGATAAAATCAAACAGGCTACGAATCGTTTCCACAAATATAATAAAAATCTTATCTTTGCCGTTCAATGATAGACAAATAAATAGATTTACGATTTACGATTTACGATGTAAGATGTAAGATGTAAGATGTAAGATGTAAGATGTAAGATGTAGAAGTACAATGAAAGAAACCGCGCATCCGAAGTACTCATTCAGGGTAAGTATTCATATAGGATACGAGGCATTCATGTATGGTAAGTATCCAACCAGTGAGCTGCACCTCTATGCGTAACCGGCCTGTAACTCGACTGTAGATAGGCAAAGCAATCGGCGTTGAAAGAAATCAACCGACGTTTAGCCCAAACCGTCGCGGTTACAAACATCCGCGGCACGCCTGGCAAAGGCGTCGGGTCGCCTTGGGTCTTGCTCCGTCAGGCGTAGTGCAGCGGTACGCCGACCCGGGGAGCAGGATCTGTCGGAGTGGAGCGAGTTTATCCTGCGAAGAGACGTAAATCATACGTTATACGATGTATTTTCAATCGTAAATCGTCCCATCGTAAATCTCTTCGTCTTTCTTTGCTTCGTTTCTTGGGCGGAACGAAGAAATGAAGAAGAATAAAAATTAAAAACTCAACAAAATAAGAATGAAAATCGCACTGATAGGTTACGGTAAAATGGGCAAAGAGATCGAAAAGATCGCTCTGCGCCGCGGTCATGAGATCGTTTGCATCATCGATGTACAGAACCCGGAAGATTTTACCTCCGAAGCGTTCCGCTCGGCGGATGTAGCCATTGAGTTTACCAACCCTACCGTAGCCTACCACAACTACCTGCGCGCATTCGATGCCGGGGTGAAACTTGTATCCGGCAGTACCGGATGGCTGGAAGAACACGGAGAAGAGATCCGGAAGCTATGCACCACCGGTGGAAAGACCCTCTTCTGGTCGTCCAACTTCAGCCTCGGAGTAGCTATCTTCTCGGCGGTGAACAGGTACCTGGCACAGATCATGAACCATTTTCCCGAATACGAGGTAAGCCTGAGTGAAACCCATCACATCCACAAGCTGGATGCTCCCAGCGGCACCGCCATCACACTGGCCGAAGACATCCTGGAACACATACCACGCAAACAGAAGTGGGTGAACCAAGCGGCTACCGACGCGGCCCAACTGCCGATCCAGTCTATCCGCGAAGGAGAAGTAACCGGCATCCATACCATCCGCTACGAATCGGAAGCAGACAGTATCCGCATCACCCACGATGCCAAAAACCGCAGCGGTTTCGCGCTCGGAGCCGTATTGGCCGCGGAATATACTGCCGACAAAGAAGGGCTGCTGGGAATGAGTGACCTGTTCCCGTTCTTAACATAATCAAAAGATCCGACTAATCATGAGAAAAGCAACGCGTACCCAATGGATCAAATTTTCCATTGTCACAGTTTTATACCTTCTCTTCCTGGTGTGGGTAAAGAGTTGGCTGGGACTCCTCGTACTTCCTTTTATATTTGACATATACATCAGTAAGAAAATACCGTGGACTTTCTGGAAAAACTCCCGGAACCCCGTCGTACGCGGGGTCATGAGCTGGGTAGATGCCATTGTATTCGCACTGGTAGCCGTATATTTTGTCAACATCTTTTTGTTCCAGAACTACCAGATCCCCTCTTCCTCCATGGAAAAGACCATGCTGGTGGGTGACTTCCTGTATGTGAGCAAGCTCAGCTACGGCCCCCGGGTGCCACAGACCCCGCTGTCTATGCCGCTGGCCCAACACACCCTGCCGGTAGTCAATACCAGGTCGTATATCGAGTGGCCCCAGTGGGAGTACAAACGGGTACCGGGTCTGGGAAAAGTAAAGCGCAATGACATTGTGGTATTTAACTTCCCCGCCGGAGATACCGTAGCGCTGAACCATCAGGGACGGGATTACGAAGGCTTAGTATACGAAGAGGGAAAAAGAATGTACGCCAACCAGATAGATATGGACAGCCTGACGCGCGCGCAGCAACGGGCGGTATACGATCTCTACTACGCTGCCGGACGCAACCTGATCCACTCCTATCCGCAAAACTACGGTAAGGTAGTGGTACGCCCGGTAGACAGACGTGAGAACTACGTGAAACGTTGCGTGGGCCTGCCCGGAGACACACTGGAAATACGGGATACACAACTCTATATCAACAACCGGATCTCAGAAAATCCGGAAGGAGTACAATTCAACTATCTGGTACAGACCACCGGAGCACAGATCCCGGAAGAGTTGTTTGATGACCTGGGTATCAGTAAATCCGAACGCTACCTCCTGGGCCGTTCCGTAGCACCTCACCTGGCAGAACTGGGACTGGATACCCGGAATGCCAACGGAGAATATTGCCCCATTTATCAGATGCCTCTGACCGCGGAAATGCACCGCAACCTGAGCGCGCGCAGCGCACTGATCTCTACCATTGTCCTTGTCCCGCAAATCGCAGGAGATATGTTCCCACTCAATTTCTACACCCATTGGGATGGCAACAACTACGGCCCGATCTGGATACCCCGTAAAGGGGCTACCATCACCCTGACCGAAGAGAATCTGCCTTTTTACGAACGTTGCATACGTGCCTACGAAGGCAACAAACTGGAGATCAGACCCGATGGCATCTACATCAACGATGTGAAGACCGATACCTATACCTTCGGGATGGACTACTACTGGATGATGGGCGACAACCGCAACAATTCCCTCGACTCACGCTATTGGGGGTTTGTACCGGAAGACCATATCGTAGGCAAACCCATCGTGGTATGGCTGTCACTCAATCAGGAAAAGGGTTGGTTCGACGGAAAAATACGGTGGAACCGGATCTTTAAGAAAATGAAGTAACTTACGATTTGCGGAGTTACGATTTACAATTGAAGTCAGGTGCTGCCGCATACGTAAGCTGATAAGCAGAGGGTCCGCACGGCTACAATGGCAAATCGGCGCATAGATCCGCGATAAAAAGCCGGAAGTAAAATCAGAGGCTGATCTTTATCATCTGTGTTTCATTCTCTTTATCCGATCCGTATTCACAAAAAATACAAGAGACTCATTGCCCATGAGAAGTAATATAAATCGTACATGGTACATCCGTAAATCATAAAGCCCTTCATGAGATCCGGAGCAAAATGGTTGATCATAGTCGGAGCGGCAGTAGGCTTTGCTTTGTTGCTGCGCGGATTTGTATACTCTTCCTACCTGATCCCCTACTCCGGTATGGAAAACACGCTCTATCCCGGCGACAGGATCTTAGTAAACAAATGGAGCTACGGCCTGCGCGTGCCCCTGATGAAGTATTTCTCTTACCGCCGCTGGAAAGAGCGCGCGGTGCGCAACGGAGAGATCGTGATATTCAACAATCCGGCAGATCTCAGACATCCGGTCATTGACCAACGCGCCCTTTTCATCGGCCGTTGCGTAGGAAGTCCCGGCGATACGGTACTGTTAGACTCGCTTTTCTTTGTAGTCACGTCTCCCTCGGTCGCCGGCCCCGACCAGAAAGCATTATACAGCTATCCGCGGGAAAAAGAACCCCGGTTAGACTCGCTGCTCACCCGACTCTCTATCGGCAACAGCGAACGCATGGGCCAGGATGACAGTCTGTACGTACGCAGCCTGAGCCGGTACGAATACTACCTGATCTGCCAGGAACTGCAACCGGAAGTGTGGATAGTTCCCCTGCAACGTCAGGAAGAGATCGCCTACCACCTGATGGTACCGGGCAAGGGAAAGACCATCAAAGTATATCCCTGGAACATGGAACTCATGCGCAATACACTCAAAGTACACGAAAACCGCGACGCGGAGATACGCGACGATACGCTCTATGTAGACGGAGTAGCCTCTCCGTACTGCTGCTTCACGCGCGATTACTATTGGGTGGCCTCCAACCACGCGGCCAACCTGACCGACTCGCGCCTGTTCGGATTCGTACCGGAAGATCATATCATCGGCAAACCCGCTGTGGTATGGTTCTCGAAAGAACCCGGCACCGGCCCGCTGGGCGGCTACCGCTGGAAACGGATGCTGACCCGGGTCAACTGATCGTTTCATTGCAAACAAATCCCTGATACCCTACAGATGCAACCTCGTTTTCCTCAACATACCGCCTACCTGAGTTCGGCCTATCTGGCTCCGGTCTCCTGGTACAGCAAACTCTACCACTACGGCCGGGCGCGTGTAGAACAATTCGATCATTACCTGAAACAGACCTACCGCAACCGCTGTACGCTGGCAGGGCCCAACGGCATACTGTCTCTCACTGTGCCCATCGTAAAGCCACAGACGATCAAATGCCTGATGAAGGATATACGTATCTCAGACCACGGGAACTGGAGGCATCAGCACTGGAATGCCATCGAATCGGCCTACAACAGTACACCTTTCTTTGAGTATTACCGCGATGACCTGCAACCGTTCTACGAACAGGAATTTGAATTTCTCATTGATCTCAACGAAGGACTGTGCCGCACCCTCTGCGAACTGATCGATCTGCAACCGGATATGCGAAGGACATCTGACTACCGGAAAGATTTCGGAACCAGGGAAAAGGATTTTCGGGAAGCGATACACCCGAAGAAAGGAAACGACCCGGAATTTACCGCCGTTCGGTACTATCAGGTATTTGAAGACCGGCACGGTTTCCTGCCGGATCTGAGTATACTGGACCTGCTGTTCAACATGGGCCCGGAAAGCCTGCTGGTGTTGCAACGGAGTTGAAGAGCACAGGTCGTATACCCAAACTGTAAAAAAAAGGACTCTACCGCGAAAAGAGACCACCCGTCATTCCACATCTACATACATCTCCCGGAAATTAAGGATCAGTTTGTCGTATTGGCCCAATATATCCTGCCCCAGGTTTCCGTCATACTCACTGGCAAAAGTATATTCTTCATCTATGACCGATATTTCAGAGAGCTTTCCACTGCGACTTCCCAACGTATAAGGAAAGTCCTTCCATACATATTTCGGAACCTGTTCCATCCCGCCGACCCCGCCCCGATTCTCTTCGGTAAGTTCCGCGTGCTCTTTTAGGTAGGCTTCATGCTCTTTATAATATTTCCCGTACAGTTCACTATCACCCGCGCCGGTGTCCAGAGTAAACAGCAGGCTCTCCTTACCGGAATAAAGTCTGACTACCGGATGAAGATGGTCCAGAAAAAGATTGTTCAGCTCCCTGTCCTCTCTCCGGGCCGGGACTTCCAGCTCTCCGTTGCTGTAAATATGTACCTCTTCCATCTGATACATGACCGGAAAACCAATGGTTCCTTTTATATGAAAATCTATCGGGGCAATGTAAAGCACCTCATCCGGCATTACCAGGAACACCACATTCTCTACCAGCAACTCTCCCAGCCAGAGACTGTCTGCCACCCCCAGACGACTCTGTATCTTAACAGTTGTAGAGGTGGCCACCTCAATGTCCGTATCATAAAGCGTAAGGCCCATCTCTGCCGCAATCGATTCACTGACAGTCGAAAGATTGGCCCCCGTATCGAAGAATAAGGTTTCAGTTACTCCCCCGCTGGTCACCGCGATGCGGTAATGATTACCCTCTCTGATCAGGGGGATCTTCACATCCTTTGTCTTCCGGATCTGTTGCGGCAGCACATCCCGTACAGGCTGCCAGAGCGCGAACATATTGCGATACGCCTCCACTCCCGTACTATCTGCCACAGCAGCGTACTCCCGGATCAGCTTCAAATAAGTATCAGCAGCCTCGGCATACCTGAACATACGACTGTAGTTCTGCGCTTGTATCTCCAGCAGATCTTTCTTCAGGGTATCCGAAAGCACATGCCCATATGTATCAAACAAGGCGCGTATCTGCGCGTTCGATTCTTCTTCCTTACCAAAAGCGTGATTGCAATGTGCCTGATAAAAAAGCCATCTGTCTGGCGATAACTTACGCTCTGCCGGAGCAAGCTCCTCGCGCAAACGGAAGAGATCTTTTTTCCAGCCATTGAGACAACTGATTGTCTACTACCGGATCGGAAACCTGTGTCCTGCAAGCCTGAAGAGAAACCAGACAGAGCACGAATAAACACACAGAGAAAAACGGATAATAACGCATGGTGTATGTTAGCTTTAAATGATCTGCAAATATAAATATGCTCCGGCTGACAACCAAACCCTGTTACTTATTTAGTCTTAACAGTCCGCCAACAACCTCTGCCTCTGTTTCCGGAAAGCCTCCGGGTAAGTGGTCACCCGGAGATCCGGTGCAGGAACTCTGCCAGATTCTCCTTCTCAGCCAGCTTTAATTTCTTACGCAACCGGTACCTCTGAATGAGATCTCCCTGAGTGGAGGCAATGTGACACAGAATCCTTATTGGTCATCTAATACTGAAGAAGAATGAAAACAAAACTGAGTATAGCCCTTGTGGCTCTTTGTACGTGGATGTTCACTGCCTGTGAACACAGGGGTTATCCCGACGGATTGCCCGAATTCGAACACTATTATTACGCGGGATTCATTCCCTGGAACAACGATACAGTGACGGTGGAAAGGGAGGAAACGGAACTGATCAAACTTCCTGTCCACTTCCACTGCGAGTATATACGCAAATACGATGTACAGGTCCGGTACTTCCTGAAAACCTCCGGCATTGACCACCCGGCCCGGGAAGGGGTAGACTTTGAGATCGTAGACAGGAATGGGAACAAGATAACTGCCGCTTCCGCGGGTGTGTATGAAATGACCTTTCCGGAAGCCCGTAAAGGCTACGATACGATCTATGTGAAACCTCTTGCGGTGAACGCGGCAGATACACGGGTGATCCGTATTGAACTGTGCGAAGGAGACAACATCCATGCTTCGGAAAGTGAGAGCCGTATCAACCATGTGACCGGCGACTATACCGTAGCTACCTTCACACAGGCCTATTGCCGTCCTCTTAAATTCAACTAAATAGTTTTCAATAGTTTCCATAAGCGAATGAGATTGTAACAGGAAGAAGAAGGCAGGTATCCGTTTTTCTTACCTAAGAAAATACTACCTCCCGCGCGGATTCTCAAACGTGATTTCGTACTTTTGATCTCATTTATTCGCACACACCATGAAAAGAATGGACCTACGCATCACAGGCAGACCCCTGAGCCTGCTACTTTTATTCCTACTCCCCTGGGCAACTCTGCGCGCCCAGCGGGAAGTCGCTACCTTCAACGACGGCTGGAAATTCCTGCGGAGCGATGCCGCGGAAGTAATGAATGTATCTTACGACGACAGCGCGTGGGAAAGGATCTCCCTGCCCCACTGCTGGAACACAGACGCCTATACGGAGAAGGCCTATTACCAGGGAAAAGCCTGGTACCGCAAGCAATTTACCCTGCCCGCCGCTTACCAGGACAAACAACTCTATCTGAAATTTGAAGCAGCCAGCAAAGCGGCAACGGTCTACATCAACGGAAAAGAGGTCGGTGAACACCGGGGAGGATATACGGCCTTTACGCTGGATATTACGCCTTATTGTTCGACTTCGGCCTCCCATACGATCGCCGTATGCGTAGACAATTCCCGGCAGGACATCCCCCCCTATCTCCGGCGATTTCACCTTCTTCGGAGGAATATACCGCGACGTATGGCTCATCGCCGTGCCCCGCCAGCATTTTGATCTGCTCAACCTGGGAAGCGACGGGATCTTCCTGCATACTCCCCACGTATCGGCCGGAAAAGGTACACTGGCTGTACGCGCGGAGATCCGGAACACCGCACCTACCGGAAAAAGGATCGAACTCCAGCACCGTCTGCTGGCGCCGGACGGAGGTGTGTTGCATACCCTGAGCCGTAAGGTAGAGTTGAAAGCCGACGGATCTTATCAGTACGCAGATACATTCCCCGAGGTCCTCTCTCCATTGTTATGGACACCCGAGACACCGCACCTTTATCAGGTAGAAAGCATAGTGAAGGATGCGAAGACCAGAGAGGTGATGGACCGGCTCTCCCACTATACGGGTTTCCGGTGGTTCTCTTTCGATGGAAAGGAAGGATTTTTTCTCAACGGCATGCCCTACAAGCTCAACGGTGTCTGCCGCCACCAGGACCAGAAACCCATCGGGCCGGCACTCTCCGACGAGATGTACCGCCGGGATATGCGGCTGATAAAAGAGATGGGAGCCAACTTCATACGCATCTCCCACTATCCGCAGGACCCGGCCATACTGGAACAGTGCGACAAGCTCGGATTGCTTGTCTGGGAAGAGATACCGGTCATAGACCTTGTTCCGGACATGGAAGGGTACGGAGAGGCCTGCGAACAGAACCTGCGGGAGATGATCCGCCAGCACTACAACCACCCTTCGGTGATCTCCTGGGGATACATGAATGAGATCCTGCTGGTGACGCAGCGTCGCTACCCGACCGAAGAGGAGCTGAAACCGGTACTGGAACGTACGCTGGCCCTGGCCAACCGCCTGGAAAAGGCCCTCAAGGAAGAAGACCCGCACCGGGTGAGCACCATGGCCTTCCACGGCAGCAACTCCTACAACGAATACGGTCTGGGCGAAATCACAGATGTGGTAGGATGGAATCTCTATCAGGGATGGTACGGCGGGGAGTTCAGCGGTTTCGACCGCTTCCTGGCCGAACAGCACCAACGCCATCCCGATCATCCGATCATCGTCAGTGAATACGGAGCCAACTCTGACCGCAGGGTACACTCCTTAGAGCCCCGACGGTTCGACTTCAGCATGGAATACCAGCAACTCTACCTGGAACACTACCTGCCGGTGATCGCGCGGGAGCCTTACATCGCGGGAGGTACACACTGGAACTTCATCGACTTTTCTTCGGCCCTGCGCGAGGAGTCTATGCCCCGGATCAACAGCAAAGGCCTGGTCTATGCCAACCGCGCGCCCAAGGATGTATATTACTATTTCCAGGCCATGTTCCGCAAGGATATTCCGGTGCTTCACATCGCTTCCCGCGACTGGGACCAACGCTGCGGTATCCGGGAAGGAACGAAGGAGGTGATTCAACCCGTGAAGATATATACCAACCTGCCGGAGGTGGAACTGTTTGTAAACGGCGTTTCCATCGGCAGCAAAGAGACAGTCAACTGTACGGCGGTGTTTGATGTCCCTTTCCGTCAGGGAGATAATTTCCTGCGGGCCGTGTCGTCCACACCTACCGAAGCACCCACGGAAGACGGAATGCAGATCCGGTTCACTCCTGTACCGGACCGGCTGACCGCGGAGAACATACGGGAGGTGGAACTGGCTATCAACACGGGTAGTCACTGCTTTTACACCGGAGAGGAAAGCGGACTTACCTGGTTGCCGGACCGACCTTACAGGCCCGGTGGCTGGGGCTACCTCGAACATCCGGACGCGGAGGTCACAGAGACACAGACGGAGATACGGGGTACCTTAGACAATCCGCTCTTTCAGACCCTGCGTACCAACCCCGGCGGATACAGGTTCGATGTGCCGCGGGGAATGTATGAAGTGGAACTCCTCTTCGCGGATATTTTCCGGCAAAGCGACCAGCTTGCCTACCAGCTGGGAGGTGCTTCACAGACCGAAGAGCGGAGCAATGTATTCGATATCCGGATCAATGACCGGTGTGTGGAAAAGGCCTTCTCTCCCTCACAGGTGGGAGGATACTTCCACGCCCTGCGCAAACGCTATCCGGTCTATTGCGAAGATGGCAAGCTGGAGATCACCCTTCCTGCGAAACAGGGGGTAAGCCTGCTCAATGGCATCAAGATACGTAAACTATAATCCCTATAAAACCCATCAGAAAATGAAAATCCGTTCTTTTTTCCTGTATATAGCGCTGATCTGTCTGGCTCTTCCCCTGACCGCCCAATCTATCTGGAACCGTTCTCACCTGGAACAGGTGAAAGCCTCTGTAACTGCTCCTGCCTACGCGGCGTCTTACGAGGCGCTGACCCAGGAGGCCGATAAGCTGCTGGATGTACACCCTCTTTCGGTAATGATGAAAGAGAAAGCACCTGCCAGCGGCAACAAACACGACTACATGAGCCAGGCGCGCTACTACTGGCCCGATCCTTCCCGGCCCGACGGCAGGCCTTATGTGGAGCGGGACGGACTATCCAACCCGGAACTGGAAAAGCTGGACCGGGTACGGCTGGGACAAACAGCCGACCGGGTGATCACACTTTCCCTGGCCTGGTACTTCAGCGGAGAGGAGAAATACGCCGATAAAGCCACGGAACTGCTGCGGGTATGGTTTCTCAACACAGATACCCGCATGAACCCCCACCTCACCTACGCGCAGGTGGCACCGGGACACAACAACGACCAGGGTCGTTGCTACGGCGTACTCGATGCCTACTCTTTTGTGGAAATGCTGGATGCCGTGCAACTGCTGGAAGATTCCAAGTCTTTTACTTCGTCCGACGCGCGCCAGCTGAAAGCCTGGTTCGGGAAACTACTCGACTGGATACTCACCAGTGAGCAGGGGATAGACGAAGGCAGACAGGCCAACAACCACAGTACGGCCTACGATGCCCAGGTAATAGCTTATGCCCTCTATACAGGTAAAAAGGAGGTGGCCACGCGCGTACTGAACGAATTTCCGGAAAAAAGGATCTTCACCCAGATCGAACCGGACGGCCGCCAGCCTCACGAACTCCGACGGACGCTGGCCTTCGGATACTCGCAGTACAACCTCAGACATATGATCGATATTTTCGAGATGGGACATAAGATCGGTGTTTCTATCGAAAACTCCGTTTCCACCGACGGCCGGAGTTTCTACAAAGCCATGGATTTCCTGGCACAGTATATGAGCAAAGAGGTGAGCGACTGGCCCTACAAGCAGATCAGCGACTGGGACGGCAAGCAACAGGAATTTGCTCAGGACCTGTACCGGACCTGGCTTTTCTCTCCCGACCGGAAAGATTACCTGTGTATATACCGTGAAAACCGCCGGATCCACCGTGAAGACCGTTTCTATCTGCTCTATTTCCAGCCTACCGTTGTAGATCACGCGTTCGCCTTTGCCGACGTGCAACTGCGGCTGGCTATGAAAAGCACCGAGCAGGCCCAAAAAGAGTACACAGGCAACAAGCGTCTGGTAGCACCCCGTTGCATAGAAAAAGACGGTAGCCTGCGCCTGATCGGTGCGCGCGACTGGTGTTCCGAGTTCTTCCCGGGTTCGCTGTGGCACATGTATGCCTATAGCAACGAGAATACCTGGCGCGAACAGGCAGTAACCTATACCTGGCCACTGGAAGAGGTAAAATGGCACCGGGGTACCCACGACCTTGGATTCATGGTTTACTGCTCTTTCGGAAAGGCCTATGAACTGACCGGCGAGCAATCGTACCGCGACGTGGTGATGCAGGCTGCCAGAACCCTCCGTACACGCTACAACGACCAGGTGAAAGCGATACGTTCCTGGGACTTCAACCGTCAGGTATGGCAATACCCGGTGATCATAGACAATATGCTCAATCTGGAGCTGCTCTTCCGCGCCACAGAGATCTCCGGCGATTCTGCTTTCTACCACATCGCCGTGAACCATGCGAATACTACCCTGAAACACCATTTCCGGGACGACTATTCCTCTTACCATGTGGTAGACTACGATACCCTCACCGGAGAGGTACGTCTGAAAGGTACCCACCAGGGGCATGCCGACGATTCTTTCTGGAGCCGGGGTCAGGCCTGGGGAATGTATGGATATACCCTGTGTTACCGATTCACCCGGGACCCGGCCTATCTGCGTCAGGCAGAAGCGATCACCGATTTCTTCTATGGCCTCCCGGATATGCCCACCGATCAGGTACCTTACTGGGACATGAAAGACCCGCATATACCCCATGCTCCCCGGGATGCCTCGGCAGCAGCTATCTTTGCTTCCGGTCTGTACGAACTTTCGACCTATGTGACCGGAGAGAAAGCGATCCGCTACCGTGAACTGGCCGACACCCTTGTGGAGAATCTGTCCAATGACTATCAGACAGCACCGGGAACCCATTATGGATTCCTTCTACTCCATTCTACCGGGCATCATCCGGGTGGAGACGAGATCGATGCACCCATTGTATATGCCGATTATTACTACCTGGAAGCACTGAGCCGCAAAGAGCGTCTGGCTAGGAAATAAGATTTTTCTACTTAAAGTTTTCAGGTTTTTTACCTTCACGCCTTCACACTTAAGGAAAAGAAATTGATTATAAACGTCTTAAGTGTGAAGGCAGGTTGTCTTTTGTGCTTTCACCCTGCCTTCACGCCTTCACAGAAAAACGCCTCAACCAAATACAATATCCAACTAATTATCAATTACTTATCCCAATCATGCAACTAAATCGTATCTACAACTTTCTTTTCCGGAAGATATTTCACTTCCGTACTTGCCCCATGCGTACTAAGCACAGCACGGAAGATCGTAAGCCTATGAAAGACACCTGCTCAGCCTATGGAAGAGCGTCCGGAGTGCACAAACCAACCAACCGAAGGCCATAAGCAGACAGCGTGAATCCCATACACACAGGACTTCCATAACCAATCTGCCTTTCCGGAAGGGTTTATCAGAAAAATACACCCGGACTCTTTCAGATAAAGCGAAGAAAAATACCGCTGAACGACTGTCAACTCACAGGAAACCATCTGCTCCTATACGGATACGTCCCTGATCCCACGCCGTGGGACTGCTTGTTCCAGGCCGTGGGACATATCGTTTTACGTCGTGGGACGATACGTCCCACGACATGGGATCACAAAGATACCAAGGACCAAACACTTCCCTATCCTGCAAAGAACATCCGGATACCATAGAGTCTACACACATACAGGACAGTGCGAGCCAGTCTTACACCCCTATCTCTGTCAGAGACCCCCTTCAGAGCATAAAACGTATGTCATAAGTTCTTCTTTATCGCATAGGGCTTCATGCTTTACGGTTCATTTACTACACCGGTCCCTGGTTCGGGAATCAGGAAGGGTATATTTTCTATCAAACTGATTTTCAACCAAAGTGAGGAAGAACCAGCTGCAACAGGAGGAATACAGTCCACCCGTCCACCCAAACCAAGAACATACATGGTGAAAGCAGGTGAAAGCACAAGAAAGCAGTCTGCCTTCACACATAAGCAACTCATGCCAAACAAATTACATACCTCCGTGAAGGCGTGAAAGCAAAAATTCAAAAAACTCTGAGTAATAAGATCTATCTACCTGTTCCCTGCTCCCACCGAACTCTATTACTCAGGAAATACCAGATATGTCACCCAACAGGGAAAGAAATAGTATGTATGCCCTTATTGTACGGATTTTATCAACATTCCGGAACATATACACCCTAAAATGGAACCTATTTTATAGAATTGTGTACCTTAACGTAGCTGTTATTTGTTATCTTTGCTCCCGCTGCATTGTAAGTAAACCATCATTCATCACTTTAAATAACTGAATTACCATGGCAAATCTATTTGATGTAACCGGAAAGGTTGTTGTGATTACCGGGGGGACCGGTGTATTGGGAAAAGCCATTGCCTCTCATCTGGCCGAAGAAGGAGCTAACGTCGTGATCCTGGGCCGCAAAGCGGAAGTAGGTAACGAGATGGTGGAAGAGATCCGCGACCAAGGCGGTGAAGCCCTGTTCTTAGTTACTGACGTACTCAACCGGGAGCTCCTGGAGCAGAACCTCGCCGATATTCTCAAGGCTTACGGCCGTGTGGATGCACTGCTCAACGCGGCAGGCGGTAACATGCCCGGAGCTACCATCGCGCCGACAGGGACTTTTTTCGATCTGAATATTGAAGATTTTCAGAAAGTACTGGACCTGAACCTCACCGGTACCGTATTGCCTACCCAGATATTCCTGGCTCCTATGGTAGCTCAGAAACAGGGATGTATCGTAAACTTCTCTTCCATGGCGGCTTTCCGGCCGATGACCCGTGTAGCCGGATATGCCGCTGCCAAAGCAGGGATCTCCAATTTCACCCGGTTCATGTCTACGGAAGTAGCCACCAAATTCGGCTCGGGTATCCGCGTAAATGCCATTGCCCCGGGATTCTTCCTGACAGAGCAAAACCGCGCGTTGCTAACGAATCCGGACGGAACGTATACCGACCGTGGTCAGAGCGTGATCAGGCAGACTCCTTTCGGACGTTTCGGACGTGCCGAGGAACTGTGTGGTACCATCCAGTATCTGATCAGTGACGCTTCCAGTTTTGTAACAGGTACAGTGGCTGTAGTAGACGGTGGATTCGAATCTTTTGCTATGTGATCTTTTCCGGACGAAATCGATGAATAAAATAACCTCACCGGGCAGAAAGACCTTATAAAGGGTCTGCACTGCTCTCTACAAAAGATTATACGTATGTATCTTTCTGAACAAACCTGGCGCTGGTATGGTCCTAATGATCCTGTAAGTCTGTCGGATATCCGACAGGCAGGAGCTACCGGAGTGGTGACGGCGCTTCATCATATCCCTAACGGAGAAGTATGGACCGTGGAAGAGATCCGCAAACGCAAAGAAGAACTGGAAGCGGCGGGCCTGAAATGGTCTGTTGTGGAGAGTGTCCCTGTACATGAATATATCAAAACGCAGACGGGCGATTTCCGGAAATATATAGAGAATTACAAACAGAGCCTGCGCAACCTGGGTGCCTGCGGTATTCGTACGGTGACGTATAACTTCATGCCTGTACTGGACTGGACACGTACCGATCTGTCCTATGAACTGCCCGACGGATCGCGCGCGCTCCGCTTTGAACGGGCGGCCTATGTGGCCTTTGACCTGTATCTGCTCCGCCGCCCGGGCGCGGAAGCGGAATACAGCGACGAAGAGAAGGGCAGGGCCAGAGCACGCCTCGACAGCATGACAGAGGAAGAAAAAAATCGTCTGGTACGCAACATGATCGCCGGATTGCCCGGTTCAGAAGAGAGCTTTACGCTGGAGCAATTTCAGCAGGAGCTGGATCGGTACAACGACATCACGGCGGATCGTCTGCGCCAGAACCTGATCTATTTCCTGAAGGAGGTAACTCCCGTAGCGGAAGAGGCTGGTGTGAATCTGGTGATCCATCCCGACGATCCTCCCTATCCGATCCTGGGACTGCCCCGCATCCTGAGCAGAGAAGAGGACTTCCGGGCCCTGATCGAAGCCGTACCCAGCCCGGCCAACGGACTTTGCCTGTGTACCGGCTCGTTCGGAGTATCTTCAGCCAATGACCTGGCCGGAATGATGCAACGGTTTACCGACCGCATCCACTTTGTACACCTCCGCAGTACCCAACGCGATAAAGAGGGAAATTTCTACGAGGCCAATCACCTTGAAGGAGATGTGGATATGTATGAAGTGATGAAAGCTTTCCTGCACCTGCAACAGCAACGCCGGCAATCTATCCCCATGCGTCCGGACCACGGACACCAGATGATAGACGATCTGAGAAAACAGACCAACCCCGGATATTCCTGCATCGGCCGCCTGCGCGGACTGGCGGAACTGCGCGGACTGGAGATGGGTATCGCGCGTTCGCTGTCAGACTGATGCACAACGTTTAGCAATAAAAAAGTCCGGTGCTTATTATTACACCGGACTTTTTTTATACATAGTACATCATATTATAATAAATAAATTAGATGCGATTGAAATCTTTTCTGTTACTTACTATGCCCGGGTTAGTAAATGGTGCATGTAGTGCTTTTATAGTCATCATTCTCTAATCACAACCTATTCAACCTATTCCTCCAACTATTTCCTCTCATTTTTTCTTTATGCTTAAAGATCTTCATCGTATAAGCAGAAGTATACATTCCAAAAAAGATTACTTAAAATCGCATTTTTATTACATTTATTTGGATATCTGAAATAAAATGTTTTACTTACACTTTCAAATGCTAAACTTTATGTTTTTATCAGAGAGTTTATACCTAACTTCAGCTATAAAACAAATTACAGAGCAAATGCTATTTATACTATTGAAAGGAAAACAGGAGTAAAAATCAGGACCAACTATTGGAAAAGATATACCGATTTCTATAAGGTTCGCCACCTTATAGATTTCAAAAACCTCCTTGTGAGGATTAACTAATAAAATCTATAGCGGGATTTATGTATGAACTAACAACACAAGAAGGCGCCACAAAGGTAGACAAATTATGTAATATCCGGAGCCATTTTGGAAAAACAGAGATGCTCCGGCGTATCTGGTGTAGATCAATCATGAACCGGTTGCGTGAAAAAAAGAGCGGATACCGAAAAGCTTATGAGTAGGTCATAAAATTTAAATCACATGCTTATGAAAACTAAATTAACGAAAGAAGACATGAAGAAAATAACTGGTGGAGCCAGTGTAACCCCACAAGAATATTGTAAGAATCTACAACTGCATGCAAGTAGAGATAGTGGGACCTGGGATAAAAATACTTGGGACGCCCGGGGACAATCTTGGGAGAAACACTGTACGTAAATAAAAATAGATCTTATATAATCCAGATTCTTGCTAATTAGAATGAGGTGCCAGCCTTATTGCTGACACCTCATTCTAACTAATTTTATAATGTATGAAAAAGACATTCATAATAGTTTGTTATATATTAATTGCTTCGAACCTGCATGCTCAAAAAACTAAAATATTAGAGCCTGCTATATTGGAATGCCATTACAGATATCAAGCCCTAAAAGATACAGTCAACGGAGTTCCGTTCAATGAAGATCTTATTATATTACGCACTGGTAAAAACATAAGTCAAGTATTCAGTTATCACCTATTTTATGGAGATTCTCTATTAAGTACTCCGTCTGGTAGCAAGTTAGCAGGACAATTAACCATGGAAGGAATCCGGAAACAAGATTATGCCAGTATCCCTGGCATAAAAATAATGCGAGAATATCTTTATAAAAATTATCCATCTGGGAAAATAACAACCGTCTCCTATGTAAATGGGCTGAATGATGTGATTTTTGAAGAAGAGAATGAAACACAAATCTGGACTATACAAGACAGTTTTAAAAACATTCTTGACTACCGATGTCAACTTGCAAACTGTAAATTCCGGGGTAGAGAATATTACGCTTGGTTTACTACGGAAATCCCTATTAACGAAGGACCCTGGAAATTCAATGGTTTACCCGGATTAATTATGGAAGTATATGATAAAAACAGGCATTATCATTTTGAAATAGTAAGTATCAAAACGGATAATTTACAACCTGTTACATTTTATAATCTGTTGAAAAGGAAACCAGCCAGAACTACAAGAAAGAAATATCTGAGCACATTAAAGAAATATACAGAAAACTCTGTACAAGCTATGAAAGCATCCAGTGGAATAGATCTGAACCCGGATAATAAACCTATAGAGAACAGGACTGCGTATGACCTTATGGAAAGGGATTATTAAGGCTATAAAATAACCATTCATTTCTATTTCCATATCACAATAACCTGATACACAATTATAGATATATTCACTGAATAATAACACAAAATTCAATACCATACAGTTTTTTGATCCGTTACTAATGAAGTTATTATACATTATCCTTTTTGCCTGTAGCCTGCCCTTCTGTGTTTTTTCCCAGGAAGTAACACTAACAGGTACGATCTACAACGAAGAAGAGGATAAACCCCTTCCTAACGCAAATATCCTGATATACTCTAAAGAGACGAATAAACTGATTACTTTTGGTATCGCAGATACTTTCGGGAGTTTTGTTATAAGAGTCAGCAAAAACCAGGCGCGTGCTGCTACTATTACGTTCTCTTGCCTGGGATTTCATTCCATCAGACAAGATCTCATCGGAGATGACCAGACGTTCAGGGTAATGATGAAACCGGATGCCATCCGTATACAAGAGGTCAAAGTAAAGGCTCCTAAAATAAGGTCGCAGGGAGATACACTGGTATATAACGTAGGCAGTTACGCGAAAGAATATGATAAGACCATAGGAGATGTCCTGAAAAGAATGCCTGGGATTGAAGTGAAAGAAAGTGGGCAGATCCACTTCAATGGTACACCCATTAACAAGTTCTATATAGAGGGAGCTGATCTGCTGGAAGGTAAATACGGCATCGCGACCAACAGTATCTCCAGTGAAAATATAAGTGTAGTAGAAGTGTTACAGGATCATCAGCCAATACGCGCTCTGGAAGGGCTGAGCCTCTCGGACCGTGCGGCCATCAATCTGAAGTTGAAAGAAGGTGCCAGACACAGATGGATACATACGCTACAGGCAGGTATGGGATTCACGCCATTTTTGTGGTCCGGACAACTTACTGCCATGAAATTCACTAAAAACCTGCAAACCATAAATACGTATAAGACCAACAATACGGGTACGGATGTGACTCGCGAATTCCAATCTTTTGATCTGAAAGAATGGGCAAATCGTTCCTACCGTCTACCCGATTATATCACCCTTACTCCCCCTCTTCATTGGGTCTCGACAGAAAGCGTGAACTCTTAAACCGTACTCACCAATTGTCTACCAACAACCCGACCAAACTGAAACATGAATTCGAACTGAAAGTAAACTCTTCCTACATGGATCACCGGGAAACACGCGATCAGATAACAGAAAACATCTATTATGAAACTCAAAGTGATACTATTGTCATATCGGAAAGTGAAGATTCGCGATATCACCAAAACAACCTTACCTTTGGTATCATTTTAGAAGCCAATAAACCAAAGTACAACCTGACCAACAAGCTAACTGGTAACATGAGCTGGACAGACAGAAATATTTCAGTAACCGGCAACTATCCGAATCAGCAAAAAGGCTCTTCTATCTACCACCAGTTGACCAATGATCTGTATCTGCTGAAACGATTTGGAAAAGATTTTCTTATCTTTGAATCTTACACCCTCTATCAGCAACATCCACAAAAGCTATATGTCTCCCGCAGTTCTTCCCAACAATCGCAACAGATAGATCAGTCGGGATTCTTCACTCATAACAAGGTCGGATACGGAATCACTCTGGGAGACGCTGTCATTACTTCTACTGCCGGAATCTCTATCCTGCAAAAATCATTGGAAACCCAATTGGCCGGAGTGGATTTTCCGAATTATGTATATAGCAGTGACACACAATTCGGATATGTACATTCTTACCTTACTCCCCAGATAAAGTATGAATTCTGGCAGATAAAGTCCACATTTTCCCTGCCGGTAAACTACTATAGCTATCGATACAAAAACAGAGAGGCTAAGGAGCAGTTGAATCATTCTACTCTCCTGCTGGCACCCGAATTGTATCTATCTATGGATCTTACTTCTCACCTTACACTAACCATGAGTGGCAGGGTCGAGAAATCCACTGTCAACGATCAGCTTTTCTATCCGGCTCTTATACTAAATAACTATCGCTCACTCTCTGAAGGATTGCCCGCGTTTGTACATCCTAAACAAAAATCTGTATCCGGCAGCCTCTCCTATAAGAGACCGCTGAATGAATTTTTCAGCAACCTGTCCGTCACACGTTCGTGGGAAGAATCTCCTTATACCCTGACACAGTCTTTTACAAACGAATACCTTATCTCATCTTATCTGCCAAATACCAATAGTTCGCGCAACTGGTTTATGTATGGTTTTCTTAACAAAGGAATGGACTGGATAAATGGCTATTTGTTCTTCAATGCTTCTTATCTCCGAAATGACGCTTTACTGATCCGAAATGAATCCCGTCTCCCCTATACACGCCATACTCTTTATATCAACCCCAGGATTGAGACAAATTTTGCCCAATGGATAATGCTGAATTATGCCGTGAACTATAGTTTTCAGACTTTATCGCTGAAGGATAACCCTGAGAACATAGAGAACTCCGCATTCAATCAGACATTGTTCCTCCGCGTGATACCTTCTTCCCGGTTTCATATGGGCTTACGGGGCGAACATTACCTTAATAAAATATCACAAGACCAGAAAAAACACCTTCTGCTCACCGATATGAATATCACTTATAAGCTCAGTAAGACCATGGAATTGACATTGGATGTTACAAATATCTTTAATCAGAAAAATTACTCCTATCTATCTTTCAGTGACGAAGCATCAACCATGTACCGGAGTTACCGTATCCGCCCAAGAAATATTTTGTTAAGTACCTATCTGGTTTTCTGATATTTATGACATTCATGATCTACACAGCATCAAACACCTAATCAAATGCAGTATGGTATCCGACAACCAGTCTATCAGACTTTTAAAGAAACTGCTGAAACTTTCCGGTCAGAACATTGATCAGGAAACTGCCGCAAAACTATTGATCAGCCATCCTTCTTATCCCTCTCTGGAAGCCTTTACAGAAGTTATGGAGTATTTCGGTATCCCCAACGAGGCCTTTCTTATGGATTACGATTCATTAGCGCACACAGAGATGCCATTGCTTCTCCATCTGGAGATACAAGGAGGCGTATTCGTTCTGCTACTATCTATCCATAAAAGAAGTCTCCGTATTTATATTCCGGAATCAGATAAAATAATTGACATTCCTAAGGAAGCATTTCTGGCAAAATGGAGCGGAGTGGTATTCAGAATAGAAAAGAAAGCAAAAAAAGGTACCAGATCTACTTACCTTAAGATCAGTTGCCCGGACCGCAGGAATTACATGCCTTCTTCTTCTGTTTACCTGGTTCATCTTTTTGTCACACTCCTCACCATTATGGATATGTGCTGTCACCATCAATCTGGCAGGAGCCCTTACTTCTTTATGGATCATTTATCATGAGACAGGTGGCTCTAACAGCCTCTCCCGAAAGGTCTGTCATTTGTCGCCCAAAACCGATTGCGAAGCTGTTCTCTCTTCTCCCGCAGCAAAAATCGCAGGGATTATATCTATGGGAGACATAGGTTCAATCTATTTTTCAGGATGCCTGCTTATTGGGTTATCTCTTCCCCTGATACATTCTCCACAGGCTGCTATCCATCTGCCTTTTTACCTGTCGGTATTTACATTGCCCTATACGCTGTTCTCACTATATTATCAGAAATTCCGAGTGAGAAAATGGTGTCCTTTCTGTTTGTTATCCATTCTCTTGCTGTGGAGTGCTTTCGCGTGTTACTATGCTCTGTATCTCCCTGGTTTTTATACTATCGCTTCTCTTTATCTTTTTATAGGGGTCTTTGGTATAGTAGTCTCTGCCTGGGCTTTACTCCGGACGAAACTAAATGTCACCAAACGGCTATTCACTTTGGATATGGAATTACTTAAAATGAAAAGAGATCCTGCAATATGGTCCTTGTTAGTAGACAAACAACGCTCTTACCAGATGGCATTTGACGAAGAGGACATCCAATTAGGTACCTTATCCTCACCCATCAGGATCACTACATTGATCAGTGACGATTGTATGCATTGCAGAAAAGTAGTACAAGAGATGCTGGATTGTATACAAAAACATCCTATGCAGATCAACTGGACTATCAGATTCGGAAACCTGCACCGCGCGCCGGAAAAGATCCGGTTTGCAAACCACTTTTATTACTTGTACCACAATCAAAAAGAATATTTTCTTCCAGCTTTACAAGACTGGGCACATCAGATGGATGATTACACCTGGAGACAAAAATACAAACTATCCCCAGAAGGCCCGAAGTCTCTTTTTCCCGAAAGTAAAAAGAATTGGATCATCAGTAATCAATTCTCCAGAGTACCTATGGTTTTTCTAAATGATAAAGAACTTCCTGTTCCTTATAAGATTACCGATCTTACTTTTCTATTAATCAATGAAGAACTTACTTCTATACTAACAGATTGAGCAAACAGAAGAGCAGGTAAACTTTCCAGGATCAGCCCGATCAGGGATGGCTACCGGGTAACTGCTGGAGCTTAGACCATGATAAATACCACAAAAATCCTTTTCAGGTAGTAGGCTCATTTTCTAAAAAGAAAAAGCCCTCTCCTTACAAAGAGACAGCTTTTTCATACGCATTATAAATACCTATTGAAAGGATAGTCCATACACTTATATTATATACATGTGCCAGTTCCTTTCCTATACACCTGAGACTATGTATATCCCGGAAAGATCAGGGTTGCAGCCCTAATGCCCGGACATAGTTCTCCTGGATCACACAATTCTCGAACCGGCAGGCTTCGATGAAATCGGTCATTGCCTTTCTGACTACCTGCTGGTCGGGGCGGGCGTCACGTATTTCTTTATACGTTCCGCGAGGTGCTTCCGCAAATTCCATGATCACGGTCCAGTTTTCCGGAGGGGTGATCCCGATGAAAGACGAGCCATCCATCTTTTTATAAGGCCAGAAGGTCCAGCCAATGTTATTCTCTTCCATAGCCTGGCAGAAGGCGTTCATCCACTCGTCGGTATTGTGCCCGATCTCTCCCATATACATCGGCAGATTGACACTGTCGCGGAACTGGATAAAATCACGGATCGCGTCTGCGGTGGGATCGCCGCCGTAGCGGTGGCAGGTATACATGATCTTATCGTCGTTGAAGGGCCGGTTGCGCAAAGGATTGAAGTTTCCGTTCCACTGCGCTCCTCCCAACAGAATGATGTGGTTGTTGTCCACTTCACGGATCGCCTCTATACCGATCTGGTATACATGTGCCAGTTTACCATTCAACTCTTCCATGGTATCAAAATAGGGAGCGATAGGTTCGTTAAATAATTCATAACCCAGAATGATGGGTTCATTTTTATAATAGTCTGCTATCTTCTTCCAGATGTCACCATATAGTTGCTGACTGGTTTCGCTTTCGAACAACCAGGGGTAGCCATAGCTATCGTCGATATTGTCGCCGGTCTGTCCACCCGGAGCATCGTGCATATCTAAGATCAGGTACAGTCCTTCCTCCCGGCACCACTTTACCACCGAATCCACACGGGCAAACCCATCCTGATTGGCAGTCAGTCCCATGTAATCTTCATCGGTGAAGAGTTTGTAATGGAAAGGAAGACGCACCGTATTGCTGCCTGTACGTTTGATAAAACGAAGGTCTTCCCGGGTAATGTAGTTGTCCTTGAAAGCCCGCCAGAACTCAGCAGTGAAATCAGGCCCTACCATTTCGCAGAACATATCATTGATAAAACGCGCCGAACTGGCTTTGTTGAAACGGAACATATATCCTTCCGGATTGAGCCAGTTGCCCAGATTGGTTCCTTTAATAAAGAATTTACTACCATCGGGCAGCAGGAGATCCGGCCCGTCGACCGTAATAAAGCCTGTAGCTTCCGGTGCGGTTTCCTGTTTCTCAGAATTACAGGAGATCATAACAGCGCAGAAAAACAATAACATACAACACCAAAGGTTTCTCATCGTGGTAAAATTTAAGTGACTGAAATAAATGAACTGAACCAGGGATTTGTAGGATCCCTTCTCAAAAGTAACCATTAGCTATGTGCAAATAAAGAGGAAGTGGAAAAATAGTAGGATTAAATAAATCCATATTCTTGGTTACCAACTATTTGTCAACAGTAGACCTTTCAAAAAAGTAGTAAAAAAAGAAGGAAATACCGGCATAATACTATGGCATACAGAACCCATATATAAAGTCATCCACACTTTATATATAGGTCTGTATGCCAGTAATCAATGATCTATTATTTTTCGGTAACAGTGAGAATTGCGTTATTTACGCCATTAGTAAGATCTACGCTAAAGACATACGCTTTGTATGCAGTAAGCGCTTTTCCTTCCCTGATTCCCAGGTTTCCACTGTCACGGTCATCTCCTTCGGCTCCTGTACCGACATAGACAATATCATCAGTAGTACTCAGCCGATCTGCACCAAATTCATTTCCCCAACCTTTTTCTCCATAGAATTTAAAATTGATGCTATTAGTCTTTATATTTTCTCCGGCAACCAGAGTAACCTGATACATTTTGGGAGAAATTTGTGCCATACAAAGCGCTTTTTCCGTAGTCCAGTTTATACCATTATCCATAGTAGGCTTACCAATTTCGCCATCACCGACGATCCATAGCGCACCTGTACCATCATCCTGCAATCTGGCCAATTCATTGCCGTCCATTGCCTCAACCATAAAATAGTTCCAGACAGTATTAGCTGTTACTCTGTATGTACCATCCAAAGGTAAGAACGTTAAGGTACCATCTACCCCTTTTGTAAAGAAGTCGGGATCGATCCACCAACTCTCAAAATCAGTAATACCCTCTACGGAAATCACCTGTCCCTGGGTAAACTCTTTCTCTACTTTATAGTTGTCCGCATCTACTGCCTCCATTTTATCACCGTCAAAATAGGCTTCTAAAGCAGGTAATTCTACTTCACCGGTCTTAGTGAAAGTCAATACGGCACTATTGATACCATGGGTAACATCTACCTGGATCACATATATACCTCCCAGATCAAAAGACTCATCTTTCGCAAGCTCAATATTACCGCTATCTATACCATTTCCTTCATTATCATCTGTTTTGTTACCAATCACAATATTGGTATTGGGAGTAGAAATTCTTGTATGCGAGAATTCTTCTCCCCAGCCTTTCTGATCAAAGAACTTAAAGTTGATGCTGGACGCATTTATGGTTTGTCCACCCACTACGGTAATCTGATAAATACCTTCCTCCACAGATGCCATGCACAGCGCCTTCTCTGTAGTCCAGCCGACCGCGTTGGTACTTGCGGAAGGTTTACCGATCCCTTCTCCTATGATCCAGATCGCTCCTGTGCCATCTTCCTGCAACGTTGCATACTCACTACCATCCATCTTTTCTACACTCAGATATTCATGTTTCAGATTGGCTGTAATGCGGTAATCTCCAGCCATAGGTACAAACCTCAGCGTAGTTTCATTTACTTTCTCAAAGAAGTCGACATCCAGCCACCAGGAATCAAAATCAGCAAAACCTTCGAACTCCAGTTCATCACCGGGTGATAAAGAGAGATCAATCTGATAAGTGTCATCGTCTACCATCTCTAATTCCTCACCATTCAACAGATATTTCGCAAACGGGGAAGCCTCATAAGAAAAAGTATTGAAAGAAATTGTATATGGAGTAGTAATATCAGAGAAAGTAATGTAATCTGTAATTCCCTGTATTATAGTTCCGTTTTCCAGCCCGAATACCAGTTCATTTCCATTTTCCGAAGCAGACGGAGTTTTGATATAGGCTTTCTGTTGAAGCTCAAAATCATCAGTCACCGCATACGTATACTTCTCTATACGATCCATCCGGTATTCCTCTCCCTCTTCTGTCACCAGAGTCAGGTATGCAAAATCCGGACGGGATACATTCAGGTCATATTCTTTTTCCGTAACAGTGAAGTTTATGTTCTGCAATACCAGTTTCAATATGGCCGTTCCATCGGCAATATTCGGATAATAAGGAATAAATATCTTTCCGCTGTATGCTCCGTTTGTCTGGGTACGGATCACCGTTTCAGACACCAGGTCTTCGGTAAAATACAGCTGTGCTTTCACAGTAGAAAGGGGAACCTCCGAATCGGCTACATCCACTGTAAAGGAGAGACTGTCTCCATACATGGCACTACCAAATTCGGTTCTCGATGTCAGTTGGGGATTACCCGTCTTCAGATCATCATCGGTATAGGCATGCAAAGCCAGTATTCCTGCTACACCTAAAAGGATTTTCTTATATAATTTCATACGTGGTCTTTTTATTTGTACGATACACCTCACATAGAAACGGAAATATTCAGTAATTTATACATCCGTTTCTGTGTGATCATAAACCTGTATTATTTACCCCACCGGAAAGAGGCTACCGAACTGATAGGCACTTCGTATACAAAATGGCGTTGCCCGTCACTGATGGTGATCTGCTGATGATCTCCACTGTTGTTCAAAACTACTACAGCGTAGGAGCCATCCGTATTTTTAAATGCCGCATACGTTACTCCATCGACATCGTACCCACTTGCGCCGATGCGTACCGCATCCGGTTTGACTACAGCAGACATATGTCCGATGATGTAGTAGTGAGAGTTGCGACGCATGGTCTTGTAGTCGGACTTGTTAATATCTACCGCACCGTAGCAGGTCTGACAACCACCGTCCCGATTAGGACCCATTTCATTGTCCAGCATCAGATTCCATACGATCACCCCCCCGGCACCAGTTGTTGACCGTACCCAATGCCACCTCTTCCATATCTTCGATCAGGCGGGTATTCAGGTTGCGGCCATCGTTCCAGGTACCGATAGAAGTCTCAGTAAATACCAGTTCTTTATCCGGACGCAGGTTGTGGATCTTATTCAACTCACTGCGGTTACCACCGTAGTTGTGATAAGCTGTTCCCGCGAAATACTGCGCCGCATCTTCATCCGCAAACAACTTGATCGGATAGTTTGCCTGATCAGACATACCATCGTAGTTGTAATTGTGATCAAAGGCATAGATCTTGGTAGAAAGACCGGCAGACTTGATTTTAGGGCCCAACGCATCGCGGACAAAATCCTGTTGCTCCTGCCAGTACATCAACAGGGAAGCCGAATTGCCCGGGTTCAACGGTTCATTTTGCGGAGTGATGGAGTAGATAGAGATCCCTTCGTTCTGGAATGCCTGGATCCACTTCACAAAATAAGTCGCATACTCATCGTAATAAGCCGGATTGAGATGTCCGTCGGTCCAGGAATCAAACGGTTCCAGATCTTCCAGGTTGTTCACTTTCATCCATTTCGGACAAGTCCAGGGCGATCCCATGATGCGTATTTCGGGATTGATCGCCAGGATCTCTTTCAGAACAGGGATCACATACTCTTTCTCTTCGCTCTGTAAAGCGAAATTCTCCATACCTTCTTCATCGCAACAAGTGTATTCGCTCAGAGAGAAGTCGGAACATCCGATAGCAATACGAATGTAACTATATCCCAGTCCGGTTTCGTGAGAAAAGGTTTCACGCAGAAAACGGGTACGGTCTTCCTGAGACATCTGAAGCAGATTGTAACAGCTGGAACCCGTCACAGCCGCCCCAAACCCATCCATGGTCTGGTACTCCGTACCCGGATCCAGCGTAATACAATTCGGAGAGAGATTGTCTCTGGTATTGTAAGAAACTCCCGTCCGGAGCAGGTCCTGAATACGATTATTTGTAGTTACTAATACCTTTACATCACCTGCTATCGTTTCCCAGCTTTCCCATTCCGGTACAGGAGTTTCTCCCGGAGAATCATTGCCACAGGCTACCGATACGAAAGCCCACGCAGTCATTGCCAAAAATATATTTCTGATATTCATAATTTGTGTAGTTTTCATACAATTATTCATTGATTTCTGATTAATACCCCGGATCTGTACCAGATTGTCATTCTCATCCAATACAAGTTGCGGGATAGGCAGCCGGTAAGAATACTCCGTATAAGGATTTACCAGGGGCAGACGACCCGTGTCTCTGCGATTTAGATCGTTCATCACCTCTTCTACTTTATCGTGCCGACAAAGGTCGAACCAGCGTTCTCCTTCCAGAGCAAGCTCCAGGCGACGCTCTGTCAGCAATGCATCCAGCATGTTCTCTTTAGATCCTGTAACAGAAGCAGGCAAATTGCCCAGCCCCGCTCTGTTGCGGACGGAATTTATGATAGAAGCCGCTCCGGCCAGATCAGGAGCATCCTGGAGAATAAGAGCTTCGGCTTTCAGGAGCAGAATATCTGCCATACGAAGTTTGATGATAGAATTGACTCCCGAACGATATTTATAGGTAAAAGCATAATTATTGGAAGGATAGTAGTTGCTCCAGTTGCAATCGTAGTATACGATCGCTTCGTTCTTACGGATCTCATCTCCCGCACTGTCAAATGCCCGTACCAGATCACGCGAAGGGGTTACCCACTTGGCCCAGCTGAACTGGTAGTCCCAGTCAATAAGGTCGCGTCCGAACATCCAGGCCACCCAGTTCCCACTTCCCGATGTGTACTGTATCTCCAGGATCGACTCTACCGTATTACGCATTTTGACATCCGTACCTTCGGCGTTCATACCAAACAGATCGTCATAATTATCCGTAAGACGGAAACCCTCCGCGGTGAGTTCATCACAATACTTGACCACTTTACTGTAGTCCCGGATCGGTTTCTCGGCATACACTTTTGCCAGCAGCGCGCGGGCAACCGACTTGCTCAACCGGGTCTTATCCCCGGTATTATCCGGCGCGTATGTCAACGCTTCCAACAGATCCTTTTCTATCTGTTCATACGCCTCCTCTTCGGTATTCCGCTGGGGGAAATACTGCGGATAGACCGCTTCTATATTCTCAGAAGTAATGTCTTCACCTACTTCGGTAATTACCGGAAAATCGCCCCAGATACGTGCCATCGTAAAGAGGATCATGGCCCGATAGATCTTAGCCTCGGCTTTCCATTGTTCGCGCTCGCTTTGCGGGAAAGTCGCATCAGGCACCTCATCGATGTAACAGATAATACGGTTGGCCGTAGCAATATCCGTCAGATAACGCTCCCAGTCACGTTCCAGGACAGAATTCCCCCCGTCAATGGTATTGGTCTCAAAAGGGACTACTTCCGCTCCCGTAGTACCTGCATAGGCATTATCCGAATGGCATTCGGCCAACAACAGAAGGTCCAGACACCAGTGTTCCTGATTGTCACGCATACGGGTATACATATTTTCATACTGAGAGAGCATCTCCGCCCGGTTTTTATAAGCCACTCCTTCACCGGATTCATCGGACCCTCCGACCGTGACATCAGAATAGTCGCTCAACGGATCATAATGGAGTGAACAGGCACTCAACAACATAATGCAGGCAGCAAGGATACCGGTTATATATTTTATCTTCATCTATTTTTCTCCTATCAATTAAAATTCAATGTTCAAACCAAATATGAAAGACTTACTGTGAGGATAAGTACCCCAGTCGATCCCCTGTACGGCCCCGTCGTTGCCCCACTGGTTTACTTCAGGGTCCATACCGGAATACCTGGTCCAGGTAAGCAGATTGGTAGCGGTGAAATAGGGTTGCAGACGGTTGATACCCCATTTTCTGAGCTGCTGACTGCGTACATTGTAAGAAAGAGAAACATCCTTTACACGCAGGTAGCTACCGTCTTCGATGAAATAGGTCGAATTTTTCATATCAAAATTGGCTTTGGGCACGTCAGTGATCTGTCCGGGTATCTTCCAGCGTTTCAATACGCGGGTAGATTGGTTTTTACCATCGTACATTCCTTCTGTTTCCATGCGGGAAGCATTGAAAATATCATTTCCGTACGATCCCTGGAGCAATACATTCAATGTAAATCCTTTCCAGCTGAATGTGTTGGTCAGACCAAACGTGAAATCAGGATTCGGATCACCGATATAGGTACGGTCACTGGTAGAGATGATCCCGTCATCATTCAGATCACGATACATCAGTTCACCTGTCTCAGGGTCCACACCGTCACTGATGTATCCGTAGAATCCTCCCAGAGAACGTCCTACCACATTACGGACAGCGTATTCTCCTACCGTCTCACTGGTTTTGGCATCGTAATACACCTGTTTCAAAGCCAGTTTAGTCAGCTTGTTCCGGTTGAATGATATATTGAAATCAGTAGACCATTCAAATTTCCCTGTCAGATTCAATGAATTGACCGTAAGTTCAAATCCCTTATTGGTCATCTCTCCTTCGTTCCTTTTGATCTCATTGGCAGCTGCCGCCCCCGCAGGCAGAGTCACTGTCATCAACATGTTGGTGGTCTTCTTGTAGTAATAGTCCATATAGATATTCAACCGGCTATCCAACAAAGAAAGGTCCAGCCCGATGTTGCTCTGGGTAGTGGTCTCCCAGGTAAGATCCCTTGTCCGCAGATTGGCCACACTCAGATTGGGAACCGCGTTCTCATTGCCTGCTTCCCACCATTGCACACGACTGATGTTGTAAAGTTGCAGATACGCATAATCACCCAGCCCGGACTGGTTACCTGTCTGTCCCCATCCTCCACGGAGTTTCAGGTCACTGATCCAGTTCACATCTTCCATAAAGGCCTCGGAAGAGATACGCCAGGCAGCAGAAACAGAGGGGAAATATCCCCAACGGTGATCGGGATGGAGTTTGGAAGAACCATCCGCGCGAAGATTGGCAGTCACCATGTACTTACTGTCATAGTTATACGCCAGACGACCGAAATAAGACATAATGGCCCACTCAGCCGCGTTGGTACGGGTTTCACTCCAGGAGATCTGATTGGCCGCATTCAGGGTTTTAATATCATCGCTGAGGAAATGCGAACCTGTGATATAACTTTGCGACCAGCTGGATCTGGTATAAGAAGATCCTGCCATCGCTTCTATACTGTGCTTGCCCATACTTTTATTATAGGTGAGCACATTATCAAAAATGATAACCGAACTCAGCGATCTTCTGTCAGAAGCTGTACCGTACGTATCACGTCCGTAGCTGGTTTTTACCGGATCCAGAAAACTGGTATCGTGCTGTGCATCTCTGTCAAGCGTGATAGACGAATTCAGTTTCAGCCCTTTGAAAAAATCAATCTGTACTTTTCCGGTAGCCAACAAACGATTGGCTTTATTCTTGTTGTTCTCACTGCGAGCCATATTTTCCAGCGGATGGGTTACATTCACTCCGTAGAAATTGTTGTAGTACTGTTCCGGATTGTCGGGATCCCAGACAGGGGCGTAGGTAGGAGTATTTATGACCGACAGGATCACGCCGGCACGATTGGCTCCGGTTCCCGAAATGATACCGTTGCTGCTATAATCCGAATAGGAAATATTGGCTCCGACATTCAGCCAGGGACGGATCTGATTATCCAGATTGGCACGGAAATTATACCGTTTGTAATAAGCCACTTTGATCACTCCATCCTCACCGGTATATCCTCCGGAAATGAAATATTTCATTTTGTCATTACCGTTGGAAACAGAGGCCTGGTAGTTCTGGGTAACCCCCGTACGATAGGTTTCTTTGAACCAGTCTGTCTGATCGGTCAGTCCGTCAGGCAGTTTCACCAATCCTATTTCATCCATCAGCTCTTTGTACTGGGCTACATTCAGTGACTTGATCTTGTTGGCCACTTTGGTAATCCCCGCATGGGCATTGAAAGTGACTTTAGCAATTCCGGCAGCACCTTGCTTGGTAGTGATCATAACCACCCCATTGGCTGCGCGCGATCCGTAGATAGCCGCTGAAGAGGCATCTTTCAGGATCTGCATACTTTCAATATCATTGGCAGAAAGGAATTTGATATCCGTCATGGGTACGCCATCCACTACATACAGCGGATCGTTGCTACCGTTTACAGAAGTGGTACCACGTACACGGATAGACAATCCCGCACCAGGTTCCCCGCTGGGTTGTATCACGGAAATACCCGCCGCTTTCCCCTGGATAGCCTGCGCGGCCGATACGATCGGGCGCTGGTCCAGGTCTTTGGTGGAAACGCTGGAAATCGCGGTTGTCACGTCTTTCCTCTTCACCGAACCGTAGCCGATCACAACCACCTCATCCAGCAGTTCGCTGTCTTCCTGAAGCACGATCTTCATCGTAGGAGTAGCCCTGACTTCCTGAGTCACAAACCCCACATAGGATACTACCAAAGTAGCTCCTTCACTTACCGGGAGGGTGAAATTCCCATCAAAATCTGTGATTAATCCATTCGTTGTGCCTTTTTCCAGGAC
>Ga0192242_10034_pt1 | contig 65901 bp, 62 predicted proteins | sample Koala_Koa27_J3_FD_131235 | JGI IMG/M metagenome (GOLD analysis project Ga0192242, IMG submission 131235) | Enriched cells from koala feces incubated with labeled cellulose particles, San Francisco Zoo, California, United States - Koala_Koa2-7_J3 ...
CCATGCTGGGAATACTGGCATCAGCTTAGTACTTGATGTAATATTCTGTCTACTACATCCAAATGCTTCCCTGTAAATTTTCTAGCGAACAATGCCTCCGATTTCATTAGTTTATCATAATCCTTCATTTCCCAATCAAGTAACTGGTTGTTTTTCCAACCTATTTTCCTCACACAACCCTTTCCCTCGTCTGTGGCATTATAAAGATGCCCACGAAATGGAGAGTTCCAACATATAGTCTGCACAAAAATCTCGTCACTACAGAATGTATGATGATAAGTCTTATATACCTCGGTTTTCTGCTGAAGCAAATAACCAACGAAGGCATGAGTCACACTAACCCATTGAGTACCTTTCTTAAAAATGACAGACTTATTACGTTGTATTTTGAATAATTTCTGGAAACGAAGAAAAACACTACGCAAGACTCTCAATACAAATAATTTCCAATCGGTATTTTTAGAGAAATGCCGGGGAAACAAATGAAACCTTTTCACTCTCACTTCTATTTCTGCTTCCACTTCACCTTGATAATAGCCGATAAATTCTTTTCCGGCATTCAGTGAGAAAAAATCATGAATGAAATCTTGAGATTTCAAAGGCATATCTACCCCAGAGAGTAAATGATAATAACTGTATTCAGCCCGGGCATAAGCAGCCTCAAACAAAGCGTATTCCGCTTGCACTAAACTAGAATCTCCCCACCGGACATCAATCCGTTCAGTCAAAATAAATAGACCAGCATTCCGGGTTGATATATCCGGATAATCCTTTAACTTACGATCAAAATGAATGTATATATCATTCCTTTCGTCATCAATAGCTTGAAGTAAACGAGATAGCACCTCGAACTCACTATGTACTATAATTAAATAAGCATGTTTCATGTTATGGGATTCCCTTCTTAATCACTATTCAGCATACTCAGCATATTTATCGTGCAAAGGAATACTTCTTTTTGAACAGAGAAGACTTTGCATGCACAGTACTACAAAAACAAGAGAAATATGAGGTTACCCAATTACGATCCTGCTGCAATCAATATGAGGAGGCAATAAAAAAGTATCAGTTTTGAACCGACAGCTTTCTTATTGCTTTCCTTATATTATAACGATATGCCCAACAAGCTAATGTAAAATAAATGATACACTGCACCCACAATATAATATACTGCTGACTAATCTCAGCTATGCTGGCTCCCATAGAGTTTATCTTAACAAAAGCCAGTGTGCCGGGAGCAGCGGGAATTATATAATGCAACCATTGCCAATACCACGGCATCAGCTCCAGCGGATAAGATACTCCTGATAGAAAGATCAGCCCGACAGAGAAGAAAGCAAGTAATAATAAGGGGGCATCACTGTCACTGAAGAACACCGAACAAGCTAATCCAAAGAAATTAGTGGCAAGGATATAAGGAATCATCAGTGCCACTATCTCCCACGGATGCGCCAAATGGGGCAACTGGAATACCAATGGGAGGAATCCTAAAAGAAAGATAGAAAACAAGGCATAAAAAACCAAATAAGTAAAAGCCTTACCTATTACAACGGATGCCATGCGAGAAAAAGAAAGGTCACTTTCCGCAGGACCTGCAAAAAGCCTGATCTCCCCTGTTTCACGTTCTTTTCCACTCAGCATGCTAATCACAAATATCAACGTTTGAAAGATAACTACCATCAAGACAGCAGGTATCAGATAGGTACCATAGCCATCCGTATAATTGTACAAGGCAGTACCCACTACATTTATCGTCTTGGTCTGAACAAGAGGCTGTATATCATTCTGTGGTAGAAAAACAACTTGCTCCGGACATACATCATCATTTACAGCAAGCATGGCACCGGCAGAAGCTTCCTGCATGGAAGCATAATAAAGAAAAGCCGTAGTAGTGCTATACATGACATAGACAGCTTCCTCTCCACGTCCCACACGTGCATCAAAATCTTCGGGAATGTAAACAATACCAACTACCTCATCCTGCTTCATCAATTCCTTGGCAGCAGGCAGGTCTGCATTATTTGTCAATACCCGCGCCTGCGGAGTAGCATCCAGCATACGGGCATAACTGCGGCTCAGCGGAGTACGACTCATGTCAACTACAGCCACAGGAGCATTGCGCACCACATTGGGAGCATACATATAATTGTAAAGTAATCCATACGCAAAAATACCGCCACTGAGCACCAGTAAAATGGAATAACGGGTACACATCACGAGAAACTCTCGCCAGGACACAGCTAATATATTATTCAATATTGTCATACTTCTGACTGATTAATGATCGTTTTAAATGAGGTAATAACAGCAATGGGGGCAACAGGAACAGAAACAGACAAGCCACATTAGTCCACATATACGCATATCCGTAATTTCCATACAGCAAGTTTTGCCCTATCTCAACAAAATGACGAACCGGGAACAAATAGGATGTATAATATACCGGTGCAAACATATGGGGTACCGGAAAGGTAACCCCACTAAGCGTTGCTCCCAATGAACCTACCATAGAAACTATACTGATAATAATACTCAACGCCGGAAAAACAGAAAATAAGAACACCGCCAATGCCTGTGTAGCAATGACAAACAATGCAGAGGTAAGATTTAACGGCCAAAAACCGCAACCCATCGGTATGTGCATAATGCCGAAATAAACATAGTTTGCCAAGACACTCATGGCTATAAAGATAAGAGTATAAGGAAGTAACTTAGCTGTTACCGCCGTCCAAATGCTGCCATCTGCCGTTGCCAACCAGTCGGCAGAAGTATGGAATTTTCCTTCACTTCCAATGGCATAAGTGGTAACTAACAAGAGTATAACTTGCAAGAATACGAAGAAGAACGGATGCGTGAGGTAGATGGAGTAATCCATATCGGGATTAAACAACGGATGGTTTTGTGTAACAATCGGAAGTAAAAAAAGATTGTATTTCTTCCTGATTCATTCCCAATGCCACAGCATGGGTAACAATGGGAGTTACCGATATATTTTTAAGCAGGCTTTGAAAAGCTCCGTGAATTTCACTTCCCACACTCATCAGTGCATAGTGGTAATAATAGGTAAGGGCAGTTTCTTTGCCATCCATTACTTTAGCTTCAAAGCCAGGAGGAATGCTGAGGTATCCGTAAATGTTTTTCCGTTGTACATCGGCACGCGCTTCTGTTTCATTGGCGTAATGTTTGGTGACACGGAAGGTAGGAACAGACTCAGTCGTACGGATTATTTCGCGGGAGGTGGCAGTATTGTCACCATCTACGATGCCTATGGGCAGGTTCTCCATTTGCCCGTTGCCAAAAATGGTAGCCATAAAGAAAATAGAACCCAAGGGTAAGAGGATGCACGCCGCAAAATAGAGGCGGCGGGAGATCATGCGGTTCAATTCTCTTTTCAGTACTGCTATAAAAGGTGATTGTTTCATTTACTTGATTCTGTTTATTTGTCATTCACGAGGCTGTGTCAAAACTAGAATTTGCTATCGTTTTGTTGTAGGGGCGGGGGTTGCCCGCCCGAAAAATAGTTCGCCTTATGTATTCGGGCAGGCAAACCCTGCCCCTACATAGTTACTTCAGAGTTTTGGCACACCCTCGTGAATGATACCCACTTATTTTAATTCATTAAGATTTACTAATACGGACATTCCCGGTCTTAGCCCTTCTATCGGTTTAATGGGTAGGGCATGTATTTCGAATGTCTTCATATCATAGGTTCCTGTCTGCTTGGTGGAACGCCAAGTAGCAAAGCTGCCTAACGGGCTGATGTAATTTATTTTAAATTCCACATTCCTTGCATCCAAGGCAGGAACATCACCCGTAAAGTTCTCGTTCATACGAAAACAATGCATATAATCCTCACGCACATTCAGCACCACATGGCAATCGCTCAATACCACCAGGCTCATAATAGGAGTCCCCGCTCCTACCAACTCCCCGCGTTTAGGATAAATTGTTGCTATTTGTCCATCTTCAGGAGCCGTGAGGCGGGCATCCATCAACAAGGCTTGAACCTCATTTACAGTGCCCCGTGCCGCATCCACCAAGGAACGGACACTCTCTTTATCCTCTTTCTGCGCTCCATCCTTCACTAACAAATATTGTTGATGCGCCGCACGTTCTGCGGCAACAGCAGCTTTATACATCGCCTCCACTTCATCTTTCCGCTGACTGGTGACTACACTATCTTTGTAAAGAACTTGGATACGGTCATAAGCAACTTTTGCCAGTTGCAGATCACTTTTCGCTTTATTCCAAAGTTCTTCTACCGAGCGAATAATTTGCTGGCGCGTTCCATCGTCTATTTTCTTATTCTGAAACTTGGCAATATCTTCCAATGCATTTACCTGCTGATACTTTGCCAAAGCTTCGGGACTATTGATTACGACCAAGGTATCCCCCATTTTTACATTCTGCCCTTCTTTTACCAAAAAGGTATCAATACGACCGGGCAGCTTGCCGGAAATGCGTATTTCATCCGCTTCAATCTGGCCTTGCAAGATCACCGGTTTATCACTCATAGCTATTATACCAATGACAGATACAATGACCACTGCCACAAGAATAACGATAAAAGCAATGCCTAATTGTTTCTTCTGTTTTTCCATTTTATTTCTTATTTTTTATTGTTCGAATATAAAGTCTTCGGTTTGTCCTGCACGGCTATATTGCCAAAAACTTTCAGGCACTCCACAAGTGGAGAGTAAAGATGCTAATGCCACATCATATTTATAATATGCCAGTAGGAATGCGATCTGTACTTTAGAGAGCATAGTCTCAGCATTAATCACATCTGTAGAAGTCGCCATCCCTTCCTGAAAAGATTTCTTACGGATACGCACCAACTCACGACTCATATCAATAGTGGTATTGAGCGCCGCTACATCATCCTTCGCATTTTGGATTTCACTGTATAGTTTATCTACCAGTACACCTAAATCATTACGGGCTTTTTCACGTCCCAGTTGTAAGGTTTGCTTAGTAAGACGCGCCTGCCGTATATCGGCTTCACGATTCAATCCATCGAAGATATTCCATGTAAATCCTATACCAATTAAAGTACGTGGCATCAGATTTTTGGGAAGATTATCAGCATAAAGCGTCTGTTTGCCGAAAAGGGCAATAGTGGGAACGTAGGCGCTTTTGCTTATCTTTAATTGATTATCTGCCATTACCTCCTGTAATCGCAGTTTACTTACTATATAGTTACTTGTACCTACTAGATTCTTAAAATAAAGTTCATCGGGAAGGTCATGATTCATAAAAAGCGGAGAGCTGGGATTAATCGTGGTGGTTTCTTCTACATCCAGTAAGGCTTTCAAAGCATTCTGTGCCACCTTCAATTCTTTTTTGGAAGATTCCAACTCGCGTTTTGCTTCATCCATGCTCACTTGGGCAAAGAGGCGTTCGGCTTTGTTTATCATTCCGTTTTCCTCCAGTTTCAAAGCGTTTTGGTAATGCTTCTGCAAGCCGTTAAAGGTTTGTTCACGTACTTCCACTACCCGCTGCGCCAAGCGTAAAGCATAATAAGTTTCCACCAATTCCGATTGCAGGGTGGCTCCCGTTTCCTCTTTTGTTACTCTTGCCAAGTCTACCATGCGGTTGTCAATGCGGGTGGCGAAGATTCTTTTTCCGCCTGTAAAGAGAGGCCAGGTAATATTGGCATCAATAGTGGTAAGATTGCGTTGCAACAAAGGAAATGTAAGGGTTTGCGCACCAATATTATCCAGAAAAGAAGAAATCAACTGATCATCAGGCATAATGGAATGTATAAATTCTTTTACCGGATCTGCTAATCCTTTTAATGATTGTTTTACCTCAATATTATTGGATAGATGGACATATGCACCGGATGCACCGAGCGAAGGATACCAAAAAGAGTTCATCTTTTGCCGTTCACTACGCGCTATGCCCACAGCTTTATCCGCCATCTGCAAAGTGCGATTGCCTTTGTTCATTATGCCGGCAGATTGTTCTAGTGTCAAAGATAGTTCCCCAGTTTGTGTCCACAAGGAAACAGGGAATAATAGAATACATAAAGATATTTTGTAATGCATACACTGTTTAGTTTCTGTTCTGTTGTAGTTAACAGAAAACTAAACGGATTGTTTTAAGTACCTATTTATTAAATAATTCAAATGTGAATTTAAAACCTACCGTATCAAACTGCCCGTTGATAGTGCTCACAAAAGCACCCACATCAAATATATGCGTACCTATTCCATATCCCAATTCAATATACGGATTGAGGTGAAGTATAAACAAAATGCCGCCATACAGGCGTTCTTGCTGGATCATTCCCAGCCAACGATTTAGAGGTTTCAAAAGAATAAAAGGAGATTCATAAGTAAAATTACCACGCCAATACTGACGGGAAGAGTTGTACCAGCGTCCGTCCAATAGCTGGAAAGTACCACCAATATCATCATTCCAACCTTCGGGAAGATTCCGGCGTGCGAAGTTAGCAAAATCAACAAAGTACATATCATCCTGCTTGGTAAAGACACCACCGCCTATACGGTAGCCAATGCTGCGTATGCCACTCAGTTTCAGATTCTGCTGTATATCAAATTCCCAACGCTCATGTGCACCCGTACTACCGAATATCCCTTTTATACCCCGTTCGTAGTCCAGCATAAAGGTCGGCATTTTAGAACCTACATTCATCTTACGCCCTCCATTCATATAATAATACATACCGGGAGTCCACTCAATACGGATACGCGGAGCAAAACTGTTGTATGAAGACTTAATGCCACGAAGGGCAACCCAATCCTTATCGGGCAATGGTTTTTCAAGTACCAGTTTGGAATTATTGATCAGATAACGCCAGTGTACAGATACACCTGCCTTAATGTATAGTCCGTTTACCACCTCTATATTATGGAACAAATTGAGATATACATCTTTAAAATAATCCAGTTCCACATTATCAAAATTAAAGGTACTATCGGGTAATTGTTTCAATTGATCCAGCACTACACTACTGTAAATGCGGTTACCATTACCCACACTTACCTCAAAGCTCCCCTGCTTTTCGGGCCAATATTGCCAATCGGCATCTGCTTTTACATATAGTTCCTTGTGTGTGAAATTATAACCTATCTGCGGACTGATTCTAAGTATGCGCCCCGAATGGAAAAGCCGGCTGTATTTGAACCGTTGCTTATAAGAAAATCCCCTGCTATGGCTATAATCAAACAGCACCGGATTGATAAGCGGCGAACAATGCACACTACCCAAAGTAGACAGATTCACATTATAACTGCTGATAAGCATATCGCCCAATTCTCCCCAAAACTCCAAGCGCTCGTTTTTCTTCTTTTTAGAAACATTCAGAAGCGTATCATGCCGCATGGCATAGCCCTTATATAGACTGTCTTCCGCCTCCGTCAAAGGAAGAGGACGCAACTCTTTGAATTTCTCCTTGTCCGTTATCAATTGAGCCGAATCACAAGTCAGGCTATAAGAGTCTGTGAGATCATGATGATGCTTCTTTTGGGATTTACGCCGGGTGGCACCCTCATAGAATCTTATTTCATTGTATTTCAACCAAGCATTATAATCCATTTCCAAATGATTCCCTAAAAACTTGAAAACGAGATTCAGATCAAACTGCACAGGCAGAAATTCCACATCTCCTTCCTCTCCCATCCTTACATGGACTTTAAAACGAATCACATCATACACACCCTCAATATAGAGTTCGCGTATCGTCCATATCTGGTCACTCACCCACATATATCCACTTACCAGTTGGGTCCCCCGGAACTTGGGAATTATAAGGATTTTATAACGCTGGCAATCACTGGAACCTGCCACAGAATCCAACAAATAAGTATAATACTTACTGGAACGTTTATCCAATGGAGAGAGCAGTTTATCTGACATCAAGGAAGAAGAATAAACATTCATGTTCAGATAATCCATCACATTCGTTATCTGTCCCCTGTTGCGGGGGAATGTGCCCGAAACCGCTTTTATCTTACGGTCATAAATATCCGGAGCCGTATAATGCAGTTCGCTGAGGGACTCCATCATATAATCTTTTATATGCTTCTCAAAACGAAACATGGAAGGCACATACCGAATCAGATGATTGCGTTTGTGCACTTTCAGCTTTCCTTTTATGTATAAATCGGCTTTATATTCGTCTATAATACGGGAATAGAAAGGTGAAAACTGGAAAATGCACTGAAGAATAGAATCGGAAACAGCCGGCTTATCGGGAATACTAACCTTTTCCCTTTTAGCAAAGCCAGCTAAAGGGAACAATAGACACAATATTATTAATCGAATAGTCAGTATATGACGCATCAGTGTTCTCTCTTTCTTCATTTGAAAAGCAAATATAAGCAAAAACAGATAGGGTGGTGCAGAAAAATACTTAATTAACATCCTTAACAGAAATGAAATTTGATTAGCAATATAGCGTATTATTTATCAAAAAGCAGTATTTTTGCAGCCAACAACCAGTAAAAGAAAGACAAGTATGTCCAAAATGCGATTTTATGCTCTCCAGGAACTGGCCAACAGACGCCCCGTCAATGTTGACTATCCTTCTGAGAAGTTATCTGATTACTACGGTGACCACGTGTTCGACCGTAAAAAGATGCAGGAATATCTGCCTAGTGAGGCTTATAAAGCAGTGATAAACGCTATTGAAAAGGGTACTCCCATCAACCGTGAAATGGCCGATATGATAGCCAACGGTATGAAGAATTGGGCAAAGACCTTCAATGTTACCCACTACACCCATTGGTTCCAACCCCTGACCGACGGAACTGCTGAAAAGCACGATGGCTTCATCGAATTTGGAGATGACGGCGATGTTATTGAACGCTTCTCCGGCAAATTGCTGATCCAGCAGGAACCGGATGCATCCAGTTTCCCCAATGGCGGTATCCGTAATACATTCGAGGCTCGAGGTTATACTGCATGGGATGTTTCTTCTCCTGCATTCATCGTAGACAGCACATTGTGTATCCCTACCATCTTCATTTCATATACCGGCGAAGCGCTGGACTACAAAACTCCATTATTGAAAGCATTGGCGGCTGTAGACAAAGCAGCAACCGAAGTCTGCAAAATGTTTGATCCCAATGTAAAACGCGTATTTGCCAACCTAGGTTGGGAACAAGAATACTTCCTGGTAGACACCGCCCTGCACAATGCCCGTCCTGACCTTTGCCTGACCGGACGTACCCTGATGGGACACTCCTCTGCCAAAGACCAACAGTTGGACGACCATTATTTCGGTTCCATCCCTCCGCGCGTTACCAACTTTATGAAAGAACTGGAATTGGAATGCCACCGCCTGGGAATCCCGGCAAAGACACGCCACAATGAGGTTGCCCCCAATCAGTTTGAGCTTGCTCCCATCTTTGAAGACGTGAACCGCGCAAACGACCATAACCAATTGGTAATGGACCTGATGAAACGCATTGCCGCCAAACATAACTTTACCGTGCTGCTCCACGAAAAAACCATTCAAGGGAGTAAACGGTTCGGGTAAACACAACAACTGGTCACTCTGTACGGATACGGGTATCAACCTGTTCTCTCCTGCCAAGACTGCGGAAGGAAACATGTTGTTCCTCACCTTCATTGTCAATGTGCTGATGATGGTTTACAAAAATCAGGATTTACTGCGCGCCTCTATCGTAAGCGCCGGCAACAGCCATCGTCTGGGTGCCAACGAAGCCCCTCCCGCTATCCTGTCTATCTTCTTGGGACGCCACCTCTCCCATATGCTAGATGAAATAGTAGCCCGCCTGAGTGATGCCAAACTTACTCCCGATGAAAAGAAAGCATTGCAACTGGGCATCGGCCGTATCCCTGCCATCTTGCAGGATAATACAGACCGTAACCGCACCTCTCCTTTCGCTTTTACCGGAAACCGTTTTGAATTCCGTGCCGCAGGTTCTTCTGCCAACTGTGCCGCATCCATGATTGTCATCAATGCTGCCATGGCACATCAACTAAATGAGTTCAAAGCCCAGATAGATGAACTGACAGCCGGAGGAATGGAGCAGGAAGAAGCCTTGTACAAGGTGCTGAAAGAAACCATCATCGCATCTCAGAACATCCGCTTTGAAGGCGACGGTTACTCAGAAGGCTGGAAAGAAGAAGCTGCACGCCGCGGACTGACCAACATCTGCCATGTGCCGGAAGCTATTATGAAGTTCAACGACCCGCAATCACGTTCCGTCTTGATAGGCGAAAAGATATTCAATGAAAACGAACTGAATTGCCGCGTTGAAGTGGAACTGGAGAAATTCACCAAAAAACTTCAGATTGAAAGCCGTGTGCTGGGAGATCTTGCCATTAATCACATAGTCCCCACCGCCGTAATCTATCAAAACAGATTGCTGGAAAACCTGCGTGGACTGAAAGAAATATTCTCTGCCGAGGAATATGCAGAGATGGCGGAAGACCGTAAAGATTTAGTTCGCGAAATCCAGCGCCGCATTCTCTCTATCAAAGATGCTGTTCAGAATATGACCGAAGCCCGCAAGGTAGCCAATCATTTGGACAGCCATGTAGAAAAAGCATTCAGTTATGAAGAAAAGGTACGCCCCTATCTGGAAGAAATCCGTGACCATATTGACCATCTGGAATTAGAGATTGACGATGAGATTTGGCCATTGCCTAAATACCGTGAATTACTATTTACCAAATAGAAAATCAGAAGAAAATGAAAGGATAGGATTCAGAATTCTATCCTTTTGTTATTTTTTGAAGATAAATTAATATAATCTCTGGCTTTTTTCTCCGCTTTACTTCGTGCTTTTATTTTTTCTTCTTATATTTGTGCTCTATAACACGGTTTTATAGCACGTTTATGGTTAGAAAAGAATTATCAGAAACTGAGATTGCCGAAAGCATACCAGACTTGTGGCAACCTTTGACTCAGGAGCAAAGAGAATTTTTGGCTCAGAACTTTACGATACAGAAGTATAAAAAGAATGAGACGATTTATTGCGAAGGGGAAACCCCGATGCATCTCATGTGTCTTCTTAGTGGAAAAGTTAAAATCTACAAAGAAGGAGTGGGAGGTCGTAGCCAGATTATCCGCGTTTTAAAGACGAAGGAATACTTTGCCTATCGCGCTTTCTTTGCAGAAGGAAACTTTGTGACGGCTGCGGCAGCTTTCGAGCCCTGCACGGTGTGTCTTATTCCCATGCCTGCCATCATGAAGCTGATAAAGGAAAACAATGAATTATCTTTATTCTTTATCCGCCAGCTGTCTATAGACTTGGGCATCTCTGATGAAAGAACCGTGAATCTTACTCAAAAGCATATCCGTGGACGATTGGCAGAATCCCTCTTATTCCTGAAAGATACATACGGAGTGGAAGAAGATGAATCTACACTGAGTATCTATCTCTCGCGCGAAGATTTAGCTAATCTTTCGAATATGACTACCTCTAATGCTATTCGTACTCTCTCCAATTTCGCAACTGAAAGACTGATAACCATCGACGGAAGAAAGATTAAAATAATAGATGAAGAGAAATTGAAGAAAATCAGCAAGATAGGATAAAATCTAGTATCAATATACCACACCCAAAAACAGGCGTCCGTTTTTCAAAAACAGACGCCTGTTTTCATAAAATGGACGTCTGTATTCATAAAACGGACGCCCGTTTTTTTATAATCTCCCAAAACCTTTTTCATTCCCGGCTGTTATAGAGGAAAACCAAAACCAAGAAACTATAAGCAAAGGTAAATTATGGGGAGTTATCCTCTTTATTTTAATTGTATTGGGATTCGGAATATGGCTATACACCAGTTCCACTGTGAAAAAAGACGTAGACCAAGAAGGCGTAGAAGTGCTGGATGACATGACTATACCTGCCGTGGACTAAAATAATAAAAATAAAAACACTAACTTAAACTTTACATTATGGCTAAAGAATCTGTGAATATCCTGAAGGATAAAATTAACATTGTGGAATTACTGGCTCAGTTAAATGCAGCCTTGTCTGAAGAATGGTTGGCATTCTATCAATACTGGGTAGGCTCATTTGTAGTGGAAGGCGCCATGCGTGGCGATGTGCAACGCGAATTCCAGGAACACGCTGCTGAAGAATATAATCATGCCAAACTATTGGCAGACCGTATTATCGAACTGGAAGGTGTACCTGTATTGGACCCGAAACAATGGTTTGAATTGACTCGTTGCAAATATGATGCTCCCGTTGATTTCGGTTCTGAAGTTTTGTTGAAACAGAATGTGGAATCTGAGCGTTGTGCCATCTATCGTTACCAGCAGATTGTTGAATTTACAAATGGGATTGATTTCACTACTTGTGATATTGCTAAGCACATCATGGCAGAAGAGGAAGACCATGAACAAGATTTGCAAGATTATCTGAATGATATTGCACGAATGAAGGCATATATTTTGAAGAAATAAACCATATATCTGCCCAATGACTTTCTTTGTAATGGAGAAAGAAGGAAAAGGGACTATGTCAAAACAAAAATTGGCTATCATTTTTGCTGTAGGAGCAGATTGAATCTGCCCGATAATAGAGTTTACTTTGTGCATTTGGGCGGATTCAATCCACCCCTACGGTGAACAATTTGATAGTTGCTTTAAATTTTTGACATAGCCCCTTTCTTTATGGCTTGACTCATAATGCCCGACGAATCCTGACTAACTTAGTAAGCAATCCTTCCAGTAAATCAAGTTTCAGCATATTTGCTCCATCACTCTTTGCCACTGTGGGATCTTCGTGGGTTTCCATGAATAAGCCATCCACGCCCACTGCCACTCCGGCTTTGGCTACTGTTTCTATCAGTTGCGGCATACCGCCTGTTACACCACTGGTTTGATTAGGTTGTTGCAGGGAATGGGTTACGTCCAGAATGACAGGAAAGCCGAAAGTCTGCATCTCCGGGATGCCACGATAGTCTACAATCAAATCCTGATAACCGAAAGTAGTACCGCGCTCCGTCAGCATCACCTGGTCATTACCTGCTTCCACCACCTTATCGGCTGCAAAGCGCATGGCTCCCGGTGAGAGGAATTGTCCTTTCTTTATATTCACAATCTTCCCGGTTTTGGCAGCAGCAACCAGCAAATCCGTCTGACGACAGAGGAAAGCGGGAATCTGTAATACATCTACATATTCAGCAGCCATAATGGCCTCATCGGCTCCGTGGATATCGGTCACTACGGGTACGTCAAAAGTCTCGCGTACTTTGCGGAGGACTTTTAAAGCCTTTTCGTCACCAATCCCGGTAAATGAATCCAAGCGGGAACGGTTGGCTTTGCGATATGAACCTTTGAATACATAGGGGATGCCCAGTTTATCGGTCATCTTAACCACACGCTCTGCTATGCGGAGGGCTATCTCCTCCCCTTCTATCACACACGGACCGGCCAATAGGAAAAAGTTATCGGTCTTCTTTAAATCTGTAATTGTTATCATATTTATGGTTTATTCATTTGAGGGAATTCACTCTTTATCTTAATTTTCATTCACTGTAGGGGCGGGGTTTGCCCGCCCGAAGATAGTTTACTTTAGTCACAGTAACTGTTTTCGGGCAGGCAAACCCTGCCCCTACGGTAAACGAAACGATACTTAATAAAAGTTCCTTTGTTACTTAGGAATAATCAAAGTTATCGCCTCAGGATTAATCGTTATCTCCAATGGAAAATGGCGGTCCAGAATACGTCCGTCCAAACTGACCAGAGCATTCTGCGCACGGAGCACTTTTACCTTGCGGGTGCGGTAGGGCTTCACCATCTTATGATTCAAAATGCGCCCCTGCAACAACATCCACAAACCTAAAAACAGTTGCAATAACTCCGGGCGATAAAGCACCGATACATCCAGCCAGCCATTATAAGGAACCGCACTGGGAGTCAGTCCATACCCACGGGCACTGCCCACGCATACCGTCATGATGCGTCCACGAATGTGCTCGCCATTGATACACAAATGCGTACGATATAACTTACGTTCAAAAAGCAGCAGAAACATAGAAGCAATAAAGGACAACTCACGTATTCCCCAAAAACGTCGCGTTCCATCGGATATCTGCACAATGCGTGCACCCAAACCGATATATATTGCATTCAGGAAATAGCGGGAGGTATGCTTCTCACCATCAAAATAGTTACAGCACCCCACATCAATCTTTCTCAACCGACGGTTGATAATCCAGTCTACAGCCGCCTTATAGTTATCTTCATCCAGCCCCCAGTACTTGGCAAAGTCATTGCCTATGCCATTGGGAATGATACCGAAAGCAATATTTTCCTTATCCTCTACAGTAGATGTCATGATGCCGTTTATAGCATCATTGATGGCTCCGTCACCACCTACAATCACGATAGTGCGATAGCCATTATTGGCAAGCGTGCGCGCCAGGCGCTCCACTGACCCGAAGCCTTCGGATTGCACGTAGTCGAAAACCACCTTGCGGCTTTCCATATAACTGCGTATTTCATTCCAACGCTTCTGCGTCTTTCGGCTTCCTGCTTTCGGATTATAGATAATGCCCCATCTGTTTGGTTCTACAGCCATAGTATTTAGTTTTTAGTGTGCAACAAATTCATTATTTTCTCTACCTTTTCTTCCATGGGCAGGCGCGCGTCCAGCCAATGTATGGTGAATCCACGCCGTTCCATACCCCGGAACCATGTCATCTGTCGTTTGGCAAACTGATGAATAGCCGTTTCCAGTTGATGAAACATTTCTTCGTAAGAAAGTTCACCGGTGGCATACAAGGTGAGATACTTATATTCCAGTCCATAATAAATCAAGTCTTCGGGAGTAATGCCGCTATCCAGCAAAGCTCTCACTTCATCTACCATTCCTTCATCCAAACGTTGTTTCAGACGGCGTGATATTTTTTCACGACGCAGCTCGCGGTCTATATCCACTCCCACAATCAGACTGTTTATCTGTGGGAAATCCCTATATTCCGGCGGTTGCTGCCTGTAATACTCCTCTATCTCAATGGCGCGGATGGCGCGTTTCACGGTATCCACATCCGTAGAGTTATGAAGTTTTTTGTACGCAGACAGAAGCTGAGTCAGTTCTTCCAAAGATTTATCTGCCAGCGAAGCCCTCAGTTCGGGATTTTCGGGAACAGGGAGCAGCTTATACCCTTTCAATACAGATTCCAGATACATACCCGTTCCTCCGCACAGTATCGGCAATTTGCCTTTTTCTTTCACTTCCCGGTATGCATTCAAGAAATCATGCTGATATTCGAACACATTATATTTGTATCCCGGCTCTACGATATCTATCAGATGGTAAGGCACCGGATGACCGTCTACGGTATAGTCTGCCAAGTCTTTTCCCGTTCCCAAGTCCATACGGCGGTATATCTGCCGGCTGTCCCCGCTGATTATCTCGGTGTCCAACTTGTAAGCCAATGCCGCCGCCAACGGGGTTTTTCCCGAAGCCGTAGGTCCCAATATTGTGATTAAATCATACATTTCCATCTTAAGTTTTCGTAACAGTCGCACAAAGATAACGAAAATGTGCAACTTACCACGCAAAACAGCATAAAAAAAGCCGCCCGAATTACTTCAGGCGGCTTTCGCTATATGGTTTTTAACTGATTAGCAGTTTACAGAAGCCATGTGAGCGATCAAATCCAATACTTTGTTAGAGTAACCGATTTCGTTGTCATACCAAGAAACCACCTTAACGAAAGTATCAGTCAAAGCGATACCAGCTTTAGCATCGAAGATAGAAGTACGAGCGTCACCCAAGAAGTCAGAAGAAACAACTGCATCTTCAGTATAACCCAGGATACCTTTCAATTCGCCTTCAGAAGCTTCTTTCATAGCTGCACAGATTTCAGCATAAGTAGCCGGTTTAGCCAAGTTAACAGTCAAGTCAACTACAGAAACGTTCAAAGTCGGAACACGCATTGACATACCAGTCAATTTACCGTTCAAAGCAGGGATAACTTTACCTACAGCCTTAGCAGCACCAGTTGATGAAGGGATAATGTTGCCAGAAGCAGCACGACCACCTCTCCAGTCTTTCATAGAAGGACCGTCAACAGTTTTCTGAGTAGCAGTAGTAGAGTGAACTGTAGTCATCAAACCGTCCAAGATACCGAACTTGTCGTTCAATACTTTAGCGATAGGAGCCAAACAGTTAGTAGTACAAGATGCGTTAGATACGAACTGAGTACCCTTAACATAAGTTTTTTCGTTTACACCGCAAACGAACATAGGAGTATCGTCTTTAGAAGGAGCTGACATAACTACATATTTAGCACCAGCTTCGATATGAGCCTGAGCTTTGTCTTTGCTCAAGAACAGACCTGTAGATTCTACTACATATTCTGCTCCAACTTCATTCCATTTCAAGTCAGCAGGATTTCTTTCAGCTGTGATGCGGATAGGGTTACCGTTAACGATCAACAGGTTCTTTTCTACATCAGCTTCGATAGTACCGTCAAACTGACCGTGTATTGTGTCATACTTCAGCATGTAAGCCAAGTAATCAACCGGGCAAAGGTCATTGATACCTACGATCTGAATATCGTTTCTTTTCTGAGCTGCACGGAATACAAAACGGCCGATACGACCAAATCCGTTAATACCTACTTTAATCATTTTGTTTAATTTTTAAAGGTTTTATAATATAGCTTTCAAACACTCTAGTGTGGAATGTTGTTAAACATTTAGCATTTATTTCCTAAACGCGGTGCAAAAATAAGAATTTGTTTTTATATTCGCGAATAAATTCATATTAAATTAAAAAAATGGGGAAAAGTAGCTTTTTGCAAGATTTTAAGGCGTTCGCCATGCGCGGAAACGTCATTGACATGGCTGTCGGTGTCATCATTGGTGGCGCCTTCGGAAAAATAGTATCTTCTATTGTGGCGGATATCATTATGCCTCCCATCGGTGTATTGGTAGGCGGTGTGAACTTCACAGATTTAAAACTACAGTTGAAACCGGCTGAAGTGGTGGATGGTGTGGAAAAAGCTGCCGTAACACTAAATTATGGTAATTTTCTGCAGGCCACTCTGGACTTTCTTATCATTGCTTTTTCTATCTTCTTATTTATCAAGTTGCTATCCAAGCTGAATCGTAAGAAAGAAGAAGCACCTGCTCCTGCCGCGCCTCCTGCTCCCAGCAAAGAAGAGGTATTGCTGACAGAGATTCGTGATTTGCTGAAAGAGCAAGCAGAAAAGAAATAATGTCATTACATTAATTAATGTAATAGCAACTACGCGCCGAGGAAAAATATAAAAACGGGCTGTCCTAAAATCACTTTCCGGACAGCCCTCAGTTTTTAACGTTATGAAGATAACAGTATTCTTTATGGAGTACGCTAAAAACTAGTTTTCATTATTTGATCGGCTTCAGGAGTCACCTCTACCCCCTCCCAATGCCTGATACAGATTGATAACACTCTGTATCTCGGCAAACCGGTTGGCAGTCTGGGATAACTGCGCGCTCAGTAAAGTTTGGCGTGCAGTCAGTACCTCCAGATACGTAGTGGTTCCGTGCTCCATCAGCAAAGAAGTACTCTCCAGCGCCTTCTGCAAAGAGCCGATCTGTTTGTCAAACAAAATAGTCTTTTCACGGCTCGTCTGGTAAGCCATCAAGGCATCGTTCACCTCACTTCCGGCATTCAGCAAGGTCTGCTGAAAAGCAAGACTGGCTTCTTCCTGACGGGCTTTTGCAATGCGGTATTGGGCTATTGTCTGCCCTTTATTGAACAAGGGTTGAGTCAATGAACCCACTGCCGATGCCAGGAACTTTGCCGGATTGATGATCATGCTTCCGGCGGTATTGGTCCATCCGGCGCTTCCACTCAACACAATGGAGGGATAGAAGGCGGAACGGGCCTGGTTAGTTCCATAAAAAGCAGCTTCAAGGGAACGCTCTGCACTGCGCACATCGGGACGATTGGCAAGCATCTGTACAGGAATGCCTATCGCCAGTTCCTCGGGCATGCCGTAGGGACGGTCCCATGTGTCCGCCCGGTGTAATTTGCCTTGTGTATTCGGGCGGCCCCATGTGTCCGCCCCTACAAGTGAAGTGCGCGGAATGGCATGAGGGGTTTCCGCCAGCAGCAACGACATACTGTTTTCCACTTGATTGATTTGCTTCTTCAAGTCCAAAACAGAAGTCTGGATGCTATAATAGGTAGCTTCCATCTGCGAGGTAGCGGCTTCATTGGCAAGACCGGCATCCATCAAGGCACGGGTGGTTTCTACGGTTTCCTTCCATGCTTCCGCCGTTTGCTCTGAGATAAGAAGCTGTTCGTCCAGCATCAACAAGGTATAATATGTGTTAGCTATGCCGGATATAAGTTGGGTGCGTACAGCCTGTTGATAGTCCTTGCTCTGGGCATAAAGCGCCTTTGCCTGTTGTTTGGCATTGCGCAGGCGACCGAATATATCCAATTCCCATCCGGCAGTAACGGGTAGCGTATAAGTCTGCGTTGCCTTACTCTTGTCAAAACTGCTCACTGTGCCTTGCGGTGACAAGGCAAAGGAAGGCAGGAAGGCCAGCCGGGCAGACAGCAAGGTAGCACTGGCTTCTTCTACCCGCAGTTGTGCCGATTGGAAATCGGTGTTGTTCTGCAAGCCTCGCTCAATGAGGGCTTGCAGTTGCGGATCGGTAAATAGTTCCCGCCATTCCATATTTCCCAGGCTGGCGGTGTCTCCGCCGACGGCTATTTCTTCGCCATACAGGTTATCGGGGACGGTAGTCTCAGGCTGATATTTGTTGTATATGCCGCAACTGCTCAGCAGAGCAGTTACGGTAGTTAATAGAATTATTTTCTTCATATTCTGTTTCTTTTTTTTAGTCTTTATCCTGTGAACTGCGTTCTGCATCGCTTCTCTCTTTCTCTAACTGCACTTGCACATCAGCTTCTTCAAATGCCGGCTTGCGAATCTTCTCCTGCAAGAACTCGAACATGATATAGAACACCGGAACAACAAAGAGCAACGCCAGCGTACCTATAGCCATACCGCCCACTACACCTGTACCCAGCGAACTGTTACCATGAGCACCTGCGCCGGAGGAGAACATCAACGGAAGCATACCGAATATCATGGTAAGCACCGTCATCAGGATAGGACGAAGACGAACCTGTGCGGCAGAGTATGCAGACTCTACAATACCCATTCCCTTGCGGCGACGCTCTATGGCGTATTCCGTAATAAGGATGGCAGTCTTTGCCAGCAAGCCTATCAACATAATCACACCCGTCTGTAGGTAAATATTATTCTCCAATCCAAACATACGGGCAAACAAGAAGCTACCCATCAATCCGAATGGCACGGACAAGATAACAGCAAACGGAACCAGGAAACTCTCATACAGGCAAGCCAGGATAAGATAGATCAACAGGATACACACTGCATAGATAAACAGTGTCTTACCGCCACTGGTACTGGATTCCTCGCGTGCCATTCCACCAAACTCATAACCGTATCCTGCGGGTAAAGTCTGTGCAGCTACTTCTTCAATAGCTTTCTGCACTTCACCGGAGGAATAGCCCTCGGCAGGGTTCACATTGGCAGTAATTGAACTATACAGGTTGAAGCGGTTGGCAACCTCAGGTCCCAGCACGTGGTTCAATGTGACGAACTGACTCACCGGGGCCATCTCCGTGCCGTTTCGTACAAACATATTATCCAATGCCTGCTCATCCAGACGATATTCCGGCGAAGCCTGCATCATAACTCGATATACCTTTCCAAACTGGTTGTAGTTAGAAATATATGCACCACCACAATAACTGCCCAAAGCATCCAGCACGGTAGCCGGAGAGATGCCTGCACGTTTACACTTGGCAGCATCAAGATCTACAGTGATCTGCGGGAAATTCATAGCATAGGTGGTGTAAGCCATTGCCACCTCGGGACGCTGGTTCAGTGCTCCCAGGTATTGCATTACCGAGTTATAGAACACTTCCATATCTCCGCCCGTGCGATCCTGCAAGTTCAGTTCGATGGAGTTACCCATACCGTAACCCGGAATCATACCCGGCTGGAAGCAGAAGATCTGTGCCTCCTTTATGCCATAGAATTGTGCATTCAGTCTGCCCACCACTGCATCAGAGGTGTGGTCGCTTCCCTTTCTGTCGTCCCAGCCCTTCAGGCGGACAATGATAGTACCATAAGAACTACCCTGGCCGGACATCAATCCGTAACCTGCAATCTTGGCATAGTGCATTATTTCGGGAGTATCCTTCAATATATTTTCCAGTTTGTTCATTACCAGCGTAGTTTCGGACAGTGTACTACCCGGCGAGGTGCTGACATTGACCATGATAACACCTTGGTCTTCCTGTGGCACCAGTCCGGTCTTGGTGGTACTCATAAAGTAAGCAAGCAATACCACGGCAGCCCCCAACGAAGCCCATACCATCCAGCGGTGACGGATGAAGAACAGCACACCTTTCTTATATTTACCCAACACGGCATTGAACGAAGCATTATAAGCGGCACGCACACGCCCATTGATACTTTTGGCACTCTTGGTTCCATCCGACGGACGCATCATTATGGCACACAGGGCAGGACACAGTGTCAAAGCGGAGATCATGGAGATACCTACGGCAGTAGCCATAGTGATACCAAACTGTGTATAGAATATTCCCGAAGTTCCACCCATAAAGGTTACGGGCACAAACACAGCCATAAACACGCAGGTACATGAAACGATAGCCATAGTAATATCGCCCATAGCGTCTTTGGTAGCCTGATAAGGCGATTTATATCCGGCATCAAACTTGGACTGCACCGCTTCCACCACCACAATGGCATCATCTACCACCGTACCGATGGCCAGCACAAGGGCAAACAGCGTAAGGATATTAATACTGAATCCGGCCGCTACCAGACAGGCGAATGTACCAATCAGCGACACGATAATAGAGATGGACGGGATGAGCGTACTCTTTAAGTCCTGCAAGAAAAAGTACACCACCAGGATAACCAGTATAATAGCAATAATCAGCGTTTCCACCACATTGTGTATGGAAGCAAACAGGAAGTCGTTGGAACTCATCAAAGATACAACCTCCGTTCCTTGCGGAAGGGTCTTTTCCATTTCCGCCATCTGTTTGGAGATTCGTTCATTGACGGCGGTAGCATTTGAACCGGCCGTTTGGTACACGAAAAAGGTCACAGCAGGATGGCTGTTCACTTCACTGCGGAAACTGTAAGTAAGAGTTCCCAGCTCCACACTGGCTACATCCTTGAGGCGCAACACAGACCCGTCTTCCTTTGAACGGATCACAGTGTTCTGAAATTCTTCCACGCTTTTCAGTCGTCCGCGATACTTCATGGTAAACTGGAAAACATTCTTCGAGTTCTCACCCAGCGAACCGGTAGGAGCCTCAATGTTCTGTTCGTCCAGTACGGCTGTCACATCCGAGGGAACGAGTCCGTATTGTGCCATCATTTCCGGTTTCAACCAGATACGCATACTGTAAGTATCACCCAATTCCAGCACATCTCCTACTCCTTCTATACGTTTTATCTGGGGAATGATGTTAATGTCCAGGTAATTGGCAAGGAAAGTCTGATCGTAACGATCATCGGTACATACCAATGAATTTACTTGCAAGAAACTGGTCTGGCGTTTCTGGGTGGTTACACCGATTTTGGTTACTTCGGCGGGCAACAACCCTTGTGTCTTAGACACACGGTTCTGCACGTTTACTGCTGCCATATCGGGGTCCGTGCCCTGCTTGAAGTACACCTGTATGGTTGCCGATCCGGCGTTGGTAGCGGTAGAGGTGATATACATCATATCCTCTACTCCGTTTATACTTTCTTCCAGCGGCATGATGACACTGTTCATCACTGCATCGGCATCGGCCCCCGTATAGTCGGCAGTGACATATACCGTAGGAGGAGCAATATCAGGATATTGTTCTACCGGTAATGTAAAGAGCGAGATAAGCCCTATGACCAAAATCAGCACGGAAATGGATATAGCCATTACCGGCCTCTTTATAAATATATTTCCTTTCATAATCTTCTTTTCCTCTTATTTAATTTGTGTTCCCTCGCGCACCAGTCCGGCTCCCGATGATACTATTTCATCCCCCGGCGTCAGGCCGTCCAGCACTATATATTCGCGTCCGTTGTTTATTCCGGCTACGGTAATCAGGGTAGAGGTTGCTTTGCCGTCCACCACTTTATAGACAATAGTCTTGTTCTGCAACTGCACCGTAGCACCCTGTGGAATGACAATACAATCCTTGTAAATGCTGGGGATAACCACATTGCCCGAGGCACCGCTATGCAGCAAGCGAGATTCATTGGGGAACACCGCACGCGCCACCACCGTACCAGTCTGGCGGTCTATAACACCACTGATAGATTCTATCTTTCCTTTCTTGTCGTACACAGAATTGTCATTCAGTCTCAATTCCACTTCGGGCATATTTGCCAATGCTTCTTCCATGTTGCCATACTCGCGGGTAAGGGAGAGTAATTGATTCTCGGTCATGGAGAAATAAACATACATATCCGCATTATCGGAAACCGTAGTCAAAGGTTGCGGAAGGTCGGGACTGACCAAGGCTCCGGCACGGTAAGGCAATGCGCCTACCACTCCGTCACTGGGACTTTTCACTTCGGTGTAGGACAGGTTGTTGCGTGCATTCACCTCCTGTGCCTCTGCCTGGGACAGTTGCGCCTTGGCGGTGAGGTAAGTATTCTGGGCAGTTTGCAGGTTGAACTGTGACACTACCTTGCGGGCATATAGTTCTTTGGTACTATTATAAGTCAGTTCGGCGGTTGCCAGTCCTGCTTTGGCAGCTTCCACATTGGCTATGGCCGTGGTCAGTGCAGCCTTATAAGGTACTTGGTCTATCACAAAAAGGAGTTGCCCGCGGCGCACCTTCTCCCCTTCGGTTACACACAGTCTTTCTATCGTTCCGGACACCTGCGGATAAATATCCACATCCTGCCGTCCGCGTATAGTGGCGGAGTAAGAAGAAGAAAGCTCCTTGTCGGCAGTTTTTACTTGCATTACCGCATAGTCTGATTTGACTTGTGCATCCGGTGTTTGTTTACATGATGTCATACATAACGTACAGCCGATTATTCCCATCAGCTGTATCCATTTTCCTTTTACTGTTGCTTTTTGCATATTCGTTTTTATTATTAGAACCGGGGCAAAAGTAGACTAAAAGCACTGATACACAGCAACAAATATTCCTACAAAAGTGTGCTATTTTTCTCCTTCTGCCTGTTTTTTCCCTTCGCTACTCCCCACATAAGAAATATAGGACAATGTTAAAGCAATATGGGACATTCCTCTTTTCCCATTATTCTCCATCTTTGCAGAAACAAAAACAAAGGGATATGGAAAAAAGAACAATAAACACGCTCAGTATAAAAGACTTTAAGGAATATGAGCACTTGGTAGATTATGTAGATGATGACTTCGTGGTAGTACACAGTCTGGAAGACGTTCCGTTCAGCAACGATGCCATAAAGCTGAATTGCTTTATAGTGATATTATGCCTGAAAGGATCTATCCAGATGGATATAAACAACAGAACTTTCGTATTGCAGGCAAATGACCTGATCACCTGTCTGCCCAATATGATTCTGGGCCATACTATGATCAGCCCCTCCTATAAAATAAAGATTATAGGATTCTCCACCTCTTTCCTGAACCGCGTTGTAAGGATAGAAAAAGGAACATGGGATGCCGGGATCTATATTTATAATAATCCGGTAAAGCACTTCAACGATTCCAATGGGCCTTCATACAAGCTATATATAGATCTCATCACAATGAAAATAAACGATACTCAGCATCCGGCTCGAAAGGATATTCTGCAATGCCTGTTTGCAGCACTGTTCTGCGAGATCACAACCTATATATGTAAGGATCTCAATCTATCCGAAAAAGCCCAGAGCGATGTGACGAATGGAGAAAACATCTTCAAGCGTTTCATTGAGAAGTTATCAAAAGACAACGGCATGCACCGGTCGGTGGCATGGTATGCCAATGAACTGTTCTATACCCCCAAGTACCTGTCCAAAGTAGTGAAAGACGTAAGCGGAAGAACCACACTGGACTGGATAAACGAGTATGCCATCAACCACATAAAGTATCAACTGAAACACTCGGATAAATCCATCAAGGAACTTGCCGATGACTTTAATTTCTCCAACATTTCCTTCTTCGGGAAGTACGTGAAAGCGCATCTGGGAGTATCACCCGCCAACTACAGGAATATGCGGGAGGAATAATTTATTTAAGGATAAAGCATAAAAAGCCATAGCCACATGGCTGATTTATTGTTTTTTCTAAGTATCTTTGCGCCACGAAAACATTTACATATCCTATATAATAATATGCAAGAAAAGATTATTATTCTCGATTTCGGTTCACAGACCACGCAGCTCATAGGCCGCCGCGTCCGCGAACTGAATATGTATTGCGAGATCGTGCCCTACAACAAGTTTCCACACAATGACCCGTCCGTTATCGGCGTAATCCTCTCGGGCAGCCCCTTCTCAGTGTATGATGAAAGCGCATTCAAAGTGGATTTAAGCAATATCCGTGGAAAATATCCTATTTTGGGTATCTGCTATGGCGCACAGTTCATGTCTTATACCAATGGCGGTAAAGTAGAACCGGCAGGCACACGCGAGTACGGACGTGCACACCTTTCCACCTTCGACCACGAAAATCCGTTGCTGAAAGGTATTCGCGAACACTCACAGGTATGGATGAGCCATGGAGATACCATCACTGCCATTCCCCAAAACTTCAAAGTAATCGCTTCTACGGATAAAGTCGCCATTGCCGCTTATCAGGTAGAGGGCGAAAAGGTATGGGGCGTACAGTTCCATCCGGAAGTATTCCATAGCGAAGACGGAACTCAGATTCTGAAGAACTTCGTGGTAGGCATCTGTGGCGGTAAGCAAGACTGGAGCGCAAGCTCATTTGTAGACACCACAGTGGCCGAACTGAAAGCCCAGGTAGGAAATGACCGTGTGATTCTGGGACTGAGCGGAGGCGTGGATTCATCTGTAGCCGCCGTATTGCTGCACCGTGCCATCGGCAAGAATCTTACTTGTATCTTTGTAGACCACGGCTTGCTGCGCAAGAACGAATTTAAAAACGTGATGTACGACTACGAGTGCTTGGGACTGAATGTGATTGGCGTAGATGCCAGCGAAAAGTTCTTCAAAGACCTGGAAGGCGTGACTGATCCCGAACAGAAGCGTAAAATCATTGGCCGCGACTTTGTGGAAGTGTTCAATGCCGAAGCGCACAAGATAACCGATGCCAAGTGGTTGGCACAGGGTACTATCTATCCCGACCGCATAGAGAGTCTGAATATTACCGGAAAGACCATCAAGAGTCATCACAACGTAGGTGGCCTGCCCGAAGAAATGCACCTCAGCTTGTGCGAACCGTTGCAATGGTTGTTCAAGGACGAAGTGCGCCGCGTAGGTCGCGAGTTGGGTATTCCGGAACATCTCATTACCCGCCATCCGTTCCCGGGTCCGGGTTTGGCTGTTCGCATCTTGGGTGATATTACCCCGGAGAAGGTACGCATATTGCAAGATGCCGATGACATCTTTATCCAGGGATTGCGTGACTGGATGGTGAAAGATGAAAATGGTAATGAAATTGCTCTTTACCATCAGGTGTGGCAGGCAGGTGTGATTCTGCTGCCGGTACAGAGTGTAGGTGTGATGGGTGATGAACGCACCTATGAACGTGCCGTTGCCCTGCGTGCCGTGACCAGTACCGATGCCATGACTGCCGACTGGGCACATCTTCCTTACGAATTTATGGCGAAGGTTTCCAATGATATTATCAATAAGGTAAAAGGCGTAAACCGCGTTTGCTATGATATATCGTCCAAACCGCCTGCCACAATAGAGTGGGAATAAAAGCAGCCCCTTCTTTAAGCGAAATTATAATAGCCCCGACTTTAAAAGTTGGGGCTATTATATTGGTATATATATTCTTAAAAATGCCTTGGATCTTTTTTTTCTCAATGAATTTACTAAATTTTAAAATAGAAATATTGTCTTAAAACTTAAATCAGTTCTACATATTTTACTATATTTGCAACAACAATAGAAATAATATTAACACAATAGCCCTCAATAAGCCTAAAAAGAATAGCTGATGAAAAAAGAAGAAATAGCATGCCGAATAATAGAGTTTTGGTACATCATAGAATTTTTAAACCAAGACATTTTCCCATCTGAAACAAAAGATAATAAAAAAAACGAATCAAACAATTATTAAGTTTAGTTGACGGAAGCGAACTCAGCACAGAAGCGAGAAACAAAATTGAGAAATGTAGGAAGATTACGTTGTTCCATAATTTTCCACTCGATCAAAGCATCAGTGAACAACTGGACAAAGATAATAAAACATATACCACCCTTCCAGAAATAGGGAGTGACAAACACCTATGCATTGGAAAACTCAGAAGGGAATTTTTAATAAATACATTATATTCGTATCTATCTATAGAAGGCAATCATCCCGAAGAAGATAATAATGAAATCGCCTTAATGACGCTCAAAGTCGATAATGCAGGAATGTATGAAGCCGGTTCTTTACGTATATCTCCTATTCTGTGGGGCATCAGCAAATGTATAGAAGCTAAAGGGAAAATGAATGAAAGCACTATTCACTCTAAAAAATATAACGAAGAAATATTCAAGATTGAAAAAACAATAGACAAAACAGAGACTTTGGATAATGAAAAGATTTGCAAACTATACGATACTATTTGTGAGCAATACATCCAGCCATTAGGAAATATTGAATCGGCAGTCACAATGGACGGGCTTTTTATATATACGCGTTACAAAACTCACAAAATATGCCAAAAAGAAGAAGCTTTCGAAACGGATTACAGTGAACTGATCAACGGATTCTATACAGACGATCTTCTTATGGTTAAAGAAGCTATTCAACAAATGCCCTCTAATAATAAGAAAGGAATATATAATGAAATAATAGACTATATAGTCAACACATATTACGAGAGCATAGGACAAGAAAACTGTACAAATAAAATAGATATCCGCAATGACAAAGAAGCGATTGCAAAATGGCTTTCCGCAGACAAGTCTCCGCTAGGGAAATGGCCTTCTGCTTATTCACCTGCATTAATGCAACAAATTGCTATTAATATTGCAATAGATGAAGACAAAGGGCATAAAAACATATTTTCTGTAAATGGTCCTCCGGGAACGGGGAAAACAACTTTATTAAAAGAAATTATCGCTTCAAATATTGTAAATAGAGCAAAATTACTGAGTGAATATAAGAATCCCGATGATGCTTTTAATCAGGAGAAGTTTCAAGACGGAGATTCAGCAGATAATAGCTATAGCAAATACACTCCGTGTTATTTCACATTCAAAAACCCTGCTATTGCCCAATATGGTATGTTGGTTGCATCTTGCAATAATGCTGCTGTAGAGAATATTACCAAAGAACTCCCTAATGGCAACCAAATATTAAAAGATCTCGATTTTCAAAAAGAAAAAGATAAAGAAATTGCAAAAGGCATTGAGGAAATAGCAAATCACTTTAACCGTTCCCAAAGTCCTAAGAAGGAACGGTACCGTTACTTTGATGAAGAGAATAATAAACAAAAATTCCAAGACATAACAGATATTTACTTCAGTAAATTAGCAGCTGATTTGTTGTCTCAAGATAATTGTCCAATAGACTTAAATTTTAAAGAATGGGGTTAATCTCTGCTCCGATGGGAAAAAGAAGTAATATTAGCAAATATTACTATAACGTCTTGAATGAACTTATTGAGAATTTCCTCAGGAAAAATGACCTCCTTACCGAACGCTGCAAACAATATACCGAAAGGGTAAAAGAGTTCAAAATGCAATGGAAAAAGGTTTCTGAGATGAAAAATGACCTCAGTAATTTCATGAAACTGTCTAAAAAGTATGATAGCCTGGAGGAAAAGAAAGAACAACTTAAAAAGAAACAAGACCAAATTCAGTCATTGGAAGAAGCAACCAATGACAAAGAAGAATAACAAGCGAAATTAAAAAAATGATTTAATATCACTGGGGACTTTTTTAATAGAGAAGGAGGACTCTCGAAAATGGTATGAAATACTTTTTGGTAAATGGCTCCAAACGGAAAGGCTTCGTCAAATTGAAGAATTAAAAAATGAGCAGGTACAACTTAAAAATGAAATACAGCAGATCAAACACTCCATTGAAGATGTTTCATCACAAATTACTAATTTGAAAATGGAACTCAAAGTTTCTTATACGAGCATTGAGGATACTATTTTGCAATGGGAAACAAAACAAAAGATATATAAAGGAACAATGGTAGAAATCAATAATCGCTTTTGGGAAGACTTTGATAGCACAGATGATCAAATCAGTACCCGCATTCAAGTTTCTACCCCTTGGACTTGGCATGCTTATAATCGAGAAAGAGAGAAACTATTTTATCTGGCTTTACAGGTACATAAAGAGTTCATTTTATCGTCAAAACAGTGCCGCTACAATTTTATAAACCTAGCAATGATGTGGAGATATCGCGAGAATGACAATAATGAGTTGTGTAACTATTCTGAGAGAGACAAAAGGAATGCTTACCCTCATCTGCTCAACACATTATTCCTATTGACACCGGTTATCTCTACAACTTTTGCCTCTACCGGTCGTTTTCTTAAATACATTGACCGGCAAGGCAGTCTTGGAACACTAATTATAGATGAAGCCGGACAGGCTGCACCCCATATCGCATTAGGTGCTTTATGGAGATGCCAAAAAGCCGTTATTGTTGGAGACCCTAAGCAAGTGGAACCAGTCGTAACAGATGATGCCGATGCCATAAAATATGCATTCTCGGATGCAATTATCCAACCCTATCTGAATAAAACTATTTCAGTGCAAGAATTTGCCGACAAGATAAATCCTTATGGTTCTTATATTGAAGATTCTTTCAATAAAGATGGCGCTCCTACCTGGGTAGGCTGTCCATTGGTAGTACATAGAAGATGTATTAATCCCATGTTTGATATTTCAAATGAATTATCATATGACGGGACTATGAAACTTCAAACGAAACAGCCCAACAAGGAAGAAGAAGCTGTTTTTCTTGAAGAAGAATCTTATTGGCTAAACAGACAAGGAAAAGAAAAGGGAAATAAAAACCACTTTGTTGATGAACAAGGAGATTTGGCTTGCAATCTTGTCTTGAAAGGATTTAAAAATTACAATGGCATCCCCAATCTATATGTTATTTCTCCATTCACTACTGTTATTAATGGTCTTAAAAATAAGATACAATCTTCTTCCGAGTTTAAACAATATGCCCCTGAGGATGTTGAGAAATGGGTGAACGAATGCTGTGGAACAGTACATAAATTTCAAGGAAAAGAAGCTAATGAAGTTATCTTTCTATTGGGATGTGATGAAAATGCAATGGGAGCAATCAAGTGGGTAAAGCCCAATATTGTAAATGTAGCCGTAACCAGAGCCAAATATAGATTATATGTCATTGGTAATTATAATATTTGGGGGAAATCTGAGATTTTCAAAATTCTAAAAGGACGATTATCGTATAGGGAAACATAAAATCATATATCAGATGTATTTGGGCGGACAGTTTTCTGCCCAAATACAACAGTAAGCAACATCAAAGCTCTATAATTCCCTCCTCACAAAGAGTCAATTTCTCAACCCTTCCTTCTGTTACGATCCAAGAATTTTCAATACCTACAGGCTCCACTCCCGGCAACACAATCTTGGGTTCAAGCGCAAAAGTCATGCCCGGCTGTAATTCCTGGCTCATACGCGGAGCCAATACAGGAGCTTCGTTTATCTCCAAGCCAATGCCATGCCCCACAAAGCGTGCCTGCTGGCTCACTCCCATAAAGCGGTCGGCAAAACCCGCCTTGGTCACTATGTCAATAGCTACATTATAAAGATCCTCACAAACCACACCCGGTGCAGCCATGGGAGCAATCTTTTCCTGCACCTCCAAGCAAACCTGATGGGCAGCATAAGCCTCATCACTCAACTTTCCTATGGAGAACACACGAGTCATATCACACATATAGCCATAGAAGTTTCCACCAATATCCACCATCACACTGTATCCTTCTTTCAACTGAGTTCCATTCATTCCTCCCGGCAATGACGGGTCCAGCCCCTCGCCTCCCAAGGCAAAATCATAAGGAGAAGGTGCGGATGCATTATCTCCGGTCAATACACTTCCCATGAATATTTCCATAGTCTGACCGAAAACCCTGAAAATTCCCAGACAACCTTCCAAACGCATCAACCGCTCTACTTCAATAGAGAGTTCGCGATCGGTCATGCCGGAACGATATATCTCGGGAATCTTGCTATATGCCTGGGCGTGCAATTTTCCCGAACGACGAAGAAATTCAATCTCCATCGGAGTCTTTATACTACGTGCTTCACGAATAATAGAAGTTCCGTTCACCACCTCCGACTCGGAAAAAAGAGCTGCCAAACGGATATAATCGGCATAAGGCAACTCATTACCTTCCAACATTAATTTAGCAGGCATAGGCAAACCGTTTTCTTTCAAAAGGTCTACAATTTGTTCCGGTTTGCGAATGGAAAAGATATGCTCGCCCTTAATATTATTAGGACGTTTCACAAATAATAAAGCCGGAGACTGGAGCGGTAAATAAAGATAACCGCTAACTATCTGCCCATATGTATAAAGCAAATTTACATTACAAGCTATCAGTGCAGCATCAATGCCTTGCTGCGCCATCAGATAGCGGATTTTATCTCGACGGAGTTTTAATTCGGGTTGTAGCATATCTCAATAGATTGTATAATTAATATTTATGAGTACAAAAATAATTGATTTCTGCCAATATATATCGAATACGAACTCCAAAAAAGAAAAACGAAGTATTAAAACTCACTAATATCCCAATAAAGCACTTCACCTTTAAAGTAAAAAGAACAACTAAAAATAACAAGTCGACCTACATTGAGCACCTTATCATTAATTATTCAAGACAATAACTAAAAGATTAATCATGAAAGAAAGCACAGAGATATTACAGGTGTAAAACACTCTATTTGGTAGGATTAAGAGCCAATCAAATACATCCTGATACATTTACCGTACAGCTATGTTATAATATCAAAAACAAATGACATTATTCTTATAAAGTTCAGAACTTTACCCTGACCGTATTTGTTCTCTTTTAGTTATTTAAAATATCAAATTATGGAAAATGGAGTAATGATGCAGTATTTCGAATGGAATCTGCCAAACGACGGAAAATTGTGGAAACAATTAAAAGAAGACGCGTCACATTTGCATGACATTGGTGTAACCGCAGTATGGATTCCACCTGCCTACAAAGCCGACGAACAACAGGACGAAGGGTATGCAACCTATGATTTGTATGATTTGGGCGAGTTTGACCAAAAGGGAACCGTAAGAACAAGGTATGGTACAAAGCAGGAACTGAAAGAAATGATTGACGAACTACACAAAAATCATATTTCGGTTTATCTGGACGTAGTGTTGAACCATAAAGCAGGCGGTGATTTTACTGAGAAAATCATGGTAGTGGAAGTCGATCCCAAAGAAAGAAACAAGCCACTGGGAGAGCCATTCGAAATACAAGGATGGACCGGGTATAGTTTTCACGGACGCAAGGATAAATACTCGGACTTTAAATGGCATTGGTATCATTTCTCGGGAACAGGATTTGATGATGCACAGAAAAGAAGCGGTATTTTCCAAATACAGGGTGAAGGAAAAGCATGGAGCCAAGGAGTAGATGGCGAAAATGGAAATTACGATTTCCTGCTATGCAACGACATAGACCTGGATCACCCGGAGGTAGTAGCCGAATTAAACCGATGGGGAAAATGGGTCTCTAACGAACTGAACCTTGACGGAATGCGACTGGATGCCATCAAGCACATGAAAGACAAATTTATAGCACAGTTCCTGGATGCCATAAGAAGTGAAAGAGGAAATAATTTCTATGCAGTAGGCGAATACTGGAACGGGGATTTGGAAACACTTGACGCCTATATAGAAACGGTAGACCACAAGGTCAACTTATTTGATGTGCCGTTACATTATAATATGTTTCAAGCATCGCAAGAAGGAAAAGATTATGACCTGCAGAATATCCTAAAGAATACACTGGTAGAGCATCATTGTGATTTGGCAGTGACCTTTGTAGACAATCATGACTCACAACTGGGAAGTTCACTGGAATCACAAATAGCAGACTGGTTCAAGCCACTGGCATACGGCCTGATCTTATTAATGAAAGACGGTTATCCTTGCCTGTTTTATGGAGATTATTATGGCATCAAGGGAGAAAAGTCCCCACATACAAAAATCATTGATATTTTACTGGATGCAAGAAGAAGATATGCTTATGGAGAGCAGATTGAGTATTTTGACCATCCTTCTACAATAGGTTTTATCCGCACAGGAGATGAAGAACATGACGGTTCCGGTCTGGTCTTTTTAATGTCTAACGATGAAGCGGGTAGCAAAAAGATGAGTTTAGGTGAAGTACATAAAGGTGAGGTATGGCACGAAATAACCGGAAGCATTCCTGAAGAGGTAACTCTGGATGAAGAAGGGAACGGAGATTTCTCTGTTGAAGGCCGTAACCTCGCCGTATGGGTGAAGAAGTCTTAATTGACTTATGAAGATACTGATTACGAAAGTAAAAGGTATCTTCATAAATTACAAGTTTCAATTCTCTTTCCCTTCTGTTACATCCGTCTCTCCGTCTTGACGCACATACAGCGTTTGTGTGGGAAATGCAAATTCCAGTTTCGCTTTATTAAAGGATGCCAGTATCTCCATATTTATATCCGAAGTAACCTTCAATATATCTCCTTGCTTCGTAATATAATAATAATAAGTGATGACTAATGCCGAGTCTGTATAATCGGTAAAATTAGCAGTGATATCCAAAGGATCGGTAGACACATTCTCTACTCTTTTGGGGATAGTCCTTAATATATCCAAAGCCTCTTTCATTTTCTCGGGAGGCGTGTCATATGTCAGCCCCAATTTTACTGTCACACGGCGCATCGGCTCGGAAGAAATATTAACGATGGAAGCATCGGTTATTTTATAATTCGGCACAGTAGTAATGCGTCTGTCATAGCCCAATATTTTGGTACTTCGGGCACCTACATCGACAACTGTTCCTTCAAAACCGTTCACATTAATTGTATCACCGATAGTAAAAGGCTTATCCGTAAAGATGATAAAAGCGCCGAATATATTCTTCACCGTGTCTTGTGCAGCCAAAGCGAAAGCAATACCACCAATGCCCAGAGTGCCCAATAGTGCACTGATATTTACACCTACATTACTTAAAGCCATTATAATGCCGATAATCCAAACAACAATTAAAATTGTTCTTTTAATGACCGGCATCATTTTATTAGTATGTCCGTCAGGCTTCTGTCCCCAGCAATTCTGAAGCAAGCCACTGCACATACGGGCAAAAACCCAAGTAATATCCAAAACGATTAAAATGCTATAGACATGGTCTACGACTTTTACAAAACTGTCCGGATACACTAATCTGTGAATAGCAATCCATATACCTAGCAATATCACGGCAAATTTGAGAGGCGAATCCAAGGAATAATAAATAACATCATCCAGCCGGTTAGTAGTTTTACTGACAAAGGGTTTGATGAGCTTCTTACCAAGCAATGACAATAACTTAACAACGACAATCGCCCCTAAAATAAAAAGAATGGAAATACACCAATTCTCAATGGTATTTCCTCCAATTTCCTGTTCTAACATATTCCAATTATTTTAAGTTATACATATCAACCCGGAAAAGAATTCAGGCTGTAACAACCTGTTCCTGAACGGTTATTCAAAAAACCATTCAGGAACAGAAAGACTTATAAAATAGCTACAATGCGAGGCAGAAAGCCATTAGAATCTATAACCGTATCCCAGCATAATTGCCACATTATCCTGGTCGGCAAACATGAATTTAGCCTCTGCGTTTAAATAACTGCGAGAAGACAAAGGAAGGGAGATACCTCCTCCTAAATTAAAAGCAAACTTTGAGGTACTTTCACTTTTCTGTTCCACACTTTCACCGTTAACCATGATGGTATGCTTTCCGTAAAAATTGTTCTGCATACCGATACCGGCAAGAGGATAGACGGAAAATCCTTGCCCGTCTTGGCTAAAATTAAATACATAATGGAAGTTCACGTTTACATCCAGCCCTGTTACCTTATCTTTAGGGAAGAAAAATGTAACATCCGGAGCTATACGGAGATTGTTCGCAATCACATATCGCCCTTGGGCTTGCAGACCGAACCTTTCATAATTGGTCTGATAACCCAGGCTTCCCAAAATGGAACCTTCTCCTTTTAATGTCTGTGCGTTCATACCAATTGCCATCAAGGCAACTGCAATAAATAAAAATATTTTTTTCATAATTCAGGCTTTTTAGTTTCATAATTCACCTTTCACATTCCCTTCCTTCGGAGAATGAGCCAATCACTTATTTTTTCACATTATCCGCAAAGTTGTGTACTTTGTTCTTCATCTCGTCAGCCTTCTCGGCAACATCAAAAGTTTTGTCGGCTACTTTATCGGCAACTTTTATTCCGGTATCCACTACTTTGTCTTTGGCAGATTCTACAAAATCTTCTGCCTGATCACTTGCCACATGAAGTGCATGGGCTACTTTGTCTTTCAACTGCTTTGCTTTTGAAGTTTGGCAACAACGATAAATAATCGCTCCAAGGATAGTACCCGCTCCGAGTCCGATCCAGAAATTTGAACATTTACTTTCCATAATTAAAGTTGGTTTAAAGGGTTAATAAATAAAAACTTAGGAAACACGTGGTTTACTAAACAGAGATATAATCCACAATAGTAAGATAGCTCCTATAGTAGATGTAATGAGACTACCCAAGATGCCGGCAGTAACAATTCCCAACAGGCCAAACACCCATCCTCCCAAAACACCACCTATGATGCCGACTATCATATTAATGAAGAGTCCAAAACCTCCTCCTCTCATAATCTTACCGGCAATGAATCCGGCAACGATTCCAATAATAATATACCAAATAAAATACATACGCTTTAAATTTAGGTTTTATAATTACTGTAGGGCAGCTGCTTCCTCAGTCATTTTCAAAAGAAACAACACCGGCTATAAATTGTTCAAGTATAGAAATTATAATTAACAGCTCTTTTATTTTTAGAAAATTATAGTTCAAAGGCTATAAAATATTTCAAAAAGCAACATTCTTACAATCTAATGCGATTCTGCATTTGTTCTCTTTTCTGATAAACAAAAACAAGCATCATTATGGACTTACGATTATGAAATGGGAAAATATCCTCAAAGAGAAACTCTCACTGGCAGAAAAAGTCTGTTATGGAGACCTGCATAAATCATGTATGGATGCTTATACCGAAGGCCACATGGAAGAAAGAGCTCTTGCCATTGAAGCATACAGGTTACAATGTGATAAATTATTCGGAAACAGATGCATGAATTCTTCTATCCGGAAGGACGGACATAAGAGCATATGTGATGGAAATTGCAATTACATTAAGAAATATAAATTTGAGTTATGCAAATTGGAGAACTGAACAAAAGATAAATAATATAGATGTACATCTTTAATTAACCTGAATTATTAACTCTAAAACGAATCAATTATGTTTTATCATGTAAAAGATTTGCAATTCAATGCGCGGGTATCACAACCCGATCCGCGCTTTGCACGCGTGATGCTCGAAGCATTCGGCGGCGCTAACGGAGAATTAAAATCAGCCTTGCAATATTTTGTACAGGCTTTCAGTTGCCACAATCCATATCCCGACAAGTATGATATGCTTATGGATATAGCTACCGAAGAGTTCGGACATCTTGAAATTGTGGGGGCTACCATCCAAATGCTTTTGGGCCCGGTAAACGGCAAGATGAAAGATGTAATGGAAAATACACCACTCCAAACAATGATGAGTGGCAAAGCTGCCAAAGAAGACCTTATTCATCAGGCATTCACCAATCCGCAGTTCTTAGTATGCGCTCCGGGCAGCCCCACTCTGACTGACAGCAACGGAAATCCTTGGTGTGCCACTTATGTATCTGCCAATGCCGATCTTACGGTGGATCTTCGTTCCAATATGGCAGGAGAATGCCGTGCCAAGATAGGTTATGAAAACCTTATTCCGCTAACCGACGATCCTCTTGTGAAAGAAACACTCGTTTTCTTAATGACTCGCGAAGTAACTCACTACCAGCAATTTGAAGCTGCTTTGGACACTATTCAACCTAATTTTCCTCCGGGCGTATTCCAAACATCTCCCAAATACAGTAATCTTTATTTCAATATGTCGAAGGGTGAAGATGCACGTGGTCCGTGGAATGAAGGCGTAAGTACCCAATTGAAAGAAGAATGGCAATATATTGACAATCCGCAGGAAAAAGTAGAAGCGACTGATGGATTGCTGAATATGGAACCTAAAGGGACAGAACGTACCGAAGCGAAAGTGCACAAAAAAGATGAACAACTGGCTAAGGAACGCAGCAATGAAATACTGTCTGCCACTCCCGACAAGAATATGCACTGGTGCAAATATGAAGGCGAGAACGCATCATCATCTAAAAAGCATAAAAAGTAAGAGGAACCCGTAAAACAGATTGTACAGAAAGAAGGTGTCGCAACATCAAACTTGAAGCGACACCTTCTTTTTTATGTAACCATAGGTTATTGTCTATATAATATAAGAGCCGAAGAAGGTGATATCTGCGTATTTCCTCCCGGTAGAGAGTCTTGGCTGTCTAAATTGATTTGCCCGTCACGGCATACCACCATCCACTCCTGCTCCGGGATATTGATTTCCGCCTGATGCCGGTTACCATTGTAAGCTACCAGGATTTCTTTCCATTCATCCCCATTAGCGTATTCGCCCAAAGTATAAGCTATCACACCGGAGTCACCCGTATCCAGAAAATGAAGACACTGCTGCAATCCCTCTACCGTTGGAATACGGAAAGCCGGATGAGCTTTACGAAGTGCAATCAATTCCCTTATGTAATCAAACAGATCACGATTTTTAGCTTTTAAAGCCCAGTCAATCCGATTGACGGCATCAGGAGATTTAAAACTATTCGGCACTCCCTGTTTGTCCTGCATAATTTCGTCACCGCCACGCATGAAGGGAATTCCTTGTGCAGTAAGCAGTACCGTGTGTATCAATTTATCAATAGGAAGCAATTCGTTGGAGACCTCATCACCATGAACAGACAATTTCAATTTATCTATCAAAGTATATCCGTCATGGCAGGAAACGAAATTAACCATCTGCGAAGGAGCGCTGGCATAGGGACCATCACAATAGAGTAATCCGTCATAAACCACCTGCGGATGCTGTGTACCGCCAACTATCCCATACTTCACCGGCTCAAAATGGCCGTTTATATTTCCGGAACCATATCCGGGCTCCTGTTCGTCAAAAGTACTCCCTTTCAGTCCATCCCGAAATTCATCATTAAAGACGGCAATGCCTTCCATATGCCCTACATTTTCCTTCACCGCACGTTGCTCAAAAGGCAGTGGGGAGTCGGCAGCCAGCCATCCTTCTCCATATACAAAAATAGTAGGATCAATTTTCAGTAATTCTTCCCTCAGCCGGTTCATTGTTTCAATGTCATGAATCCCCATGAGGTCAAAACGAAAGCCGTCAATATGGTATTCTTTAGCCCAATATTTAACAGATTCAATAATATAGTGCCGCACCATTTCCCGTTCCGATGCCGTCTCATTGCCACAACCGGAAGCATCCGAATAAGAACCGTCCGGATTCTGTCGGTAAAAGTAACCGGGAACCGTCAGATTAAAGTTTGAATGATCGGTAGAAGCCGTGTGGTTATAGACCACATCCAGAACAATGCGAAAACCATTTTGATGGAGACTTTTCACCATTTCTTTAAATTCGCGGATACGGGCTACAGGATCGGCAGGATCGGTAGAATAACTTCCGTCGGGCACGTTATAGTTCTTCGGATCATACCCCCAATTATATTTATTTTCCTCTAATTCGGTTTCGTCTATTGTTGCAAAATCAAACGAAGGAAGAATATGGATATGCGTTACGCCAAGCTCCTTTAAATGATCCAACCCGGTAGACTGTCCTTCCGGAGTTTTTGTTCCGGTTTCGGTCAGAGCCAAAAACTTTCCTTTGTGCTCAATGCCGGAATCAGGATCAATGCTGAAATCACGGTGGTGCAACTCATAAAGAATAACATCGGAATACATTTTCAATTCGGGTCGGCTATCAGAGTCCCAACCCTCCGGATTAGTTTCATTCAAGTCGATTACAGCCGCCCGGTTACCATTGATGCCGACCGCTTTTGCCCATATACCCGGTATCTCTTCCAACCAGGTTCCATCTTTCTCTATTTGGAAAGTATAGAAAGAACCTTTCAAATCACGATCTACCACCATACGCCATGTACCGTTATCGGCCATAGACATCTCCAATCGTTCCTCTGCTTCCCCTCCTTCACCGGATGAATACAGATTTAAACGAACCTTACTTGCAGAAGGTGCCCATAGAGTAAAAACTGATTTCTCGGGCGTATACACCAACTCCAGATCATTTCCATAATAACATGGATATTTATCAAACGAGTCCAATTGCTCCCCTGACGGATGATTTTTTAAATTTTTCATACCTTACTTCATTTTAGAACTACTATGATGATTACATTTTACTAATTCAGTAAATCTACTCATTCTATGTTTCTGCCACATAATAACAGTACTCTAGACCAATTCATATATATAGACTTTTATAGCAACACCCTCATATCTGCTTCTTTCTGCCATTCTATTTCCTCCCATATCAATCTTATTCCCAGTTGCAACTCTTTAGCAATTTTCTCTCCGCAATATTTATCTGCCTGATAGAAACGGGCGGTGGCTCTGATTTGAATATGTTCCGGTACCTGTACCAGTTCCCGGGTTATATTGCGAATGAACCTCTGTTGTGCCTCTGCACTTTGTAATCGGAAAAATGCTCCCGGTTGTAAGTAATAGTCCGTTTTTCCCCGATAATCACATATAGATGTAGGAAAATCAATTCCCGGTACCAGATTTGCTAAACTAAATCCGCAATTATTTACCTCTGCCGAGTCTATTCCCGGCATTCGTTGTAATTCCAATATTCCGGTTTCTATGAGAGGATACTCCTTATGTGGCCATACTTTGGTGAGATCATACGGACTGAAAGAGCACTTTTCTGCATCTTCTTCAGGCATAAGCTGAATATATAATTTCCATTTGGGATAATTCCCCTTTTTCATGCTATCATATAAATCACGTTGTGCAAATTTACGATAGTTGGTTTTCTGCGTCAATAATTCCTCTATTGATAAATTTAAAACACCTTGCTGGGTCAGCAAATGGAACTTAACAAGGAAACGCTGCCCTTCTTTGTTGACAAATCTGTAAGTTCGACATCCAAAACAGTGCATATGACGATAGTCGTGAGGGATTCCACGATCTCCCATCAAGAACATTACCTGATGAAGGGAATCAGGAAGAAGCGACCAAATATCCCATTTTTCGAAAAGAGACAGTTTCGAGTTCTCCGCCATCACACCTTGGGAACAAATACAATCAAAATACTTCTGTGGATGACAAGTAAAAGACACCGGTAAATTGCAGCCTATAGAATCCCAAATACCATCTTCGGTATAGAACTTGGCAGAAAAGACGCATATACCACGTGTTGCCCCTCCATAACCTGCACATGCAGCAGCTTCTGCAAAGGTGAGGAATACTTGAGTCTTCTTTCCCGTCTGACTAAAAAGTCCCGCCTTTGTAAATTTGGTTAAGTCATTAGTCACGGTAAAAACGCCATAAGCGCCACATCTTTTCTTGTCCATCTTACCTCCAAAAATCCAATCATTCTCGGAGTATAAGCGACTCTCTGATAAGATTAAATTTTGTTTACACTTGTTTCCCGCAACGTTTGCAGCAACTTTATATGGTCTATCGGATGCTATTCCTTGTCTATCCATAATGGTTGATATATTATTTTCCATGGTTAATTTCTTATATAATTTAGAGAAAAAAATACGGGGAGGATAAAACAAAGCATCCTCCCCATGTAAATACAAAAAACAACATTCTGTTACTTTTTGTAATCAAACAAGACTGAAAGATTTAAAGAATCAAGAGATACGCGAACCGCTGAACAAAGAAATAATCCATAATAACAGAACAGCTCCTATAGTAGCTGTAATGAGACTCCCCAGAATACCAACCGTGGCAATTCCCAATAAGCCAAACACCCAGCCACCTAGAAGGCCACCCACAATACCCACCAGCAAATTGATGAAAAGCCCGAAGCCTCCTCCTCTCATTATCTTGCCGGCAAAGAACCCGGCAACGATTCCGATAATAATGTACCAAATAAAATTCATACGTTAGAGTTTAGATTTTAAAACAATAATTTTCAAGTATTTTTTCAAAAAGAACAACACAAACCAAACAAATGTTCGCATATCAAATTGACAATTAACATCTATTCCGCTTTTTAGAAAAAGCAGCCACCCACCTTTGTATATCCTCAGCAACCGATAGAGTTTTTTCGCCCAGAATAAACCGTCTATCTCAAATATTATGGTTATCTTTATTCATTAATTACAATGAAATGAAAGAATCGGTACGCTTAATTCGTTTTGCCATAATAGGAACACTAAATTATCTCATCACTATGCTGGTGATATGGATAATGATGAAGAACCTATCATTCAAAGGCGACTATATAGTAGCAAACATCACAGCATACATCATTGCCCAAACACATAACTTTATATGGAGTAAATACTGGATCTTTCCTTCCGATAACCGGAAAAATAATCTTTGGCAACAAATATTATTATTCAGTACAGCTTTTGGAATTGCATATGGCATACAGCTGCTTTGTGTAGTGCTGATGGTTGAAGTGATGGGAATCGGCGAGTTCCCGGCACAGTTTATTGGAATAGTCATATATGGAACGGTCAACTTCATGGCAAATAAAAAGATAACTTTCCGGTAATTTCCCCAATAGATTCCATCAGAATCAAAACTTCTTCCTATTTTTGTCCGACAGTTTAAAATACAAAACATTTATGGCAGACAATTACATAGAAAAACAATACGAGCAATACCAGGCAAGAAAAGCAGCCTGGGAAAAGGCTCGCAAATATGGCAAGAAGAAAACAAGCAATGCGCATAAACCCGAATCGGACCCGGCAACAGGAAAGAATGCCGTACAAAGAAGAGCATTCGTTACAGGTGGTGCCGACGGCATAGGCAAAGCCATTGTGCAAGCATTTCATGACGCTGGTTTTATGGTAGCATTCTGCGACAAGAATGAAACACTGGGACAACAAACAGCAAAAGAAACCGAAGCCCTGTTCTTTCATGCAGACGTCAGCGATAAGGTGGTCTTGGAAAGCTGCATGGTTCAACTTTTTGAGGCATGGGGAGATATTGATATCATCGTTAATAATGCAGGCGTCAGCGAGTTCTCTCCCATTACGGAAACTGACGTAGAGGACTTCGATAAAATATTGTCCGTAAATTTGCGTCCGGTGTTTATCACTTCGCGATTGCTTGCCATTCACCGCAAAGCACAAAGCACTCCCCCGGGCTATGGAAGAATAATCAACATATGCTCTACACGCTATTTAATGAGTGAACCGGGCAGCGAAGGATATGCAGCTTCCAAAGGTGGCATTTATTCATTAACGCACGCCTTGGCGTTGTCACTTGCCCATTTTCATATAACCGCCAACTGCATCTCGCCGGGATGGATACAAACGCATGACTATGACCAACTGCGCCCGGAAGACCACTCCCAACATCCATCCGGACGGGTAGGAAAACCGGAAGATATTGCCCGTATGTGTATGTTCCTGTGTCGCGAAGAAAATGATTTCATTAACGGACAGAACATCACCATTGACGGTGGAATGACCAAAAAGATGATTTATATAGAATAACAAAAGTAATTTATTGCCCCATGAAAATACACCATATCGCCATCTGGACTTTCCGCCTGGAAGAATTGAAAGATTTTTATGTTCATTACTTTAATGGTACAAGTAACGAGAAATATGTCAACCCCCAAAAAGGCTTTGAATCTTACTTTGTTTCTTTCCAAAGCGGACCTCCCTTGGAACTGATGAGACGGACTGATATACAGAATGTTCCGATAGAAGAAAACAGACTGGGCTTAACCCATCTCGCCTTTTCCATGGACAGCAAAGAGGCTGTGTTGGAACTGACTGAAAAGCTACGTTCCGAAAACTACACTATTGCCGGTGAACCCCGCACCTCGGGAGATGGCTATTTTGAGAGTGTGATACTGGACCCGGACGGAAACCGGATAGAATGTGTGTACAAAAAAGATGATGCGGAAAGTAGTTTACCAAGCTGCAATGAAATAAAGACAGAACGTCTACTGCTCCGCCCGTTTAATGAAAAATGACTTGGAAGCTCTTTTTGCCTGTTGCCAAAATCCTAATTTGGGAAATAATGCAGGATGGAAGCCTCATGAAACATTGGAAGAAGCACACGAAGTTCTTCACCAAGTATTTATGGCACAAGAAAATATATGGGCTGTGACCAAACAGGAAGACAGGCTATTAATAGGTTCTGTAGGAATTATCCCCGATCCCAAACGCGAGAATCCACAAGCTTTGATGCTGGGCTATTGGCTGGATGAAGCTCATTGGGGAAAAGGGTATATGAGTGAAGCGGTTACCGCTATTCTAAATTATGGTTTCGAAAAGTTGGGAGTAAGCCTCATCACAGCTAATTGCTATCCGCACAATGAACGTTCACAAAAAGTGCTGAAAGGACAAGGATTTGAATATGAGGGAACACTGCATCAGGCAGAATTGATTTATACCGGGCAGGTGTATGATCATCAATGCTATTATTTAAAGAGGGAGAAGTGGGAAGAGAGGAAAGATAAATGATGGAAGAAAAGAAAATTATATCATGATATACTTTGTATGGAGGTTTGGCCGCCCGAATGCATACACGAAAACACCATTCGGAACATTATCGGGCGGCGGCCCCCATAGCCGTCAAGCTAAGGAAAACATTGTTAAATCATTGCGCCAGCCTCCCCCTTTTAAAGGGGGATTTAAGGGGGATGTTCTCTTTTGTACGGTTGCTTTTTGTAGTAGGGTGCATCATCATCCCAAAGAGAACATCCCCCTTGCCCCCTTCAAAAGGGGGAAGCTGCGCAATGTTTTAACACGATGAAACTTAGCTTGACGGCTATGGGGCAAACCCCGCCCCTACGGTAATCGCTAACTTATTCTACTAAGGGATTTTTTCTCAAATTTGCTTCATTCCTTCATTTGAAAATACAATACGTTGGTAATGAACATGTTACTACAAACTTTTAAAGAAATATCCTTCAGCTTTCCTTCACAACTCCTTCATAAAAGGTAGAATTAGGTCTCAATTCCCATATACAGATATGTCGTTTATTACAAACCTCATCCGTGGGTTTGTCCCTCTGGCAGCCAATCAGTTGTGGGTAAGTGACATCACTTACATCAGTCTGGTGGACGGTGGGGTGTGCTATTTGCATCTCATCACCGATGCCTATTCCCATAAGGTTATCGGCTGGGTGTTGGCTGATACGCTGCGTGCCGCCATCACCATGCAAGCACTGCAGCAAGCCATTGACCAGGCCGGGGGTGTATGCCTCAAGGGACTGATACACCATTCAGACCGGGGAGTCCAATACTGCTGCGATGAATATGTGGCGATGTTGCAAGCGCATGATATATCTATCAGCATGACTGAGGACTACAAACCCACCGACAATGCCGTGGCCGAGCGTCTGAACGGGATTATCAAGGTGGAAAACGTCTATCCACGCCGACAGTTCAACACGGTGGAGCATGCAAGGAATGTCATGGAACGCTTCATACACTTCTATAACTACCGTCGCCCACATATGAGTATCGGTTATAAAACACCTGCGCAGGTACACATGGAACAGGGACAACAAAGGAAAATGTGGAAAAATAAGATTTATCAGAAAAAAGGTAATACTAATGAGAAAAATAATATACCTTCGCAGAGCCGAACAACAGGTCCGGGTGACAGCGCAAGCCATAACCACTGACTGAAGAAGTAAGAATGAATGCCCCATCCAGGGGCATACACTCTTGCCGAACAACAGGCCCGGGCTCTTGCCCATCCATATTGAAAGGACTGTCAACTAAAACAGCACAACTTAGAATGTTGTGTCTAGTGTTTCAGGAGCACAAAAGAGAATGTGTCTACTGATTCAGTGAATGAAATGAAAAAGTGTCTAGTAAAATCAGGAAAAGTCAAATTGCCATTATCTTCAACATGTCATGCGTCAGTATCTGCCGTGAATACTCCAGTACTCCCGGCATGGTACTCGAGTAATCCCAGCATGGTACTGGAGTAATCCCTAGGTGATACTAGAGTCTCCACTGGGCGAAACTCCAGTTTCGCCTATTTAAACTTAGCGAAACTGTATGATTACATTTAATTTACCGTATGTGTATGGCATTACATCTGTATGATGCAAGGCCTAAAAGTATATATTGTTCTTTATCAAAGGAAGAACAAATATACAGATTTTATTATGTGATTGCAACTTTAATATAAAAAAATGGCAAAAGTGGTGGTAGAAGGCCTTTTTACGCCTATAAAAGTTCTACTACCACCACCACGCTAAATATTTAATCTATAGATATTTATATAGTGTAAATAATGGATCGTGGTAGCAGTGGTAGCAGAAAACAAAAACTCTGGAGAGGAAAAATTTGGGAATTTGCCTAGTCTGCAGAATACTATTTCAGATGGACTTTGAAAACCAATCCGCCGGAGAAGTAACGGCAACGGTTAAACTCTATCACCGCGTTGATGTAGTCTTTCCAAAAGGAGTATTCGGCACCGAGGTTGACGGTGCGGGAATCGTATTCTGCCATGAGGTTGAGATGGTTGATGGCTTTAATGAAAGGTTGGTTGCCGGAGAGGGTGAAACGGAAGTTGGTACCGAAAGACGGACGTCTATAATGCTCCATACCTTTGGCATTTCCATATACAAAGGCAGTATGAATTCCCAATTCGCCAATACCCTGAAAGTCTAAATGCTTCGTAATAGCCAGATAATAACGAGTTGCATAATTATTAGAGCCACTCGTATTACCTGATACCAGTCCGCCACCACCATGATCTTCATGGGAAGTAGGACCATCCAGTCCAAGCACGATTTGTGGAGTCCATTCCTTCCACCACCCTTCCTTCCATAAGCGGAAACGCACATAAAAAGCCCGATCCTGATTCGCAAATTTCCCCCAAGATTGTTCCGGGAAATAAGTGGAACCATGATCGGCATGTATCAATGTGCAAGTATACGCTACCTCCAACCAAGGAAAAAATGTAACATTCAGATAATAATTAAATGTATATCCCACTTCACTACTATGAAAATGAGTAGATAATGGATGTGTACTTAGATAATTTCCACCAAACATAAAGGTTTTATCGCGTTGCATATCGGCTGTAGGAGCATGAAGTAAGCCTGTTGTTCCTACCAATGCCTGAGCATTGACCAGTAATGAAATGTTATACAGAAAGACAATTAATAAGATTCTTTTCATCGGCTATTCTTTACATATATTCCAAAAAAACAATAGGTTGCCAATGATATAACGCTTCCACATTCTACGAGGTTCCTTTAATAATCGATAACACCACTCCAACGAATGCTTTTGCCACCAAGCAGGTGCACGTTTCACCGTTCCGGCATAGAAATCAAAAACAGCACCAATCGTGCCGCAATGACAATGAATCTGTAATTCGCCCCAATGGGTGTATATCCACTTTTCTTGCTTGGGAGCAGTCATCCCGATCCAAAGCAAATCAGGATTAGCTTTGTTAATAGCTTCGACAATTGCTCGATTATCCTCTTCTGAAAACTCCGGCTTATAGGGTGGAGAATATGTTTCCACCTCAATTTGGGGGTACTCCACTTTAGCGCGCTGCTTTATCAATGCCAATACTTTTTCGCTACTGCCCATAAAGAAACATTTTCCTCCGATTTTATTTAACTTGTTCATTTCAAGCTCAAATAAATTCCAGCCGGCAATGCGTTCTCTAGGCTTTGATTTCGCATTCAGCCAACGGCATGCCTTGACAATGCTTGCTCCGTCGGGGATTAATACATCTCCCCGATGCAATGCTTCGGCAAAGAGTTTGTCTTTCTGTGCCGTGTTGTAGGAGTGGGCATTGATGGTGTTGATAAGGAGTTTTCCTTCTGGCAAAGTGGTTAAACCCCAGTAGCTTTCCACCAAGGATAAGTCTTCTAACTTTAATAACATGGATATTTCAATTCTACCTTTATAATATTAGTTTTCTTTTTCCTTTTGAGGAAGATTCTGAGAAAATATTTCCAGCATTCGATGCTCAAATTGTTGTAAGGTATACTCCCGACAGAATTTCTCATAACCGGCATTTCCCATCTTCATTCTTAACTCCTCATCATCCAATAGTTTTGCAATACAATCAGCTAATGAATCGGGATTCTGTTTTTCACAAATCAAGCCATTTTCTCTATCTTTTACGATATCTGGTATTTCACCTTCATTGGTTGAGATGACAGGTAACTTGCATTCCATGGCTTCTAAAATTACTAAGGGGAAGCATTCATTCATTGTTGGAAGAATAAATATATCCGCTTGCTGAAAAAAACATCTTTTTCTTCTCCTACTTTACGACCAACATAAATAACCATATCATTTAATTTGCGTTTTTCTACTTCTTTAGCAAACTGCATGGCATTTATTTCAACTGTCTCTCCACCTACAAACTGACAAATAAAAGTATATCCTCTCTGTTTTAAAATTTGACAGGCATCAAGCAACACCCATACGCCTTTACTTATCAATAAGTTCGAGAGAAAAAGTAAATGAGGTATTTTGTTGTTTCTTCTTGTTTCCGTTTCTTCGTCTAACGACTTGGGTATGCCATTCGGACAGATATATACATCCTCACGTTTCACATACTTAACGACATCCTTGTAAAGAGTTTCTGCCAACAAAACGACTTTCAAGTTCTTGAAAAAACGCTTATATAGGAAATTATCAAGCCGCTTAACTTGACAAGTAGAAACACCTTTGTTATGATAGTGGGCTACAACCTTACATCCCATACCTTTTAAAATAGCTGCCACAACAAAGTCTTTATAAAAGGCTTTACCACTAGCACTGGGAGTTATGTAAACTAAAGCAGGATGAAGACTTCTTACAGCACGAATAATATGCCTTAGTAACAATAGATATTTCAACATTTTTTTAGACTAACTTGTCCTATATCAGATAAATTATTTGCTATTGCCAAATTAATGTGGTAACAGTCGAAAGAAGAACTAATTAGTTTGCTTTCCTGAATATATTTGCCCATCATAGCTGCACCATGTATGGGTGGAGGAAGATGGAGAATGAAAAGTATTTTAAAAGTCATTTATGTTTATATCTACATGAATAAAAAGTAATCATTATTATTGAGTATATGAAGCGTTCTTTCTCGTGGTTCAAGACTCTTATAAACTAAAATCAAGTATGCTATTTGGGATGTTAAAAACATATATCTAATAATGGGCTAATAGCCATTTCTGCTCTATCATATTTGCAATTATTTTATAGCTATATTTCTCTTTGATGAGAATGGCATTATCAAGAAAAGGCTTATAATTAGAATATACACTATTAATAGACTTCTCTAATTCAGCATATGTACCATTATCAACAGCTATTCCATTTCCACAAATTAAATGCTCAACATTGCCGGATTGTTTAACGATTAAAGGAATTGAACATGCGACTGCATCTTCAATTAATGTTGTATGAAGCAGAGGCCAAACAGCTAAGTCTGATAATTTAAGTAGTTCAAGAGTTTTTTTTCTCTCATACCATCCTTCAATAGAAACATTATTAGTTTGTTTAGCAAGTTCAAATGTCTGATCATCCTCAAACTTACCAAATAATACTAAATGCATATTATGGTTTGAATGCGATTCCAAATATCTTATTAGCAAATCTGTTCCTTTAGATTTTCCCATTTTACCACCACTAATAATGACAAAAGACTCTAAAGGTATACCATATTTAAGACGTAAATAACGCTTATCAGAGGATATATTTTCAATCTGGTCCAAGTCGAATCCTAATGGAAGAATATCTATTTTTTTATTATTCACACCATATACATCATGGAGAAAATCACAGCGTAACCTGCTGACTCCATAGAAACAAGATACCCTGTTTTCCACCAATTTGCACGTAAGCCTTAAAATTATATGGTAATAAACACTAAACCATAGTTTATTTTTTTGTCTGATTAATTATATCAGCATGATTATCCACCATAACAACAACCTCTTTGTGAACTAATGCATAGGCATACACAATTAGTAAAGAACTTAGCGATACCCCGTGGTGAAAAATTAAATCAGGTGATAAGTCACATAAATTACGGTATAATCCCCATATAATAAATGATGAATTTTGAGTGTTTAGGTAAGTTTTAATCCTCCGTATATTAACCCCATTGATCTTGTATTTGGATCCTTTACTCTTTGTTTTTAAGATTTCCTCTTCGTTCAGAAAACTAGCGAATTTCTTGGAAGAAGCAATAACCGTCACATCATCCCCTCTTTTATATTGATATTCAGGTAGTAGGTTTTCTTGATAACCCCAATTATCATTGTAATTGGCTAAGCATATATGCGTTATTTTCATCATTCTCTTATAATCTGGCATCAATTATATCTTTGGGAAGTACGCCTTTCGCATCGTATATTACTCCTTTTTTGGAAAGCAAGGTGCGTATGTTAATATCGGCGAACTGCTTATGAGCTACTGCCAATATTACAGCATCGTATTTTTGTGACTGTATAACATGAAAATCAGAAATAATCTTTATGTTATATTTACAAGCAACCTTGTCTTTATTTGCCCAAGGGTCATAGATCTTTATATTCTGTGTGTATTCCCGTAAAGTATTGTAAATATCGAGGACTTTTGTGTTACGGATGTCGGGACAGTTTTCTTTAAATGTGACACCTAAAATTAGGATATTGGCATCCTTTACCATTATTCCTTTTTTATTCATGCATTTAATGGTTTGATCGGCTATATAACTCCCCATGCCATCGTTGAGACGGCGAGATGCGAACATAATACGAGGGAGTATTCCATAAATTTGAGCTTTTTGAATTAGATAATAAGGGTCAACACTAATACAATGCCCACCAACTAGACCGGGACTAAGTTTTATAAAATTCCATTTGGAAGAAGCGGCATCTATTACATCATGAGTGTCGATTCCCATAGCATTAAAGATCTTTGCTAACTCATTCATAAATGCAATATTCACATCACGCTGTGAGTTCTCTATAATTTTTGAAGCCTCTGCCACTTTGATTGAAGGAGCTTTGTGTGTCCCATTTACTAGTACCGAATTGTAAAGAGAATCTACAATGTTCGCGATTTTTGGAGTTGAGCCTGATGTTACCTTCTTTATCTTCTCTACAGTATGCTCTTTGTCACCAGGATTGATGCGTTCTGGAGAATATCCGGCATAGAAATCAACATTGAATACCAAACCACTGACATGTTCTACGATAGGTAGGCATTCTTCTTCTGTAACTCCTGGATACACGGTGCTTTCATAAATAACAATATTACCTTTCGATATGACCTTACCTACCGTTTCGCTTGCTTGTCGCAATGGTTTTAAGTCTGGGCGGTTATTTGCATCTACCGGTGTCGGAACTGCAACAATATAGACATTACAATCTCTAATCTCTTCAAGATTGGTCGTACACTTGAATTTATGATTATGGATTGCATCTTGAAGTAAATCATCACTTACTTCCAATGTTACATCATGGCCTACCATCAATGTATCCACTCGTTTCTGATCCATATCAAAGCCAATTGTTACATATTTTGTTGAAAACAGGCGAGCAAGGGGTAAGCCTACATAGCCAAGACCTACTACACAAATCTTATAATTGTTCATGTCAAATTGAGATTAATAAATATTTGGATATGGTTATTCATAAAAATAATAGAATGGAAATTCCTACCTTCATAAATCGGGAAGGAGATATAACTTTCTTAGCTTCACTTACAATTTAAAGAAATAGCGTATTTTGAAAAGGACATTATAGACTTCATGCAATTTAAAGAAGTATAAACTAGATATATATCCTAAGATACGAGTATTGGTTTTTCGAGCATGCATAAGATAATGAACAACTTGCTCATTGTTTACAAACTTTTGAATATTTTCTTTCACTTGCTTATCATTGCAGTTTATACTTAAAAGAAGAAGTCCATTAGTTGCATCGGCAATACAATTTCCCCATAAATATTTATCTTGTGCATAAACGTCTTTGTCTGCAAAAGTTTTTAGCTTAGATATAACAAAACACAAATCCAAACATCGTTTGGGATTTATAGTATGAGTAATTGAACCTTTACGTAACAATCTATGATAAACAGGGCTATCATAAGGTATAACAGAGTTTGCCATATAAAGAGCACATGGGGTGAAAAGTGTATCTTCGTGATAAATTCCTTTTTCAAACAACAAGTCATGCTCTTTTAAAAATTCCCTTCTATAAATATAAAATGGAGCACCATGCAAATAGGAGCATAAAGAAAGTTCTCTACCTGTTCTTGCTTGATTAAGTTTCTGGAATATTTTTGATCCCTTTTCTGTCTCTTCATAAAAGACATTAAAATACAAAAGGTCACATTCATGAAGACATTTTACGATATCTCTCAAAATGTAAGCGCTTACCCAATCATCCGAATCAAAGAACCAGATATACTCACCACAGGATTCGGCCAATCCTGTATTACGGGCTACTGACAATCCTTGGTTTGTTTGATTAATTATTCGAAGCTTTGAGTCATTAAAATGCTGTTGAATTAAGTTGATACTATTGTCTTTCGTACCATCATTGACTATGATTATTTCATAGTCATCATAATTTTGCTCAAGAAGGGAGGAAATACATTTTACTATATACTTCTCGACATTGTAGACTGGTACTATAATAGAAAGTTTCTTTTTATACATATTATTCATTCTATTAATTTATTTGGATTAACAGGTATAATAGGGTTATTGAACAGGGCATGACTGTGACCTAACCTAAAAAAACAGTTTATCACGATCATAACACCTCCAATAAGGACAAGATTTAATTGTCCCGTTGCTGTTTCCATTAATCCTAATCCTATACATAATCCCAAAGTTCTACGCTTACCTAAACACTTTCTTAGCTTCCGGAAAGATTTATCATACAAATAGATGTATGCAATTATTCCTAGAACACCTCTTGTAATCCCAATTTGCATCCAAGAGCTTTCTGCACCTTTTATGATATTCGTTACAGACTCAGATAGGTTATTGAAAATATCGACTCCATTACCGAAGATAGGATGCTGGGCAAACAGAATAAAAGCCATGGCAAACTGGGATTGCCTCAAGTTCATATCGCTTCCTCCACCATCGGATGTGATTTTGCTATTATACAGAGCTATAATACTGGTCAAATAGGAAGGAAAATAATAAAGGAGCACGACTATTAAAAGCAAGAGCAATAAAACTGTATTGCCATTAAAGAGCCTTTTAATGGTAAAAAAAGATAGATAAAAAGCAACTAGTCCAAGAAGCGGAGCTTTGGAATTGGACAAGAATACACCCAATGTCAATAAAATAATTAATGATATAAGTATTTTACGCTTGTCTATAAATTCTTTCTGCATCAAAAAGAACAAACATAGATATAAGAATACCGTGCATGTTACTCCAAACGCTATATGAATTGAAAAAAAAGAATATACTCTAACTACTCCGTAACGTAGATCCAAATCGCCAGAGGCAGATAGCCAAGGTGGTATATAATACATCAACCTAAACTCCTTGATTGCTCCAAATGGAACACTCTGATATACCCAATCTAAAAAAAGGATTGTCATGCATAATACTTTCGTACAGACCCAAAGTTACCATTAAAACGGATATAATAGCTATGCAATTAAACAATATCCGAATATCTCTCAATGTTTTTATCGCCTTCTGCAACATAACTAAAAATACCATATCGGCAATCATATTCATTGGCAATCCAAAAATAAGACTTGGAATATTTAATGTATGATAAAAGGCTGTAGCTGAAAAGGAAAGTAGAATAAATACAAAACTCGTTTTAAAGAAAAAAGGAGTATTGTTGGTATTTCCCTTCTTCTGAATGCAATAAGTTATAGCAAACATTACATTGGTAGCCATTACCAACCGTATAATGGGGGAAGAATAGGAGAAACAAAAGCAGTTATTAAACAAAAACTGAAACGGAAACCATATAATAACAGCTTTTCTCCAATTTATTAATGAAAAGCAAATTGAACATACAAAGACAATCCAAACTAAAACCATACTATTATGTTAGTATTAAATTAGAACATGATATTAATAAGAAAAGACTTTAGATGACACTATAAATATTCACAGACTCTAACAATGCTTTATCCCAATACTTGTTATGATAGTTAAGATTTCTCAGCCATATTTGAATATTTACTTATCTCCTAGCAAATACCTTCTTAAAGAAAGAAGAAAATAGAATAAATATACGCAACCAAAAGAGGCTAAACACGCTCCGATTTTCATTCTAATTCCTTGCATCTCTTTTATAAATAGCCATTTATATTTCCAGCCAATATTAGAATAAAGCTTTGAGTAATTCTTTCCTTCTTTTCTACATACATTCATCATACACCGCAATCTTGTAGCCAATAAACGGAAAGTTACATCTGTATCAAACCCTGTAATCTTATTTGCTTTTATAAATTCTACCAAACTATCAGATGCGTATATCCACCCATTCAATTCACGTTGAGATATTATTCCTTTTGTAATAGAGGATGTATTATATTGTATATAATGATAAAAAGCAGAAGGTATATATGCTATCTTATGAGTGGAAAAACACAATGGAATCATGACCATATAATCTTCAGACATGTCATATCCTTCACTCCAATGTATATTGTTTTCTATGTATAGTGAACGGCGAATTAATTTGTTACATAAACTAGAGCAGTTTCCTCTTATAACATTTTTCAAAAGAACTCTTCGAGACTCATTATAATGGGCACTCATACACACGCACCTATCAATATATTCTTCTAAAAAATTGGTAAATACGATGTCGGCATCTGTTTCTACAGCTTTAGCATACATCTTTTCCAACATATCTGGTTCTATATAATCATCACTATCTACATGGATAGTATATTCACCTGTAGCATAACTCATAGCTGTATTGCGAGTTGCAGCCTGTCCACGATTTGTTTCGTGATTATAAATATGAATATCCATATTGGTTGAATGTGTATCTAATGCCTCATGAATAATTTCCATACTACGGTCAGGAGTAGAATCATTTACTATTATAATTTCCACCCCTTCCTGCATTGTCTGATTTAAAACAGATAGGATACAACGCTCCACGTACTTTTCAACATTATAGACAGGTATCAATACACTGACCTTGGGGAAATTTAATTTTTCTAACATCCTATTTACTTTTTACTAATTTGAAAACTCGCTTGGCAAATGCTCTGAAATTTTTATCAAACGCCTGAAAGATACATAGACTGAACAGTCCATAAAGAAACAGCGTCTTTAGAGAGAGAAATATCCAATCTATGAAATTTCTGCATGAATGGTCTATATATCTAAAAAAAAATCCGGAAACGCACCATGATAAAATTATGGTGCCTATAGCCCTACTAATCAAAAGCAAATAATTCCATATGGGTATCTTAAAGCCACGACTATACAAAAAATAAGGTTTCCAACAACAAATGACTAACAATAAACTGATTAACACTCCTGCTATGATACCGGGCAGTCCATAATAATATCCCAACAAGACTGATAATCCTAAATTTAAAGCCGCCTCAACAACAGGGGCATAAATATCCTGAAATAACCCATAAGCAACAATAAAAGAGTCATCTGTGCGTGTCATAACAATAAAAGCATAAACTACCAATAGTGTAAAAGAAGTCGAATCAAGCAAATATCCTTCACCTATCCAAAGGAACATAAAGGAATGGGACAAATGGAACAGACAAAAGCATATTACAGAAGATAACCAATAACGACTGATTGTATATTCCTTGAAAAAAGAAAGAATTTTATCCTTGTTTCCTTCGGCTATTAAGTTTCCTATTCCGGCATTTATTCCGTTAAAAACAGAAGAAACAATCATGGAGAGGCTTGCCACCAATAGCATATAATTTCCATAAATCGCGACAACTGTCAATGAGAGAAAAGCGTATATAATCAAGGGACTAGTCTGTTCTAGTACATAAGTCGCAAACTTATGGAAGAATAACTGCTTCACCTTCCTTATTATTTCAGAATATTTCCGGGTCAACATCTTTCCTTTCGATAGATCTGGATGAAGCCAAGGAAAACTATCATGTATAGTCCTATTCAAAAAGAAACAAGTTACAACCGCCATTGACAACTCTACTACCAGCCAATAAATATATCCTTGTCTGAAATAACCAATTCCAATAATCTGCAACAGTAGCTTCAAAGCCCTAAAGCCTTGTATGTTATAGCTTATTTTATATTCTTGCTGGTCAGCGCTCAATACAATTTGTTGATAGTTGATAATGTAGCCCAACATGGCAGCTACCAGCAAGATACCAAATGAGCCATATGCATACCATAACGGCAATTCCATCTTGGAAAATATCCATGGAAAGAAAAACATTAGGATAGCACCACTTACCAATATAATATAAGCTATACGTCTATAAAGCCAGCCTTGCACGGCAACAATTTCGTTTATGCTCTCGTAATCTTTTTGGAATAAAGGGGTATATAATGTGTATGAAATAGCAGCACTTATGCCCAATTCAGCCAGATTAAGAAAACCCAGTAGATTGGTTGCTGTCGTATTCAAACCCAAAACCTCAGCGCCTAAGCAATCAATAAGAATCTTGCGTGAAAAGAATCCGAGAATCAGTACAAGAATACTGAAGAATAAAGAAACACGAGCATTTTTGATACTTTGCGTAGTACGATTGTTTTCAGACATTTATTTAAAATTATCGAGTACGTAAAAATAGTAAGTTAACTTCATGGGGCAAACAAGTTAACTCCGTGGAGCAACTAAGTTAACTTACTTGTCCCACGAACCTAGGTTCATTGAAAATCGCAACACTCACGACACCTTAACATATCACCGATCTCACCGCACCCATATGCCACTTTTGATAATATTCTGTTCCAAGTGGTTTGACTTCCAACACTTTATAGTTAAATCCCTCTTGGGAGATTTTGTATTTATGAAAACAAGCGGTGAACTCATCACTGGAAACAGAAGCCATCACAACATAATCCAGACGATCAGGAATCATAAACAGAGAGATTTCGCACTGGAGAAAAATACTGTTCAACCAACAGGCGGACCGTTCAAAAGCTACCCAATATGTGCCAATACTATAAAGATGAATAAACTTATCGTTATTCTTTTCCCTGCCAAGGATTTCAGCATGACAGTTTTGGATCAGCCGTTGAAGACGGATTCCGGAAGGAATGGGCTCTGTTCTATTCATTATTATATAAAGTAAGTGTTATCAGATGCTTCACTTCGTTCAGCATGACAAATATGATTTGGTAGCAACAAATAAGGAATTATTTCTGTCCCTTAGGTTCTTTGATTACTTCTATCAAGTCAGGAGAAAGAGTTGCCACAGCCATGGCAATGACACCTTGAATGTTGATAACTACCCGACGGTCTCGTGCTCCTTTTACCTTTACGAATATTCCTTCACGTCCCTCAAATTTGCCACCGATAATGCGGACGGGCGTACCTTTTGCCAGATTGATTTCTTCGGGTTTGAAAAAGAGCAAATGCTCATCATAAGTGCCTGCCACGGCAATAAAGTCCTTCATCTGCTCGTCGGGCACTATGATTTTCTGTCCGCTTCGGGAGTCGGTTATATATTGAAGATATGAAATTCCGCTTTTGGTCTTTTGCAGTTCGGAACAGGTGGAATGGACGAATATCAAATTATGAATAACCGGAACCAGTTGGCGTTTTTTATATCTTCCTATCATACGGATCTCATAACGCATGGGGATAAAGTTGCCGATTCCCTTTTCATCCAATTTGTTCTTTACTTCAAGTTCACGACTGTAGGTGGCTCGCATAGCAAACCATTGTGTTTTTTCACTTATGAACATACCTTTGGGGCTTTGAAACATATGTACTTCCTTATGTTTCAATTAGTTACGCTACCTTTATAGATAATACAAAGAGAATCAACTCTTCTTTGTAAAGGTTGACCAAATAGCTATTTCAGTATAGGAGATATGGAATCCGCACTATCGTGTGATGCAGCATATCGGGTCAACTTGTGAACCCCGCAGATTCCCGAACCGGATGGTTCTTATGTTTGAAATTGTAATTGCGATACCTATATATAAAGAAAGCGCGGGAATCTGTACTCGTCACCCGTCCCACTCTTTATGGCCTTCACATTGCCCAGTCAGTTGAACGAGCAACGCAGAAGCCCACGCCAATATGTATAAATACCTCTATTACTCTTAATAATAAAGAGCGACAAAGGATATAAACATACCACGCAGACATCTACTGTTGCTTTGTTCTTTAACTGACTTTTTAAAAGTTGTGAAGTTTTAAAGAGCTAAAGACAAAACGTCAAGTAAACGTCTTTTCTATATATATGTATTTCCACCTCCTCATAATTCCCTTACGGAAACATCGGTATAGAAAACGCGACAAAGTTACGATTTTATTGCTAATACCGAAAAGAAAAACTATATTTTTTCGGCTATTGAAGAATGGCAAGTAAATATTTCTAATAGAAGAGAGAGAGAAAATCTTCAAAACGGGGATGGAAATGAATTCATCCATCGTAGGGGCGGACCCATGTGTCCGCCCGATAACATACAGGAAAAGCATGTATTGTGAATGCATTCGGGCGGACACACGGGTCCGCCCCTACAGTGAATTGATTCATTTCCATCCCCGATTAGAACAAATAAAAAAGCCCATAGAAATATCACTTTCAAGTGAATCCTCCATCGGTATCCCATGCCGGTCAGTCCATACGGAAGAACAGGTCGGAAAATCATTGAAAATAATAAGTAAATGAATCGGTAAAGGCGGTCGGACAAAGAAAATCGGGACTGCGCGGCATTAATAAAAAGTTATTTCCTATATTTGCCATCCGAATAATAACTTAAATAATAGAAACTTATTATGAAAGAATTGATAGAAAAAATCAGCACCCTCACAGGGGAGTTCATGAAGAATGCGAATGCGCAGGCTGAAAACAACAATAAGGCAGCCGGAATGCGTGCACGCAAAGCTTCGTTCGAACTTGAAAAGACGATGAAAGAATTTAGAAAAGTATCTTTGTGTGCATCAAAAGACTAAGTAATCGGACATCTAAAGTAAAGCAGAAAGGTAAATCTTAATAAGATTCAGCCTTTCTGCTTTTTTTACAGGTTTCTTTCCTTGTCCGGAAGCGGTAATGCAAAGCGTCCGCTTTCCCTGTTTTATCCGATATAGGGTTGGTTGCCATATCCCATCCGGATTATTTTCCGGTCAATCGACGATATGGTATTTCTTCAGCTTCTCATACAAGGTAGCCCGGCTGATATTGAGCAACCGGGCCGCTTTGGAACGGTTGTCACCTGTCTTTTCAAGGACCTGGAGAAGCAACGCCTTTTCTTTTTCTTCTTTCGTCCGCTGCGTTTCTTCTTCTTTGGGGAGGGAGATTTCAAGGTTCAGGTCCGAGACGGAAATCCACTGCTCCTGGCAGATGAGTACGGCGCGGCCTATCACATTCTTCAGTTCACGGATATTCCCCGGCCAGGGATATTCCAGCAGTGCCGCCTCCGCCAGACGGTCAAAGCCGCGGAACGATTTATGGGCATTGGCGCAAGCCAGCTTCAAGAAGAAATCGGCCAAAGGGAGGATATCTTCCCGGCATTCGGCCAGCGTGGGAATCCGGAGGGTGAACTCATTGAGCCGGTGGAACAGGTCTTCCCGGAAGCGTCCTTCCTCGATGGCTTTCTCCAGATTCTCATTGGTGGCGGCAACCAGCCGGATATCGAAAGAGTATTCTTTCGTGGAACCCACCGGTTTACAGCGTTTCTCCTGCAAGGCCCTGAGCAGGAGCATCTGCGTCTTGTAGGAGAGGTTGCCTACCTCGTCCAGAAACAGGGTCCCTCCAACGGCGGTACGGAGGAGGCCGGTCTTGTCACTTTCCGCTCCGGTAAAGGCTCCCTTCTGATGGCCGAAAAGCTCGGAAGCGGCAAGCTCGTCAGAGATGGTTCCGCAGTCGATGCCCAGATACGGCTTGTTTTTCCGGTGGCTCCGGGCATGTATCTCGGCTGCAACATGTTCTTTTCCGGTACCGGAATCTCCGCGGAGCAGGACGGAGATATCCGCACCGGCAATCATTTCTATCAGGCGGTACATCTCATGCGCCTTGGGGCTTTCACCCCGGTAGAAAACCGGTTTGTCGCTCTCCTTGTCGAATATATCCGTAAGCAGTGCCAGAAGCTTGTCCGGATGTATGGGCTTGCACAGGTAGTTGACCGCTCCGAGTTGCATGGCCGCCACCGCATTCTCCACCTGTCCGTAATTGGTCATGATTAGGAAAGGGGTGGAGTATTGCTTCTCATTCATCCATTTCAGGAGCGAGGTGCTGTTACCATCCGGCAGACGCAGGTCTGCCAGTATCAGGTCGAACTCCTTTTGCCCGACGGCTTTGCGGGCACTCGCAAGGCTTGTCACACATTCGGTATTCATTCCTTTTTGCACCAGCCAGTTGCTGATGCTGCGGCTGAATATGATATCGTCTTCAATAATCAGAATTGTTTTCATAAGTTTTCCTCCCGTATTTTTTCAGCGTATGCTATAAGTTTTTCCACTGCCCGGATGATGTCCCGGATTTTCATGTATTGTTCGTCGGTCCACTCCACTGCATGACCTGTCACCAATTCCCGTAAATTGGGATAGGAGAAAATCCAGACGGACAGTTTCCTAGTAAAGGTACGTTTTTTATTGCTAATATCGAAAAGAAAGACTATATTTTTTTCGACTATTGAAGGATGGCAAGTAAATATTTCTAATAGAAGAGGGAGAGAAAATCCTCAAAACGGGGTGTTTATGAATCAATTTACTGTAGGGGCGGAGGTTGCCCCTACAGCTAATGATAACCAATATTCTTTTTTAATTGAAATAATACAGGAATATAGCAATACCTTCCAACGCCTTCTTGGGTTGATCCTTTATTTCGATAGTAAACTTGATTTCAGCTTTAGTCACACCGCGCAAATTCTGCAAAGAATGCAAACTTGCCACCATGCGGATACTCTGACCTGCCAAAACAGCCTGTCCGAATTTCATCTTGTCCATTCCATAATTAATCATCATCTTCAGGTTATTCACCTCTATAATCTGACCCCACATATGAGGCAGCAACGAAACAGTGAGATAACCATGTGCAATAGTGCTATGATAAGGACTTTCCACCTGGGCGCGCGCTGTGTCCACATGAATCCACTGATGGTCCAGCGTAGCATCTGCAAAGAGATTGATACGTTCCTGTGACACCTCCATATAGTCAGAAACACCAATTTGCTGACCTACCAGTTTCTCAAATTCTTCATACGAATTGATAATTACTTTATCCATTATTCTTTTGTTTTAGGGGTAATACATTAATTTGGATACAAAAATAAGAAAAAATAACCCTATATTTGTATCCGATTCCTACTAATTTGTCTCCAACAGATGAAAGTTATTGAACAAGAACAACGTACCGTAGAACAAATGATCCGTATTTATTGCCGATACAAGGAAGGTAATAAAGAACTTTGCCCTGCCTGCCGGGAGCTATTGCAATATGCACATGCCCGACTGGAGCGTTGTCCCTTTGGCGAAAAGAAAACCACTTGCCGCAATTGCACCGTACATTGCTATAAGCCGGAAATGAAGAAACGGATGCAAACCGTAATGAGGTATGCAGGTCCCCGAATGCTGTTTTTCCACCCGATAGCCGCTATCAGGCATTTAATCCATAAATAACGATGGACAAAGCACTATTTTACAAAGACACATACAGCATTGTGAAGGAGATACCTGCCGGCAAAGTACTGACCTACGGAGAAATAGCACGCCTGACAGGCAATCCCCAATGTTCACGCATGGTAGGACAAGCCATGTTTCACGCACCGGCCCACCTCCACCTGCCCTGCCACCGGGTAGTGAACAGCCAAGGCAGGTTAGTCCCTTGCTGGGAAGAACAACGAACCATGCTGGAAAACGAAGGAATCACCTTCAAGCCTAACGGATGCGTGGATATGTCCAAGCACCTATGGAGATATGAAAATTGTGATGAATAAGCAGATAGTACTACTTATTTATCTCTTTACCAGCCGTTTGGGAGATCCGCTCCACGAACATCCCAGGCAATAAACCACGTCTGTATCAAATCCAGCCATATCATCCGAAGGACTCTTCGGGCTTACCTCCCCCTCCGCCGATACATAAACCAACAATCTTTCTCCCTGCATATTCTTGATATATAATCCCGCTATTTTGCACTGCGGGCACAATAATTTTCTCATTCAGTTATCTATTTTTTATTTTAAAGACAACAAATAAATCATCTGTTTTCCTTATAAACCGGTTGCAAAAATAGGAAATAAACCGGATATAATACATAGGATACATGAATTTAGAGCATACAAGGAAAGATTATTGGAAATAAAATAACTATATTTGCCGCGGAATAAAAAGTGTTGCAAAATAAAAGTATAGTTATATGGAAGAAAAACCAGACTGTGAAAAAAAACAATATCATCAAACTTGAGCGTAAAGAACTGTTCCTAAAATTTTTAGCATGGCTGATCAAACCCTTCTCGCCGGACGATGAAGTATATAGAATCTGCAGAAAAGGCTTAATGAGCATAGCGGAAGTAGATGCTCTGGTGAAAGAAATAGAAGCGGAAGGCTTAATAATATCCGTACCCGCAGAACATAGAATGGATATTAAGTATATCATGAAGCCCGATCTGCAATTAAAACTACTGACGGAAATAAAGAAAAGCAAAAATAAATCCTTCTTTGCAGGTTTTACGGGATATTATCCCAGTAATTGGAGAAGGGAAGAATGGACCGCCAGCATTCAGGAATATATATTAGGAAAAAAAGGAGAAAGACATGCCCTTTTATGCCGATATTGAAACCATCCGCTACCTGGTGATGTGGATGCCGTGCCATCCGGACTGGTTGCCGTTCTTTTATAATTTCTCCCCACTCACCATCATGGGTTTGTATGACGGCTACAAAGAGGTTTGGGGTGAATCGCTGATGCGGCCCAGTATGACCTGCTTGACAAACGGATACTTTGAAAACAAAACACTATCGGCAGAAACCAGAGAAAAATATAAAACCGATTTTGGCATTTATCAATATGTATACTCCGGACGCCTCAATGAAATTCCCACAAAGATTCCGGCAGACATCCCCGAAGGAATGTGCCTGCACGCTGTCTATCACCAGTATAAAGGAGATATAAGCGAAACACTGGAACTCTATACAAAAGCATTGAAAGGAATGAGCTTAAAATTCTTTGACAATGCACTTCTCAATTTATATTATACCATCGCCCTGATTAACGATTCTACAGCAGAATCAAAGAAAAAGATGGAAACCATGTTCAAAAGAGACTACGTTCCCAGTGAGTTGCTGCCTGCACAAATATTGGGATTGTATGCTCTGAATGAAAAGTTGGACAAGAGCCTGAATTATATCAGATATGGGTATAAAGACCTTGCATCTTTAGAGCAAGTGCTCGTTTCGCTGATTATCAACCATTTCCATCTGGACAACAAGATAAAGATAAAGGATGAAAAGATACATGAAATCCTGAATGATGATAACCTGAAGCTGTTGCAACTGGAATGCTCGGAAGACTTCCTCCCCTATACCAACCAAGCGGAAAGCCTGAAAAAAAGAATTAGGCCTCTCCCCCCTCCTTCCTCCTTATCATAAAGTGAATGAATGGGAAAGAGTCCTCGCCCTACTGATGGAAAAGGCAAAACAAAACCCGCAGAAGGAGAAGGAGAAAAAGACCAAAGCGGAATCACAAGGGCGCATCATCTACCGGATAGATCAATACAGGAACATAAATCCTTACCTGCAAAAGTCCAAAGACGGAATAGTATGGAGTAAAGGATGCGCCATATCACTCAGTGCATTCCAGGAAGGAATACCGGAAATGAATGAAATAGACCGCACCCTGACCACTTATGTAAAGCGTCTCACCGGCAGTTGGTCCGATAAGGAAAGATGGCAGTTCTCCGGCCCCAAGCCCCTAATGATTTTGGCGGGCTACCCGCTGGTATTTTCGGATGAAAAACCGGACAAGCCTGTAAAAATACAAAAAGAAGAACCGGAAGTTATCGTTACCAAAGTAAAGGATGGATTTAAGGTGGAAGGAAATGTAGAGCCTTTCTATATAGACGGAAACTATATGGTGAAAAGGGAAAATGACTTCCTCATCAGAATTATGGAGCTTTCTTTATTCCAACGTGATATAATGATTGCCATAAACCGTGTCCATACATTCCCCAAACAGGCTGAAAAGCAACTGACCGAGCTGCTACAGGAACTGAGCAAAAGCATCACTGTCTATTCCGACCTGATTAAAAAGAATGAAGAACTGGAACAGAAAAATGCAGAAACACGAATCACCATACAACTGCAACCCATGGGCGAAGGATTCAAAGCGGAGCTATTCATAAAACCGTTTACGGGACAGCCCACCTATTGCAAAGCGGGAAAGGGAGCGATCAGCGTTATTGACAACATAGACGGACAAAGGGTGCAGGCTTTACGCGACTTGGCGACAGAGAAAAAACATCTGGAGGAGACATTGGAATGGCTGCAACCCGTTATGGACAATTATAACGAATCCGAAGATATATTCTACTTCCAGGATGCCGACCAGTGCCTCTGCCTGCTGGACATACTGTGCGAACACGCCAATGACGTAAACATAGAGTGGCCCGAAGGCACCAAACTATCCATAAAAGGAAAAGCCGACTTCAAGAGCCTGAACTTGACCGTAAAGGGAATAGGGCAATGGTTTGAAGTAACCGGCGAACTGAAAATAGATGCCACCGCCCTGATAAGCATAGCCGGTTTATTGCAGAAGATACGTGAAAGCAAAGGACACTTTATCCCGCTTTCCGGAACCGAGTTCATATCCATCAGCGAAAAACTGCGCAAGCAATTACTGGCAATGGATGCCCTGCTCACGCAGGAAAAGGAAAAACTGCAATTACCGGCCTTGGCTATAGAAAGGTTGCAGGAAATGGAAGGACTGGGAATCAACCTGAAAAAAGATTCCAAATTCAAGAGCATGATAGAACACATCGAGACAGCCACCTCCCAAGAGTTTCCTTTGCCCAAAATGCTGCAAGCGGAGCTAAAAGACTATCAGATAGATGGTTTCCGGTGGATGTCCCGCCTGGCGCATTGGGGAGCCGGCGCCTGCCTTGCCGATGATATGGGAGTAGGAAAAACCTTGCAAGCCATAGCATTCATGCTGGCACATGGCGCAGAAGGGCCGTCACTGGTGGTAGCACCTGCTGCGGTTATTCTGAACTGGAAGCAGGAGTTGGAACGTTTTGCTCCTTCGCTCACTCCCATACTGATGCACGAAACGGGATGTGATGACCGCCGCTCTCTGACGGAACAAGCCTCCCCGTTTGACGTAGTACTTATTACCTACGGACTATTGGGCAATGAAATAGATGTATTGGCAGATAAGGAGTGGAACGCCATTGTACTGGATGAAGCGCACAACATCAAGAACAAGGATACAAAAATGTCAAAAGCCGCTATGCAGTTGAAAGGTAACTTCCGCCTATTGCTTACTGGTACGCCTTTGCAGAATCATCTGGCAGAAATATGGAACTTATTCCAATTTGCCAATCCGGGATTATTGGGCAGCTTTGCACAATTCAATGAGAAGTTTATCCAGCCCATAGAAAAGTGTGGGGACAAGGACAGGCAACGCTTACTGAAAAAACTAATCTCACCTTTTATATTAAGGCGTACAAAGGCAGACGTACTGGAAGAATTGCCCGAAAAGACAGAAACCACCCTACGAATCGTACTCAACGAAAAGGAACAGGCACTCTATGAAAACCTGCGCCGAAAAGTGGTGAATGACTTGGAAGAAGGCTCTACCAGCGCTATTAAAGCATTGGCAGAGATCACCCAGTTGAGACAGGCAGCCTGCCATCCGGCACTGGTGGATTCCTGCCTGGATATTCCATCGTCCAAGTCCGAGGTTTTTATAAGGTTGGCAAGAGAACTGATGAAGAATAACCATCGTGCACTGGTATTCGGCCAGTTCACCTCACACCTGGCACTGATCCAAAAAGAACTGAAGAAAGAGGGAATTGATTACCTCTACCTGGACGGCAGCATGACTCCTGAGGAGCGCAACAAACTGGTAAAGACGTTTCAAACCGGTGACCAACCTCTGTTCCTTATCAGTTTGAAAGCCGGAGGTACAGGGCTGAATCTCACGGCAGCCGATTTTGTCATTCACCTGGATCCGTGGTGGAATCCCGCTATTGAAGACCAGGCTTCCGACCGTGCTTACCGTATAGGGCAAACCCGTCCGGTGACAGTCTATCGCCTTATTGCGGCACAGACCATAGAGGAGAAGATTATCAAACTTCATCAAAGCAAGAAATCACTGGCAGACTCCCTGCTGGAAGGAAGCGACCTGTCACACAAACTGACGAAAGAAGAGATGCTGGAATTATTAAAAAGCGTCAATTAACAGGCATACGATAGATGATTGACAGTTATTATGCAGTATCTTTACCCCGCATAATAACTGTCAAACCATCAACCGTATAAAAATAAACATGATACACTTCTTTACAGAGTCTATTGCCCACATCAAGCTGCCGGATAAATTCACCTATCCTTTTCACTATACCCCTCACCCGCTTTGCGTGATGGCAGCTGCCGAGGTACAGGCGTATCTGTCCGCGCAAACCCAGTGGCAAGAAGAATTGCAACAAGGAAAAATGTTTGGTGTGCTGATTGTACGGACTCAGGATGGAGAGACAGGATACCTTGCCGCCTTTTCGGGAATATTGGCAGGGAAGAATCTGCATCCGTTCTTTGTTCCTCCGGTTTATGACTTGTTACAGCCACAAGGATTTTTCAAGATAGAAGAAGAACAAATCTCTGCCATCAATCTCCGCATCAAAGAGTTGCAGGAAGATAAACATTATCAGCACTTAGTCCTGCAATTGAAAAAGAAAGCGGAACAATGCCGGCAGGAACTGGCAGCAGCCAAGGCAGAATTTAAAGCAGCCAAAGAAGCAAGGGAAGCCCGTCGCCGCACGGCAGAACCCGATGAAGCGGAACAAGCAGCCATGATACGCGAAAGCCAGTTCCAAAAGGCTGAATTGAAACGCTTGGAACGTAGCCGGAAAGAACAGATAGCCGAACTCCAGTCTGAAACCGATACATTTACCCACCGGATAGAAGTATTGAAAGCAGAGCGAAAGACCCGTTCAGCAGCTTTGCAACAAAAGTTATTTGAACAGTTCCGTATGCTGAATGCCCGTGGCGAAGTAAAAGACCTATGCACTATATTT
>Ga0192242_10036_pt1 | contig 65178 bp, 44 predicted proteins | sample Koala_Koa27_J3_FD_131235 | JGI IMG/M metagenome (GOLD analysis project Ga0192242, IMG submission 131235) | Enriched cells from koala feces incubated with labeled cellulose particles, San Francisco Zoo, California, United States - Koala_Koa2-7_J3 ...
GGGTGTCGTTTTCTTCTACATTTGCCTCCTGGGCATAACTGCCGGTTGAAAAACAAAACAGGCACGTAAGTGTTAACAGTATAAGTGAAATACGATATAGCATTTTATCTAACTTTATATTTGTTCACTGGTTTTGCCGAAACGGCGTTCTCTCTTCTGATAATCATAAATGGCTTTGCAAAATTCTTCTTCACGGAAATCCGGCCAGAAAGTTTCGCAAAAGTATAATTCTGAATAAGCGCATTGCCAAAGCAGATAATTGCTCAGGCGTATTTCTCCTCCGGTTCGTATCAGCAGATCCGGGTCGGGCATATGGTTTGTGCTTAGATGTGCACTTATTAAGTTGTCATCAATGTCTTCAATAGCCAATTCACCATTTTTGACCTTTGTGGCTATTTGCTTCGTTGCCTCCGTTATCTCCCATTTGGATGAGTAACTCAAGGCAAGAACCAGACACATACCTGTGTTGGCAGATGTATGTTCTATGCATTGGTTCAGTCTGTCCAATACTTCTGCCGGCAGTTTCTGCGTATCACCGATGATACGGAAACTGATATTGTTCTTCATGAAAGTTTCTTCTTCAATAGAGTCCATCAGCAGACTCATCAGAGCAGCTACTTCATCTACCGGCCGACTCCAGTTTTCCGTAGAAAAAGTATATAGCGTCAAGTATTTGACGCCTAATCGGGCCGCTTCCTCCGCAATGACATGTACTATCTCGGCTCCGGCTTGATGTCCGAAGCTCCGAGCCTGTCCACGTTGCTTGGCCCATCTTCCATTGCCATCCATTATAATGGCTATATGGGCGGGAATACGGCTCTTATCTATTTGCTCTCTATATAGCATGTCGCATTATTTTTTATGACTCTTTGTCTCTAATCTTTTTTGAGGAATCCCATCTTGTTGATTCGTCCTCTCCATACCTGTCCGCTTTTACTCCATATAATCCACAGGAAGTTGTTTTTATCCACTACGAAGGAGTAATTGCCTTTGGCTTGATTATATAAATCGGTAAATTCTTCGGGGAAGAACAGATATTGTGATACCGGAGTCCAGCTTACGCCTTGATCCTTGGATACATAGAACTTGCTGAATGCCGGAATATCTTTGCCGTAACTTTTTCCCGGTCCTCCGAAAGCATATAGCAGTTCATTGTAATAAATCATAGATATATTAGCCAGTTTGGGGCAATATTTGCTTTCGTTTTCCATGATGGGATAATCTCCCCATGTGTTCTCGGTGGTCAGTTTTGCCCATACTATAGTAGCTGTGTCTGTAGGAATACTGTTATCGCCCATTACTGCCAGATAGTCTATAGATGTATTGGTCATCAATGGATAAGCGGCGTAAGACAGATGAGACTGGGGGAAATTCGCAGGTACTTCTTCATTTACTTTCCATGTAATGCCGTCTCCACTTTCCATAAAATGGTTTTCCGCATTAATGGCGTATAGCTTTTTATTTTTGTCGGAATGTACATTAGCTATCAATCGGCTGAACTTCGCATCCGTATTTACCTTGCTCCATTCTGTTCCGTTTGCTGAGCGGTATAATTCTTCTCCGGCAAGAATGTAGAGATTACTTCCCCATACCATAACCGAAGAATAGTCTGCATGATCAGGGAGATTTAATATCTGAAGTTCTGTCCAACTCTTTCCGCTGTTAATGTCGGTAGTAGTCAGGGCTACTTTTGATCCTTGTTGGGTAAATACATAGATCTTGTCATCCAGAGTAACAGCCTTTTGGGCTTCTATACTAGTGTTAAAGCCGTTGCCTATGTGCGACCATTGCAAAGAATCGGGCACTTGTTGATGCACGTTGATTTTGGCGGTATAGGCAGGACCGTATGTTCCGTTGTATGCCACAACCTTGAATTTGACGGGGTTTTCAAAGTTCAAAGAGTCGGTGGAAGTCCACACTGTATCTTTGTCTTCGGCTGCAATAACGAGCCACGGGGTGTCTGCTGTAATCTCAACCACTACTTTGCTGATGTCTGTACCCACCGGCAGGGAGTCTACATTCCATATAGTCCTCTGTAACTGGTCGATAGCGAAAGGATAGTCCTCGCCGACAACGGTGGCAGTTAGAGTGGTGTCTTTTCCATTAACTTCAGAAAGATACTTGGTCTCAATATTCTTAATAGCAAAGGCGGTAATGCTTGAATTGGGACTGTATTCAATCTCTTCATTGTCGTTGTCCAAGCAAGATGTAATCATAAAAGCTGCTGCAAGCAGACTTGTGATGACAGTCAAAAACTTTATTTTCATTTGCAAATGAGTCTTTTGTTACAAGTCGCAAAAGTAGGAAGATTTTTTGCTATACAGAAGTTTTGGGACAAGTTTTATATTAATTTATAGATAAACTTTCCCTTTTTTTCTGTTATTCAGGCGCATTTTGTCTATGAATTCGTAGCATGGGATATATGTGATATTTCTCTTTCAAAGTGTATTTCATTTAATTTAAAGCATTTTCGCGGAATAGATGGGGCTTGGACTCCATCATTCAGAAGGAGTGGGGTTCTTTCAATGTAGATCTCGTCCCAAAGCCCGGAATTGATAAAGGCTTGTAACAAAATACTTCCACCTTCTACCAGAAGTGACTGGATTTTGTTTTGATACAGTACTTCGAATATTTGTGGTAATATATCCCGGTCAAAGTCCAACAGGATGTATTCGGTCAGTGGATTGGGCTGTGAAGCGGCTTTTCGGGTAAATACCAGTGTTCTTATCTTTCCATCAAATACATGGAGGTCCTTGGGCAGGGTTAAGTCTTTGTCTATCACCAGGCGGATGGGATTTTTACCATACCAGTTCCGGGTGGATAAGGACGGATTGTCCAATAACGCTGTGCGGCGGCCTACCAATATCGCATCATGCTCGGCGCGTTTTTTGTGTGCCAGCATGGCGGTCAGTGGACTGGATAGAATGACCGGATTGCCTCCCGTGCGTTTTATATCTATGAATCCGTCTGCTGATTCCGCCCATTTCAAGGTGATATATGGACGTTGGTGGGTATTGAAAGTAATGAAGCGGCGGATCAGGTGGCGGCATTCTTCCTCCAATACTCCCACGGTAACCTCTATGCCTGCTTTGCGCAGCTTTTCAATACCTCTCCCGGCTACCAATGAAAAGGGGTCCATGCAGCCTACCACTACTTTGGGAATACCTTTTTCTATAATTAAATCGGCACAGGGAGGCGTCTTCTCATAGTGTGAACAGGGTTCTAGGCTCACATAAATAGTGGATTCTCCCAGCAAACTTTCATCCTTGACGGAGCGTATGGCATTGACCTCTGCATGTGCTTCCCCGCATCGGATGTGGTATCCTTCTCCTATAATAGTGTCGTGATAAACAATGACGGCACCCACCATCGGATTGGGTGCTGTATTGCAAAGTCCGTTGCGTGCCAGTTGCAGGCAGCGGGAAATATATTTTTCGTCTTTTGTCATAACGGTCTTGTTTTAATTTCTACTTTTGCATACAATTTAATGACAGTATGAACCCTATTGTATATTATATAAAGCAAACTTTGCATGGATATTATCCCGATTCCGAGATTGTATCCATGGCTAAACTGCTGCTTACACAAGTCTTTGGCATGTCTGTTATCGAATTATATGCAGGCAAAGATAATTGTTTTTCATCGAATGAACAGAAGCAATTAGAGGATATTCTTCTTCGTTTGCAAAAATATGAACCTATTCAATATATAATAGGTGAAGAAGAATTTTTCGGCTTACCCTTCGAGGTGAACCGGCATGTGTTGATTCCCCGCCCCGAAACGGGAGAACTGGTAAATTGGATCATACAAGAAAATAAGGATCGCCAGACGCGTATATTGGATATTGGTACCGGAAGCGGTTGCATCGCCATCTCCCTGGCAAAGCATATGGAGAAAGCCGAGGTGAATGCATGGGACGTTTCGGAAGACGCCTTGCAAGTAGCCACCCGTAATTGTCTGCGGAATGGTGTGGAGGTGAAATTGGAACAAAAAGATGTACTGCGATTTGAACCTTCGGGTGAACAATTTGATGTGATCGTAAGTAATCCTCCTTATATTACCGAAAAGGAAAAAGCGGAGATGGAAGCCAATGTCTTGGAATGGGAACCCGGTGTGGCGCTTTTTGTTCCGGATGACAGCCCCCTTTTGTTCTATCGCAGGATTGCTGAACTGGGAATGGAAATGCTGGCCCCGGATGGGAAACTTTACTTCGAGATAAACAGGGCTTATGGAAAACAGACCGTGGATATGCTGGCGGAACTGGGATACCGGGAAATAGAACTGAGAAAAGATATTTCACAAAACGATAGAATGGTAAAAGCGGAGAGATGAAAGGAGAATGTAGTGAAAATGAAGCGAAGTACAAGGCTGAAGCCTATTGTTCTTCGACCGAGCGTTGCATAGCGGATGTGGAAGCCAAACTGGAACAGTGGGGGGCAACCCCGGACATAACAGAAAAAGTGATCAGTCATCTGGTCAATGAAAGATATATTGACCAACAACGCTTCTGTATCGCATTTATCCGTGATAAATACCGTTTCAATCAATGGGGAAAGATCAAGATCAGTCAGGCATTGCGGTTGAAAAAGATTCCGGCAGACCTTATCAATATAGGGATGGAAGAAATAGACGAACAGGAATATATAGAAATCCTATCCAAATTGATTGAGCAGAAAAAGAAAAGTATAAAGGCGCGTACCGAATATGAACGGAACGGAAAACTGATTCGCTTTGCTGTGGGAAGGGGCTTTGAAATGGAGGCTATCCTTCGGTGTGTGAAACAGGTTGATTGTGATGATGTCTATCCGGACTGATCTTTGGGAGCTCTTTTTCCCGCGTTGCTGCTTGATTTGTGGAAGCCGGTTATCTCATGGAGAGAAGATGCTTTGCCTTAATTACCTGTCAGGGCTTCCCCGTACCGGGTTTCATTTGCAGAACAATAATCCTGTGGAATGTAATTTCTGGGGGAAATTTCCGGTAGAGCGGGCCGCTTCTTATTTATATTATGCAAAAGGAGGTGATGTAAGGCAATTGCTGTACGAACTGAAATACCATAATAATAAAGAGGTGGGAGAAATAATGGGGCGCACTATGGCTGCCGAGTTAATGCCTTCCCGTTTCTTCGAAGGAATTGATCTGATCATTCCGGTTCCCCTTCATAGGCGCCGGGAACGCCAGCGCGGATATAACCAAAGCGGATGCCTGGCACAAGGAATCTCAGTGGTGACAGGTATTCCCGTACATCCCGGCGTTATGGTAAGGAGCAGATATACAGAGACTCAAACCCATAAAGGGCAGTATGAAAGATGGGAGAATGTACAAGATCTATTTGTCTGTTCTTTTCCGGAACAGCTAGAGGATAAACATGTTTTGCTGGTAGATGATGTGTTGACTACGGGTGCCACCATCGTATCTTGCGCCGATGCACTACGTGCTGTCCCCGGACTCCGTATCAGCGTGCTTACACTGGCTCTGGCAGGGGATTCTTGATAACAATAACAATTTTTTTCTGAAAATACCTTGTTCGATTTTTCGTTATCTCAATTCATTTCTATATTTTTGCAAAACATTTATCAGATATAGTTTAAGTTATGAAGACTTTAGAGAAATTATTCGCAGAGAAATTACTGAAGATTAAGGCTATCAAGTTGCAGCCGGCTAATCCTTTTACTTGGGCTTCCGGTTGGAGATCGCCTTTCTATTGTGATAACCGCAAGACTCTTTCGTATCCTTCTCTTCGTAATTTTGTGAAACTTGAGATTAGCCGCATCGTTTTGGAGAAATTCGGCCAGGTAGATGCTGTTGCCGGTGTGGCAACGGGTGCTATCCCTCAAGGAGCTTTGGTGGCAGAAGAATTGAACCTTCCGTTTGTGTATGTTCGTTCTACTCCGAAAGACCATGGCTTGGAAAACCTGATTGAAGGTGAGCTTCGCCTTGGTATGAAAGTCGTAGTTATTGAAGACCTGATCTCAACTGGCGGCAGCAGTTTGAAGGCTGTTGAAGCTATCCGTCGCGACGGATGTGAAGTAATCGGAATGGTTGCAGCATTTACTTATGGTTTCCCGGTGGCTATTGAGTCGTTCAAGGAAGCAAAAGTAAATCTGGTTACTCTGACTAATTATGAAGCCGTATTGGAAGCAGCTTTGAAAACAGGATACATCAGCGAAGAAGATGTGCCCGTTTTGGATAGCTGGAGAAAAGATCCGGCCCATTGGGAAGCAGGAAAATAAGTAATTATTTTAAGATAAATACATTATGGAGAGAACTATTCGGGGGTTTCGTCAGATTCCCGGATTGTTCTTTTTGTGTTTTATAAGAGAGAAGTATTATGGCACAATTTGAGAGTAGTGTGAAGTTTGTTCCTTATAGCCAGGAACGGGTGTTTAACAAATTATCGGATTTAAGTAACCTGGAATCTGTTCGCGATAAACTGGCCGATAAGGTGCAGGGTTTGGCATTTGATAGCGATACAATGAGCTTTACCGTACAGGGAGTAAGCATCACGCTGCGCATTATAGAGCGTGAACCTTATAAATGCATCAAGTTTGAAAGCGAGAAATCTCCCGTGCCCATGAACCTGTGGATACAGATTCTGCCGGTAGATGCAGAACAGGCAAAGCTGAAAGTAACGATTCGTGCAGAAGTGAATATGTTTATGAAGGCTATGGTCGCCAAACCGTTGCAAGACGGCGTGGATAAATTGGCCGAAATGTTATCAGTGATTCCTTATTAATAATAAAGAAAGATATGGCACAGAAACTTTGGGAAAAAAGTGTCCGGGTAAATGAAGAAATTGATCGTTTTACCGTGGGACGTGACCGTGAAATGGATCTTTATCTGGCAAAACACGATGTGTTGGGCTCTATGGCCCATATCACCATGTTGCAAAGTATCGGTCTGCTCACGGCCGATGAACTTGAAGTATTGCTGGCAGAGTTGAAGAATATCTACGCCTCTGCCCGGAAAGGTGAATTTGTAATAGAAGACGGCATTGAAGACGTGCATTCCCAGGTAGAGTTGATGTTGACTCGCAAACTGGGGGATGTGGGAAAGAAAATCCATAGCGGGCGCTCGCGCAACGACCAGGTATTGGTGGACTTGAAACTCTTTACCCGTACTGAACTGAAAGAAGTGGCAGAAGCGGTGGGGCAACTTTTCCATGTACTGATTTCCCAAAGCAACAAATATAAAGACGTGTTGATGCCGGGATATACCCACTTGCAAATAGCTATGCCTTCTTCATTCGGACTATGGTTTGGCGCGTATGCCGAGAGCTTGGTGGATGATATGATGTTCTTGCAGGCCGCCTTTAAGATGTGCAACCGCAATCCGCTGGGTTCTGCTGCCGGTTATGGTTCCTCCTTCCCGCTGGATCGCGAAATGACTACCCGCCTGTTGGGATTCGATTCCATGAACTACAATGTGGTGTATGCGCAGATGGGACGCGGCAAGATGGAACGCAACGTAGCTTTCGCCCTCGCTTCCATTGCCGGAACGGTTTCCAAGATGGCATTTGACGCTTGTATGTTCAGTAGCCAGAACTTCGGTTTTGTGAAGCTGCCGGATGAATGTACTACCGGTTCCAGCATCATGCCGCATAAAAAGAACCCTGACGTATTTGAGTTGACCCGTGCAAAATGCAACAAGATACAAGCATTGCCCCAGCAAATCATGATGATAATGAATAATCTGCCTTCGGGATATTTCCGCGATTTGCAGATTATCAAAGAGGTATTCCTGCCTGCTTTCCAAGAATTAAAAGACTGCTTGCAGATGGCTACCTATATTATGGATAAGATCAAAATCAACGAACATATCCTGGATGATGACCGTTATCTTTATATCTTCAGTGTGGAAGGAGTGAACCGCTTGGCATCCGAAGGAATGCCGTTCCGCGATGCCTACAAGAAAGTAGGCCTGGACATCGAAGCAGGCAAGTTTACGCACAACAAGCAGGTGAACCATACGCACGAAGGCAGTATAGGCAACCTGTGTAATGATAAGATTGAAATACTGATGCAACAAGTGGTGGACGGTTTCAACTTCTCCGTAATGGAACAGGCAGAGAAAACCCTTTTGGATAGATAAAACAATTTTAAACGCAATATTATGGGATATCAACCTTCAGCAGATCGCTATGACAAGATGCAGTATAAATACTGCGGAAACAGCGGGTTACTTTTGCCCCGCATCTCTTTGGGATTGTGGCACAACTTCGGTAGTGTGGACGATTTTGGTGTAGCAACCGATATGATAAAGTATGCTTTCGACAATGGTGTGACCCATTTCGACTTGGCAAACAACTATGGTCCCGTTCCCGGAAGTGCTGAAACGAATTTCGGTAAAATCCTGAAAGAGAATTTCGGAGGATACCGTGATGAGATGATTATTTCGTCCAAAGCCGGACATGAAATGTGGGCAGGTCCCTATGGAGGTAACAGTTCGCGCAAAAACCTGATGGCGAGCATCAACCAAAGCCTTCGTCGCACGGGTTTGGACTATTTTGATATATTCTATAGCCACCGTTATGATGAAACGACCCCTGTGGAGGAAACCATGCAGGCTTTGATTGATATTGTAAAGCAAGGAAAGGCTCTCTATGTGGGAATTTCCAAATACCCCCTGCACAGGCAAAGGTGGCGTATGAAATGCTGAAATCCGCCGGTGTCCCTTATCTCATCAGCCAGTACCGTTACAGCATGTTCGACCGTGCAGTAGAGGCGGAGTCACTTCCCCTTGCTGCCGAATATGGTTCCGGTTTCATCTCCTTCTCGCCATCGGCGCAAGGTTTATTGACCGACCGCTATCTGAATGGCATCCCCGAACATTCACGTGCTGCCCGTTCCACCGGCTTCCTGCAACTGGATCAAGTAACAGAGGAAAAGGTGGAAAAAGCCCGTCGCTTGAATGAAATTGCCGCCCGCCGTGGACAGACGTTGGCAGAAATGGCATTGGCATGGGTGCTGAAGGATGAGCGAATGACTTCGGTTATCATCGGTGCCAGTTCAGTGAAACAGCTTGCCGATAACCTTCATGCATTAGATCATTCCGACTTTACGAATGAAGAATTGGCTGAAATAGAAGGAATCTTGCGAATGTAAATAAAAAAATGGGTGCAAAATTTGGTGGATATTATAAAACGTCTTATCTTTGCACCCGTTAAACAAAACGCGGAAATAGCTCAGTTGGTAGAGCATAACCTTGCCAAGGTTAGGGTCGCGAGTTCGAGTCTCGTTTTCCGCTCTCTCACTCTGAGGATGCTCGAATGGTGGAATCGGTAGACACGAGGGACTTAAAATCCCTTGGTCATTGCGGCTGTGCGGGTTCAAGTCCCGCTTCGAGTACAAGATGTTATAACGGAATGCCTGTAAGTTCAACTGCTTACAGGCATTTTGCTTTTTCTGCAGAATTATGGCAGAATTGCATATTGACTCAGTTGTTCGGAATTATCGAACTACTGCTTCTGATGGGAAAGAATATAGACCAACTACTACAACTTAGATGTTATCATATCTGTTGGCTATCGTGTCAAATCCTATCAGGGTACTCAATTTCGTATCTGGGCGACACAAAGGTTAAGGGAATATATCATTAAAGCCGGGGAAAGTACTAAGGCTGATGTGCTTATTGGGAAAAACTACTTGAATGAAGAGGAAATAGGAGTGCTGAAGCTGATAGGAAAGAATCAATAAAGGTGTCAAAAGTCAATCAGGCTATGTGGATAGCGTTACTGGGCTTTTAGCACCTTTTTGTCATTTTAGGATTTGGAGTCTTTTATGTCTTCTTCTACTATCTTCTCCATTTCCTTCAGTCTTTTCGCCTGGTCTTTCTCGGTATGCTGAGGTTCGTTCTTCTTTCCGTAGGAAGGAATTTCTGCTCGTTCAGTCATTTCTTCACTGAAATCCTCGTACATATTTGTAGCCGGTTGTCCCGACAAGCTTACGTTCTCTTCTGCAATGGGGACATTTCTTTCAATCACTTTTGCCATAGTCTACTATATTAATTGTTTATTATATTACAATTCAGGAGGCAAATGGTTTAGTCATTTAATAAAGTTTGAGACGAGATATGTTCTTTCTCGCATAGGGTGCTTGCCTGACAATAACTTCTTCATTTAATAGATTTAATTTCCCGAAACTTTTGCGTAAGTTTGCCAAGTATAATCTAATAGAGCTGCAATGAAGACACTTAGAGCATTATTGATGTTGTTAATACTAAATCTGTTGGTACCCATATGCAAAGCTGAAACCGGTTTTGACAATCTGGACTTCAAACAGTTTTCCACACCGGAAGGTCTACCCAATAGTATGGTGCATCAAGTATATCAGGATAGGGAAGGCTACATCTGGATTCCTACATTCTATGGATTGTTTCGTTATGACGGTTATGAAGTCCGTACTTATAAGTCGAATCTCTATTCCCCAGGTCTGCTGGTCAATAACAATGTGCTTTGTGTGGAAGAGGATTATTCCCACCGGCTGTGGATAGGAACGCACGAAGGGCTTTGTGTGCTTGATAAACGGACAGGTATGATGAAGAAGATGCAGTTGGAAGGTATCAGCAAGCATCGCTTGAATGAGATTCATGTGACGAAAGAAAATAAGGTCTATTTGGGATATATCCGTGGAATGGCCTATTATGATACAGAACAAGACACACTGGTACTGATGACCCGTGAGAACTGTAAAGGCGATGTGCCCGAAAAAATGAATATTCAGGCGTTATTGGAAGATGAAAATGGTGATTTGTTGATCGGTACATGGCAGGATGGTCTTTTCCGCTATCATACGAAAGAGAATAAATTCACCCACTATCCTCCGTTAGACGAGAATAATTCCGTATTGGCTCTGTTTCAGGATTCTAGGGGAGTGGTGTGGATCGACACCAGCGGCTCCGGATTGTTTAAAGCAAATTTTTCTTCGGATAAGAGGACGTTGTCTGTCGGAAAAGCGTACAAACAGGATATACGGAATATCTTTTCTCTTCCTTCCGATTATATTTATTCGATCCACGAAGACTTGCAGACGCATTCGTTATGGTTAGGGACGCGGAATGGAGTCGGTATTATGGATTTGGCTGATGAAGGTACTTTTGTGAATTATCAGGAATCCGGTTCGGAGCATTATTTGCCGGCCCGTGAGGTGAATTCTGTCTTTCGGGACAAGAACGGATTGATGTGGATTGGTACAAAAGGAGCGGGAGTCTTTCATGTGGATACCCGCGCACGTTCTTTTGGAGTGATCTATCCACGTGGTAATGGGAAGTCCTTTACGGATCTTATCTCTACCTTATATATAGAAGAAAGCGGTGCTTTCTGGATAGGATTCGGCTACGGGATCGATTATCAGTCGGGAGATAAGAAAGTAACTTTTATTCCTTCCAAACGCCCTTATCACATTTCTTACAGTTCCTCTACCCAAGAGGTTTTGCTTGCTGTACACGATGAGGGAGTGATGGCGTGCCGGGATGACAAGATGATTCATCAATATAAAACCTCAAATTGTGGTTTTGTACCGCACGATCTGGTATATTGGGTGCACGAGGATAGGAAAGGAAATTGGTGGTTGGGCACTTATGGAGGATTGGGCGTGCGTTATCGCGATGGTCGTGAATATCGTTTCAGCCGCTTGCCGAAGATGGATGGGGTACTCTCAAAAGAAATTACCTGTGTGATGGAGGATAATGACGGTTCTTTATGGTTGGCGACAAATAATAACGGTATTGTTCATCTCACCGGGAACATGGAACAGCCGGAGTCTTTACTGTGCAAGAATTACTGTATGGAGAATGGTCTGCTACCGGTCAACGTTCCACTTTGTTTCCTGCTGGATAGAAGCGGACGCATTTGGGTGGGAACGGAAGGAAGCGGTCTTTGTCTGTATGATGCACAGAAGGATTGTTTCCGTTCCGTCCATCAAGAGTATAATTTACCGGGTGATATGGTGGGAAGCATGGAAGAAGATAATGGCGGAAATCTTTGGTTGGGAACGAATCAAGGTTTGGCAAAGTTGTCGATAACCGGAGAAGAGAAAGGTAGAGTCCGGACCTTTACGGTTGCAGACGGATTGGCGGATAACTTCTTCAATCAGAATGCTTCTTTTTATCGGGATGGAACCTTTTATTTCGGATGCAGCCGGGGAATCGTTACCTTTGATGCTGAAATAATAAAGGAGAAACATACCGATATCTCTTTGTGTATCACAGATATATTGCTGGACGGCAAATCATTGGAACAGATGCCGGAGCAACAGAGAAATGAAATCACTCCTTTTACGGCTGATTTTACAGAAAGAATGGTTGTACCGGCCGTTTATACCAATTTTACCATCAGTTTTGCATCCCTTACTTACAATCAACCCCGGCAAAACAAGTATGCATACCGTTTGCTGGGATTTGATACTGACTGGCATTACGTGAATGCCAACAACCGGAATGCCTATTATTCCAAACTGCCTGCCGGAGAATATGTGTTCGAATTGCGGGCTACAAATGAGAATGGGGATTGGGGCGGAGTGCGCAAGATGAAGGTGATTATCGAGTCTCCTTTCTGGGCTACCTGGTGGGCATACCTTATATATATGTTGCTTGCCTTGCTGGCTTTGATTCTGATATGGTGGGAAGCGCGCAGAAGATTGATGTCGCGTAACCGGAAGTATCTGCAGGAAGGGGCAACAGAGAAGGTGAACCATCTCAAATTGCAGCTCTTTACGAACATCACTTCGGACGATGAGAAATTCTTGCAGGATGCCATTGCTTGTGTAAACCGCCACTTGAGTGACCCGGAATTTGATGTTCCTCAGTTTGTAGATGAAATGGCAACAAGCCGTACCACGCTTCATAAAAAGCTGAAGTCGTTGACTGGATTGAATACGACCGGCTTTGTGCGTAGCCTCCGTCTGAAGGCTGCCTGTAAGATAATGGATGAGAACAAAGGCATACGTATCTCCGATTTAGCTTATCAGGTCGGTTTCAATGACCCCAAGTACTTTTCCATTTGTTTCAAGAAAGAATATGGTATGCAACCTACAGAATATTCGATGAAATCGGGCGAAAATGCTTGAATGTACTTGAAATGAATGAAGTTGGAGTATGTTCTTAAAAGGTAGAGGGAATATATTTCAACCTGATCGGACGATACTTCATCCGATAAAAATTGTTAGCCGGTTACCTTTGTGGCGTTAATAACTTTAATGTCTAATTTAAAAAGGTTGGCTAATGAAATCTAATTTCTATGGAAACAAAAAACCGCTTGTAGCGGTCATGTTTTGTACAGCTTTACTTTCCGGCAGCCCTGTTGCCTATGCGGCAAATGTCGGTGGTGGAACTGCTTATGCAGCAGATAAAACTACGGCTACGAACAAGGACGGGTTTATTTGGTACAACGGAGAACAGGCTATCACCTATTCGGTGTCCGAATCCGTATCGCCTGTGGTGACAGTTGCTCTGGATATGTTTAAGGGAGATATGCAGCAGGTAACGGGAGTAATGCCTCAAAAGAAATCTTCCGACACTGCTATCATTGATATTGTACAACTGGACAAGGACAAGTCCGCCGCGAAGGAATTGTGTAGACAGGGAGTTCCGGTAGATAGTCTTATCATAAAGAAAGATGCTTTTTTTATAAAGGTATTCGATAAGAAGCGATTGCTGGTAGTAGGCAGTGACGGACGTGGAACAGCTTATGGTATCCTCGAACTTTCCCGTCTGGCAGGTGTCTCCCCGTGGGTATGGTGGGGAGATGTAACTCCGATCAAAAAAGAACAACTACTACTTCCTGCCGATTACATCACTTTTCAAAGTCCGTCCGTAGAATATCGCGGCATCTTTCTGAACGATGAGGACTGGAGCCTGCAACCTTGGAGCTGGAAGAACTTCGAACCATCTCCCATCAAAGGACGCATTGGTGCTCGTACTTACAAGGAAATATTCAAGTTGTTGATGCGCCTTCGTGCCAATGCCATCTGGCCAGGTATGCACGGCATCACGACTCCCTTCTACTTCATTCCCGGAGCCAAAGAGGCAGCAGACAGTTGTGGCATTGTCATCGGTACTTCACATTGCGAACCGTTAATGCGCAACAATGTAGGCGAATGGAAAGTCAAGGAACGGGGTGATTATAACTATATGACCAATCGTGAAGGTGTACATTCCTATTGGATAGAGCGCTTGAAAGAGGCTGGACGCTATGAAAACTTCTATACCATGGGGATGCGGGGTATTCACGATAGCGGTATGGAAGGGGTGAAGACGCTGCAAGAAAAGACAGATGCCTTGCAACAGGTCATTAATGACCAACGCAAACTATTGTCTAAGTATGTGGAGAAAGATGTGACTAAGATTCCTCAAACTTTTGTACCTTATAAAGAAGTACTTCAGATTATGGAGAATGGTTTGCAGATTCCCGATGATATCACCTTGATATGGTGCGATGATAACTACGGTTACATGACCCGCTTGAGTGATGAGGAACAACAGAAACGCAGTGGAGGTGCCGGAGTCTATTATCATCTCAGTTACTGGGGACGACCGCATGACTATATGTGGCTCTGTACTACCCAGCCAGGTTTGATTTATAGTGAGATGAAACAGGCTTACGACTGCCACGCGCGTCGTCTGTGGATTGCCAATGTGCACGACCTGAAACCGGTGGCGTATGATTTGGAACTCTTTTTGGATATGGCTTGGAATATTCATTCTGTGTCTCACTCCACTTTGCACCAGCACCAGTAGAATTGGCTTTGCCGGGAATTTGGGCAAGAAGCGGGGGAGAAACTGTTGCCTGCCATGCTTGAGTTTTACCGCCTGTGCGGCATCCGCAAACCCGAATTTATGGGATGGAATCAGGTGGAACTTGATAAGAGGAAATATACCAAAGGTTGGTCTCCGGTTATAAATACGGCATTCAGTTTGACCGAGTTTGGTGGAGAACTAGACCGCTATTTGGAATCTTATGAGGCAATCAAGAAGGTGTTGCTGGAAGTGGAGCCGATGATACCGGCAGAGCGCAAGGATGCGTTCTTTGCACAAATCAAATATCCTGTATTCGGTGCGGCAGCTATGAGCACCAAGATGCTGGAAGCACAGAGGGCACGGTGCATCTTTCCGGGAAGTTGTGACACTACCCTGTGGACACGCGAGGCGCAGTTGATGTCTGCCTGCGCACGGAGTATCAAGGCTTATGAAGAAATTCGTGACTTGACGGACTATTATAATAATGAGTTGGCGGGGCAAGTGGAAATATTCCATGTGTCATAACCCGCGGGATTTGTATGTGTTCTATCCACCCACTTTGCCCGTATGGCTGACAGATGAAGAAATGGAGAAGTATGTTTCTCTGGGAAGAACAGAATCGTTACCTTTGGCAGAAGCAGCTGAAGACAGTTGTGTCGTTTCCAATGCTTGCGATTATGCAAGGGCGTCTGAAGGTGTCATAACGATTCAATCATTAGGGCATAGTATGAATGCAGTTTCATTGCCAAAAGGACAGACCATCACCTTTGAATTTGACAGTTCTTGGGAAGGGGGGGGCTGTTTTGCGCACCGCCGTGATTCCTACCCAGCCCAATGATAAAGGAGATATCCGTTTCAGCGTCAGCATGGATGGCGAGACACCCCGCATCTGTTCTTTCAAAGAAGGTTTTCGCACCGAAGCCTGGAAGCAGAATGTGCTTCGTGGGCAGGCCATCCGTGAAACCAGCCATCGGTTGGCGAAAGGGAAGCATACCTTATCTATTACAGCTTTGGACAATCATGTACTGATAGACCAATGGATGGTAGATTTCAAACCGGATAGAATGTTTTATGTATTTCCAGTAAAACCAACATATTGATATAAAATGAATGATATGAGAAGAATTGTTAGTCTGTTAGTAATTCTGCTATGCCTTGGTTCTGTCAAGGCACAGCAGACAGAAGTGAAATACCTCTCCGGTACAGGACCGGATAATACCGTAAAGTGGGACTTTTGGTGTTCGGCAGGAATGAACTCCGGAAAGTGGAGCAAGATAGAAGTGCCGTCGTGCTGGGAGCAGCAAGGTTTCGGCGGCTATACCTACGGGTGTTACTATATTTATAAGGAAAGGGAGAACGAAAAATAATATGATACCTATCGGGAGCACGATTTCTGCGATGAATACGGCATTTACCGTCATCGTTTCGATGTGCCGGCTGCCTGGAAGGACAAACAGATAAGCATTGTGTTCGAAGGCGTAATAACCGATGCTGAGGTGAAAATCAACGATATTCCGGCAGGTCCTACCCATCAAGGAGCGTTCTACCGTTTCTCATACGATATCACAGACAAACTGAAATTCGGGAAAAAGAACTTGATAGAAGTGACGGTGAAGAAACAATCTGACGATAATTCGGTAAATGCGGCGGAACGCCGTGCAGACTGATGGTTCTTTGGGGGCATCTTCCGCCCTGTATATCTCGTAGCGAAACCCCATACACAGATAGACCACATAGCTGTAGATGCCCGTGCCGACGGTACATTGCGTACCGATATCTATTTAAAGAATGTCTCCGAAGGGCAACAGGTGGAATTATCATTGACCCCCAACGGTTCATCAGCGCCCATAGGTAAGCAGGTATGCGTATTGTCAGCAGAAGAAAAACAGACTCTCACCACCCATTGGGGAGATATCAAGACATGGGATCCCGAGCATCCCCACCTCTACCGTCTGACCATGCGTCTTCTTTCCCGAACAGGAGAAGCCGTCCATGAAATGACAGAACGTATCGGTTTCCGCACCATCGAGTTCCGACCCGAAGACGGGATTTATCTCAATGGCACACGCCTTTTGGTAAAGGGAACTAACCGTCACTGCTTCTCCCCGGAAACAGGCAGAACGGTCAGCAGGGAACTCAGCCTGAAGGATGCCTTGCTCATCAAGCAGATGAATATGAATGCAGTTCGTTCACACTATCCCCCCCCCGACACCCATTTCCTGGAAATCTGCGATTCTATCGGACTCCTTTATCTCAATGAGTTGTGTGGTTGGCAGAACGGCTATAGCAACGAAGTGGCAAAGAAATTGCTGCCCGAGATGATCTTTCGTGACGTGAACCATCCGTGCATCTTTATTTGGGCGAATGGTAACGAAGGGGGATGGAATACGACCATTGACAGTCGTTTTGCCGATTACGACCCGCAAGAACGTCATGTCATTCACCCGTGGGCAGATTTCAACGGCTTGGACACGCGCCATTATCCCAACAGTACAGATAATACTTATCGGTTGGAGCGTGGGCACAAAGTGTTTATGATGACAGAATTCCTACACGGGCTTTACGACCGTGGACAGGGTGCGGGGCTAGCTGGATTATGGGCTAAGTTCAAGTCGAATCCGCTCTTTGCAGGCGGTTTCCTTTGGGCATATGTGGATGAGGCTATCCGCCGCACCGACACCGGACAGATGGACACCTATGGTCCCAATGCTCCCGATGGTATCGTGGGGGCGAATCGTGAACCGGAAGGTAGTTTTTATACGGTTCGCGAGGTATGGTCGCCCATTCAGATAAGTTCATTCAAAGTAACTTCTTCCTTCAAAGGCGATTTCCATGTAACCAATGATTATTTGTTCAGCAACCTGAACGAATGCCGGATGAAGTGGAAGGTACTGCGGCTGCCTGTTCCACAAGCATCCGATGCTTCCACCTGTTTGGCGGAAGGTGATGTCTTGCTACCGGCCATCAAACCGGGTGAAACGGGAACAGCTCATTTCGACTTGCCGGAGAAATTCTTCAATGGTGACGTTTTGGAACTGGAAGCCTACAATGTCACCGGTGACACGGTATGCAACTGGACGTTTCCTATCAAAACCAACTGCCATTACTTTGCAGACTATATGGCTTCCTGCCAACCGGCAACCTCTGCTGCTAGCTATCAGACAGATGGCAACTGCGTTAAACTTATGGCCAATGGAATTACGGCAACATTCAACAGAGTGAATGGTAACTTGATGGAAGTGAGAAATTGTGACAAGGTAATCCCATTGACTGATGATCCTTTGCCGGTCGGGATGAAGATGCTTTTCAGTTCTGCCAATGTGAAAATGCAGGGAGATACTGCTGTTTATACCGTGAAATATAAAGGTGCAACCGATTCTATCGTTTGGCGGATGACACCTAACGGGTTGCTTGGAATGGATGCATTGATACTGAATTACAGGTCTGGCAATAAGTTCGATGGTGCTTACTTTGACCGTCCTGTCCATAATCTCGGCTTTTCGTTCTCTTTCCCCGAAAAGGAAGTTAGCGGGATGCGTTGGTTGGGTAAAGGCCCTTATCGGGTATGGAAGAATCGTATTAAAGGAACGAATTATGGCATTTGGCAGAAGGATTATAACAATACCGTGACAGGAGAATATTACAATCCGCTCGTTTATCCTGAATTCAAGGGATATCATGCCAATCTCTACTGGGCAACGCTCCAGTCGCAAATGACCCCGATGACAGTCTATTCAGAAACCGATGGCATTTTCTTCCGTGTTTTTACCCCGGAAGAACAGCGCGATCGCGAAGGCCGCGGAATATCTGTTAAGGAATATCCGGTTGGAGACATTTCCTTCCTGTTCGAAATACCTGCCGTGAACTCTCAAGGGACGGGAGGAGAGGCTTCCTATATCAAGATCAACAAAGGTGATGAGGGGTTCAGAATGAAGCTTTGGTTTCAATTTTGATATATAATACAGAAACTTCTACAGCAGAGCTTTCGTTTCCTACTGCCACTACTACCACTATTTGCCTCATAACGCTGATCAATAAAGGGGTTAAGCATGTGGTGGTAGTAGCTTTTTTAGAGCTCAAAAACAGTGTACTACCACCACTTTTAATGAGTTTTTTTGCAGAAACAGTCTTCTAAATGATCATTCACAAAGCCGGCTGCCTGCAAAAAGGCATAGCAGATGGTTGAACCGAAGAACTTGAAGCCTCGCTTTTTCATATCCTTGCTCATGGCATCCGACTCGGGAGAGGTAGCGGGACTCTGGCTCAAGGTCTTGAAATGGTTTACAATAGGTTGCCGGTCGGGGAAAAAGGACAAGGTATAATTGTAGAAACTGCCGAACTCTTTCTGAATAGCCATAAACAGCCTTGCATTACTGATTGTGCTATTGATTTTTAGCCGGTTCTTGACGATTCCATCAAATTGCATCAATCGCTCAACGTCTTCCGGCGTCATTTGCGCTACTTTCTCCACATCAAAATGATGGAAAGCTTCCCGGTATCCTTCACGTTTGCGGAGGATAGTAATCCAAGTCAGTCCTGCTTGGGCACTCTCTAGTACCAAAAACTCAAACAGGGTTTTGTCATCGGTAACCGGTTTGCCCCATTCTTCGTCATGATATTTTACGTACAGTTCATCTGTTCCGGCCCAGCCGCAACGTGCATTTATTATATCTTCCATATTCATTATCTATATTTATTGGTGAACAGAGCACATTCATACCTATATGTGCAGACACACAAGAAGAAAGCTAGCCACGCAGATAAGGAGTTTCAAGGAGTTTCAAAAGGTTGAAACTTTAGTTCCAACCGTATGGAACTGTAGTTTCAATAGGACGCAACTGTAGTTCCGACAGGTTGAAACTCTATTTCCGACTATTTGAAACTGATTGAAGTTCCTTATCTTTGAACTCATTTAACCGTATGATCATAGCATCACGCCTGTATAGTGCAAGCTCCCGAAGTATATGTTGCTCTTCATCAAAGAAAGAACAAATATACGAATTTTATTATGTAATTGCAATTCTATGGATAAAAAATGAAGAAAAGGTGGTGGTAGTATCCCTTTTTAGCTCTTTTAAAATTCTACTACCACCACATGCTTAAACCCTTTACTGATCGGCGTTATGAGGCAAATAGTGGTAGTAGTGGCAGTAGAAAATGAAAACTCTGTTGTGACCGAAAACTTGCCCGAAAAAAACGCCAAAGATAAAATCCGATTAAGTATATGGAACTTAATCGTAGTTTATCCCCTATTATACCATGGGTTTAACAATTTCAACTTTTAAACCAAGTGCATCAATAATTCGGAAGAAAAGACCTACCCCGGGTTCAATCATACCCTTTTCAATCCTTGAAATGTAAGTCTTATTAGTTCCTACTTTTTCGGCTAATTCGGATTGCGTCATTTTCTCTTGTTTTCGTGCGTCGCTAATTAGCTGCCCCACACAGTAAGAATATGCTTCTTTACGAAATTCTTCTCTTTCTGGTGAACCTACTTTGCCGTATAGTTTATTCAATACGGCATCCATACTTCCAATGTTAGGGTTTACTTGCATAATATTCATTTTTAAGTTTCAAAGCCTTTTCTATTTCGCTATCAGGGGTTTTCTGTGTCTTTTTCTGAAAACCATTAAATAACATAACTATATTACCATCATCAAAGATGAAAAATGCACGATAAATATTCCCGTTATGGCTCGCTCGTAATTCATAAATCCCCTCACGGATTAATTTGACGAATTTTATATTTAACCGTTCCTGAGTCTTGAGCATATCAAGCACATAAGCAACTTTTTTCCTTGCATTATCATCTAATGACATAAAGAAGTCTATGAAATAATTCTTATAGTATAATATTTCTCTTTCTCTTTGCATGATGCAAATATAGTGGAAGTTTACATATATAACAACTTTATTGCATTCTTTCTTTGATTTCAAAGATGCAATTATATCCATTATAAAGATAAGGACTAGGTATATACTTGAAGTCACTTCCCTTCAAAATACCACATTGAGTATGGAATATCGCTTTTGTTGGTTCCCTCTGAATAGACTGAATTTTCTGATTATTATCTCATTCCCCACGCAGTCTTTCTCCGGATTCTACATTTACAATATAGAACACAAAACTTATAACAGTATGAAAACAAAGGCATTATGGGGTCTATGGTTGCTCCTTTTTACACTCGGTGCGGTAGCTTGCAGCGATGATGACATTTACTTTACGCAAGATGAAATTGTAGAAGGTGATATTATGACAGGAAAGCAAGTGCGGCTAGTGGATAATACATTGGTGGTGTATACGGGAATGTCCGGTAGCGTTAATATTCAAGGTGGGAAAGGCGATTGTACCGCAAAATCTGCTAATACAGAAGTGGCTACTGTAACAGAGTCTAATGATGGAGGTAGCCATATGGTATTGGTAACAGGCAATGCGATAGGGAATACAATCATTACCGTGACCGATTCGAAAGGAAATTCATCTAGCTTTGCTGTGATAGTGAAGAATGCGGAAGATCTTTGGGGGAATGTTTTTATCTATGAATACGATGAAGAGTTTGGGCAGAAGGGGTGTTTTGTCCGTGGGGCTTCTCCTGCTGACTCTGCTGCTATTGTGGCCGATGTCTTTGCGAAAAATAAAGATTGTCGCTTCGTAATGAAAAGCAGGTTTGCGGCTCCAAGTGAAATTTACCGTACTGTGGTTTATGACGCTGAAGGCAAAGTTCTTCTGGATGGTCCGTCACCTAGTCCTGTAACCGTAGATAAGGATGTGCCTTCTTTTAAGTGGGAAGTTTATTCTCGACAAGAAAGAACTGTGCTTGCTAGATATCTGTTTGTACAGAACAGTGGACCAAGGATTATCAAAGGTCTGACTGAAGAATATCAGGCAAAATATCCGGAGGTGAGTAGCGTTGCTTTATGGATTCCTGTCAGAAAACTACGTGAAGGGGTGAATGAATAATGTCTTCGTAAGTAAGGAATTGATAATCTTCAATCAATTCCTTACTTGAAAATGATTTAGTAAGCAAGAACATCCCACAACCTTTTTATTCTAGCCTCCGGATCCCATTTACCCCCAAAAGTCCAAAGGGCATTGATATCTTCCGGTTTGGATGATCCTTTTGCTTCTTCGAGGTTATTCTCCAGCCATTTAAAGTTTCCGCCGTCGCGTTTCACATTATACATATAGAGTCGCTGTCCCCATGGGTATGGATCAAGTACTTTGTCCGAATAGGCATATCCTATGGGATGATCGATAATCTTGTCGGTCATGGTACAATTCAGCAGGAAGAACTGTGAATCATGGTGGTAACGTCCCAGTGTGACAGGACTTTTTGAGTCGAAGTGCGAATGGGTAATGACCAGTTTCTTGTCATAATCGCCACGCCCGTCATGCCAAATCATGGCTCGTCCGTCACCATAGAAGGTGTAGCGGGTGGCATAACACCAGCCACGGGGGCAAAGGAAATCCACTCCCGGACATCTCAGGTCTAAATCGGCATGATAATACATACCATTGCTATCGGGAGACCATAGTGACAGTGCATCATTCCCGTCTGCCCAAACGTTGCAGTTGATGACAATAGTACGAGTGGCACGTCCGTAAATTGCCATCTGGTGTGCGGTTGTTTCCTCGACGGTGCTACCATAATTGTTATAAACAGTCAGGCCACTGATGATACAATCGTCAGCACCCTCCTGCAAGACAATTACTCCATTTCCTACCGACTGTCCTTTGTATTCTTTTATAGAACGTTTGCTGGCGAGTTCAGCATAAACCAGTCGGGTCTTCTTCCGGTTTTCTCCCAAAAGTACGATATTCGGTCGGTCAATGATTACTTTTTCGTTGTATGTTCCATTTTTAATCAGAATGATATAAGGTTCTGCCGGATGCAGGGGAGCAGCCTCGATAGCCTCCTGTATGCTCTCGCCGTTGGAGACGACCGCATGATAGTGCTGTGCATATGCTGTGTTGCAAACCAGCAGAGTGCAACACAGCATACAGTAATAAACCAATGTTTTCATTTTAACTCTTTTGAGGTGGAAAGACTAGCTTTACATATATTTCTTTTTCCACTGTTCATAGGGTTTATAAAGGGTTGCCGGTGCTTTGTTGTACCAACTGTATCCGTTGCGTCGTTCATGTCCTATTTCGGCCAAAGTGCGGCGGGGCGCGCCATCGCGGTCGCAAAAGAATGGTTTTGCTTCTTCCAGGTCGTAGAAACGCGCCCAAATAGGTTCGGCATTGTTGTCTTTCACCACGCGGGTTTCACGTTGACCGTCCTTATCTGCATAACGTTCCACTTTAATGCCGGTCAGCTTATGTGCTTCGAACCATTTCATGGCTCCGTTGATGGCGGCTTTTACCCGGTTGTCGGGGTTGGGAAGTTCCATGAGCAGATGCATTAATGATGTGCTCTCTGCCGAGCAATAAGAAGCCAATTCGAATGTACGGGCAGGGGCAGGTTTCAAAGTCACATGATCGTGCTGCTGACACCATACGGTCGGTTCGCTGTTTACTATGATCTGAGTGTTGAGAATACATTCAATGCCTTTGTCGAATGCTTTTTTCAGACGGGTTTTCATGGCATCATCCACCAGCAAATCGAATGGTGCCACACCGTCGCGCAGGTCACGGATAATGAGCATGGTTTGCACCATTGCATCATCATTATAAGTAATGTGTACCTGGTATCCCCGGCTTTCGGGCCAGAACTGAGGCCAGCCGCCATTATCATATTGTCCGCTCAACATGAATTCTATGCCTCGCAAGAATGCTTCCTTGTATTTTTCTTCCGGTGTCTGACGGTATAAACGGGCTAAATAAGTCATTTCCAAAATGGTAGCATCGTTGTCCGTGGTGGAATCGTTACGCTTATTCCTGTCGCCCAGTACGATGTCCAGTTCTTCGCCAAGGGGACGGTGAACCGGTACATTCTTGGGCCAACCGCCTGTTATGCGTTGAAATGCCAATACGTTATCGGCAATCTTTTTCGCTTCGTCGGTTTGGAAGAAGGAATCCGGGCTATCCTTTACTATTCGTTTCCATTCTCTGGGGGTGTACTCATAGTCTTTTTGATTGATTTGTTGCTGTGCAAATCCGGTGGTTGTTACCATCGCCAGAATGAAGCCGCCCAAAATCTTTTTTAATGTGTTTTCCATTGTTCTTGATGTTTTGATTTAAACTTTGTTGGAAGACAAAATAAGCGATTCCTTGGGTTGAAGAGGCGGAATATTTAATCTTTTTCTTGTAAATTTTAACTAGTTAGTTGGGGGAGGGGACGAAGTTACTTTTGACTATGATCTTGAATTCGAGAAAATCCCCAAAATACCTATAAAGAGCTATTGCATGATATGTATATTACGTATAAATGAGAAGTAAGATTACCTATAACAGGTGATTGTTTCCTCTTTTTCTTTTACGGAACTTTACATTCTCAAAAGTAAACGAATTTATAGAATACGAAAAGTGAGAAAACAATTACAAAGAATGAGTGTGGTATGCCTCCTTTTATTAATAGGAGCGATATCCGTTTTTGCACAACACGGGACAATGGTATCCGGCAAAGTGATATCCAAAGAGAAACAAGAGATTGTGGACTTTGCAACCGTATATTTAAAAGGAACGACTTACGGTTGTACCACCAATGAACAAGGTATTTACCATCTCCAGGCTCCGGCAGGAAAGTACACACTGGTAGTTTCGGCTGTGGGATATGAATCGGTTGAGAAACCGGTAACGCTTGTCCGTGGAGAGAGAATGAAAATGAACGTGGTGATTACTCCCTCGGTAACAGAACTGGATGAAGTGGTTGTAGTGTCCAACGGAGTATCGCGCGTAAAGCGTTCCGCATTCAATGCAATAGCCGTAGATACGAAAGAACTGCAAAATACCACGAAAAACCTGAGCGATGCACTGACCAAGGCACCGGGCATGAAGCTTCGAGAATCGGGCGGCGTAGGTTCGGATATGCAACTGATGCTGGACGGTTTCAGCGGAAAACACGTGAAAGTGTTTATTGACGGTGTACCCCAGGAAGGAGTGGGCAGCTCCTTCGGACTGAATAATATTCCCGTAAACTTTGCCGACCGCATTGAGGTCTATAAAGGAGTCGTTCCGGTGGGCTTCGGCACAGATGCCATTGGCGGCGTTATCAACATAGTAACCAATAAAAAGAAACGTAATTGGTTTCTGGATGCATCCTACTCTTATGGCTCATTCAATACGCATAAGTCTTATGTGAACTTCGGACAGACCTTGAAGAACGGATTTACTTATGAAATAAATGCTTTCCAAAACTACTCGGACAATGACTATCACGTCAATGCCCCGGTAGAAGATTTTGAAACAGGTAGAATTGATAAAGATAAAAAGGTGCGCGTGAAACGCTTCAATGACACTTATCATAATGAAGCCATTGTAGGAAAGATCGGTCTTGTTGATAAGAAGTGGGCGGATCGCTTGCTGTTGGGTTTCACTTATTCGCATATGTACAAGGAGATACAAACAGGCGTGCGTCAGGAAATAGTGTATGGTGAGAAACACCGCAAAGGACATTCGCTGATGCCATCGTTGGAGTATGGCAAACGGGATTTGCTGACCAAGGGGCTGGATGTGGTTTTGACTGCCAATTATAATAAGAATGAAACAACTAATATAGATACCGCCTCCTACAAATACAACTGGTATGGCGAGAGGAAATTATTGAATTCACCGGGAGAACAGTCCTACCAGCATTCGCGGGCGGATAATGATAACTGGAACGGCACTTTCACCCTGAACTATCGCCTAGGCAAAGCACATATGTTTACTTTCAACAATGTGCTGAATGCTTTCCACCGTTCCAATACCTCTTTGCTAGCAAAGGAAGCGACACAAGATGCCATTGCCAAGGAAACCCGAAAGAACATTGCCGGACTGTCCTATCGCTTGATGCCTTCCGAACATTGGAACCTTTCGGTATTTGCCAAGAATTACGATCTGTATGTAGCCGGTCCCATGGCAACTACCAGCAACCAGAGCGAATATATACGCACCACCCGCAGCCTTAACTCTATGGGTTACGGAGCAGCAGGAACTTATTTTGTCCTGCCCGGTTTGCAGGCAAAGCTATCTTATGAGAAAGCCTACCGCCTGCCCACCATCGAGGAAATGTTTGGTGACGAAGACCTGGAAATGGGTGACATCGGCATCAAGCCGGAAAGTAGCGATAATCTGAACTTCAACCTGAGTTATACCAAGGTTTTCGGCAAACACTCCGTATATGTGGAAGGAGGACTGATTTACCGTAATACAAAGGACTACATCCAGCGCAACATTGCCGACCTGAGTGGTGGTAAATATGCAGCTACCTATATCAACTACGGTAAGGTATTGACCAAAGGGTACAACCTCTCTGCCCGTTACGGTTTTGGCAACTGGCTCAGTATAGGCGGTAACTTCACCAAGATGGATGTGCGCGATAATATGAAGACTTCCATCTCCAGCAGTACCGAAAACCTTGCTTACAAGGAGCGTATGCCGAACCTGCCTTATATGTTTGCCGATTCGGATGTGACCTTCTACTGGCGCAATCTGTGGAAGAAAGGCAATACGTTGGTGGTATCTTATGACAGCCAATACCTGCATAGTTTTACTTATTATTCTTCCAGAATCGGTGCGAATAAAGGTGATTATATGGTTCCCAATCAATTCTCGCACAACTTGTCGCTCTCTTACGGCTTGAAGAACGGACGCTATAATGTATTGTTTGAGTGCCGCAACTTTACGGACGAGAAGTTGTATGATAACTTCAGCCTTCAGAAAGCCGGACGCGCATTTTATGGAAAGGTGCGAGTGTACTTCGGCAATTAAAGAATAAGTTTTAAATTAAATAATAAGAATAAGATGAAGAAAAATTTCTTTTTGAATGGACTTTTTGTGACTGCGATGTCAGCAATGGTGTTTACGGCTTGTACGGATGATGAACCCGATTATGGTAAAGGCACTGAGGCGAAAGGTGAGTATGTGGTTGCTTCTTCGGTTACCGCATCGGGAAACACCACGAATGTATTGCTAACTTCCGAGACGCTGGATAAAGGTACTGTTTCCACAGTGAACAACGGACTGGTAAACGATGGCGCTACACAGTGGGTGTTTTATAAGGATCAATACCTGTATGCGCTGACTTATAATCAGGGAAATGCCGGTACTACCCGTTCCTATATAATGAACTCGAACAATGAAGTACAGGCGCGTTCCGGAGAATTTGCGGTAAAGAGATTTACCACTTATGGCATTTATGATAAATACATCATGACCTCATCTACCGGAGACGGTCCTACGGAGTATGCCGATGAGAATGGGTATCTGCCCAAGATGTTCCTACTCTCTTACTTGGATGTAGCGGCAGAAACATTTACTACGAATGATACTCGCGAAAAGGCGTATATGTCCGAGAACTTTCTGGGTAATGGTGAGTTCGTAACCTTGGCGGGTATCTTGGAACATAATCATAAGATTTACACGGCTGCCATTCCTATGGGGCTGAGCCAATACGGTTCAAAAGCCGATGACGGTAAATGGATTTTGCCGGGCAATGAGGATTTGGTGAAGACTGAGGACGGTGGTTCCAACAGTAGTTCTTATAAGAAAGGTGAGTTGCAATGGACGCAGTATCCTAATAAATGCTGGGTGGCTATCTTTGACGATGAAACACTTCAGACTAAAAAGATTATTGAGACTGATAAGATCAGTTATGCTTGCGGACGTATGAAGTCCCAGTATTATCAAACTATTTGGGCTGCCGATAATGGGGATGTGTATGTTTTCTCGCCCAGTTATGCCAAGACGATGAGTGATCCTCGCCAGCAGACTACGCTGGATGCCGGGGTAGTTCGCATCAAGGCGGGGAGTGAAGAATTTGATCCTGATTACTATTATAGTATTGAGGCTCAGACAGGTGGAAAATCATTTATTCGTTGCTGGCACATTACGGGAGATTATTTCTTGTTGTTGATGTATGACCGTCCTTTGACTCAAGAAGGGTTTACTGCAAATCAGTTGGCTGTTTATAAAGGAGAGACCGGGAAACTTACTTATGTCAACGGTTTGCCTTCTACTGATTTGATAACCGGTTTCGGCAATACACCGTACACGGAAAATGGATATGCTTATATGGCTGTAACTACCAATGATGGTCATCCGGCTATTTATAAAATTGATCCGAGTAATGCTGTGGCAACGAAAGGGGTTGCTATAGAGGCGACACAGATTAGTGGGGTAGGTAGATTGAAGCCACTGAATTAGTCCATTCAGCGTAAGGGCGGGGTTTGCCCGCCCGAATGCATTCACCGAAATATTAAAAGTATCTACTGTATGTATCCGGGCGGGCGAACCCCGCCCCTACGGTGAATAATTCCTCTAACTCCCTTTAACCCAATTAAAGAAAACATGAAGAAAATATTTCGCAAAATACATCTCTGGCTATCCGTTCCCTTTGGATTGATTATCACCCTTATTTGCTTCTCGGGCGCTATGCTGGTTTTTGAAAATGAAGTGATGGAACTCACCCGCCACGACCTTTATTACGTGAAGAAAGTAGAAGCAGCCCCGCTACCTATAGAGCAATTACTGGAACAAGTAGCTGCCACATTGCCCGATAGCATCTCAGTGACAGGTGTCAACATCTCATCCGATCCGGAACGTACCTATCAGGTAAATCTTTCCAAACCCCGCCGCGCCTCTATGTATGTAGACCCATACACAGGTGAAGTGAAAGGCCGGTATGAACGCTCCCCTTTTTTTATGACCATGTTTCGCCTGCATCGCTGGCTGTTGGATAGTGTAAAGCAAGACGGAAGCATCTCATGGGGAAAGATGATTGTAGGTGTCAGCACCTTATTATTTGTATTCGTTCTGTTATCGGGCCTTGTTATTTGGTGGCCTCGCACCAAGAAAGCGCTAAAGAACCGCCTGAAGATAACTGTCGATAAAGGTTGGCACAGATTTTGGTATGACTCGCATGTGGCGGCAGGAATGTATGCATTTCTCTTTTTGTTGGCAATGGCGGTTACCGGACTTACCTGGTCTTTCAGTTGGTATCGCACCGGGTTCTATAAAGTCTTTGGGGTAGAAATACAACAGGGAGGCGGTGGTCATGGAACTGCTTCGCAAACCGGCAAGGAGGGTGGCAGAGAGAATGGCAGAAAAGAGGGCAGACAACGTGACGGAAAACCTGCTTTCTCACCTTATGCCCATTGGCAGCAAGTATATGAACAATTGGCCGAACGGAATCCCGGTTACAAACAGATCTCCTTATCAAAGGGTTCTGCTCATGTTTCTTTCAAAGCCTTGGGTAATCAGCGTGCTTCCGATTCATATAAGTTCAATCCCCGCACGGGTGAGATTACTGAAGTTACTTTGTATAAGGATGCCGGAAATGCCAGCAAGATTCGTGGATGGATCTTTTCCGTTCATGTAGGCAGTTGGGGTGGAATGTTTACCCGTATCCTGACATTTATTGCCGCTTTGATAGGAGCCAGCCTTCCATTGACAGGCTATTATCTATGGATAAAGCGTTCATGGAGGAAGAAGCGGAAAAGTAATTGTTCCGCTATGGAAAGAGCCTGAGTATCTTTATCCTTTCTTTGATTTACGATACTCACGTGGTGATATTCCCATGATTTTACTGAACAGCCGTGAGAAATAATAAGTATCCTCTATACCTATCTTATAGCATATTTGATTAATTTTCATATCTGTAGAATCGAGCATGAAACACGCCTGCTGTATTTTCAACAAGTTGAAATAAGTGAGGGGAGCATGCCCGATTTTCTTTTTAAATAGCATGGAGAAATGGGAAGGTGAACACCCTATATGATTGGCTACATCTTGTAATGTGATGCGCTTCTCCATATTCTCTTTCATGTAATGTATGGCTGCTTCCACCACATTGTCATCGTTTATGCCGCTGCTGCCGGCATTGCGATATTGCCGGATATAACGCAATGAGCCCAGGTAGTAGTGGAATGAGGAAGACACATAGTGCAGATTCTCATTGGTATAGCCGCTTTTCAGTGTATTGAATATTTCTTCAAAGAGGTTGATGCGGTGGCTGATACGCGAATGCGCTTCGGGCTTGATGTCCATAGGCTGCATGGCATTGCGGGCATAAAGGGAGGCCAGCGTTCCTTTGAAGTGTATCCAGTAAATAGTCCATGGAGTGGTTTCGTTGGCAGCATAAGTATGAGGGATGCCTGCCGGAAGAATAAAATATTGATTGGCAGAAACTTGATACTCCTGCCCGCCGATGCGATACCATCCTGCCCCGTCTATGCAGTAGATAAACACATATTGATTTACCGGCTCTTTTCGCTCACGGAAGTGGTGTGCTGCTTTGGGATAATACCCGATGTCGGTGATATGAAGGGCGGAAAGGAGTGGATCTTCCTCCATCATGTTGACAATCATAGGGGGAAGAATAATGGCCCGTTCGCCGTTGAATCCATCTTTTAGCTTTATCATGGCGTTATTTCTTTTCACACATTGGGCGCAAATATATAGTATAAACAAGACATATCAAAAAGAAATGGAAAAATAAGATTGTCCATGTTTTTGCAGGAATATTCTATTTCTCTTTTGCTTAACCTCCTCTATCTTTGCAACATCAATGAATCAAATATCTAATGCTATGGAAAGTTACAATAAAAGATTTGTCTATTTTATCTGTCTGGTGTCTGCTTTAGGGGGACTCCTTTTTGGATATGACTGGGTGGTAATAGGAGGTGCCAAACCTTTTTATGAACTCTATTTCGGTATAGCGGATGCTCCGGTCTTGCAAGGACTGGCAATGAGTGTTGCCTTGCTGGGCTGTCTGCTTGGAGCAATGGTGGCGGGCATGATGGCGGACCGCTACGGGCGCAAGATACTTTTACTTGTGTCTGCTTGTGTTTTTCTTATCTCCGCTTATGGCACAGGTGCGGTAGACGATTTCAACTGGTTTCTTATCGCCCGTTTTCTAGGTGGTATAGGTATCGGCATTGCCTCCGGGCTTTCGCCCATGTATATAGCTGAGGTATCTCCCGCTTCGGTTCGTGGAAAGCTGGTTTCATTAAACCAAATGACGATTGTACTTGGAATCCTTGGAGCCCAGATCACTAATTGGCTGATAGCCGATCCTATTCCTGCTGATTTTACTCCTGCTGAAATCTGTATGTCATGGAATGGACAGATGGGGTGGCGATGGATGTTTTGGGGAGAGGCATTTCCTGCGGCAGCTTTCTTGCTGCTGGTCGCTTTTATTCCTGAGAGTCCCCGTTGGCTTGTCATGAAGGAACAGGTGGAGAAAGCACGGATGATACTCTCTAAAATAGGTGGAAATGAGTATGCACGGCAAGAACTGGAGGTGATGGGCAATCATCCGGTTCCACAAGAGGGTGGCGGATTGAAAACCCTTTTTGGCCGTCCTTATCGGAAGGTATTGATACTGGGCATTATTGTGGCTGTGTTTCAGCAATGGTGCGGAACCAATGTTATCTTTAATTATGCACAGGAAATTTTCCAATCGGCAGGTTACTCGCTGGGAGATGTCCTGTTCAATATTGTGGTGACAGGCATTGCCAATGTGATATTTACTTTTGTTGCCATTTTCACTGTAGACCGTTGGGGACGCCGTGCCCTGATGCTGTTTGGTGCCGGAGGGCTGGCGGGCATTTATCTTATTTTGGGGACTTGCTATTTCTTTCAAGTAAGTGGTTTCTTCATGGTTGTATTGGTGGTGGCAGCTATTGCTTGCTATGCCATGTCCCTGGGGCCGGTTACATGGGTGCTTCTTTCTGAGATTTTCCCCAACCGCGTGCGTGGCATTGCGATGGCTGTTTGCACCTTTGCCCTTTGGACCGGGTGTTTTACGCTGACATATACTTTTCCGCTTTTGAACAGTGCATTGGGTAGTAGCGGCACCTTCTGGATTTATGCTGTCATCTGTGGACTGGGCTTTATTTTCTTCCTTTCCAAACTGCCCGAAACGAAAGGAAAATCATTGGAAACACTGGAAAAAGAATTGGTAGATCAGAATTAAAAATACAATAAGACTATGGTAAAAGCTTGGAAAGAACAGGTGGTGATCCCTACTTATGAAGTGGGAAAGCCCGAAAAGAACCCTATATTTTTAGAAAAACGAGTATATCAGGGTAGCAGTGGTGTGGTTTATCCATATCCTGTCATAGAATCTATTTCGAATCATAAGTCGGATAAAACGTACAATGCTATCTTTATTGAAAATGAATATATCAAAGTTATGATTCTGCCGGAGTTGGGTGGACGTGTGCAGATGGCTTATGATAAAATAAAGCAGCGTCATTTCATCTATTACAACCATGTCATTAAGCCTGCGCTGGTGGGGCTGGCAGGTCCGTGGATTTCGGGAGGCATTGAATTCAACTGGCCGCAGCATCATCGTCCCAGCACTTATATGCCGATAGATGCAACCATTGAAGAAAATCCCGATGGTAGCGTAACGGTATGGGTGAGTGAAATGGAGCGCATGTTTCATCAAAAAGGCATGGCGGGTTTTACCCTTCGGCCGGGACATGCATTTTTGGAAATCAAGGGAGTGCTGTATAACCGTACGGAAGTGCCGCAAACCTTCTTGTGGTGGGCCAATCCGGCTGTTGCTGTGAATGATTACTATCAAAGCGTATTTCCGCCTGACATTAACGCGGTGTTTGACCATGGAAAGCGTGCCGTGTCCAGTTTCCCTATTGCTACGGGTACCTATTATAAAATGGACTATTCTGCCGGAGTGGATATTTCCAATTACAAAAACATTAAAGTGCCTACCTCCTATATGGCTGTCAACTCGCGGTTTAACTTTGAAGGTGGTTATGAGAATGATACCCATGCCGGTATGCTGCATGTGGCTAATCATCATATTTCTCCGGGCAAGAAGCAGTGGACATGGGGAAATGGTGACTTTGGCCGTGCATGGGATCGTAACCTGACCGATGAAGACGGTCCTTATATAGAACTGATGGCAGGGGTATATACAGAGAACCAACCGGATTTTACCTGGCTACAGCCCTATGAAGAAAAGAGTTTTGTGCAATACTTCCTGCCTTATCGCGAACTGGGTGTAGTAAAGAATGCCAGTAAAGACCTGCTGATGAATATTGAACCCGATGGAGCGAATGGTGTATGCTTTAAGGTGTTTGCCACTTCAAAGCAGACGGTTCATGTGACATTGGAAGGCAGAAACGGCAAAGTATATTATAATAAGGAAGTAACCCTTACTCCCGAAGATTTATTGGATGAAACAGTAAACACAGAAGGAGAGAACTTCAATAATCTGAGTTTGAAAATTACTGCCAAGGGCAGGGAACTGCTTTACTGGCATGCTGAGCCGGAAGAAGTAAAACCCATTCCCGATGCAGCAGAGGCCGCTTTGTTGCCCGAGGAGATAAAAACGACCGAACAGCTTTACCTGACGGGGCTGCACTTGGAACAATACCGGCATGCTACCTATAATCCTGTAGATTATTATGAGGAGGCATTGCGCCGCGATCCGATTGATGTGCGCAATAACAATGCCTTAGGTTTGTGGTATATCCGTAAAGGTCGTTTTTGCAGAGCGGAACAATACTTGCGCGTAGCGGTGAAAACCCTTCAGAAGCGTAATCCGAATCCGTATGATGGCGAACCGATTTATAATTTGGGCTTGGCCCTTGCCTATCAGGGGCGTTACAGTGAAGCCTATGATTGTTTCTATAAATCATGCTGGAATGCAGCCTGGCAAGACGCCGAATACTTTGCTTGTGCCCGAATTTCTCTGCTGCAAGGGCGGTTGGAGGATGCTTTGGATGAAATAGACCGTTCATTGATACGTAACTGGCATCATCATAAAGCTCGTGCACTGAAAGTTACGATACTTCGCCGCATGGGACATTGTGATGAAGCTTTGAAGCTGATTGATGACTCATCGGCAATTGATCTGTTTAACTTCGGTTGCCGTTACGAGGCATATCTCATCAGTAAGGCAACTGACGACCTTGCCATATTTAAAGAAATGATGCGTGCCGAAGCACATAACTATGATGAGATAGCGCTTGACTATGTTGCTGCCGGATGTTGGGAGGAAGCTGTTTTCTTGTGGAACGTAGCCATTGCCGAAGGGGCTGTAACCCCAATGGCCTATTATTATCTGGGTTGGTGCTTGGTGCAGGGGGCATTGTCCGGTGCAAAGGAAGCATTTGAAAGTGCGGCGGCTGCTTGTCCCGATTATTGTTTCCCTAATCGTTTGGAAGCCATTCTTGCTTTGCAGTGTGCCATGGCTCAAAATCCGGGAGATGCAAAAGCGCCTTACTATTTGGGCAATTTGTATTATGACAAACGTCAGTACGACTTGGCTGTAGAAGCATGGGAAACTTCTGCGAGACTGGATGCCGGTTTTCCTACAGTATGGCGTAATTTGGCACTAGCCTTCTTTAACAAGAAGAATGAGGAGACGAAGGCGGTGGAATATATGGAACGTGCTTTTGGTCTGGATACTACCGATGCCCGCATATTGATGGAATTGGATCAACTTTATAAACGTCTTCATCGTCCGCACAAGGAGCGTCTCGATTTCTTGCGGCGTTATCCGCAACTTATTGCGCAGCGTGATGACCTGGTGCTGGAGGAAATCACTTTGTTGAACCAGACAGGAGCGTATGAAGAAGCTAAACAGTTGCTTGATGCCCATGTTTTCCATCCTTGGGAGGGTGGTGAAGGCAAGGTCTCGGAGCAATATCAGTTTGCCCGTGTAGAACTGGCAAAGCAGGCATTAGCAGCAGGTGATTATAAAAAAGCGATTATGTGGCTGGAGGAGTGCTTGGTATATCCGCATCATCTGGGAGAAGGCAAGCTGTATGGCGCACAAGAAAATGATTTCTATTATCTCCTGGGATGTGCCTGCGAGGGACTGGGCGATAGGCAGAAAGCGGAAGAATATTGGCAACAGGCCACACTGGAACCTACAGAACCGGCAGCAGCTCTCTATTATAATGATGCAAAGCCTGATAAAATATTTTATCAGGGGTTGGCACTGTTAAAGCTGGGACGCATTGATGAGGCTAATGGGCGTTTCCATAAGTTGACCTCTTATGGAGAGAAGCATTTGTTTGATAATATAAGAATGGATTATTTTGCCGTATCATTGCCCGATCTGCTCATTTGGGACGAGGATTTGAATGTGCGTAATGTGGTACATTGCAAATACATGATGGCGCTGGGCTATTGGGGGCTGAATCAATCGGAGAAATCTATGAAACTGCTGAATGAAGTGAGGCTACAGGATGTGAACCACCAAGGAATCCAAGCTTTTTACAACTTGATAAATAAATAAGTATGCGGCAACGATTTATCAGCGTTTTTTAGTCTCGGCACTCTCTTTGTGGTCGGCTTTGCCGATATGTGCCCAGCATATATATGAGCTTTCAGCTCCTGCTTCCCCAAAGAAGATCTATACCGGGCATTTAAAACTTGGAGGAACTTCTCCATCGGGTGGAAGTATTGAAGTAAACAGTTTCTATATGTCGGAAGACGGGCAGCCTGTAGTACCCGTGATGGGGGAGTTTCATTACAGCCGTTTCCCGGCAGAACAATGGGAAGAAGCTATTTTGAAAATGAAGGCAGGAGGCTTGACTGTGATTCCTACTTATGTATTTTGGAATATACATGAGGAAAAAGAAGGTGTGTTTGACTGGACAGGAAATAAGAATCTGCGTCGGTTTATAGAACTGTGCCGTAAACATGATATGGCTACCATCGTACGCATCGGCCCGTTCTGCCATGGTGAAATAAGGAACGGAGGTCTGCCGGATTGGCTGTTTGCCCACCCTGTGGAGGTACGTTCCAATGATGCGAACTATTTGAAATACGTTGAACATCTGTATCAGGAAATAGCTGCTCAATTAGAAGGACTGTGTTATAAAGACGGTGGTCCCATTATCGGCATCCAGATAGAGAATGAACACCAGCATTCGGCTGCTCCCTGGGCTATTTGCTACCCTGGTGAGGGAAAGGATATGACATCTGCCACTTATGATACATCCATTACAATGGTTGGCGTCAGTGTGCAGAATCAAAAGATCATCAGGGCGGAACTGGGTGAACTGCATATGCGCACGCTGAAGGGGATGGCTGTAAAAGCAGGAATGATCACTCCCCTGTACACTGCCACCGGATGGGGGAATGCTGCTGTGATAGGTGATGAAGCACTGCCTGTGACGGCCGCCTATACTTATCCGTTTTGGGCGAAGCCGTTTATGTCTCCTTCCTGTCTGTTTAAGGATATACAGCGTAATCCCGACTATGCGCCGGTGCGTTATGATACAGAGAAATACCCTTCTTTCTGTGCTGAAATGGGGGTAGGCATTCAGATGATTTATTCTCGCCGTCCTATCGTAAAGGCTGAGGCTGCTGAAGCTTTGATGGTGCGTTCTTTAGGCAGCGGGGCGAATGGCATTGGTTACTATATGTATCATGGCGGTTCTACGCCGAAACGAATTGATGGCATTGGCTTCTTTAGTGACGAAGTGATGGCAGTACCCAAGATTTCTTATGATTTTCAGGCTCCCATTGGCGAGTTCGGGCTGGTGCGTGATTCCTATCAGCATCTACGTATTCTGCACACGTTTTTGAAAGAGTTTGGGGCGATATTGGCTCCTATGGAAACCGTATTGCCTGAAGGAAATGAACGGATCACCCCCGATAACAGGGAAACATTGCGATATGCTGCCCGTATGAAAGATGATTCGGGTTTTATCTTTATGACTAATTTCCAAGACCATGACACTGCACGTATAGATCAAGCAGGCTTACAAATAAAGTTAAACTTGCAAAATGAGACTCTAATGATTCCTGCTAAAGGAACATTTACTTTGAAAAAGGATGTGAGTGCTATTTTACCCTTTCATCTGCATATGCAGGATGCCGTTTTGAAATATGCTACGGCTCAGCTCTTGACAAAGATAGAGGATAATGGAAATGAGCATTATCTTTTCTTTGCTCCCGAAGGGTTTGTGCCCGAATATAGTTTTGATAAGCATACTTTGAAATCGGGTAAGGCTTTCTATACTCCTGAGGCGGGAACGAGAAGTACATTCTCCATCACAACAAAATCAGGTAAGAAAATACTAATCACTACATTAACCCATGAGCAGGCATTGAATGCAGTGAAAGTAAACAATCGTATTTTGATTACCCGCGCCACTGTATTGCCGGAAAAAGATAAATGTACTTTGTTGAGTTTAGGCGAGAATTGCATTGAATATATTCTTTACCCTTCGCGTGCCGGTTGGAAACAACAGTTTGCTCAAACGGAAGCTGTATCTGCCACTGTTGATTGGAAGAAAGTGGGGACACGCAGAATGGCTGTGCATATAGACTCTCCGGCAGTGCCGCAAGTGAATGAGTATTTCCTGCGTATTCATTATGTAGGAGATGTAGCTATGGCATTTATCAATGGTTCGATGGTACTGGACCATTTCTATTATGGTGCCCCTTGGACTATTGGACTGAGGCGTTTCCGGCATGAGCTGAAAGAACATGATATGAATTTCTATTTTCGCCCTTTGCGCAAGGAGGCCTCTTTCCTGATGGATCTGCCGAATGCGGCCATTTCCGATTTCACGCAACGAAATGCTAATTGCCAAGTGAAGCAGGTGGAAGTTATTCCTGAGTATAAGGTGGTTATTTCATTATAAGGCTCTCTATCAATGGTACTTCTATATCACAAAGCGCCATCATCCTTCCATTCTGTAGGGTGATGGCGCTTTATGGTTTAGAACCATTTTATCTTTCTGAAAATAATGAATGCCAATGCAGACAGCAAGATAGACACCAGCACAATAAAGCTAAACGCATGTGGCAATGCATCTACATGCACATCCACATTCATGCCATAGAAACTGGCTATCAGCGTGGGCACCATCAGAATAATGGAGATACTGGTCATGCGTTTCATGATGGTATTCACATTATTAGAGATAATGGAGGCGAAGGCATCCATGGTTCCCGTCAGAATATCGCTGTAAATATTCACTGTATTATATGCCTGCTTCAGCTCGATTACCACATCTTCCACCAAATCACGGTTTTGGTAATCTTTCTCCTGGAAGATGCTTTGCAGCTTGCCCACCATCACTTCGTTTCCACGAATTGAGGTATTGAAATAAACCAATGTCTTCTGTAGCTTCATTAACCGTAACAAGTCTTCGTTGCGGATGCTTCGCTCCAATGCTTTTTCGGCGGCACTTACATCGTTGTTTATCTGTTTCAGATATTTCAGGAACCACACAGCCGAAGAATAGAGCAGACGCAAAATCAACTCAAACTTATTGGGCACTATTAACCCTTTACGGCGGGTGTGTTCTATAAAGTCGGGCACCATTTCAGTAGAGTGATAGCATACGGTGACAATGATTTCATTGTTTGTAATGATGCCTATAGGAATCGTGGTATAAGGAATGCTGCCTTGTTGCTGCATGGGAATACGGATAATGGTCAGTAACCAATTATCTTCCGTATCGGTACGCGGGCGCTCATCAATATCGGCTATATCGTCTAGAAATGCTTCGGGAACTTTTAGCTCTTTGATCAGAAAATCGAAATCACTTTGGTCGGGGCATTCTACATTTACCCAGCAGTTGGGCAGCCATTGTGGTTTTTCCACAAAGCCATTTTCACAATAAAGATACTTTCTCATCTTATTGCCTCCTTTCGTTTGTTTATATCCGTCCGGAGGCATGCACGCTGCAGTGGCTCCGAAAGATTAGTTAATACTATTGCACGTTCGTGGGTTTGAATCGTCCATTTCTTTGTCATTTTTATTTAAAGCGCTGCAAAAGTACACAAAACTTTCAAGGAAAGGGTGGGAGGAGAGAGGCTTTTATGCTTTTTTTAAGAACTTCATAGGAATGTAATAAAAAAAACAGATGATAGTGGGAAAGGACTTATAACTAGTTGTCGTTAAAATATGTAGGGGCTTTCTTTCCACATGCAAAATTCGCTTAAATATTCCGTTTGTTCAATACCTATTTATAGTGATTCTTGTTCTACATAACCCTAATAATTAGGTATTGCGGGGTGCTTTAAAGGCAGCTACCTTTGCAAATGTAATAATTACAAATCAAAAACAAGTATTAATTTAAAAATAACGATGATTATGGAACCAATTATTAACTCACAAGTTCCTGAATTTAAGGTCCAGGCCTATCACAATGGAGAATTTAAAACAGTAACCAACAAAGATATTGAAGGTAAATGGGCTATCTTCTTTTTCTATCCTGCCGACTTTACATTCGTATGTCCTACCGAACTGGTGGATATGGCAGAAAAGTATGACCAGTTCAAGGCAATGGGTGTGGAAGTGTATTCGGTAAGTACCGATTCGCAGTTTGTGCACAAAGCATGGCATGATGCTTCCGAAAGTATCCGCAAGATTACTTATCCCATGTTGGCAGATCCCACAGGTGTCCTGTCCCGTGCTTTCGGCGTGATGATAGAAGAAGACGGTATGGCTTACCGCGGTACTTTTGTGGTGAATCCCGAAGGTAAGATCAAGCTGGCCGAAATTCAGGATAACAGCATTGGCCGTAATGCGGATGAATTGCTCCGCAAGGTGGAAGCTGCCCAGTTTGTTGCCAGCCACGATGGTGAAGTTTGTCCGGCTAAGTGGAAGAAAGGTGCTTCTACCTTGAAACCGAGCATTGACCTGGTAGGTAAAATCTAAAAAATAGAAACAATGTTAGATAGTGCGATAAAAGATCAGTTAAAGGATCTTTTTGCCCAACTGGAAGCGCACTATACTTTCGACATCTTTGTCCACCCTCAGCACGAAAGCCGTGCTGAGTTGGTGGACTTGTTGGAAGAAGTGGCTTCCTGTTCCGAAAAACTGTCCTGTCGTATACAGGATAGTGAAGGGTTGAAAATGATTCTTTTAAAGAATGGAGAGGATACGGGTATCAGTTTCCGTGCCGTGCCCGGCGGACATGAGTTTACCTCATTGCTGTTGGCGGTTCTGAATGCCGATGGCAAAGGAAAGAACTTCCCCGATGAGTTTATAACCAAGCGTATCAAGGCGCTACGCGGACCGATCAATCTGACTACCTATCTGTCCCTGACCTGTACCAACTGCCCCGATGTGGTTCAGGCATTGAATGTAATGGTGGTGCTGAATCGTCAGATACGCCATGAAGCCGTAGACGGAGCCATAAATGAGGATGAAGTAGATAGGATGAAGGTGCAGGCAGTACCCACCGTGTTTGCCGATGGCGAACAGATCCATGTGGGGCGTGGCGGTATTGGTGAGTTGCTGGAAAAGTTGGAAGCGCGTTATGGTTCGGTGGAACTGGAAGCTGCCGAAACCAAGGAGTATGATGTATTGGTAGCCGGTGGAGGACCTGCCGGAACTACGGCTGCCATCTACTCAGCCCGTAAAGGTTTGAAGGTGGCGGTGGTAGCCGAGCGCATTGGTGGTCAGGTAAATGAGACAGTGGGTATTGAGAATCTGATCTCTGTGCCTCAGACCACCGGAAAACAGTTGGCACAAGACTTGAAGAAACATCTGGCGGAATATAATATTGATGTATTGGAGAATCGCCGGATAGAAAAGGTGGACGTGGCGGATGGGATGAAAATCCTGTCAGTGAAAGGAGGGGAGAGTTATAAGGCTCCTGTTCTGATTATTGCTACAGGTGCTAATTGGCGAAAGCTGAATGTTCCCGGTGAGGAAAAATACATCGGTCATGGAGTCGCATTCTGTCCGCATTGCGATGGCCCTTTCTATAAAGGTAAGGAGGTTGCTGTAATTGGCGGTGGAAATTCCGGTGTGGAGGCGGCTATTGATCTGGCAGGTATTTGTTCAAAGGTAACGGTGCTCGAATTTATGGAGACATTGAAAGCGGATACTGTGTTGCAGGAAAAAGCAAGAAGCCTACCCAATGTGGATATCTTTACCAATACCCAGACTGTGGAAGTATTGGGTGATGTCAACAAGGTAGTGGGGCTTGTTAAAAAGGATCGTTCATCGGGAAAAGAGGAAACCTTGGCTCTGGATGGCATCTTTGTCCAGATTGGTTTGACGGCAAATAGCGGCCTGTTCAAGGAATGGGTGGAGACAAACCGTATGGGTGAGATTCTGACTGATAAGAACGGACGCACTTCTGTGAAAGGTATCTATGCTGCCGGAGATGTGACGGATGTTTCTTATAAACAGATTGTCATAGCGATGGGCGAAGGGGCAAAGACTGCGCTGGCTGCTTTTGAGGATAGAATGCGGGGGGGGAGGTTTGATAAGGATCTCGAACTCGTTATGTTCTTGCTGGTTGAGGCTGGCGCAAAGATAGAAACTCAATATTATACAGTATTGTCATCCTGAGAGAATCGAAGGATCTGTAAACATAAAGTGGATGTATTCAGATTTTTCGCTTTGCTCAGAATGACAAACTATATAATAATAACATCAGAGTTTAATACATCTTTTTCTTTAAGGTGCTGCTAATGCGGTAAATCTTTATTGCTGTTCTTTAGAATGAGTGATATGTTTCACAGCATTCTGCAACAAGCCGGATAATTCTTTCACCTTTTCCGGATAAGAACCAGCTACATTCTTTTTTTCATATGGATCTGTATGAAGATTATAAAGTTGCACCTCAGGTGCATTGCCTAATTCCATACGAGTCCAGTATTCAATCGCTGGTTTATCGCTAGGCTCCAGATATTTCCAGTCACCTTGTATTATCGCTAGTGTATTGTTCAAATTCTGCTGTATGATGTATTCCCGGTTTGTCTGGTCATGCCCCAACAATGATAAAGAACGTGGATGGCTGTCAGGAGCACTTCCTGCAACTAAAGGTTGTTCCAATATTTCAGCTAGAGAAGCATAGACATCTATTTGTGAAAAAAGACCTTGTTGTTTGCAGGGGGCAATCGCAGCCGGCCAGCGTACAATGAATGGAACACGGGTCCCTGCTTCATAAAGACTGTATTTTCCCCCACGGTAATTCCCCATTGGGGTATGTCCGTTTAACATGGCGAGTGCCCCGTCCTGATAACCATCGTCTATAACCGGTCCATTGTCGCTAGTGAAGATAAAAAGTGTATTATCCGCAATACTCAGACTATCTAGGGTATGAATAATTTCTCCTATTGTCCAGTCTAGTTGCAAAATAACGTCACCGCGTGTCCCAAGCCCGCTTTTACCGGCAAAACGAGGATGAGGTATGCGAGGAACATGAACATCCTGTGTGCCCATATATAAAAAGAAAGGTTCATTGGCAGACCGAATGATAAAATCTTTCGCTTTTGAAGTAATAACATCGGCTATTTCTTCATCTTTCCATAAAGCAGATTTACCTCCGGTCATCCACCCAATACGAGGAATACCGTTGATAATGGTATTGTTGTGTCCTTGACTTGGTTTTAACTTAACCAGCTCGGGATTTTCTTCACCGGTAGGCCAGTTACCTACTTTTTTATCATAGCTGACTGTGATTGGATCGGTGGAGTCCAGATTGACTACACGCCCGTTCTCTACAAAGACGCAGGGTACGCGGTCTACTGTAGCGGGAATGATAAACTCATAGTCAAAACCGATGCTTTGGGCATTAGGTTTGATTCGTTTATTAAAGTCTGTACCTCCTTTTGGTCCCAGTCCCAAGTGCCATTTGCCTATGGCGGCGGTTACATAACCGGCTTCATGGAACATATCTGCCATAGTTATACAAGTAGTATCTATAATTAACTCAGAATTACCGGGAGCAATACCGGTATTTTCTTTTCGCCAGGGATAGCATCCTGTTAGCAATCCGTATCGTGAAGGGGTGCTTGTAGCCGAAGTTGCGTAAGCATTGGTGAACTGCACACCTTGTCCTGCAAGACGATCAATATTAGGAGTTGATATTTTAGTGGCCCCGTAACAGCTTAAGTCACCAATACCTAAGTCATCTGCATAGATGAAAATAACGTTCGGACGCTTTAAATTGATGTCCGGATGCTCTTTAGCTTGTTTGCATCCTGTTATCGTTGCCAGTGTGGAAAGGGCAGATAGGAACAGAATGGGTTTATTCGTTTTCATAATCATCTTTATTTTAGATAAGTATCAATGGTAATACCATCTTTACAAATAAATTCAAGTACCGTAACTTTGGAGGTAGCAGAAAGAACCTTGCAGTTGCTTTGAGGAGATACGGTGTGCCATTTGCCTTTTATTGTTAGACGTACCGTGATGGGCTGGCTGGCGTTTCCTTTCCAAGGGCGGGAATAGATGCTACGCTCTATCCGTTTGCCGTTTTCGTCCAATAATTCGTCACTATCCCCCCGGTATAGAGCCAAGTCGGGCTGGCATACAGATAAAACGATTCCTTTACTTTTTTCTTTAATCATTACCAGACAGGAAGTATCAGCCTTTACCAGCAACCCTTTTGGCAGAGTATCGCTTTTTTCGAATAAGACATAGGAGGTAACAGACTCCTTGTTGTCTTTTACGATATGTGCTTTGTGGTCACATTGCAAAACTCTATATTCGGGTTGTCTGGTAAATTGGGCTAACCTTGCAACATTAGTATGTGGTAACACGGCATATTCATAAGTCTCATTCTGTGGAGCTTTGCCGTGGTTTAATGTCAAAGATACCCAGTCGCCTTGTGTGGGCAGGGCAGTTTCTTCATTTAATGAATGCTGCGGAAAATGCTTTTCAAATTCCAGTTTCTGCAGTAATGAAGAAGGGATATAATATCCTGTATGGAAGTTGTCCAGCCAAATCCTTTTATCTTTGGGTATGGACGCCCAATGGTTCTTGGCTGCTTCATCTTTCATCCAAAGTTGGAATAACGTAGTTTCAGTAGGGTATTCCTGATTCTTGTTTTCGATGTTTGATCCCAGGCAGATAATTTTATCATTCAGGAAATGGAAGGACTTTAAAGCACGCATGCTTCCATTGTACTTATCATGCTCGTGCAGTTTCATACCGAAATTTCCATTTTCATGTTCTTGAGACAAACCGCCGGCAAATGCTTCATCTGAATAAAGCATTTCTTCTACTCCCGAAAAGGCATCTACATTTTTGATGTCTGCTTTTAGTTTATCTATGGGTAGATGGATGGCTGTTGTACCGGGTATGCGTCCCCAGTCAAAACCGGCTTCCTGCCATCCGCTGCTTTGGGGGGGAACGGGATAACCTTGGGGTGCGGTCATGATTTGCATACTGCCATGTGCCAGGTAACGGCCGAAAAGGTTACAGCCTAGATAATGCTCGGCTGCCCATAGATAGCGGGAATGCCCTCGTACTACTGCGCTCCAGTTCTCGCGGCGTTGGACAGACACACAACCATATCCTAATGCCAGATTACCTTGCGGATCAGATTCAGGCATAAATCCCGCTTTTTCCAATTGTTGTTTCATTTGCTTTTCCCTAGCTGTAGGGATGTTTGGCATATATTCCTCAGCCTTTGTGTGAACCGGGACTGAAACAAGGCGCAAATAGGCACTTGCCATTTCTTTGTCAATTTTTTGTTTGCCATCTGCTGATCCGGCAAGTGCCATTCGGGCATAATGCATAGGGATCAGTCTTCCTTTTCCATCGGGGTGGCGTCCGGACATGGACAAGGGGAAATAGGTAGTGTTGCAGTAAAAACGCATGGCTAATAAAGCATTCTTAACCGTAGTGTGTGCCAAGGGGGAAACTGCAAACTGTGTGTTACTTAATAAATAGATCATGTTGGTAGCTCCATCCAGTCCCCCGACTGCATAAGCCGGATAATTGTTACAATGATGAAAAGCACCGCCATCTATTTTGAAAGAGCCCATCAGTCCGTCCGCCGGTCTGCATCCCCAGTCTATCCAGCGCTGGAAAGAACGCAGATAGCGGACTTTCTCAGGAGAATCTTCCATCATAAGGATACTTGCAATTCTTCCGGTAGTTTGCGTATTGAAGGAATCCATGTCAATGCCGTTGGTTACAGGTTTCTGATAGATTTCATTGGTAATGGCATACCATAACATGGCTTGTTCGGCTTCATTTAGTTTACCTGCAGAACGAAGCACGTCTTTCATTAAGAAATAAGAAGTATAGAATCCACGGAAACTATATCCATAATGCGTGAAGTTTCCCAGGCAACTTCCGGTAGCAATGCCTTGATCGGTAGCATGGGTATACATTTTCAGGAACATATCTGCCAGTTCCGTTTTCGTTGCTTCCTGTTCTGCCTGATGATAGGCTGTAGCTATACGGTTCATTAGGTCGAAGTATGCTTTTAGTTCGTTACCTTGTTTGTCTATCATAGTCTTGGTCCAATGGGGTAATAGACGTTCATAGGCTTCGGCAGCACGGCTGAAGAAGATGGGAGTGCCGCTTATCTGTCCCAATGAATCATACCGGATATGGTAGAATTGGTAGCTTTTGCGGATATTGTTCAGGCTTTTTTCTGTCAACTTTCCAGGAGAATAAATAAGGGATTTGAACCGTTCTTCCAATGTTTGTATATCCTTTATCTCTTCGGGGGTTAATGAATGAAGATCTAGATCCGAACTTAATAAAGAATAACGATACACTTGTAACCAATGGTTATGGTTGTCTTTATTGACAAAGGGTAATTGGCAGTCCGCTGTTTGGTGGCGGTGGTCTGTTTTTACAGAAGGAATCAGCAGGTCAATACATAGTTTTCCGGATTGATTGGGAGCTGTGAAACGAATCTCATCCATTCCTTCTTCGGGCACTCCTTGCATATCGCGCTCATAGCATACCCACGCCGCACGCCATCCGGTGAATAGTAAATTCATGGAGAAATGGCAGCATTCTTTACCTTGTTTATAGAAACTGACTTTCAGACTGTCATTTATTGGTTGTGAGTTGTAGAACCAGCCGATGAAAGTGGACAAATACAAATCTTTACCTGTAGGATCTTTCTTCTCAAATAACAAGTCTCTTTTCAATGTCAGGGCTTCTCCCGGTTGAAAGTTCCATTCTAAAGACTGATTGCCATCTTTATAATGGGCGGTGGTCATTGCAAGGGAAGATCCTTGCCAGCAGGGAGGCACGGATGGTTCTTCAAACGAGATGATTCTTTTGTGCTCTATTAATGGCACCTGACCTGATGCCAAGGTCGCGAACGACAATGACATCAGGCAGAACCATACCTTTAAAAATTCAGGTACTCCTTTCATAGTTATAAATCACAGCTTATTTCCAATATTTATTTTGTTCCAGCTCCAGATTGACAGACAGTTCCAGACTTGGAATAGGCAGAAACTGATGTTTATTCTCTGTACGGTTAGCATATCCGGCAGCTCCTGAAAAATAAGAGGCTTTTGACCAACGTGCATCCCGAGTTGCTGCACCTAGCTTGTCGTGAATTGCTTCTACGTAAATGCCTCAACGAACCAAATCGTATTTTCTCAGTCCTTCAAAACATAATTCACGCGCTCTTTCATCTTGAATCAATTTCTTGAATTTTTCATAATCTAACCCTTTTACTTCACTGGCACCGGCACGGGTCCTAATCTCATTAACACATTGGTATGCCAAATCCGTAGGTGCTCCGTTGACTTCGTTCTCGGCTTCTGCCAGCATCAATAACACATCAGCATACCGAAGAATAGGGAAGTTCTCTTGTGTGTAGTTTTTATGCTTCGGAGAGCTTGATTCCCATTCACGGCGGAACTTACCACAACGGCGTTCTACGATTTGTTTTTGACTCCAGTCTTTGACTTCATCTTTGTTATTCAATTGGTAAGGAGCCATTGATAGGTCACGGCGACTATCTTTTTCTTCAAAAAGATCCCAAAGGATCAAACTGCCCGAATAAAAGCCATAGCTATATCCCTTTCCTGTGTTTACACCATTGGTTTGTATATTTCCTATCACATTTCCTATGCGCCCTGCCGTATAGTTTCCATCGTCGCGGGTACCGACAAATTCAGCTTCCCACATTGATTCATTAAAGGCTTTGTCGTATTTATCGCAAGCCATGTTTTTCCAAATAGCATAGATATCAGGATTCAGTTGATGCTTTCCTGCTTTCTTCACTTCATTTGCCCAGTGAGCTGCTTTCTCATAATAAGGCTTGCCACCATTGGATGGATTACCGGCGCGCCACAAACATACACGTGCCAGGATACCTTCAACCACAGTCTTTTTTACATGGCCGGGAGATTTATCATAAGTTTCATTGTCCACCATATCTATACAGTCTTCCATTTCCTGGATAATCCAGTCCAATGCTTCGGCATGTGATGTGGCGGGCATGGAGGAAAGGTTGATATCTTTCAGAGATTCGGTGCGGACAGGAACTTCATACCAGCCCTGTACCAACAGGAAATGATAGTAGGCACGCAGGAATTTGGCTTCCCCTTTGATGCGTGTCTTTACCTTATCATCCATAGCGGCATTGTCAACCTGCTCCAACAGCATATTGGCGTTGTTTATTCCTTTATAGAAAGATGACCAAGCATCATAGATATTTTTGTTACTGGTATTATGGTCATTGACAAATACCTGTGTGGTTTGTGTGCCTGCTGCGCGTGCATAGAAACTTAAATCATCAATATTAGATAGCATGCATGAGTAGAAATTACCGTAGGTAGATTCTTCTGCTAAAGTATAATAGACTCCTGCCAATGCCATTGTACATTCGGTTTCGTTGCTATAGAAAGTTTCGGGAGCGGCAAAGTCATAAGGTTCTGTGTCAAGGTTGCAACCGGGTTGTATCAGGAAACTGATTCCTAGTCCTGCATATAGAGCTATTTTATTTAATGTTTTCATATTGTCTTTTTCTGATTAGTATTAAAATGTAACGTTAAGGCCAAATGATGCAGTGAAAGCACGCGGATAAGCCGACCAGTCAAATCCCGGAGTCAGGACAGAATTACGGGTAGAAACTTCCGGGTCTGCTCCCGAATAGCCGGTCAGTGTCGCAATGTTGTCCGCAGATACATAGATGCGTGCGCTGCCTATTTTGATTTTCTTCAAAACGCTTTCCGGTAGGTTGTATCCCAATGAAATATTCTTCAATTTCAGGAATGAGCCATCTTCTACATAAAGAGAACTATATTCGTTGGAACCGATTGCTTTTGCTCTGGGCATATTGCTGCCGGGGTTATCGATAGTCCAACGATCGGTATAGCTGGCAAACATATTGGCATTCTGCTTGGAAGCCGGGTTCTCGAAGACCATACGGTTGGCATTCAAAATGTCATTTCCGTAACTCCATTGCAAGAAAATGCTCAGGTCAAAGTTTTTATAAGTGAAGTTATTGGTGAAACCGCCGGTATGTTTGGGCTGACCGTTACCGATAGCTACCTTGTCCTTATCGTTAATCAAGTCGCCATCTTCCGGATTCATGTTTTTGTAACGCGGGTCACCCGGTTGACAATCCTTAGAAAGATAGGGAATGCCTTCTTTTAGGGTATAAACCGTTTTTCCGTTATCATCGGTTGTTACATTAAAATCTTCTACTTTATAAGTTCCTTCGTACACATAGCCATACATTTTGCCGGCTGATTCTCCTACTTTACTGATATAGGCAGGCATGGTAGAATACTTGTTATCCCATGAAACAGTTGTTTTCATCTCGGTTTGCCCTGAGTTCAATGCCAGAATCTTGTTTGTATTGAAAGCGATATTGAAGCTAGAATTCCAAGTGAAGTTTTTGGCTTTGATATTGGTGCTTTCCAATGTAATTTCCAAACCGGTATTTCTCAGTTTACCAACGTTTAGAGTTGCTTTTCTGAAACCTGAACTGGCTGATACATCAGCAGAAAGTAACAGGTCTTTTGTTGTCTTGATATAATAATCTAAAGTAAGATTTATTCTGTCATTCAGGAAGCCTAAATCCAATCCTAAGTCTAATTGTTCTGTTGTTTCCCATTTCAGTGCTTCATTGGCCATGGCATTCAATACATAGCCGGCATTAAAGTGGCTGTCCCAAGGATATTTATAAAGATCATCATCTGTTACCAGATGTGCCATATAGTCGTAGTTTCCTACACGGTTGTTACCGGTCATACCATAGCTGACACGCAGTTTACCATTACTCAACCAAGGAGTGCTTTCTTTCATAAATTCTTCACGACCGAATGCCCATGCCAATGACCCTGAAGGGAAATACCCCCCCCAACGGTTACCGGGTGCGAATTTACTGGAACCGTCTGCACGGAAAGAAGCAGTCACATAGTACAATGAGTTATAGTTGTAAGTCAAGCGTCCCAAATAGGACATCAATTTGTTTTCTCCTTTTGAAGAGTAGATGATAGGAGTGGCACCCTTATCCAGACCTGCCATGCCGAATGATTCGCTGGTGATTTGTTCTGTAGTAACAGAATGGATATACGATGTACCTTTTTGATAAGTGATACCGGCCAAGGCAGTCAAATTATGCTTGTTCTTGTTATACTGATAGCTCAATGTATTTTCGTTCAAGTAGTTGCGGGACTCCGACTGGTAAAGTTTGGCATTGATACCTTTACTTTGTGTATTCTTGGGGTTGGAGTTACCGGTACGTGTTTTCGAATTGTTGAACTCTTCATTCTTATAATCATTAGCTGTGTATCCGCCAAAGATTTTAAATTTCAGTCCTTTAATTATTTCGTATTCCAAACTGGCATTGGCTTGCAGGTTATTAGTGGTCTTATGGCGATATTCATTTTGGGCAGACATAACCGGATTGAAGCGGTAGTCTTCGGTCATATTTATACTTTCGTCATACATTTCGTTTAATAAGTCTGATCCTGTAGGTGATACGGGGCGATATGACCAGACACTATACATATAGGCGGTAGACATGGAAGTTGTATTGTTTGAAACGGTGGGTCCGTCTTGTATAGTGCTGGCATAATTCAGGGCTGCGGTAGCCTTTAGTTTATTGTTGATTTTCTGCGTTAAATTGAAACGTCCTTGGTAGCGTTTCAAACCTGAGCGAATTACGATACCTTGGTTGTCGTTATAAGAGAGGGAAGTGGCATAGTTGGTATCGCCACTTTTTCCTGTCAGTGAAACATGATGCTGGTGGCTGATGGCAGTACGATAGATATGGTCTTGCCAATCATAAGACTTCATGTGCTTATAATCTTCCAATGTCGTACCATCTATTCCATAATATTTATTGTAAGTTTCTTCATCCATTATTTCTTTTTGCAGACAAGCAAACTGATAGCCATTCATCATCTCCATTTTATTGCGAATGCTACCTACTGACATACTGCCATTATAAGTAACGGTTGGCTTACCGGCTTTTCCCTTTTTAGTAGTGATGATAACTACCCCATTGGCACCACGCGAACCGTAAATAGCAGTAGCCGAAGCATCTTTCAGGAATTCCATAGATTCAATATCATTGGAGTTGAAAGCCGACACGGTAGAAGACTCCTGAGGGAATCCGTCAATAACAAAAAGGGGAGCAGTGCTTTGTGTCAGTGAACCGGCTCCACGGATCACGAAATTGAAGTTGTCACCTAGTCCGCCGTCTGTAGAGGATACGTTGACACCGGCTATGCGACCACCCAAAGCTTCGGCAATATTGTTTACCGGAGTGCGATTTAAATCCTCCATGTTGGCTTTACTGATGGCTCCCGTCAAGTCGCGGCGTTTTACATCGCCATAACCCACGGCTACTACCACAACTTCGTCCAGATTTTGGCTTTCTTCTTCCAATACGATCTTTATTATTTTCTGATTGCCGACTTTTACCTCTTGGCTCTTGTAACCGACAAATGAAAATTGTAGCATCGCCTGAGGGGAAGCGGCTATGGAGAATTCTCCATCGATGCCGGTAATCGTACCTGCAGTTGTACCTTTTACTATAACACTAACTCCCGGAAGCGCCTCGCCCGAAACATCGATAACTGTGCCGGTTACCATTCCACTAGTCTGGGCATTCAACGCAGTGCAAAGCAGACTGAATAGTACTGCAAAAAACATTGAACTGAATTTCATAATATTAAATTTATAATTAGAACTAAAGTAACGCAAGCTATGGGTATAACTTGCGGCACAAAACTAGGAGTTTCATGTGTGGTGAATGTGCGCTTTTTATTCAGATAAGATACACTTTTGTACACTGAACGGTTGAAACGGTTGATTTTTACATCTTTATCACTCGGTTGCTTCTTTTGTATCTTCTTTCTTGCGATATTCCATTGGTGTCACTTGATAGGCTTTTTTAAACAGCTTGCTGAAATAGCGTGGAGAACTGAATCCCGTTTGGTCTGAGACGGAAGTGATATTCAGCTCCGGATGATTCTTCAACAAATGGGCAGCCTTCTTCAGTCGTAGGGTGATAAAGAAATCATTGGGGGTTTGTCCCGTAATGGCTTTTATTTTGGCATAGATACGAGTCCGCGAAATAAACATTTCCTGTGCCAGCCCATCAATGGTAAACTCGGAATCATCCATGTGTTTTTCGAATATACCCATTACTTCATCCAGAAATTCTTTGTCCAGCGGATTGGTAGCGAGTACCGGTGTCTGTGCAGCAGGCTGTTTGCTGAAATACTCCTGCAGCTGGATACGTGAATTTATCAGGTTGTTGCAGCGTGAGATTAATATTCTTGAATCAAAAGGTTTGGTGATATAGTCATCTGCTCCTGTCAGTAGTCCTTCCAGGTTATATTCCACTTCGGTACGGGCTGTCAGCAGTACCACCGGTACATGGCAGGTGTCCAGATTGCTTTTTATCTGTTTGGTCAACTCAATGCCGGACATGCGCGGCATCAAGACATCGCTTAATACAATTTGTGGCACTTGGGTTCCTATCTTTTCAAGAGCTTCCATACCGTCGGCTGCTGTTTCTACATCATACATCGGTTCAAACAATTCGGCTAACATTCCGCGGATAGCCTCATTATCTTCTACAATAAGGATAGATGGGCGAGAGCCGTCTTTAGCATTTGTAGGGGGTATTTCTATCTCTGTATTTTCTTCTATCAAAGTATTACTTTTGGAGGTAGGCAGGTTTATTACTTGTTGTTCTACAGAACTGTTCACAATTTCTTCTTGCGTGTATAGTGTATTGCCTACCGGTAGTTTTACTGTGAACTTGGTACTTTCTCCTTCTATGCTTTCCACATGGATAGTGCCATGATGCAGTTCTACAATCCTTTTTGTCAATGCCAGGCCAATGCCTGTACCTGCGTTGACCTCTGTTTCGGTGCTTCCTTGATAGAATCGGTCGAATATCTTGTCTATTTCTTTGGCCGGAATGCCCACACCATTGTCTTCTACAGAGAAATAGACAAATTCGTGTTCCTGATAAACAGAGAGAATAATGCGACTCTCTGCTTTGCAGTGTTTAATGGCATTGGACAGCAAGTTGTTGATGACTTTTTGCAATTGCTTGGCGTCAAACCACAACTTGATTTCTTCACCGGATTTGCGGAACTCCAGATGTATCTGTTTAGTATTAGCGTAAGTTACAAATAACAAATAAGTTTCATTCAGGAAATGGACAATATTGCTTTCCTGTACCCTCAGTTTCATCATGCCTTGTTCTTGTTTGCGGAAGTCAAGCAATTCACTGATCAGATTCTTTAATTGTATACTGTTTTTATAAGCAGTCAATATTTTAGTGTAGATAGCAGGAGGAACTTGTGGTAATTGCAATACTCCTTCCAATTGCCCTACGATTAAGGTCAAAGGAGTACGGAACTCATGAGAAATGCTGGTGAAGAAACGCAACTTGGACTGATTAAGTTTTTCTATGTCTTGCAAGTGACGTTTCTCATATTTCAGTGATTCTTGAAGTTTAACGCGGGTGCGGTAGGTGTGCATCAGATAATAAATGACCATTGCCAGCAATAAAGTATAAAACAGATAGGCTCATACCGTTCTGTAAAAAGGAGGAAGCACCTCTATTTTCATAGCTATTTCGTGGCTGAGGCTGTTCTTGTTTGATGAACGTAGCCGCAAAGTATAGGTTCCCGGATTTAAATTGGTATAAGTGATAACCGGTTGTCCCTGTGTGCCGGTCCATTTCTTGGAGAAGCCCTCTAGGAAGTATTCCAGTTCCTCCTTGTTCTCCGGTACATAATTGGAAGTAGAGAAATAGAGGCTGAACATGCTTTGATTGGCATTCAATGTAATTTGGGGAGTCGTGCGCAGGGATTGAAATAGGATGCCTGTCTCATCGTTTATCTTGATTGCCGTACCATTCACCAATAGTTTAGTCCAATAAATATTATAAGGTTTGGCATCCACACTTAGTTTGTCTAATGAAAAAGTGATCATTCCACGAACACCACCTAGAAATACAGTCTTGTTTTTGGCAATGTAAAGTGCATTTTCGTTGACTGCTGTCAGGGGAAAACCGTTTTCTGCATTGTAATTCTGAATCTTTCCTGTTTCGTGGTTAAAGCGTGAGAATCCTTGGTTGGTGATAAGCAACAGCTCATGTCCTTCTGTTTCACAGGCTTTATAAATGCAGTTGCTTGCTAAACCGCAATTATCAATATCATAATTGGTAAATTGTTGCTTTATCGGGTCGTAGCAATCCAGCCCGCTGCCCGAAGTGCAAAACCAAAGTTTACCGTGACAATCGGACATAATGCTATTGATATTATTATTGCTGATACCGTTCGGATATCCTTCTTTATATTTGTATTGGTGCAATTTCTTTTCGGTGAAGTCATAGGAAAATACGCCTTCACCACTTACCGCCAGCCATAATATGCCTTGGCTGTCGAATTCCAAATCTGCCACCATTCTTATCAGTCCGCTTAGTTTATCATTCTTAAATAGTTGCCGGCACTTTCCGCTTTCGGGAGAAAACAAGCATACACCGTTTTGTGTGGCAATAATCAGGCTGTCTTTATAAGGTAATATATCGCGGACAATGTCCGAAGGTAGTGTTTCGGGGTTTCCTTCTTCCTTTTTATAATGTGTAAAGCGACCGCTTCTTATATCCAGCCTATTCAAACCTCCCAAATGAGTGCCCAGCCACATAATGTCGTACCCGGCATCATAATAGATGGCTTTTATATTGTTATGTGAAATGCTGTTTGCGTCCGCTGAATGGGTGTACCATTTGAATTGTTCAGTTTTCGGGTCAAAGACGTTCACTCCGCCCCCTTCTGTGCAAATCCAGAGTTTCCCTTCTTTGTCTTCCAGCATATTTCCTACAATGGGACTGCTCAGACCCTCTTTTTCTTTATCGCTTTGATGATAAACCGTATAGATCTCATATTCCGGATTGAAGTAATTTACTCCACCGAAATAAGTCCCCAGCCAAAGAGTTCCTTGCGAGTCTTTTTGAATACACCATACTGAGGAATGCGAAAGGCTATGGGGAGAATTGTCATGCTTGAAATTGACAAAACGATGGGTCTTTTTGTTATATTGGTTGAGCCCGTTCATGGTGCCTATCCATAAGTTTCCCTGATTGTCTTCACAAAAACAACGGACAAAGTCGGAAGAAAGCGAATGGGGATTGGCAGGATCATGCTTCATATTTACCTTGTATCCATTCTTGTCATATTTGAATAGTCCGTTATCCCACGTGCCTATCCATATATTATTTTCCGAATCTTCATAGATACGGGAAATATGTGTCCTTTCCACCATATGTTTTAGTGCACCGCCCGGAGACAGCGAATAGAGCCCGTCACTTTCCGTTCCCAACCAAAAAATGCTTTTGGAATCTCTGAACAGGCATGACAGGCTTCCCGTAGTGCCTGTCATTCGGTAGTAACTATCAAAATTACCTGTATTTTCATTGTAGACAAAGATTTCATTGTTACAGGCTATATATAATTGTTTATGCAGATACATACAGCCCACTTTGCCATGCAGCAGGGTCGTGAAATGTTGGGAGTCCATATCAAAGCGCGCAACTCCGTCCATACATAATAAATATAAATGTCCATTTCCGTCCCCTGTTATGCGCAATACGGAATTTGAAAACAGGCTGTGGGGATTATCTTTTTCTAGTTTATAAGTTTGGATGCTGCTGCCGTTATAGCAGTTCAGCCCGTCACGGGTGGCTATCCACACCAAGCCTTGCTCGTCCACATAAATACTGTTTACGGATATTTGTGACAGTCCATCATCTGTGGATAGATGCTTGAAAGTTATGTTTTGTGCAGCACTGTCCGTTGGGGCTATACAAGCCAAGACAAGAAGCCCAAATAGCAAAAGTGTGTTTTTCATCTTTAAGGTATAAAAATCAATCTATCTGCAAGTATATACCTTTTTATAAACTCGGGCAAAACTTTATCGCGTTTTTTTCTCCATGAAACAATATTGGCACACGATTTGAACAATATTGCACAGGTTATTTGCCATAAATAGGCTTTTTTTGCGTTGTATTCAATAACAGCTAATCGTATGAAGAAACACTTGATCCCTTTACTATGCATCTATGCAATGCTATTTTGTTTTTCTGCTGCCCATGCGCAGAAATATAACTTTGAGAGAAAGATCCCACAAGAGATCGTACCCTCTGCCGGTAGCCGGATAGCTCTCAGTTCCACTTATTATAAAGAAGGGGATACCAGTTTGGAATGGAAATATGCTCCCCATTCCTCTTTGACTATTTGCCGCGAAGTGTCCATGAATGAACAACAAGAGCAGAAATATGGCATAACTTTGTGGATATACAATGAAGTTTCGCAATCGGATTCGCTTGTCTTCCAGTTTTTGGATGCTAAAGGTGAAGTCCAATACCATTTCAGTTATTAGTTGCAGGCTACCGGGTGGAGAGCTTGTTGGATTGGTTTCCACTATATGAAAGGTAAAAAACAAGACCGCGAGTTGAAACAATGCCGTATTATCGCTCCCTCCCGCAAAGGACGAATTTTCATGGATCGGCTTATCTTGCCTCAGGAGAAGATGAATGACCGCACCACTCCCGATGAGCAGATTCCCTATAATAACTCTCTCGCCAATCGTGATCTGTGGCACTGGTGCCGTGTATGGCAGTGGGAACAATATAGATATGCGCTACCGCTAAAAGAAAAGTTACCGGCAGAGGATATAAATAACCTGCTCACCATAGAACGGCGGTTGACGGATTATTGTCGCCAATCTCTAAACAAGTCCCATGTACAAAAAGCATTTGCCCTTTATGAAAAATGCAACATAAAGCGTTCCGGCAAAGGTTATACAGGCGCTCCTATCGTAGCTCCTGATGAACTTGACAGGAAAAAGAATGAAATAACCTGGCAGGATGTAGAAATAATGCTAAGTGGTTTTGCCTATGCATATATCTTCCATCAAAATAAGGAAGCAAAGATGAATTACTTTAAGGTGTTTGATTATGCCATAGACCAAGGTTTTGCTTATGGCAGCGGTATGGGAACCAATCATCATTATGGCTACCAGACACGGCAAATTTATCTTTCTGCATGGCTGATGAGGAATGATATTTATCAATACGCTCATCAAGAAGCTATACTGGATATGCTTCGCTTTTGGTCGGCTCTGCAGGAAACCCGCCTCCCTTGCCAAAAAGGAAGGGATGAGTTGCTCGACTCATGGCACACTTTGCTGATGCCTAAGTTGATTTCGGCTTTGCTGTTCCAAGATGAGAAGGAAAAAGACCGTGCCCTTCTTTCGTTATCTGTCTGGCTATCTACTTCCTTGGTTTATACTCCTGGAACAATAGGTGGAATAAAAGTGGATGGTACTACTTTCCATCATGGAGGCTTTTATCCTGCTTATACTACAGGGGCATTGGGAATGATCGGAAATTTCATCCGATTGACACTGGATACATCTTATGAGCTTGAGCAATCGAGCAGGGAAGTGTTTAAACATGCGCTGCAAAGTATGAGGAATTATACTAATTTGCATGAATGGAGCTCCTCATTGGGGGGGGAAGGCATCCTTTTGGTGGAGGAATGAAGGAAGATGATATTGAAGCATTTGCTGCTCTTGCCCTGGCAGGAGATTTATCCGGGAAGGGTGAAGGCATTGACAGGGAACTTGCTGCCGATTACCTCCGATTGCAACTGGAAGACACACCTTTAAAGAGGAAATTCCAATCGCAAGGCATCCTTCCTGCAGCTGCTCCTCAAGGTTTCTTTGTCTATAATTATGGTTCGGCAGGTGTGTATCGCCAAAAGAACTGGATGGTTACTCTAAAAGGATATACCACAGATGTGTGGGGAGCCGAGATATATACTAAAGATAACCGATATGGCCGTTATCAAAGCTATGGTTCTGTCTTGATTCAAGGTGACGGAAATCCTGTATCCCGACAAGGAAGCGGTTTCTCGGAAGATGGCTGGGATTGGAACCGTTTGCCCGGAACTACCACCATTTATTTGCCTTTTGACTTGCTGGATAGCCCTTTAAAAGGAACTACAATGGCGCATTCCAAAGAAAACTTTTCAGGAAGTACCTCTTTTAACAAGGGAGCCTGTGGGTTGTTTGCCATGAAACTGATGGAACGCGGGCTAAAGAATTTTACAGCCGATTTTGTAGCGCGTAAGTCAGTGAGTTGTTTTGATAACCGCCTTATTTGTTTGGGAAGCGGCATTCATAATAGCAACCGGAATCATCCTACGGAAACTACTCTTTTTCAATGTGCTATCGGTGACAGTTCTTATATTCCTGCTTATCAGGAGGGTGATTCAGTTCTTTGTGATCCTTTCCATGCCTATTATTATATACGTAAAGGAAATATCCGCTATACCGAAGGAATACAGCATTCTTTTCATAACAAAACACGCCAACCTACTTCGGGCAGATTTGTTACAGCATGGCTGGATCATGGAATCGCTCCCTGCAATGCGTCTTATGAATATCTGGTACTGATAAAACCTACACCGAAGGAACAGGCAGAGGCATTGCATACTTATCGTATCTTGCAGCATGACAATAAAGCCCATATCATTTATGATGTACCATCGGGAACTGTGGCTTGCGCTTTCTTCGATGAATTTACAGGGAATGAAGATTTCCTTATCAAATATGCGGACGTGGAAACTTTAGTAATGTATAGACAGGAGCAAGGAACTGTCCGTATCAGTGTCTGCTCACCGGATCTGAATATTGCAGAGAAGACTTTTACAACCAGTGCCCCCAGTCGCCCGAAGGTAAAGCGGATTGTGTTGCCGGGCAGTTGGGGTGTAGAACAGGGATCTTCCCATTTCATATCGGTACGTACAGTTGAGGCCGACACCGAGGTTTCGGTGACCTGTCGGGACGGTCAACCTCAGGAATTTATCTTGATTAGGAGGAAATAGACAATTAGCACCCTTTTTATGAACAAAATGCCTCTATGAAGGGTGCCGAAGCAACTTACCTTTGCAGCAATAAAACAACAATTAAAAACCATTTGATCTATAATGAAAAAGAAAAACCTCGTGAAAGCGCTTGGGCTGTTGGCATTGGCACTCACCGGTTGCCAGACAGCTAAAACAACTGATACCTTCCTAGCAGAAGAAATTGCTAATATAGAAGTTCAACATACGTTGCAAACAGATCTGATTGAAGCTAATGTCTCTTTTATCAATCCGCGTACTATCGACAAGGAAGGAAAAATAGTATATGTTCCTATTGACGACTGGACCAGCGGCTTTTTCCCCGGCAGCATGTGGCTGGACTATGAGTTGACGGGCAATGAAAAGTGGAAACTTTTGGCTGAAAAGTACACCGAAAGTCTTGACTCGGTAAAACTACTGAAATGGCATCATGACGTGGGGTTCATGATAGGGTGCAGTTATCTCACCGGTTATCGTCTTTGCCACCAGCCCGCTTATAAGGGCGTCATTGTTGAGGCGGCAAAATCACTTTCCACTCGCTTTCGTCCGGGGGCGGGGGTGATTCAGTCATGGAATACTGACCGTGGTTGGCAGTCCAAACGTGGTTGGGAGTGCCCGGTTATTATTGATAATATGATGAATCTGGAACTTTTGTTCGAAGCGACTCGTTTGTCGGGAGATTCGACTTTCTATCACATCGCTGCCTCTCATGCCGATGTAACTATGAAAAATCATTTTCGTGCAGATAACAGTTGCTATCATGTAGTAGATTATACATTGAAGGACGGCAAAGTGCGTAGCCGTCAGACTGCACAAGGTTATGCCGACGAATCTTCTTGGGCACGCGGACAGGCTTGGGCTATTTATGGTTATACCGTTTGCTATCGTTATACCCATGAACCCGTTTACCTGCAACAGGCGGAAAAGACTTTGAACTTTATCCTGAACAACAAGAATATGCCTCAAGACCTGGTTCCGTATTGGGACTTCGATGCTCCGGATATTCCTGCTGCTCCCAGAGACGCTTCGGCGGCTGCCTGTACGGCTTCGGCACTTTATGAAATGGAAGGATATGGTCCCGGTAAGGGATATAAAGAGCTTGCCGATAAAATAGTGTACAGCCTTTCTACCCCTGCTTATAAAGCGGAACAAGGCACAAACGGCAACTTTATTTTGATGCATTCCGTTGGCAGCATTCCCCATGGGGCAGAGATAGATGTTCCGTTGAACTATGCTGACTATTATTATCAGGAAGCCTTGATACGCAAGCGGAATTTGGAGAACAACGAACCTTTTTCTTTTGAAAAATAGAATACAATGAAACATTTCATTTTTCCATTATTGGGCGGAGCCGGTCTGCTGGCTTGTAGCTGTGCTCACAGGCAAGCCGATGCTATGCCGGACCGCCCCAATATTATTTATGTATTTCCGGATCAGTTCCGCAATATGGCTCTGGGGTTTTGGGATGAAGAAGGGTTTAATGAACACGTAAACTTCAAAGCCGATCCCGTATTTACTCCGAATCTTAATAAGTTTGCCGGGGAATCGTTGGTACTTTCTTCGGCCATGAGTAACTGTCCTTTGAGCAGCCCTCATCGAGGCAGCTTGCTGACCGGAATGTATCCCAATAAAAGCGGTATCCCTTTGAATTGTAACTCTACTCGCCCCATCAGTTCACTGCGTACAGATGTGGAGTGTATCGGCGATGTCTTTAGCAAGAATGGGTATGATTGCGCTTACTTTGGCAAATTGCATGCAGACTTCCCAACTCCTAATGACCCCCAGCATCCCGGTGAATATGTAGAAGTGCAGCGTCCTGTGTGGGATGCCTATACGCCTCGTGAACGCCGGCATGGTTTTAACTACTGGTATTCTTACGGAACATTTGATGAACACAAGAATCCGCATTATTGGGATACGGAAGGTAAGCGCCATGAGCCGAAAGAATGGTCGCCTTTGCATGAAGCAGGACAGGTAATGGACTATTTGCGCAATGAAAACCAGCAGCGTGATGCCGGGAAACCATTCTTCATAATGGTAGGTATGAATCCTCCCCACAGTCCCTATCGTTCTTTGGATGATTGTATGCAGGAAGACTTCAATTTGTATAAAGATATGCCGCTGGATAGTTTGTTGGTCCGTCCTAATGCCGATAGAAAACGTAGGAAGGCAGAGGCTGCCCGCTATTATTTTGCTTCGGTGACAGGTGTAGACCGTGCTTTCGGACAGATACTGGAATGTTTGAAGGAACTGGGTCTGGACAAGAATACGATTGTCATATTTACCTCAGATCACGGCGAAACCATGTGCAGCCAGTATACGGATGATCCTAAAAACTCCCCTTATGCCGAGTCTATGAATGTGCCGTTTATGGTCAGGTATCCCGGGCATATTCGTCCCAGGGTAGACAGTCTGCTATTGTCCTCTCCGGATATTATGCCTACCTTGCTGGGTCTGTCTCATTTGGATAAGGACATTCCTGCCACGGTGCAGGGCAACAATTATGCTTCCTTATTTTATGAAGCGGCGGAAGTACCTCGTCCCGCCGGAGCACTCTATATTCAGAATTTGGATGGAGATAAGGATGAGAATGGGTTGGTAATGAATTATTTCCCCAAATCCAGGGGGGATAAAAACAGATCGTTATACTCTCGCTCTCTATATAAATAAGGATAAGAAGTTGGAGCATAGCCTGCTATATGATGATAAGAAAGATCCTTATCAGTTGAATAATTTAGCATTGGAAGATCATCAGGAGGTGGTGAAAGCACTTTGCAGGGAGATGGGAAAGCAATTAAAGTTAATTGATGATCCTTGGTATTCCCAGCATATTCTGGCAGATTTTATTCCTTATTAATTCTACTAAGTTCAGGCTGTTCATGCAATAGCAAATTTAGATATGTGGGTTTGAAGCCGGGGATATGGCTTTTGTTGCGGTGCGGTTAGCGTTTGGTTGATAAGCTGCTTCAGGAGTCTGTTTCCGGCTTCGTTTTTTCAAGATTGGGGGCAGGAGGGAAAACAAAAAAGGTTCGCAAATTGCGAACCTTTCTGCTCTTCGTCTTGGACTTAAACCAAGGACCCTCTGATTAACAGTCAGATGCTCTAACCGACTGAGCTAACGAAGAATGTTTTTCCTTAAATGCGGTGCAAAGATAATAGGTTTTTTGGAAATATGCAATATCTTTGCAGAAAAATTTTAGATAGATGGATAAAATAATAGGAATGGGCAACGCATTGGTTGACGTTCTTGCTACTTTGCAAGACGATTCACTGCTGGAGGAGATGAACTTGCTCAAAGGTAGCATGCAGCTTATAGATGAAGATAAATTCTTGAAAATCAGATCTAAATTCTCTACGATGAAGACTCATAAGGCGACAGGAGGCTCCGCCGGAAACACTATTTTGGCACTCGCCAACCTGGGAACGCAACCGGGATTCATAGGGAAGACAGGGAAAGATGATTTCGGGCAATATTTTAAAAAAAATGGGGTGAAGCACGGCATCGACATGAAATTACTTTCCGGTGAACTGCCTACAGGGGTCGCTTCCACTTTCATTTCTCCGGGTGGGGAACGTACTTTCGGTGCTTACCTGGGAGCGGCGGCAACGATGAAGGCCGAGAATCTGACTCTGGATATGTTTAAAGGTTATGCCTACCTATATATAGAAGGATATTTGGTACAAGATCATGAACTGATTCTTCGCGCCATGCAACTGGGAAAAGAGGCAGGGGCGCAAATCTGCCTGGACTTGGCAAGCTACAATATTGTGGCAGAGGACTTGGACTTCTTTGATTCCCTCATTACCAAATATGTAGATATTGTCTTTGCCAACGAAGAAGAGGCCAAAGCCTATACCGGCAAAGAACCTTGGGAGGCCATCAATGAAATCGCTTCCAAATGCAGCATCGTAGTAGTAAAGCTCGGTGCCCAAGGATCGTGTATAAAGAAAGGTACGGAAACTATCAAACTGGAAGTTCCTCCGGTAAAGAAAGTGATGGATATTACGGGTGCCGGAGACTATTATGCTGCTGGATTCCTGTATGGATTGACCTGCGGCTATTCCTTGGAAAAGTGCTCCATTATCGGTTCCATCTTGGCTTCTGCCGTGATACAAGTGGTGGGCACAACCTTATCAAAGAAAAAATGGGACGAAATAAAGTTAAATATAGAGGCACTTCTACAGCCTTGATAAGAATAATGTATTAATTTGCGGTTCACAAATACATAAAGTGATGAAGTGGAATAGTAAGAAAATATTGCTAGTGATTGGCGTTGCCTTGGCAGGTGGCGCATTGTTTAGTTTTACCAAGGGGGACGACCGTAACTTCCAGATAGCAAAGAATCTGGACGTCTTTAATGCCGTGTTCAAGGAACTGGATATGTTCTATGTAGACACCATCGACCCCGAAAAGGTAATAAAATACGGTATTGATGCCATGTTGGTACAGACCGACCCCTATACGGAATATTATCCCGAAGATGACAATACGCTGAAAGATATGACTACCGGAAAGTTTGGCGGCATCGGTTCGGTGATCCGTTACTATACTCCCCGCAAGCGTGTAGCCATTATTGAACCTACCGAGGGTAGCCCTGCTGCCGAAATAGGTTTGAAAGCCGGTGATGTGATCATGGAAGTAAACGGCAAGGATATGGTGCAGGGAAGCAGAACACCCAATGAACTGAGCGACTACGTGAAAGAGAATTTGCGTGGCGAACCGGGTACTACCTGCATCCTGAAAGTAGACCGCCCCACATCAGACAGTACATACGTTCCGATGGAGTTCAAGATTACCCGTGCCACCATTCACACCAATCCCGTTCCTTACTATGGAATGGTGAAAGATAATGTGGGCTACATCGCCATCAGCACTTTTGCCATCGAGAATTGCTCAAAAGATATAAAGAAAGCATTGATTGAGCTGAAACAACAGGGAGCTAAATCCATTGTGCTTGATTTGCGCGGAAATGGCGGCGGCTTGTTGGGCGAGGCTGTTAATGTGGTTAACTTCTTTGTACCGAAAGGCAAAGAAATCGTGGTAACCAAAGGAAAAACCAAACAGGCAGCCAGCACCTACAAGACCATGAATGAACCGATAGACCTCGATATTCCATTGGCCGTATTGGTAGACGGCGCCACTGCTTCGGCATCCGAGATTGTATCCGGCTCTTTGCAGGATTTGGACCGTGCAGTCGTTGTAGGCACCCGTACTTACGGAAAAGGCTTGGTGCAGGTGCTTCGCGAACTTCCTTATAACAGCAGCATGAAGGTAACCACCTCTAAATATTATATTCCCAGCGGACGTTGCATCCAAGCCATAGACTATGCCAAACGTAATGCCGACGGTTCAGTAGCCCGTACACCGGACAGTCTGACCAATGTATTCCATACGGCTGCCGGACGTGAAGTGCGTGATGGTGGCGGTATCCGTCCGGATATAGAAGTAAAGGCTGAGAAGTTCCCGAACATCATGTTCTATCTGTTGAACGATGATATGATCTTTGATTATGCTACACAGTACTGCATCAAGCATCCGCAGATTGGCGAAGTGAAAGACTTTGTGATCACTGATGCCGATTATGCAGAATTCAAGCAGATGTTGAAGAAGCGCAAGTTCACCTATGACCGTCAGAGCGAGAAGTCACTAAAGAACCTGAAAGAAATAGCCGAGTTTGAAGGTTATATGGAGGGTGCGAAAGATGAATTTGCCGCATTGGAGAAGAAACTGACGCATAACTTGGACCATGAACTGAATCGTTTCTCGAAAGAAATAAAGGATGCGATTGCACAAGAGGTAGTTCAGCGTTACTACTTCCAGCGCGGCACGGTGCTGCAACGCTTGAAGGATGATCCGGATTTGAATAAGGCTATCGAAACATTGAATAATAAGGCGGAATATGATAAGGTGTTGGCGGTAGCCAAGTAAATAGTATATAGAATATTGATTATATAAAGGCTGTCTCAAGATAGGAACCGGTAGATGTTTCTATTTTGAGACAGCCTTTTTTATATGCAAAAGGGAAACAAACTCTAAGATTCTCAGTTTCTTTTCCATATGCTCATACCATCCCCCTAGCTTGACGGCTATACCATCCTCATCCTCCTTACAGTTTCTCTAAACCATTTTATTAGTTAGGCTAAGTGTTTTCTTCCTTTAGGTTAAGGCCTTTTAATAGGTAAACTACTATAGCCGCCTACAGTCGGCTGTACAACCTATTATAGCAGGCTGTACAGTCCACTATAGGCGGCTATACAGCCCATCGTTGGCGGCTGTAGTAATTTGCCTGTTAAAAGACCTTAGTTGACGGCAAGAAAGGGCTTACTCTTCCTTTTGTTTACGCTAAGGCTGGCGGTTTGTCGGAAATGGAAGCCTCTGCGGCTATCTATGAAATGGACAGGATCGAGCTACTCTCAATAATTATCAGGTGAGCTAAGAAGATGATCGAATATATATCTATACTTGTGTAAAAAGCAAGTGCGTTGAAATCGTCGTTTAAGCTTTGTTTACATTATAATAAAAGATGCAGATTTAAGAATGGAAGTGGTAAAAAGATAATTGGTAAAACTAAATCGCTGTTTATTAGTGGTTTACATTGAAAGCGAAGTCTGTTTGTCGGTATATCTCTTAGTAAGAGATATACTATTTTTGTGCAAAAATAAGCAAAGTTTTGAGAACTAGGACATTTTTCCTTGAAAAAAATTAGTTTTTCTTTTAAAAAGCTCTTTTCTATTGTTTCACTTCGTTGTTTCTCGCCTTGCAAAATCAGCTCTAATATACTAATAATAAGAATGTTGTATACATAAAATAGATCTCTTACTAAGAGATTTACAAAATTGAGCCGATTCCACTATATAATTAAAGTATAAGGAGCAGGTCAAAAATTATAGCAAAGGATAAAATAAGAACGTATATGGAATATCTATTTCTGAGGCGCAAAACCACCACCGCTACTTCGAAAAGGCAGAAGACACTGCTTTTTAAAGTTGCTGAACGGCAATGGAAGGAACGGTTTGCCGATGGGGAAAGTGGTGGGCGGAAGGTTGATTGCCATATATACCAGAGTCTTCTTTACCAATTGGAAATCCGCCAAGTATTCCTTGATTCCCGGATTTCCCTGAAAGGACTGAGTGAACTGATTGATACGAATCAGACTTACCTTTCGAATGTAGTGAACCGGTATTTTGGTTGCAACCTGAAGGAGCTGGTGAATACTTATCGGGTGGAATATGCTAAG
>Ga0192242_10039_pt1 | contig 62849 bp, 60 predicted proteins | sample Koala_Koa27_J3_FD_131235 | JGI IMG/M metagenome (GOLD analysis project Ga0192242, IMG submission 131235) | Enriched cells from koala feces incubated with labeled cellulose particles, San Francisco Zoo, California, United States - Koala_Koa2-7_J3 ...
AAGTAGCTCGTACACTGGAAGCGCTGGGTGTCGACATCATTGAAGCCGGATTCCCGATATCGAGTCCCGGAGATTTTAATTCGGTGCGCGAGATATCCAAGGCCGTCACGTGGCCTACCATTTGCGCACTTACACGTTCCGTCGAAAAAGATATAGAGGTAGCTGCCGACGCCCTTAAATACGATAAATCAAAAAGGATCCACACGGGTATAGGCGTGTCGCATTACCACATACAGTATAAACTGAAGTCAACTCCTGAGAAAATTATCGAGAGGGCTGTGGCTGCGGTCAAGTATGCCAAATCTTTTGTGGAGCAAGTAGAATTCTATGCTGAGGACGCAGGACGTGCGGACAACGAATATCTCGCAAGAGTTATCGAAGCCGTTATCGGCGCCGGCGCAACCGTAGTGAATATTCCGGATACCACAGGATATTGTCTCCCGTACGAATACGGCGAGAAAATCAAATTCCTTATGGAGAACGTAAGCAACATCCACAAGGCTGTTATATCGACACACTGCCATAACGACCTCGGTATGGCGACTGCCAACACCCTCGCAGGTGTCCTTAACGGAGCGAGGCAGGTGGAAGTTACTATCAACGGTATCGGCGAACGTGCGGGGAACACTTCTCTTGAAGAGGTAGCGATGGCTCTCAAATGCCACAAACACCTCGGAATAGAGACCAACATAAATTCCAAAAAGATAATCGAGGCGAGCCGTATGGTCTCCAATCTTATGAACATGCCTGTTCAGCCTAACAAGGCCATAGTGGGGCGCAATGCATTCGCCCACTCTTCCGGCATCCATCAGGACGGAGTGCTTAAACACCGCGAGAACTACGAGATCATCGATCCTAAAGACGTGGGACTGGAAGATTCCGCAATCGTACTTACCGCAAGAAGCGGTCGTGCTGCATTGAAACACAGACTCGAACTTTTAGGCTACGTATTCGAACAGGAAAAGCTCGATAAAGTTTATGAAGACTTCCTTAAACTTGCAGACAAGAAAAAAGATATCCGCGACGAGGATCTTTTACAGCTTGCTGGCGATACCACTGGAGAGAATTCCATGAACAAAATAAAACTGAAAAAACTTCAGGTTCTTTCAGGTACGTTAATACCTACCGCTGTAGTTGTAATTACAGTAGGCGGCGAAGAACTTACCGCTACGGCAACCGGCAACGGGCCTGTGGACGCTGCTGTTAAGGCTATGAAATTCCTTATCAATCGTAAGGTTATCATACAGGAATTCCTTATTCAAGCTATAACTAAAGGCAGCAATGATGTAGGAAGGGTGCACATTCAGCTTTTACAGGAAGACAGCAACTTGATGGTTCACGGTTTCTCGGCTAACACTGACATAGTAAGGGCTGCAGTAGAAGCGTTCATCGACGGTATCAACAAAATGGTAAACAAAGAGAATTAAATAAATATTTAACACTGAAAATGGCTAAAACATTATTTGACAAGGTATGGGACGCCCACGTCGTAAAAAAACTCGACGGAGGAAGGGATGTTCTTTACATCGACAGGCAATACATACACGAGGTGACATCTCCGGTAGCTTTTTCGGGTCTGCGCGACAGGGGTTTGAAAATTTTCCGTCCTTCGCAGATCACCGCTACGCCTGACCACAATGTACCGACTATCGACCAGCATCTTCCGCTCGAACCGGGCGAATCTAAGGATCAGCTGGACGCGCTTACCGCCAACTGCGGCGAATTCGGCGTACAGATGTTCGGTCTGGGCAACGACAAACACGGAGTGGTTCACATTATCGGCCCTGAACTGGGATTCACACAGCCGGGAATGACCATTGTCTGCGGTGACAGCCATACATCTACACACGGTGCATTCGGCGCAGTAGCGTTCGGTATAGGTACATCGGAAGTCGAAATGGTATTCGCTTCCCAGTGTATTCTTCAGCCTAAACCTAAAACAATGCGTATTACCGTCGACGGTGAACTACGCAAAGGCGTAGGCGCCAAAGACATAGTGCTTTACATAATATCTAAAATATCAGCATCTGGCGGAACAGGTCATTTTATCGAGTTCGCAGGTTCGGCAATACGCTCGCTCTCTATGGAGGGACGTATGACAGTCTGCAACATGAGCATCGAGAGCGGTGCACGCGGAGGAATCATCGCTCCGGACGAGATTACTTTCGAATATGTTAAAGGTCGCGAGAACGCTCCTAAAGGCGCTGACTGGGATAAAGCCTTGGCATACTGGAAGACTATCTACACGGATGCCGACGCTAAGTTCGACACCGAATATACATTCGACGCTGCGGATATCGAACCTATGATAACTTACGGAACAAATCCGGGAATGGGCATCGGAATCACAGGTAATATCCCTGCTGGAAGCGACGCCAAGGCTCTCGAATACATGGGATTCAAAGAAGGCGAAGCGATGCTCGGCAAAAATATAGACTATGTGTTCGTGGGTAGCTGTACCAACGGACGTATCGAAGATTTCAGGGAATTTGCTAATGCAGTCAAAGGACGCAGGAAGGCTGACAACGTGGTAGCATGGCTCGTTCCGGGATCGAAAATGGTCGAGAAGCAGGCTTACGAAGAGGGTATTGTCGATATTCTAAAAGAAGCTGGATTCGAGTTCCGTCAGCCGGGATGTTCGGCATGTCTTGCGATGAATGCCGACAAGATTCCGGCAGGTAAATACTCCGTGTCTACGTCCAATCGTAACTTCGAAGGGCGTCAGGGACCTGGAGCTCGTACGCTGCTCGCAGGACCGTTAGTGGCTGCTGCGGCTGCCGTTACAGGCAAAATAACCGATCCACGTGAATTGTTTAACTTATAAACGAAGGTAAGAAATGTCAATTCCTAAATTTGAAAAAATGGTATCCTGCGCGGTGCCTGTCAATATAGAAAATATAGATACCGACCAGATCATCCCTGCCCGCTTCCTCAAAGCGGTTAAAAGAGAAGGCTTCGGAGACAACCTCTTCCGCGACTGGAGGTACGATTCCAACAATAATAAAATAAGCGGCTTCGCACTGAATGAGAGCAAATACACGGGTTCGATCCTTGTAGGCGCTAAGAATTTCGGATGCGGTTCGTCACGCGAACATGCAGCGTGGGCAATATACGACTACGGATTCAAAGTAGTGATATCCAGCTTCTTCGCGGATATATTCAAGAATAATGCGCTCAACAACGGTCTTCTTCCGATTCAGGTCTCGGAAGATTTCCTCGCTAAGGTATTTGCTCAGATCGAGAACGATCCTCAGGCTAAATTCGAGGTGGACCTCGAGAAACAGACATTTACTATCTGCTCGACAGGAGAATCGACTGGATTCGACATCGACGCTTACAAAAAAGAATGTCTCCTTAACGGATACGACGACGTGGATTACCTTGTGAGCATTCATCCGGAAATCGAATCGTTCGAAGCATCAAGAAAATAATTTAAAGAATTAAATATACGATGGAAAAAAATATAGCAGTATTGGCGGGCGACGGCATAGGACCGGAGATCGTAAGGGAAACTATCAAAGTCATGGACGCGGTTGCAGTAAAATACGTCCACAAATTTAATTATGAGCATGCGCTCGTAGGGGCTTGTGCAATCGATGCTACGGGAGATCCGTATCCTGCCGAGACACACGAAGTTTGTAAAAGAGCTGACGCTGTTCTTTTCGGAGCGATCGGCGATCCAAAATACGATAACAACCCTGCTGCAAAGGTTCGTCCAGAACAGGGCCTTCTTCGTATGCGTAAATCACTGGGATTATTCGCAAACATCCGTCCTCTTGTAATGTTCGATTCGCTTGCAGACCGCTCCCCTATTAAGAGGGAGATCGTCGAAGGCGCTGACTTCGTATGCGTGAGGGAACTTACAGGCGGAATGTACTTCGGTCGCCCACAGGGAAGGAGCGAAGACGGTAATACAGCTTACGATACTTGCGTTTATACTCGCGAAGAAGTAGAAAGAATTCTTCACCTCGCCTTCAAACTCGCAGGCAACCGCAGGAAAAAACTTACTGTTGTCGACAAAGCGAACGTTATAGCTACTTCACGCCTCTGGAGACAAATCGCGAAAGAAATAGAACCGCAATACCATGAGATAGAACTCGAATTTATGTTCGTGGATAACGCTGCAATGCAGTTGATTCAACGTCCTACGCACTTCGACGTACTTGTTACCGAGAATCTCTTCGGCGACATCCTTACAGACGAAGCGAGCGTTATCAGCGGATCATTGGGTATGCTCCCTTCAGCTTCAGTAGGTTCCGAAGTAGGTTTGTTCGAGCCTATACACGGTTCTTATCCGCAGGCTGCTGGCAAGAACATCGCAAATCCTATGGCGACGATCCTATCAGCTGCGATGCTTCTCGAACATCTTGAAATGCACGAAGAAGGCAAAGCAGTACGCAACGCTGTCAACGAAGCTGTAAAATCGGGAATCGTAACGGAAGATATCGCGACTGCGGGAAGCAAGGCTTATTCCACTACGGAAGTAGGCGACTTCGTTTCTTCAAAGATCAAATAATTACACATTCTGACATAACGAAAAAAAGAGGCTTGCGGGCCTCTTTTTAATTATTTAGCAGGTTATGGAAATAATAAAAATAGAAAATAACCAGAAACAATTTCACTATCTGCTTCTTCTGGCAGATTAAAAAGAAAAAATGATCGACAGATATCTGTAAGTTAGAAGAGTATATGTTCGCATTGTACGACGAGGCGCTCCGAAGTATCTGCGTGGTATCAAAAATAGACGAGCGCACATATGAAATTAAAATCTCGCAACATATCGGATTATCAGGGACAGGGATATGGCAAGACCCTCGTAGAATTTATTTCACATTGCAAGGACGAATGCGAGATTATTGTAGATACCGGTGAAGTTCCGGATGATTTTACTACTCCCACAGAATTAAAAATCTCTTTACTGAAACTACGATAAACCATTATAGAAGAAGGGATAGAACTTAAAGTTATGATCTGTCTCAGAAAGATTTTTTGATATTCTGAATAATTATGAATGTATAACAATATCCATTTTTATATCGTGCAGTTCCACCGGAATTTCATCGACCATCTGGAATCCGTAGCATATTCCGGCCTTAACTCCATGAATATCATTTAGCAACCTATCGTAGAACCCCTTGCCACGCCCAAGCCTGTTGCCATTATTATCGAACGCCACACCGGGAACGACCGCAAAATCTATCTCAGAAGGATCGACAATCGGACCATCCGGTTCGGATATTCCGTAATCTGCCGTAATTATAACGCATCCATGAATATACTGCTTCATCAGTAATGTTTGCCCGTGCATTACCGGCAGGCACATTCTTTTACTACCGCACCATTTTTTGATAAAATCCACGGTCCGTACCTCGTCCGGCAGTGACCAGTATACCAATACAGTTCCGGCATTCTTAAAAGCTTCGTTCCGTTCGATCATATCAGTTACAAGAGAGGATTCCTTTAGGGAATCCGTCTCTGATAACAATTTTTTGCGCTCTTTTATTAGCTGTCTTATTTCTTGTTTGGTCATTGACCGATCGCGTCTTTAATTATCGACTTAGCTTTCAGAATTGCATTCTCGATTCCTTCCGGATTTTTACCGCCAGCTGTCGCGAAGAACGGCTGACCGCCGCCTCCGCCGCTTATCTCCTTAGCGGCTTCTCTTACAATTGCAGAAGCATTTAATCCTTTGGCTAAAAGCTCATCGCCAAGCATTATCGCAAGGCTCGGCTTCTTATCCACAACGCCTCCTACTACGAATGCCATATTAGGGAATTTGTTCTTAAGGTCGAACGCGATATTCTTTATTATATCGGGGTGAAGGTCGATCTGACGCGCAACGACATAAAAACCGTTCTCTTCGGTGAGATTTTTTGCGATTTCCTCTTCAATGGCTTTAGCGCGCTGTTTACGATTTTCCTCCATCTGCTTGCTGAGCTCGGCATTTTCCTCGACGATTTTTTTAATACTCTGGAATATAGACGGTGTATTCAGGTAATCTTTTATCTGGTTTATTCCCTCTTCGAGCATATATACATAATCTTCGGCCTTTTCAGCAGTAACAGCTTCTATGCGCCTTACCCCTGCCGAGATAGCACTTTCAGACATGATCTTAAAAAATCCTATATCGCCTGTCGCTCTTACGTGGGTTCCACCACACAACTCGACTGAATCTCCGAATTTGATTACACGCACCTCATCGCCGTATTTTTCTCCAAAAAGCATCATCGCCCCCATATCTTTAGCTTTCTCTATCGCACATTTACGATTTTCTTCCAAAGGACGGTTCTCTCTAATCATTTTATTTACTGCTTTCTCTACCTCCTTTATTTCTTCCGGAGTGACTTTTCTGAAATGGGCAAAGTCGAAGCGCAGATAGTCAGGTGTCACTAAGGAACCTTTTTGCTCCACATGGCTTCCTAATACCTCCTGTAAAGCCTTCTGCATGAGATGAGTCGCCGTGTGATTATTTGCAGTGTCCTGTCTTTTCTGTTCATCCACAACTGCACGGCATATCGATTCCGGATTTTCCGGAAGTATATCCATTATATGTACGGTAAGTTCATTTTCTTTCTGTGTGTCGCGTACTGTGTATTTTTTACCGTCCGATTCTATGTAACCGCAGTCTCCGACCTGTCCTCCGGAATTACCATAGAACGGCGTCTGGTCGAACACTACCTGATAGAATTTTTTATTTTTCGCTTCCACAAGTCGGTACTTCGAGATAGCTACATCCGCAGAAGTCGTATCATAACCTATAAAACGACTCTCATCCACAGGGTTCACCTCAGTCCAGTCTCCTGTATCCACTGCTGCGGCATTACGGGAGTGGTTCTTCTGCTGTTCAAGTTCGGTGGTAAAATTATCGAGGTCGACTTCCATCCCATGTTCGCCTGTTATCAACTGAGTCAGATCGATAGGGAATCCGTAAGTGTCGTAAAGACCGAATGCATCTTTACCGGATATACATTTACCACCGTCTTTTTTGACTTTAGTAATTATATTGTCGAGAAGATTTATTCCCGTTGCAAGCGTACGCAGGAACGACGATTCCTCTTCGTTTATAACTTTTTCGATAAGCGTCTGCTGCGCTTTTAGCTCCGGAAACTGTCCGCCCATTTCCCTCACGAGCGTAGGAACCAGTTTGCATATAAACGGTTCGTTAAAACCCAGATAAGTATATCCGTAACGAACGGCACGGCGCAGTATACGGCGGATCACATATCCAGCCTTCACATTGGAAGGAAGCTGTCCGTCCGCGATCGAGAACGATATCGCGCGTAAATGGTCGGCAATAACCCTCATTGCGATATCTGTCTGTTCGTTTTCTCCGTAATTTTTACCGGAGAGAGCAGATATTTCTTTTATCGTAGGTTGGAATATATCGGTATCGTAATTACTTTTCTTACCTTGTATGACCATGCAGAGACGTTCGAATCCCATTCCCGTATCCACGTGTTTTTCCGGAAGAAGTTCGAGAGAACCATTAGCTTTACGGTTAAACTGCATGAACACGAGGTTCCATATCTCTATCACGAGCGGATTATCTTTATTTACAAGTTCCGCACCGGGAATCTTAACGATATCTTCGTCGTCCCTAAGGTCATAATGCAGTTCGCTGCACGGACCGCAAGGACCTGTATCACCCAACTCCCAGAAGTTATCTTTTTTGTTGCCTAACAGGATATGGTCTTCGGGCAGGAACTGCCTCCACAGATCGTATGCTTCGGTATCCTTACCCACACCGTCCGCTTCGCTTCCTTCGAAGACAGTTGCGTACATACGTTTGGTATCCATACCGAACTTAGTTACAAGAAGCTCCCATGCCCATTCAATCGCTTCTTTCTTGAAATAATCGCCGAAAGACCAGTTGCCCAGCATTTCGAACATGGTGTGGTGATAGGTGTCCTTGCCCACTTCCTCGAGGTCGTTATGTTTACCGGAAACCCTGAGACACTTCTGTGTATCCGCAATTCGCCTGTATTTAGGCACGGAATTACCAAGAAACCAATCTTTAAATTGATTCATTCCGGCATTAGTAAACATTAACGTAGGATCATTTTTTACGACCATCGGTGACGACGGCACGATTTCGTGTCCTTTACTTCTGAAGAAATCGAGAAATTCCTTCTTTATATCGTTTGAATTCATAACTGGTAAGTGTGTTCTCAATAAAAACCTTTTGTTCAGCGTTATTAAATTGCAAAACTAATCAAAATAGTTTAATTTTGTCTGCTTATCATCCACTTATGGCAAGAAAACGGTACAAATTTAATCCGCAGACCCTTGAGTACGAAGTGATCATTCTCCCATTTCGTATAAGGTTTTATCGTTTTCTCCGGGGAATCCTGATAGCATTCCTGATAGCTACGGTCCTTAATACGGTATTTTCATATTTTTTTTACACTCCGAAAATGTACCGCATTAGCAGGGACAGGGACAATCTCCTGCTTCAGTATCAACTGCTGAACGATAAAATAAATGCATCGTACGACATTTTAAACACGATAAGAAGCAGGGATAAATACGTTTACAGAACCCTTTTCGCTGTAGATACCCTTGCCATACCAGGCATATATAATCCATATCCCGACAGCAAATACCGCCACTTTGAGAACGACAGGTTCGCTTATCTGATAAAATCCACATGGCTGAACCTGGACCAACTTACGAGAATCATATACTCCGAATCCGTTTCACTGGATCAATTGATGCCGATGGCTAACGATAAAGCAAAAATGGCTGAAAGCATTCCGGCGATATGGCCCTTGGACCGTAATATGATACGTAACCTCGGCTTCTTTGGAAGAAGAAAGGATCCAGTAACAGGACGATTGGGGGCCATGCACGAAGGTATGGATTTCAGCGGAGCGGTCGGAACCCCTATATATGCTACAGGTAACGGAGTGGTGATCGGTATAGAAAGAAAATCAACCGGTTACGGAAGACAAATCCTTATAGACCATGGTTACGGATATCGTACGCGTTATGCACATTTAAGCAGGATAGATGTGGTTGAGGGGCAGGTATTGAGACGCGGTGAGAAAATAGGAGAAATGGGTAATACCGGCAAATCGACAGGCTCTCATCTCCACTATGAAGTAATTTACCGAGGCAAAGCCGTAGACCCCATAAGTTATTTCAGTCGTGAAATGAGTCACGATGATTTTGTCCGCATAATCGAAAATGCACAGAATATAATTTACGAGGATTAATGGCAGGAAAAAGTTTCAACATATTCCGGAAAAAAGAGGAACGTCCGAAGCATCCGGTTCACGCTAGACGCAAAGCCTTAACCGCAATAATACACATTCTGGTATGGACAGGAGTTGCCATTGTTTACTATGCGGTTTTTTCTTTCTTTTTCGATACTCCGATAGAAATAGGGATGAAACGATCCGTTAAAGGCCTTGAAACGGAATTCGACAGGCTGCCCACGAGATACGATCTCGTAGAGACTGTTCTTGAAAATGTTTCCGAACGGGACAGATACCTTTTCAGATCTCTCTTCGATTCTTATCCTTTAGACACAGAACAGGACGACAGACTCGGGCTTTACGACTCTTTACTCAAAAAAACCAATGCTGAACTCGGTGATGAATTCCAGCAGGAACTACAGGATTTCACCGACAAGATGGATGTCTTGTCGAAAAAATTGGAAGTCCTTATCCACAGGATAGAAGAGAACATGGAGGAGGTCAACCATATACCATCGATACAACCTATAATCAATAAGGAGCTAAATCTTATTGCAACCTCAACCGGCAGACGTATCCATCCGTTTTACAGAACGCTCGTACAGCATAACGGCATGGATTATACGATTCCTGAAGAAACACGGGTATTCGCGACTGCCGACGGACGGGTATCGAGCATCTCGGCAGGCGGCAGGACTAATACATCCGGTATATCGGTAACAATAGATCACGGGAACGGATACACCACACAATACAATCATCTGAGCAGGGTATTCGTCGGACCGGGTTATAAGGTCAACCGCGGCGACATCATAGCGATGAGCGGTAATACGGGATTATCTCTCGCACCTCATCTGCATTACGAAATACGATTCAGGGACAAAATTGTAGATCCTGTGCATTATTTTTTCCATGAACTTGATCCGTTCGATTATTACAGGGCGAAAAAAGTTGCCTCTGTAGGAATGCAATCCCTGGATTAAAGATGAAAAACAGTAAGAAGACGAAATTTTTATTTATATCGATAACAGTTTTACTGTTTATCATGTTCATACTGGATATATTGATAGGATCGGTATCCATTCCGTTTAATGAATTTTTATCGATTCTTACAGGTAAAGAAGGAGATCCCAAATATTCTATGCTGATAACGACATTCAGGATTCCTAAAGCTATTACGGCTCTCTTATGCGGCGCGGCATTATCCGCCAGCGGTTTGCAGATGCAGACCCTGTTCCGGAACCCGCTTGCAGGCCCATATATTCTCGGAATAAGCTCTGGGGCCAGCCTCGGCGTAGCACTTTTCTTATTAGGGATTCCGGCGGGCATGACTTTCGGTTCGGAAATATTAAAGAATCTCGGAATTGCCGGTGCGGCATGGATAGGTTCTGCGGCCATTCTCCTGATAATATTTGCGGTTTCATTAAGAATAAAAGATATTATGGCCATACTTATTTTAGGTATGATGATCGGAAGCGGAGCTACAGCAATAGTTAATATCCTGCAATACATCAGCACCGAGTCATCTTTGAAGACCTTCGTGATATGGACCATGGGATCTCTCGGAAACATTTCGACTTTTCAGGTAAAAATTCTCACTGCGTGCGTGTTCCTCGGCCTTGGAATATCCGTGTCTCTGATAAAATCCATGAATTTAATGCTTCTCGGAGAAAATTATGCCCGGACAATGGGTCAAAATATAGGATTGGTGCGTTCCGGAATATTCATAAGCACCACGCTTCTCGCCGGAACAGTTACAGCTTTTTGCGGTCCCATAGGCTTCATCAGTACCGCGGTTCCGCACATAGCGAGAATGATATTTTCGGATGCAGACCATAAAGTACTTATGCCTGCCAGTATAATATTAGGTGCAATAATAATGCTTATCTGCGATACTATTTCCCAGCTTCCTGGTACGGATATGGTCATTCCGATCAATACGGTATCGGCCTTTGTCGGCATTCCGGTAGTAGTTTACGTCATCATTAGAAACAGAAAAATAGGATAATGACCGACAGACCCGCAGTGAGAATAGACAGGATAACAAAATCCTTTAAGGACGGTAAAAATAAACACCGGACCATATATAAAGATATGTCTATCGACATTCCTTCTGGAGAACTTTTCATAATCCTCGGCAGGAACGGAGTCGGGAAAAGCACCCTATTGAAAACAATAGCCGGACTTGATAAAAATAATAACGGCACGATTGAAATTCTTGGGAAAAAACCCGGGTGCCTGACAAGAAAAGAATTGTCGTCAATGATCGCTTTCGTTTCCACGGAGATCCCGCAGATAAACAATCTTTCCGTTTACGACATGGTAGGAATGGGACGTTCCCCGTATACCAACTGGATCGGCAAATTAAGTCCGGAAGACGATGAAAAGATCAGGGAGTCTATTAGAATGGTCGGAATGGAGTCATTTACTCATAAGGACATAACCACCCTCAGCGACGGCGAAAGACAAAGGATAATGATCGCACGGGCACTTGCCCAGGATTCCGAAATAATTTTACTCGACGAACCTACGGCATTTCTCGACATTCCATACAAATACGAGATAGCGTCGCTCCTCAGACGGCTCTCACATGAACATGGAAAAACCATCGTATTCACTACTCACGATCTCAATATTGCCTTGCGTCTCGCGGATACGGTATGTATAATGACGGAAGGCAAGGCCGTTTACGGGGCACCGGAAGATATTATTTTAAACGGAAGTATAAATTATATGCTAAAAGATTCGCCTCTACATTACGATATATATGATTCCGAGATTAAATTAGCGGCAACTGTTTCGGATACGGTAAATCTGATATGTCCGGAAGAAATCAGAAAATTATTGACTCTGGCTCTTGAACGTTCGGGATACTCGGTGAATAATAATTCCTACGCCACCGTGGGGGTACGATATAACGGTAAAGTTCCTGAATTATCATTCGTCACACCGGAGAGGTCGGTAAAATTTAGCTCCGTAGGAGAATTATTGCGGTATCTACGCAGATAGTTTCTTAAACTCTCCGATTATTCTATTCGTTATACTGAATTACGTTAAATACCTTATTAATAACGGCAGACTGCTTTTCCCATTTTCCCCGGGAAATTCTATATGTTATTGTTTCGTCTTTACCGTGAAGAACTATCGAATAAGGCGTTTGGTTTTTGTAAAGTTCTACCAGGATATCATAGGGAATCGATATATTGGCACGTTGCCACCAATAACTTTTTTTAGGTTGATAGAACATCATATCTACCTCTATCTCATAAACGGATTCGCCGTTACCGTCCAGAATGATTAACGATTCGGCAGGCATGACATCCGACGTGTAGTAAGAAAAAATAAAAGAAGCGTCGTCGGAGGTTGAAATATATGTAATGTCATAAATAAATCCGTTCTTGACATTTTTGTTTTTACCTTTTAAAACCGTCCTGCGGATGTATAAAATAGATATTATATCCTTCCTGTTTATGGAATGAATATTGTCTGTTTATTTTCTGTGAGAACCCAGAAACGGTACTTAGAAGAAATAAAAAAAAACAAAAATTTTTTCATCGTATATAATTTGTAATCCGGAATATTTATAAATAAATATTCCGGATTATTATCGATTAATAATTACTCTCCGTAATCGATAGTTTCATATTTAGTATAAATACCTAAAATAGTATAATTATACTCATCTATATGTGAGATTTTGGTAATTCCCGCATTTATAGCCGCAGTCTGATAACTTGCATCACCCGTAGCTACAAGACCAAGAATTCCTTTCGCAGTGGATTTACCCACTTTGGTAGCAAGCTGGTTGCTCGTGACTTGTTTCCCTGATGTCACATCAGTATAAGCCAGACCCTGTACAGGGGATTTCGTGACACCACAACTGCATAGAGCCACAACTGCGGCTGCGCATAGTAACAATTTTTTCATCTTCTCAAGTTTTAATAGTAATTCAATCTACAAGTTTTTCGGAAATACATTCCCATATAACAAAGATATAAAAACAAACATAAAACACAAATAATCAACTATTTTCATGCACTATTTACAATATATAGGCAACCGGAAGCAATATTCACAAAAAAATTACATAAAATTAAATGAATGAATATTTGTTCATTATTATTTTGTCATTATTTTTGCACCGTAAATCTTTTTAATTGAAATGTCCAAATTAATTGACGAAAAAAAGATCGAGAAGATTCGGGAATCTGCTATAAGCTGTATCGGAAGATTCGGTATCGGTAACGCGTCAGTAGCCGAAATAGCACGGCATGCAGGCGTTTCCGTCGGATATCTATACCGCCATTACTCGGGTAAAGAGGAATTAATAAACGATATTCTCGAGCGTACACTCGATATAATAAGCGACAAAATCGAAGAACTGCTCCACTCCGGTTCTTCCCCAGAAAAAATTATTTCCGGATTTATCGAATTTCTATTTATAACTTCCCAGAAAAATCCGGATAAGATAAAATTCATACTAAGTCTGCAAAATGATTTCTCCTACGAATTCCCCAAAAAACTCTCCATGCGGTTAAATGAGTTATGCGCGAAATTCATAAATAAAGGAAATGAAACCGGAATACTTACCAAAGATGTCACCACAGGCGACATATATATAATAGTTATATGCCTCCCTTTACAGTTCATCGGAATGAAAATGAGGAATATATTCGGTGAAACAACTGAAAAGAACAAAATAATAAATAAAATAACATCCCTGTGCCTCGCGGCAATAAAGTAATTGAAAATGAAAAAAATCGGATATTTCATATTACTGTTGTTAATTGTTCTACCGGCATCCGGACAAGAGCTTACCGTTATCAGCTTCGATGATGCGTTATATAATGCAACAACCAAAAATCCGCAGATATCGGCGATTAAATATGAGGAAGATGCCGCAGAATACCAGAAAAAAGCTGCCTTCGGGCTCAGATTACCGAACATCAGCCTTACAGGTGCATATGCATATATGGGCGACGATATCGGACTCGACTTCAATAAATACAAACAGCCCATCGGAGCTGCTGCAGGAGAACTGGGTCAACTGCTACCGTCGGAAATCGCTGTTCCAATCGGTACCGCACTAAACCAGGCATTGAACAAAGACTGGAAATTCGTATTGCAGGAACGCGATTTCGGGCTCATAGGCGCTACTGCTACAATGCCGATTTTCGTAGGCGGCAAGATAAATGCCGCGAACCGTGCGGCACAAATCGAAGTCGAGGAAGCTAAAGAGGCAGGGAATCAATCTACAAATACCCTTATCAGCGAACTTGTAGAACGGTATTTTGGACTGTCGCTTGCAAGGCAGGTCGTAAATGTCCGTCAGGATGTACTCGACGGTATGGAACAACATCTTAACGATGCGATCGCTCTGGAAGAGAACGGAATGGTTCCCAAAGCGGTAAGATTATATGCAGAAATACAGGTTGTAGATGCACGCAAAGAACTTCAGGAATCGGTGAGAGATGTAATGACCATCAATAATGCACTGTCGAACACACTTCATAACGAAAGAAACTACGCTCCGGCAACTTCCATGTTTATAGTGAATAATCTGGAAGAAGTGGAATATTTTAAAACACTTGCACTTAATAATAATCCTCAACTCAAACAGGTCGAATTGAAAGAAAAACTCGCTGAAGAAGGCGTGAAGGTTCAACGTGCGGATTTTATGCCGGAAGTCGCGATATTGGGCGCTTACGACATATACAATTATAACATGATAAAAGGTTTACCTAATTGGGTTGTGGGCGCCGAGGTTAAAATAAAAATATTCGACGGGCTCAGCAGGGAGAATAAATTTTACGCGGAAAAAAGCCAGGTGAACCAGGTGAAAGCAATACGCGAAAAAGCAGAATCCGATATACTTACCCTCGTGGAAAAAACCTACAATGATCTTATGTCCTATGCAGAACAGGTAAAAGCCACGGAAGCATCCATAACTTTTGCCAAAGAATATCTCCGTATGCAGGAAATAGGATTCAGGGAAGGAGTCGCGACTTCGACGGAAGTAGTAGACGCAAGGCTGAATCTGGCAAAGTCGCAGACTGAAAGGCTCCAGGCGGCTTACCAATTCGATCTTCAGCTTGCAAAGTTACTCGAAGCATGCGGTATAAGCTTCAATTATCCGCTTTTTTATTCATCAAAAGATATAACTCCTATAAATCTCGAATAACATAACTTCAAATAATTATGAAAAGAAATAGTATTATAACCGGTGTTCTGGGCACTCTCGCGATAATTTTCGTCGTTCTTCTCATGATATGGTACGCCATAAAACCGGAACCCGTATATATACAGGGTGAAGTTGTGGTCAAAACAGTCAAGGTATCATCCAAATTATCCGGAAGAGTCGACTCCCTTCTGGTAAAAGAAGGACAATACGTATACAAAGGACAATTACTTTTCGTAATGAGCACGCCCGAGGTACAGGCCAAACTACGGCAGGCTGAAGCGGCTCGGAACGCAGCCCTGGCTCAACGGAATAAAGCGGATAACGGGTCGCGCCCTGAAGAGATAGACGCAGCATATAATCTATGGCAGACCGCGCAGGCAAGCCTTGAATTTGCGGAGAAAAGCTACAACAGGGTCAAGAACCTGTATGCAGAAGGAGTCGTGGCAAAACAATCGCTGGACGAAGCGGAGGCAGCCTATAAAGCAGCTCAATCGAGTACTGCGGCGGCACGCTCCCAATACGATATGGCAATGGACGGAGCAAGAAAGGACGATAAATCTGCAGCTAGCGCGCTTGTAGATCAGGCCTCTGGGGCAGTCGACGAGGTTGAGTCCTATATATCTGACTCTCATCAATATGCTCCGTTCGATGCAGAGGTGGGAAGCGTCATAGCTGAGCAGGGAGAGCTCATAGGTTCGGGATATCCTATAATCACCCTTCTCGATTACAGCGATATGTGGGTCTCCTTTAATATAAAAGAGGATCTACTGCCTAAAATACAAATGGGAACAGTACTTACCGCACATGTAACGGCACTCGGTCGCGACGTTACACTGAAAGTTAATTACATGGGGGTACAGGCTGATTACGCGACATGGAGCGCTACGAGAACGCGCGGAGGCTTCGACATACGGACCTTTGAAGTAAGGGCGGTCCCTGAAAATGCAGACGGGCTTCGTCCGGGTATGACCGTTATCGTAAATTGGGCGGAATTATAGTCGATCGCATCAGGCTATGAAAAAAATATTTAAGGTAATATACAGAGAATTGGGATTAGTCAGGCACAACCGGACATTCTCTGCTCTTGCGCTTGGTCTTCCAATATTAGCCATAGTATATTTCCTGCTGCTATTCAAAACAGGTGTTCCGACAAATCTTCCGATTGCCGTTGTGGACCTCGACAATTCTTCCCTGTCAAAACAGTTTACAAGAATGATCGACGCGGTTCCGAGTGTGAGCATTGCCTCCATGCCTAAAAGTACCGAAGAAGCGGAAGAAATGATCCGCAAAGGGGAGATCGATGCAATGCTGATAATCCCCAGAGAGGCGGAAAAAGATATTTACGGCAATAAACCGGTAACTGTTCCGGTATTTATAAGCGGGCTTAACATCACTAAAAACGGGCTCATCCAACGCGACCTCAGCACAGCGATAATAAGTTTCTCTACCGGAATACAGGTACAGACTCTCGTAAGTCAGGGGATGTCCGAAGCCCAAGCTTATCAGGCGGCAATGCCTATAAATTTCGAGAGGCACATACTATTTAATCCTTATTCCAGTTATTCGTATTACCTGCTGCCCATATTTTTTCCGATGATGATGCTGATTTTTATTCTGCTCACAGCGGTGTTTACATTCGGCAGCGAATTCAAGAACGGGACAGCAAAAGAGTGGCTCGAGACCGCTGGGGGCAATATATATTATGCTTTTGCCGGCAAACTGTTCCCGTATCTTATAAGTTTTACAATACTGTTCGTTGTTGCGGATATAGTTCTTTTCAAATACATAGGCATACCGTTGCAGGGAAACCGCACCCTGATTTTAATTGCCAATGTTTTATTCGTAATGGCGTATCAGAGCCTCGGGGTGCTGATAGTCGTTATATCAGCAGGAAGCCTGAGAAGATCCCTGTCAGTCGGTGGAGGATATTCCGTATTCGCATTTACTCTCTCGGGATACACCTTCCCTCTAATGGCAATGAATCCCTTGTTGCAGGTACTGTCTTATATTTTTCCCATGACATATTACATGAGGATTTTCGTGGATCAGGCGGTGCGCGGTGCTCCGGCATTCGATACTGCGGATCAATTGGTTTACTTTATGATATTCATTCTACTTCCGTTACTTCTGCTTCCACGACTCCGGAAGATGTGTACGGACAATAAATATTGGGGGAGAATGTAATGGAAAAAAAATCAGGAATACAGCGCTTAAAGGAGTTCGTTGCTATTTTTAAAACAGAACTTAGATATATTTTTTCGGATGGCGGGGTAATCCTTATAATGTTCGGTGCGGTCATAATTTATTCTACAGTGTATTCGTTCGCATACAGCAACGAAGTATTGCAGGATGTACCTGTAGCTATCGTTAATAACGACCGGACGCAGGAGAGCCGCGATTTTATAAGAAAACTAAATGCTACCCCGAACATAAATGTCACTTATGAAGTATCCAGCCTCGACGAAGCGAAATCCTTATTCCTGTCGCGGAAGGTATACGGTATTATAATATTGCCGGACGATTTTGCCAAAGATATATACAGCGGAAAAACTACCTATGTCGCAATCTATGCGGACGGCAGTTATCTTCTGATATACAAACAGGTCCTCAACGATCTTACGAATACGGTCCTTACCAACAATGTACAGATCAAAGTCCAAAGACTGATGCAGCAGGGAATAAGTATGGAACAGGCCTTTGTCGTGAGTAATCCCGTAAGCCCCAATATACAATCGACTTTTAACCCTTATTTGGGATACGGATCGTTCGCTATGCCGGCAATTCTGGTCCTTATAATTCAACAGACATTATTGATAGGAATAGGAATGATCGGAGGTACGTGGAGAGAAAAAAAACTCTATTGTAAACTGATCCCTGAAAGAAGAAAATACCTCTCGGCACTTCCGATACTTTTAGGTAAATCCGCGGCATATTATGTATCCGGGGCTGCAACCATGCTTTATGTTTTCGGATTTCAATATAAATTATTCCATTTCCCGATGAACGGTGATGTATTAGACCTGACAATGTTTATGACCCCGTATCTTCTATCCGTTATATTCCTTGGACTCGCTATTTCCTTAGTACTTAAACGTCGGGAAAATTCGATAATATTGATTCTCTTTACATCTATACCATTGTTAATGCTGAGTGGTATATCGGTTCCCAAAGAGGCTATGCCGGAATGGTTGTACCAATTCGGAAAAATAATTCCCAGCAGTAACGCAATCAACGGATTTATACGAATACAGTCAGCAGGAGCTACCTTAAAAGAAGTATCCCCCGAATATGCCATGTTGTGGATTCTCACCGGAATATATTTTCTTCTGGCGGCCTTGGGAATGAGATCGCTGGCACGAAAAGTATACGACTGATACATTATTTCTTGTCATGTTTTTTCCATATTTTTGCAGCAAAACAAAATTAACTTAAAATGGAGAAAAAATTTAAACCCGGAACTCTGTGTGTACAGGCAGGATGGCAGCCGAAAAAAGGCGAACCGAGAGTATTGCCAATATACCAGAGCACTACATTCAAATACGAGACAAGCGAACAGATGGCAAAACTATTCGACCTCGAGGAGAGCGGATACTTCTATACTCGATTGCAGGATCCAACTAATGACTTGGTAGCTTCCAAAATCACGGAACTCGAGGGCGGTGCAGCAGGTATGTTAACGGCATCTGGACAGGCGGCATCATTTTACGCTATTTTCAATATATGTTCAGCAGGTGATCATATCGTAAGTGCGGCAGCCATTTACGGAGGAACCTATAACTTATTGGCTGTAACGCTAAAAAAACTGGGGATCGAAACTACGTTCATCGATCAGGATGCGAGCGACGAAGAGATATCCGAAGCATTCCGCCCAAATACCAAGGCCCTCTTCGGTGAAACCATTGGGAACCCGGGGCTTGCGGTTTTGGATATCGAAAGATTTGCCAAAATAGCCCATAAACATGGAGTACCGCTAATCGTAGATAACACCTTTGCCACACCGATAAACTGCCGACCTTTCGAATGGGGTGCAGACATAGTTACACACTCCACCACCAAATACATGGACGGTCATGCGACCAATGTCGGCGGCGCTATCATCGATAGCGGTAATTTCGATTGGGACAAATACGCTGACAAATTTCCCGGACTTACCGAACCCGATCCATCCTACCATGGACTTACCTACACCAAGTCCTTCGGTAAAGGTGCATACATAACCAAGGCGACCGCACAGTTAATGCGCGACCTAGGTGCGATACAAGCCCCACATAACGCTTTCCTGTTGAATATGGGTCTTGAAACCCTGCATTTAAGGATGCCGAGACACTGTGAAAACGCACAGAAGGTAGCGGAATATCTACAGTCACACCCAAAAGTATCATGGGTAAAATACCCGGGATTAAAAGAAGACAAATATTACGAACTCGGCCGGAAGTATCTTCCAGACGGTTCCTGCGGAGTTTTATCGTTCGGATTAAAAGGAGGACGAGATGAATCTATAGACTTTATGGATCGTCTTAAACTTGCTGCAATTGTAACTCACGTTGCAGACGCAAGAACCTCGGTATTGCATCCAGCAAGCTACACACACCGCCAATTATCTGACGAACAGCTAATTGAAGCAGGCGTTGCACCTGATCTTATCAGACTCTCTGTCGGTATCGAGGATGTAGAAGATATCATCGCCGATCTCAATCAGGCTTTGGAGATTTAAAAATATGTTTTACAGCACAATTAATGTGTTTTGGCAATAATTGCATTCAAAAACAGTTTAAATTTTGACCGTTTAACATAAAAAAATGTTCCGGAGTATTTTCGGCAAATAATCATCCAATATACGATAAAACCCTAAAAAGCAAGGCCTTCCATCTCAGGAAGCCCTTAATTAGGTTAGTTCAAGTTAAGTTTTTAGTTAGTAGTTTTAAGGAAAATGAATGGTTAAATTTAATAAAAAATTTCAATAAGACAATACCTTGTTAAAAATTCCGTTAATTTCCAATTAATGTTAGTTTAGCGTATTTTAACAATAATGTTTTCGTTCCTGCCTGGTCGAAATCCACTTTAACCTTCATTCCGTTCGCTGTATTTTCAAGGTCGGAAATTGTACCTGTCCCAAATTTATCATGCGAGACCTTACATCCTATACTAAATGAATCGCTATCGCTTCCTGAAATATTATTTTGTATATCTTCAGCAACTCTTTTTCCGATGCTTTTAAATTTAGGAGTGATTACAGTGGTATTAACCGGTTTTTGTGGTTCCGGCTCCCTTCTGCGGTAATTATTTTCGGACCTGTATTCTGCTTTATCTTCCGGCAATGTACGGTTTTCATTTTCGGGATCGAACATCAGTTCCATGTATTCGGGGGCAATGTCCCCTAAAAATCTGCTCGGACGGTTGAAGGTCACATTTCCCCAGCGAAACCGGGTATCTGAAAAAGTAAGGTAAGCTCCTTTTTTTGCTCTCGTAAGAGCTACATAAAACAATCTCCGCTCCTCTTCAAGCCCCTCCAGTGATTCGCTGCACATCTGGCTCGGGAATAAATTTTCTTCCATTCCTACAATGTGCACATGTTCGAATTCAAGCCCTTTCGCAGAATGAACGGTCATAAGGGTGACAAAATTATTGTCTTCATCCGTTTGTTTATCCATATCCGTGAGAAGAGCTACATTCTGGAGCCACTCGTCGATAGTTACGACCTCACGTTCCGGATGCTCCTCTTTCTCCGATTCCACGAATGAAGCTATGGAGTTGAGCAACTCGTCTATATTTTCCAGTACGCTGATGGACTCCGGGGTCTGAAGCATCCTGAAAGAAGTTATTATTCCCGACCGGGATGCAATTTCAAAACCCAATTCATACGCGGGGGTAGTTGCCACCTTGGAACGAAGATTCGCTATCATTTCCGTAAATTCCCTGATCTTCTTCACCGCAGCGCCCCTTAATCCCATTTGCTCCGGAGTCACCATAGAAATAACATCCCACATACTTAGTCCGTTAGCGGCAGCAAATTCGGCTATTTTCCCGATTGTTACATCACCGATACCGCGTGCAGGATAATTTATTATACGTCTCAATGCTTCATCGTCTTTCTGATTTACGATAAGGCGTATATATGCCAGCACATCCTTTATTTCTTTGCGCTGGTAGAAGGATTGTCCTCCATAGATACGGTAAGTAATATTCCTGCGTCTTAAGGATTCTTCTAATGCCCTGGACTGTGCGTTAGTACGGTAAAGAACCGCAATATCTTTGTAGGCGGCACTGTTATCGTATATAAGCGACTGGATATTTCCCGCGACTATCATAGCTTCCTCTTTATCGGTAAAAGCTTTAAATATTCTTATCTTCTCACCTTCTTCATTGGACGAGAAGGATTTTTTCTTTATCTGTCTTTTATTCTTTTCAATAATGCTATTAGCTGCATTTACGATATTCTGGGTAGAGCGGTAGTTCTGTTCCAGCTTAAATAACTGCGCCTCGGGGTAATCGTTTTGAAAACGGAGGATATTCTCGATCTTCGCCCCACGAAAGGAGTAAATACTTTGGGCGTCATCTCCTACTACGCAAATATTTTTATGGCCTTCTGCTATTTTTTTAATAATTAAATACTGCGCCATATTGGTATCCTGATACTCGTCGACCATAATATATTTGAAGATATTCTGGTAATGGGACAAGACATCGGGGAAATCCCTGAAAAGTATATTCATATTGAGTAGAAGATCGTCAAAATCCATTGCTCCGGATTCCTTGCATTTACGGGAATATCTCTTATATATCTCCGAAAACATGGGACGCCTCCGTTCACGATCCTCGGCGACAAGAACGGCATTCGTCTCATAAGATTCCGCTGGTACGAGATTATTTTTTGCAAGGGATATACGGCTGTACAAATCATTCGGTTTATATTGATCCTCATTCAGATTAAGTTCCTTGATTATCGATCTGATCACGTTTTTACTATCCGCAGTATCATATATGGTGAAAGACTGGGGATAACCCAGCTTATCAGCTTCATTTCGAAGTATGCGGGCAAATATGGAATGGAACGTGCCCATCCAGAGATAACGAGTGGCATCAGGGGAAACAATGGAGTTTATACGTTCCCTCATCTCTCTGGCTGCTTTATTGGTAAAAGTTAGCGCCAGAATATTATATGACCGTATACCTCTGTCGAGCATATGGGCAATGCGGTAAGTTAAAACCCTTGTTTTACCGGAACCAGCGCCGGCAACTATCAATGAAGGACCTTCGATCTTCATCGCAGCTTCCTTCTGTATATTGTTGAGATTTTCTAAATATTGGGACACGTCAAGAAATTTTCACAAAATTATCCATTTTTACGTGAAAACATAAAACTACCGGTATTAATATTTAAAGACCTTCAAATACAGAAATCTAAAAATCATAACAATTCGTAACGTTTATGAGAACCATTTCCCCATGATATTCATTATTTCCTGTTCCCATAAGATTGAATAAAAACTATGATTTGCACCTGCAATAATATAAGTAGAAAAATCTATATCGTATTTTCTCATCAAAGCTTCAACCTGTTTAACCGTTTCCGGTGTTTCCGTATCTTTTCCTCCATTTATAATAAGCACCTTTCCGGATATATTTTTTCCCTTGATTACATTATTCCTATCTGTCCGGGCTGATTTTACTTTGGTTTTCTTTGCCTTAAAGGGGTTTAGAAACGAATAAATTATTGTTTTGTAATCGACTTCGTTCTTAAAAATTTTTGCCCATGTTTCACGATAAAACAATTTTGAAATATATTCCCTAAAACCAACCACTGTTTTTCTGACTGCTACACTTTGCGGATTATCAACCGGACGTAGAGGAGCTGAGGAAAGACATACAAAATTATTAACAGTAATGTCTCCGTTTAAAGAATAATATAATCCCAGTTTAGCTCCGGAACATATTCCCACAATAGATATATCATCTATCCCGCAGCTATTTTTTACATATCTTAAAATAACCTCGATATCTTCCAGCATACTGCGGTTAGTAGCATTGTATCCCATACTTCCACTAAAACCTTTTCCCCGAAAGTCAAACCTTAAGCATAAATAACCCAAATCTGTCAATTTCCGGGAAAATTTCACGAACATATCATGAGGTCCTGTTCTGTGCCCTCCCCATCCGTGTAAAAAAACGATGGCCTTTGTAAATGGAATTTCAGGTTTATGGATTATTCCATGAATATATTCATTGTCAACTTCTAATGAAAATAACTTATCATTCATAAAAAAACTCCCTTATTAATTCTATAAGCTGTGACGGATCTACTGAATCGGTAAGATTCCAGAAAGCACCCATAATCACTGTTCTCTCAATATATTCCTTCTCGGTTTCATCCTTCCTGCCGTTACGTTGTTTTATCCATATAACTTTACATTTATTTGTAAAACCCTCTGAATGAGGACCGAATTTTTCCTGTAATTCCAACACCTCATTGTAAAAGCCACCCGGAACAGGAAAACCGTCAAAATCAACCATTCTATCTTTTAAAAGTTGTTTTTCCAGACTTTTCCTGTCTGACTTGACTTCACCGTAGGTGAATAATTCTTTAAAAAGTTTACTCCTGAGACTTTTCCTGAGATAATCCGCAGGTTTAAAAACCGGTTCGATACATATAATATTATATTTACCTCCATTTACCTGATTGAATATTAAAGACAAATATGCTCCGAATCTAACTCCGATTATATTAGTTAACTGTACACCGATTTTTTCGTCAAGAAAATTTTGAGCATTGGAGATATCTTTTAACCACTGGTCCATAGAAATATCAGAAAAATTTCCGTGACTGTCTCCACAACCGCTTAAATCAAACAATAAAACCGTATACCCTAATGATGATAAATATTGGGAAATCTGTACCAGTATCCTTTGAGAACTTTTCTTCTCTTCGGCAAACGGATGCACCATAAGCACACTTTTCTCTTTATTTAAGGATTCATCCGGGCTGTATAAAATCCCAAACAACTTATCCGGACCAATAAAATACTGCTTCTCCATATTATTCGATTTGATCTTTAAACAGATTCCAATAATAACCGCGCTTCTTTATCAATTCATTGTGACTGCCGGATTCAATAACTTTCCCATCCTGCAAATAAATAATTTCATCTACGAACTTAATTGTGCTTAATCTGTGGCTGGTTATTATTATTGTTTTATCCGTATAATGCCGGCAAATATTTTGAAGAATTTCTCTTTCGTTTTCAGAATCGATAGCGGAGGTAGCTTCGTCGAGTAAAATTATTTGCGGAACTTTAAGTAAAGACCTAGCTATCGATATCCGCTGTTTTTGTCCTCCGGAGAGAGTAGTTCCCTGATCCCCCACCATAGTGTCCCACTTCTTTGGGGTAGAATCGATAAACTCCAATATTCCGCTTAAACGACAGGTATTTTCCACACTAAGGATGTTTTCATTCTCGTTTGCATAGGTAATATTATTGAGAATAGTATCATGAAAAAGCTGGTTATCCTGTGAAATATGATTAATACTATTTCTCAGGGTCTTCAGATCGACATCCTTTATGTTAATATTTCCGATAGTTATCGAACCCTCATCAATCTCATAAAATCTGCATAAAAGATTTAAAATAGTACTTTTACCCGAAACACTGGCACCGACCAAAGCATATTTTTTGCCCGATTCGAATTTTATATTAATATTTTTCAAAACATCAGTATCCTTATATTTGAAAGAAACGTTATTTAAAACAATATCGCAATTACCTTGAATAAAGTTTGTGGCACCCTCCCCGTTAGCCTCTTCATCTATGGTAATAATATCATGAATTCATTCCATAGAAACAGACGCCCTTATCATATCATAATATAATCCCATTAAATCCCTGAATGGGTCAAACATCCGGTTCATATATTGTATAAAAGCCACAAGCGTTCCGATCGTCATTGCTCCTTTCATGACATCCATTCCACCTATCCCAAGAATTACCACAGGAACCATAGCTGTAAAAAATGTTGAAATATTACGATTAGTTGCAGATAGTTTTGTTATTTTCATATTAAGTGAAATCTGTTCATCAACCACGTTATCAAGACGTGCTTTTTCATAATCGTATCTCATATAATTTTTAAGCAGCTTAATATTAGCGAACCGTTCCATTAAAAAACTTAAAATATCCGAATCTTTTTTTCTGCTTTCTTTTATAGTGGCATGAATCTTTGGCTGAAAATAAAGAGTATTGAGAAAAATAACCGGAAACACTGCAAGAGAGATCAGAAATAATTTAAAATTCAAAATACTCAACATTGTTACCAATCCGATAATAAGACATAAACTACTAATAATCCGGATCAAAGAATTGGTTAGAATATTTTGTATGCTGTTTACTTCACTATTGATACGGTGAATAATGTCCCCGGTTTTATTATTATCATAAAAATTCAAAGGCAGCCTGATAAGATGGGTAAAAAGATCTACACGCATATCTTTCATTATATGGTTGCTTACCCATTCAAATATAAAAGTAGAACCATAAGAAACCAACACCCTGAAAACCACTATCGCAACATAGCCTAATAATATATAAATCAGTAGCTGATAATCGGAAGAAGGAAAAACATCGTCTATTATTAATTTCAGAATATACGGTGATACTAAAGTTCCGGCACTTGCAAGAAGCATAAGAATTATCAGTATTATTTCGTATTTTATATAACGTTTAATATAACGGAGAAAATATTTATATACGGAAATTTTTTTAAAACCGAATAACTTCATTATAAAATCATTGAAATAGGTTTGCCTTCACCAGAATTAATTATTCCGCTTACAAACGATTAATATTATAAATAGGAAATATACAAAACGAAAAATATTGGCCCCAAATTCCATTTCTGAATGCGACAGATTTCAGATTGTACTAATCTATCTAACTTTGTACTTCTCCGGAATTAAATTATTATTAGTGAGAATTTCATAAATCCGCTCAGCCACTTTGCGGCTTCCCTGCTGATTCGGATGTGAATCATTCCGGAAATAGTCTCCAGCTTCTATACTTAGGGGAACCCTTAAATCCAAGTACGGAAATTGGTGTTCAAGAGCTATTGCTTTGTAGTCCGGGTTATCCAACACCGAAAAAAGAAAATAATAAATTCCCTGTTCATTAAGAGTCTGCTTCAACTCACGAATTTTCTCGGCAGATTCTTCTTCCGAGAATTCCAGCATATTACTTCCGCCCAAACTAGCTATATTAGTCTGATAAATCCACTTATTCCTCTTTTCTCCTAGTTTTACCGGGTTATATCTGAATCTATACCACGCCTTATATATATGAGACCAGAAATACCTGTCATGCTTCGGCTTATATTCTTTTTCAAAATAATCTACCATATCCATTAACCTGGGTCTCGCCTCATCACCTGGAAGACAATACGACAATCGATATCCTTTATAATATTCACGGACTCGTTGATCTGTTACCATTGGAAATTTGAACTGCATAAGAATTATATCCGGGTCATACTTTGGTGCTTTTTCTTTTGCAGTCCTATAGTCCCAATAGGCATTTCTTTCTCCACCGTCAACGCCCATGTTCAATATCTGTACGTTATAACCTTCTTCATCGAATAATTTTTGCAATTCTATACAGAAATTACTATAATACGGATTAATCAGATTACCGGTAACAAAAGAATCTCCAATAATCGCTATACGAAAAGTGAGAGAATCTTTTTCACCCCAATCTTCTCCGATATAACCGTCTTTATTAAAACGAACCACTGTACCATCCGGAACAACGTATTCACTATTTGGCAAAAAAGTAAAACCTACAAGGGTGTCGACCTGGTACATTGCCATACGGGGATTTCTTACCTTAGATAAGCTTTCATGATAAAAACATCTTAAAAATAACTCCGCTACAATGATTAATCCTAAACAGGCCAAAAGAGTATAAAGAATAACTTTCTTTAAAATTTTCAGAATTTTCATAGTTTTAATATATTTAATTTGAGGAATTAGAACATTTATTAAACTTAAGATTATATAAAAATCTTTTAAAAGCAAATTACAGAATACAAACAATTTAAGGGTTTTTTATTAATATACTGATATTAAATAAGTTTTATTTATTTTTTTTCTAATATTAATATAATATATTTGTTAAGGGCCTGTGTATCGCCTGTTACCTGTTTTGAATTTTAAAATGGCTCAATCCAACACTAAAATATTAATACTACATGTCAGCCACAGATTTGGAGGTGCAGAAAAAAGCCTGTTAGAACTAATGCGCTATTTTGACGAAGATTATTTCATGGTGCTTAATCCGAAGGAAGAAATTTTTAGCGAGTCAAAAAAAATAAAAAATGACATTATTGAAAAAGATCTGATTTATCTAACGAAATCACACCTAAAAAAATATCCTGTAAGAACAGCATATAACATAATCTGTAATTGCTTTTACATCGCACGTTTGTGTTCAGAACAAAACATCAGATACGTATATTGCAATACTCACCGAAGTCTGATATATGTTATTTTATTATACTTTACAAGAATAAATATAATATGTTGCTGTAGAGATACCGTAACTAAATTAGAAAGCTTCTATATCAGGATTATCTGTAATAAAATAATTACTGTCTCCTACTACATTAAAAGCTTATTTACAAAAAAAAGACCATGTTTATTGTCTCCATAATGCCGTCCAGAAACCATATTCAACAGGAAATTTTGATACACGTAAAGAATATGGCTTAAACCCGGATATAATATGCATCGGATATGTAGCAAACATCATAAAATGGAAAAATCAAAAAGATTTCATATCGATTGCATTTAAAATATTGGAGAACGGTTTTAATGTTTGTTTTTTTATGATCGGCGGTATAGAGGATAAAGATTATTATAAAGAATTGACAGAATGCATAAAGGAGAGGAACTATGAAAAACATTTCATATTTACAGATTTCGTAAGTAATCCTTGCGATTACATTAAGAATCTCGATATAGTTCTCCATACCTCCAAGAATGAGCCTTTCGGGAGAAGCATTGTGGAATCAATGTATATGAGAAAACCAGTAATTGCCTTCAGCGGTGGACCATCTGAAATTTTACAAAATGAAAAAACCGGTTTCATAATCAACAATAACAATTTAGAAAGAGCTTCTGAAATTGCAATCGATTTGATAAAAAATAAACTATTAAGAAAAAATATCGGAGAAAACGCATACATTTATGCTATTGAGAATTTTAATTTTTTGGACTATACTGAAAAACTAAAGAATATAATTTACTGTTAACCCGCAATAAATGAAAATATTATTTGATGGCTTATGCCTGAACTCCAATTTTTCCGGAGTTCAGTATTATGCTTATAATCTTATGAAGCAGGCTTCTTTCGACAGATACGGCGAATTCGTATTCGATACACTTGTGCCTGCCGGATTTGATTATGGAAAATACACACAAAATTTAATTAGTGTACGCACCAGGAACAGGGTAGAAAGAATATGGTATGAACACACTGTTTTGAAAAAAATTTTTAAAACAAATAAATATGATATATTTCACAACCCAAGCTACATCTTACCTCGAAATTTCAACAATAATTCGGTAGTTACCGTTCACGACCTAATAGCAAAGGATTTTCCAAAACTATGTAAAAATTCAAACGCATTATATTACAATCTTCAATTGAAGAATACAGTAAAAAAAGCAAGTAAAATAATTGCTGTTTCCCATAAGGTAAAGAACGACATTATAAGATCTTTCGATATATATCCTGAAAAAATTGAAGTAATTTACCATGGCGTGGACGATATATTTTTCAACAGATTCACCAAAGAAGAATTAAAAGAAAATATCGCAAAATATAATATCCCTGAAAAATACATACTATTTGTAGGCAATCTCGAACCTAAAAAGAACCTTTCGTTACTCATACAAGCATTTTCGATTCTCAGGCAAAACCGATATTTCGAACACAAATTACTTATTGTCGGGCAATTGGGCTGGAAATACAAAGAAATATTCAAAACTGTAGACAAATTAAAATTAAGAGGTAAAGTAATATTTTTAGATTACGTTGAAAGAAATGACCTACCTTTAATTTATCAAAATGCGTCCTTATTTGTCTTCCCTTCTATATATGAGGGCTTCGGAATTCCTCCTCTTGAAGCGATGGCATCCGGAATACCTGTAATCGTTTCTAATGCAGGTGCATTACCGGAAATAACTTCAGGATATTGTTTGTATACAGATCCATATTCCGTGGAAGAACTTTCCATGAAAATAGAATTAGGACTAAATAGTACACCCGATTATGTTTCCGAAGCCTATAAGCATGCACGTTCATTTACCTGGGAAAAATGCTGGTCGGAAACAAAAAAAGTTTATGAATCAATAAATCCGGGGTTATGAAATTTTTTGATAAATTAAGAAACAACGCTATTATAAAAGCGTCTTTCATAGTAACGGTAATAACCTTATTGACAAAAGTAATCGGTTATGCAGAGAAAGTTACCGTGGCCTATTTTTGGGGAACCTCCTACGAGGCGGATATTTACAATGCCGTATTTTCAATAGTTATAAGTATAATGATTTTTTTCCGGGAATTTCTGGAACCCGGGATGATGAATACCCTCATAAAAAACAGAAATACAAATAATGATGACCGGAGGGTATATTCATCGACGTTTGTTTTTATAACTGTAATAGGATTAATATTTTGTTTATGTTTTTTAATTTTCCCTGAAATAATCACGAAATTATTACTCCCCGGATTCACAGTAGAAAAAAATTTACTGGGCATACAATTCTTCAGGATAGCCAGTCTGGCAGTACTTTTTTCCATAATCACAACGGCAACCAATACTTACCTGTTATCGTATAAATACTTCAAGCTCCTATCTATAAGTGAATTTATATTTAAAGCCTCCATTTTATTATGTTGTCTGGCTCTTTACAAGGTCGCAGGAATATATTCCCTCATATGGGGTCTGGTTTTCGGAGCGTTCATGAAATTAGGCATACAGTTGCTCAAAATCCGTAGTTTTTCGAAAATACCGGTTGAGAGACCAAATACAGACTATATCAAAGCCATACTTATTATCAGTTGGCCCTTACTCATCGGAAATGTTTTTCCCAATTAAGTACTGTGGTAGATAATATTTTTGCTTCGTTTCTAAATGAAGGGTCTATATCGGCTCTCAGTTATTCGAAGAAAATTATCGACTTGCCGGTCATTTTATTTCCTTATACCGTAAGTATTGTAATATTCCCGTTTTTCACTGAATTATCCATTGAAAAAAGTAATATAAGACTATTCCGGTTACTGAGAGACAGCTTAAGGATAATAGTGATATTTTTTGTACCATTGATGATCATTATAGGGCTTTTCCCGGGAAATATAATATCACTGATCTTTGAACGAGGGGCATTCAATGCCGAATCAACCCGAATAACCTCTATAGCTTTATCTATATATAATCTGGGGATCGTGGCATTTGCTTTGGAAACCATTCTCGTTATATTCTGGTTCGCAAGAGGGCGGATAAAAACTCCGGTTATTTTAGGAATTATCTGCGTTACATTAAATATTCTGATCACATTCCTCCTCATCAAACCTCTGGGTTATGTCGCGATCGCACTTAGCCTTGTTATTTCCAAATGGTTAAAAGTCCTTGTTTTAATGTATATTACAAAAATACACCGTATACTCTTCAAAGATCTGTTAAATTTCAAAATATGGCTGCCAGTATTATTATTCTCCGGATTTTTAGTTGCTTTCAAATATATTTCACAAAGTCTTGGTATCTCGAATCTGCTCATAATGGGTTTACTCGCTGTCATATCAACAGGTTTTTTCGTTATTTATATATTATTGCTGAAAAAAAATAAAGTACTGAATATCTGACATGAAACATCGTGAAGCAGATAAAAAAAATATAGTTTACATAATCGAGAATTTTCCGTGCCCGAGTGAAACATTTATTGCACGAGAGGTGGAATTAATGGCAGATGAAAATAATCTGAGAGTTTTTGCGATAAACGGAATACCGGAGAAAATCTCAGGTACAAAGTTTCCGATAAATTATTTTTCCGAACAAAAATTTCGAATTCTGCTCGAAACACACTTGAGGATTTTTATAAAAAATCCTTTAAAATATTTATCTCTGGTATTTTTTTCAATTAATTCGGAAAATCCTTTAAAATCGTTCAGTGCATTTGTAAAGTCCGGTTATTTTATTCGTCTGGTAAATGGGATGAAAGTTGAGCACGTACATTCGCATTTTGCAAATCTTCCTACTGATATCGCAATGCAAATTTCACATTATACCGGCATACCGTTCAGTTTTACGGCACATGCGAAAGATATTTACGTCTGCGGTTATGACATTCGTAAAAAAGTAAAAAAATCCTCTTTTACAATTACATGCAATGACAGCAACCGCATATTGATAAATAAAAAAACTAAAAACAGCTTCGTAAAAAAAATTCATTGCGCCTATCACGGAATAGATATAGGAATGTGGAATTTTAAACCGGACAGAATTCAAGAAAACTCCGGAGCGGTAAAAATAATCACTGTCGGAAGATTGGATGAAAAAAAAGGTTATCAATATATTATTTCAGCATTAAGTAATTTAATAAAAAAAGGATACGATATTCACTGGAATATAGTAGGTGACGGAACATACAGGAATAACCTTGAGGTGCAAATTAAAAATCATATTCTGGAAAATAACGTTACTTTCCACGGTTGGATAGACCATAATCGCATAACTGATTTTCTTGGCAACAATGAGATTTTTATTCAGCCATCCGTTAAATTGAATAACGGCGATATGGATGGGATCCCGAATGTTATCATGGAGGCGATGGCTTCAGGCATCCCGATAATCTCCACGGATATTTCAGCTATAACGGAAGTGCTTAACAATAAAAACGCTATTTTAATCCCGCCTGATAATCCCAGTGCTATAGAAGCAGCTGTTATTCATATACTCTCCGACCCTGACAGCAATAAAAAGAGAATTAAACAGGCGAGAGAAGATGCATTGAAATTAGATTCCGGAATCCATTTTACAATTTTAAAAAATATATTCTCCGACTATATAGGTTAAGATGTCAGATAAAATAAAAATTCTCATAGGTGTAGAATCTTTGGGCGGAGGCGTCTTAAGACATATTGTCGACCTCTGTCTTAATCTTAATAAGGAAAAATATGAATTACATCTGGTTTCTTCTTTATTCCATGTTAACGAGGAAACTAATGAAAGTATCCGGTTGCTGCAAAATAATGGAACAGAAACAACCTTTATCAATATAGCACACAATTTATCATGGACGGACGGACAGACGATAAATTATATAGCTAAATATATACGCAAGCACAACATTTCAATAGTTCATGCCCATAGCACCAAAGCCGGGGTAATATTCCGGATAGCAGCGTTTATATGCCGCAAGCCATGCTGCTATACTCCGCATTGCTTTTATTTCGAATCCCGGAAAGGAGTAAAAAGATTTTTAGCCTTCTACATGGAAAAGTTCCTTTCTTCTCTTTGCAAAAAGATCATTCTATCTGAAAACGAATATTTATCAGCAGTTAGAAACAAGATTGCCAGAAAAGAAAAATTACACATTATAAACAACAGTATAGATTCTCGTAATTACACAAAATACCAGCGGGATAAAATATTAACAGAACTTAATATTCCGCAGCAGAACATAGTTATCGGAGGAGTCGGCAGGCTGGTACCACAAAAAAACTGGCAGGCGTTCATTTATACTGCTGCGGTTTTAATCGATAGCAGGAAGAATATATCTTTTATTATCTCCGGCGACGGACCGGAAAAAGAAAATTTATTAGATCTATCCGGAAGGCTCGGAATAACCGATAAAATAATATTTACCGGACACACTGAGAATATATCAAAAATATATTCATGTATAGATATATTTGTTTCCTGTTCTCTATGGGAGGGATTACCATATTCCTATCTCGAAGCTGTGCACTATAATTTACCGATGTTCCTAAGCGATATAAATCATATCCGAGAATACTTCAAAAACTACGCATATTACTTCGATCCCAGCAGACCGGAAGAGCTTTTGAGTCTGATCCTTAAGTATATGGATCATAGACCGACGGCAAATAAATCTTTACAGCATCGAAATAAATTCGAAGATTTTATAAAATTGCATGAAAAATTATACGATAACTTATAATTTGTATTTAGATTATTTAAATAATTATTGTATATTTACAACTATAATCTAAAAAAAATAATATGAATAAAACTTATTTATTATTTCTATTGCCACTACTTATTTCATACACCTCTTGTAAAAAAGACGACCCAGCAAATAAAAATATAAATGAATTGGAAGGTAATATAGTTTCAGAATTAATAAATGAGGAGCAAGTTAGAAATATCTCCGAAAAATTTTTTAATTGTTTTTTCAAATCAGAAAATAAAGAACATGTATTAACTAAAAACAATATAGAAAGCATTGAAATTGAGCCAATTAAATACAATAATGAGATAGTGTATTTTTCAGTAAACTATCCAACTAATGAAGGCTATATTTTAATTTCACCTGATCCTCGTGAGTTTCCGGTAGTAAAATATTCACGGGATGGAAATTTTAAACTAGACAGTATAAATGAATCTGAGAAAGAAACCTTATTAATTGAATTTGAAAATAAATTAATTCAAAGAAAGAATAATTCTACCTCTAAAATAGATGTTTTTTGGCAGTATTTTTTAATGGATGGGCAGATTGTAAACGACACTACTTATAATGTGGAATTTCAATTTGTTATTGAGTATGGTGATAAGGATGAAGATAATATGTTATCAAAAGCTGATTATGATTATGGCTTTATCCCTGAACGTGAAAATCCTAAAAATTATTATTCACTAAGAAATTTTTTAGAATTAAAAGGAAGAAAATGGACCTCTCAATGGCCATATAATTATGATATGCCAAATGTAGGTTATATAGGATCAAGCGGAAATATTAACAAGCCAATTATACCGCCTATTGTAGTTGCATTTGCATTAGTTATGGATTATTATGGAATACCAAGAACTATAAATTGGGATACTTTCCCCGATAATCAAACGGAAAAAAGAAGTACTGCATTAACTAAATTTTTAGCCGAATTAGCTGTAGATTTAGGTTACGATAAAAGCTATAATTATCCAGGAATTAAAACATCCGTTTTATTCAACGAGATCCCTAATAACTTACCGAAATACAATTTTAATGCTGATAATTTTAAAGAATTTACATTTGATGAATCTATATTTGCCGAAATATATAATTCTATATTTCATTTAAATCCTGTTATTTATGTTTATAATATAACAGACGAAATGAATAACCGCTTCCTGCTAAACTGTGCAATAATAGATGGTGTGCAAGAAGTTTATGTTCATTATATTATAAGAACTTCCGTAGCAGGTTTTGTTGTCAGAAAAACCCATAAATATGTCTATGAAGATTTCTTTCATTTCCATAGTCCTCATACCGAAGACGGAAGTTATTGGGCAAAATATAATAACAAGTTCCAACCGGATTCCTACGGAAGAGTCTTAAATCATTATGTTTACTTATATCCTTATAAATTATGGTATCTTTGACACGTAAATTATTAACTCTTTTTATTATTTTTTTTATTTGCGGTTCACCTTCTTTTGCACAAAATTTTTTGAAAAAATATGAACTGGAAATCGGAGGTTCGGCGATCCTTGCCGGGAAAAAATATAATGGGGATTTCGATAAAACACTCAATTTTTATTCCGAAATAAGAAGAAATTTCACCAGACTACCGATGGACATCGGTTTTCATTTCGGGAAAGGAACGATGTACCGCGAATGGGAAAACCCGTTCACAACGAATGATTACCACTACCTGAGCTACCTTGTCATAAGCAATTATTACTTTTCCGACAGCAAAAAAGTTTCTCCTTTTATCGGAATAGGTATGGGAATCACCCATTTAAAAATCGACTGGAGTTACATCGAAAATTCCCAGAGTATACCGCACGGAACACAAAAAGACGATTCTTTCAATTTTATGATGCGCGGAGGAGTGGAGATTTATAGATTTTTGCGTATTTCGACCAGCTATAAATTCATGAAAAGAAAATACAGTAACTACGAAATATCCATAGGATTGACTTTGGGAGGATGGAGATAAAAAGACAAAAGTCCGGAACAATGTTCCGGACTTAACACTATCAGAGCTTAATTACTCGAGAACATTTTTAGAAGGATAGAAGGTATTGATTACTTCTTTACCGCTCCAATGATATAAAGTAGAAAGAACCAGTTTGCTGTCATTCAAAGTTATTATTTCATAAGATTGGGTTTCGTACTTTTCATTACCGTATTTTTGTAATCTTCGATTGTGGATTCCGTCCTACGGTTGATTCTCGAATAATCCCCTCTGCGGATATCTTTAATGGTCTCTTCTCCCGGCAGGTCGGATTCTCGATGCAAAGTGATCAGGTATTTCCCATTTTTAGATTTACCGTATTTTCCGGGATAAAATCCTTATCGGGGGGTATCGCTAAGATAATAGGGAGCTGCAAAACTAGGCCTGGATTTCCCATTTGATCTAATCAAAAAACTTATTTTTTTCCCATTTTTATATACATGATAATATCCATCCTCAGGACTCTCATCCAAAGGACTTTGATGTTCATATTTCCATGTATGGGATTCAAGAATATCCATTGTCGTTCTCGTATTTTGGGAAAAACCAAGAATGGTAATGGATGATAAACATAACGTTAATAAAAATAGCTTTTTCATAGTTTTTGTTTTATTTTCTTCCTGTGATTGTTGTAAAGTAAGTATTCCGATTATAAAAATAGTTTACCGCTGCGGTTCTCGGATTCGAACACTCCGGATCGATGTAGATTAATTGATTGTCGGTTGTATATCCGACAATCGCCACCGAATGAACCGTGCCATAAAATGAAGTCAGAATAACACTTCCACCATCCAGAATTCCTTTGTAAATACCGAACCTGTCTGCGGACGGATTCTGTAAAGAACTTAATTGGCTGCGCTTACTTGTCCGGTTTGAAAAAATTTCTCTATTTGTTGTAGAGTCTGTTGGGAAGATAAACCTTGATTATAATCTAAGTCCTTTCCAATATTTCTTTCAATAATATCAACAATTTCTTTAAATGTTTTTTCACCACCCAAAAGATTATCCAATGCAAAAATAGTAAGGGGCACGCAATAATTACCGCCTGCATTTTGGGTCATAAAATATGAATTTGCGTTAATATCCACGGTCAATTTTGCAATTTTATAATCCTGGAGCGGTGATCCATAACCATTATCATAAAAACCCGAAGGGTAAAATTTGGTTTTGCCTGAATTGCCTGTACCGCCAATAGGCAGTCCGCCCGTATCTTCGTCCGGTTCATTACCGGCAAACGGATCCTCCGAGCCGTTCCAGCCTTCACCACCACCTGGCGTAACTATTGCAGGTGGTACGGGTATCGGATTTTCTTCAGTTCCGAGGCCGGATTCATACCCCGGAGGAGGAAGATCCCCGCCATTGTCGCCGCCGTTATTGTTGTCGTTATTGTTATTATTGTTGTTGTTGTTTTCTGATCCGGAACTACCGCTTTCACCGTCGCTTCTTGTCAGGATGTCGGTATATCTTAAGAAGGCATAATTTACCAGGTATTCCTGTACCTGCGAGGCGAAGTCTTCGAAGCTGCTGCATTGGTGGTAATAAACTCCGGAGATTCGGGTTCCGTTGTCGTATTTTTCAGCAGTAAGAAGCTGCATGGTTACAACGTCGTAAAAGAACAACAAACCTTTATAATTTCCACGATTCTCTTTTTTAAAGAAATTATCAGGGACATTTTTCCGATGTTTAATGTGGTAGAGTCGGTTAGGGATAAGGGTAGTATATGCGGCACCCATATCTCCGGTTGTTTTATTCTTCCGTATAAGGAGGTGCTGGTAGGCTGGAAACGTTCTATAAACCGTTTCTCCGTCTTTAATAACGGTTTCTCTTACATTGTAATAAAAGTCGGCGATAAAGTCGATCAGAACGTAATCGTACTTACTGTCGGAATAAAGGTACGCATTGTCCCACTGAGGGGTGATCTCACCGAGAGCTAATCCGGATTTAAGATCGAGTGTTCCGTTTTCGTCGGCATCGATAATAAGATTTTCAAAGAACTCTTTAGCTTCCTGAACCAGATATTTCGTCTCGTGGACATATTTCCAATCCATGACTGGTTCTTCGCGGGTACAGGCATACAGTAAAATGCCCAATACCGATAATAAAGATAAATAATTTAAAAGTTTCTTCATAGAATTATTTTTAGTTAAGTAAATAGCGGCATAAAGAATAACCGTATGAACTAAAGTTGACAGCCGTAAGGTAACTTAAGGTATCACACATAAAATTGGGATTAAAGTTTATATTCAAATATAAAAAAATATTATAATAACAATATATTATTCTATAAATATACTACAAAAAAAAAGCGTTGGAATTTATCCAACGCTTTTTTTGTAGCCTCGCCGCGACTCGAACGCGAATCTGAAGTTTAGGAAACTTCCGTTCTATCCCTTGAACTACAAGGCCTCAATTATTTAAAAATTTATGCTGTGTTTAAACGCATCCGGACCACTATATTTATAATTTGCCAAACACAACTTGTCCCGGGTCCCGCGAATTTAGTAATAAAGTTCTTAATATAAAAATTATCTCGCCATCGTGGCTCCGTCGTATGCCCATTTAACAAACATGGCACCCCATGTATACCCCCCGCCGAACGCTGCAAGAATAAGATTGTCGCCTTTTTTCAGACGGGTCTCGTAATCCCACAAACACAGTGGCAGCGTAGCACCTGTCGTATTACCGTATTTATCGATATTGATCATACATTTTTCCTTATCTATACCCATACGGTTTGCAGTCGCATCGATTATACGAAGGTTAGCCTGATGAGGAACGAGGAAACTTATATCATCGGATGTAAGGTTGTTTTTAGCCATCAGTTCCACTGCCGTATCGGCCATATGAGAAACCGCAGCTTTAAAGACAGCTTGTCCTTCCTGATATATATAGTGCCATTTCTTAGCGACAGTCTCTGTAGTAGCAGGATAAGCAGATCCACCGGCTTTCATATGAAGGTGTATACTTCCGCCTCCGTCGGATTGCAGAATAGCATCCTGTATGCCTAATCCTTCCGTACACGGTTCGAGAAGTACTGCACCTGCACCGTCTCCGAATATGGCACATGTAGAGCGGTCTTCGTAATCAACTATGGAAGACATTTTATCCGCTCCAACAACAATAACTTTTTTAAATCCGCTTTCTATGTATTTTGCTCCTGTTTGAAGAGCAAAAAGAAATCCACTGCATGCAGCGGACACATCGAAAGCAAAAGCATGGTTGATGCCGGCCTTGTAGCTGATAAGATTGGCTGTCGAAGGAAATAACATATCCGGGGTCACAGTAGCACAAATTACAAGTTGTACCTCATCCGGATTCGTATTGGTTTTTTCGAGCAGTTCCTTAACTGCTTTTTCTCCCATATATGAAGTCCCAACTCCTTCGCCTTTAAGTATATGCCTTGTTCTTATACCTATACGGGTCATTATCCACTCATAGGTGGTATCTACCATACGACTCAGTTCGAAGTTATCCAGAATATAATCCGGAAGATAACCTCCGACACCTGTTATTGCTGCAGTGATTTTCTTCATTATTTAAACGATTCTCTTAATTTCTCCACTAAACCGGCATCGACTGACTTTTCGGTTTGCAGAAGCATGTTTTTAATTGCTGTATGACCTGAACATCCGTGACCTATTATCACTGTCGCGTTGATCCCGAGAACAGGAGTACCGCCTACAACTTCTTCATCGAGACTGTCAACGAAAGGAGAAGAAACACCCTGCTCTTTCAGTATTCTGTAAAATCCTTCGGTTTGTTTTAAAATAGTATTGCCGATGAAACCGTCACATACGATAACATCAGCAATTTTTTCACTGAAAATATATTTAGCCTCGATATTACCCACGAAATTAAAATCAGAAGATCCGTGCATCAATTCGTATGCTGCCTTGGTCATCTGATTGCCTTTCTCAGGTTCTTCTCCGATATTCAACAGAGCTACACGCGGATTTTCCATTTTAAGAAATGCCTTAGCATAAACACTTCCTATTATACCATATTGGTATAATACATCCGGTTTACAATCGACATTCAATCCTATATCGAGAAGAAGCGAACTTCCACCGTTCTCTGTAGGGATAATAGTCGATATTGCCGGACGGATAACGCCGTCGATAGGTTTAACAGTATACATACTGCCAACCATCATTGCGCCGGTATTACCGGCACTCGCAAAACCTGAAATTTTTCCTTCCTGTAGATATTTAAATCCGACCGCTACGCTTGAATCGGGTTTTTTGACGAAAGTCTGAGCAGGATTGTCTCCCATTTCAATAACTTCCGTAGTATGAACTATTTCAAATGTATCCGGGTCTTGATTCTCACGCTTCAATATCTCTTCTATTCCGGCTTTATCCCCGAACAAAACAATCCTGGTCTGAGGCAAAATTTCTTTCGAAGCCTCGATAGCGCCCATAACTGTCGCTTCGGGTGCGTGATCACCTCCCATTACATCCAATCCGATTTTCATCCGATCCGGTTTTAATCCCACTTAAGGTTATTCATCTTTTTTATCAGCTATAGCCTGTTTCCCCCTGTAAAATCCACAGTCAGGACAAACCCTGTGGTAGAGGACCGCAGAACCGCAGTTGGAACAAAGCGAAATAGTCGGAGCAACCGCTTTATAGTGAGTTCTTCTCTTATCTCTTCTTGTACTGGAGATCTTGTGTTTAGGATGTGCCATTTAAAAAAATTATTTATCGTTATTATTTTCTGTTTCCAATTTATCCTTCAATCCTTCCAAAGCCTGTTTCCACTCAGAATTTTCCTCTTCCGGAGCATCAGGATACATATTTGTAAATTCTTCTTCGGTTACGATCCTGAATCTTTTCAACATTTCCGTATCGCATCCCGGTCCATTTTCACCTTCAGGATGCACCCTTTGGTAAGGCAGGCTGAGCAATATGCTTTCATATATATATTGCGACAGGTCGAGTTCGTGTTCACCGGGAGCCACCCACATAACATCTCCGTCGCTTTCTTGTTCTTCTTCCGAATATTTTACCAACAAAGTTCCTTCATAATCCACCGGTGCCGTAAACACTTCCAGACACCTGTCGCAGGGAACTTCTACATGCCCTTTGATCGAAAAATCCAAAGAAAGCATATTGGATTTTTTTTCAAGTTCAATATCGACTTCGACTTTCCCACCGGACACTTCCGAATTTTCGAACAATAGGAATAGATCACTGCCCACATCAAAGCGACAATCATGTCGCCCCAACGATAATCCATTGATATTCAGCACATATTTCCTATTTTTCTTCATTATATTCAGGCAAAATATCGGACAAAGTTATATATTTTTAATTTAACTACAACAAAATTAACCTTTTATGGTATTTTCTCCTTAAGACAATAACGTAAGATCAGCCATCACTATTGCTGCAACCGCCTCAATTATAACCGGTATACGTAAAACTATACACGCATCATGTCTGCCTTTAATAGTTAAATCTTCTCTATTTCCCGTTTCCATATTAATCGTATTCTGTGGTAAGGAGATGCTCGGAGTCGGTTTTACGGCAACCCTGAAAAGAATAGGATTTCCATTCGTGATCCCACCGTTTATGCCTCCTGCGTTATTTGTTTCAGTGGTTCCGTTTATATCTATTATATTATCATTGTTCTGCGACCCATTCATTTTTGCCGATGCGAACCCTGCACCGAATTCGATTCCTTTAACGGCAGGAATCGAAAAAACAGCGTGGCTGATAAGAGACTCCACAGAGTCGAAAAAAGGGTCCCCCAATCCCGGGAAACAGCCTTTTACAGTACACTCGACAATACCTCCGATAGAATTATGGGTTCTTACCGCTTCGTCAAGAACAGAATCATAATCAGCTTTATCGTTTGAACCTCCCAATTCGATAATTTCAGTACTGTAATCTATATTTTCAGTTACTTTCTTCGCTATGGCACCGGCAGCGACAAGACCTAAAGTTATTCTTCCAGAAAAATGTCCGCCCCCCCTGTAATCAGCAAAACCGTTATATTTTTTAAGTGCAACCCAATCTGCATGTCCGGGTCGAGGCTGCACGATAAGATTTTTATAATCGCCCGACCTTGTATTGGAATTTTCGAAAATCACGGTAATCGGCGCACCTGTCGTGTAACCGTTGAATACACCTGAAACGATCTTCGGTTCATCTGCTTCTCTTCTCGGAGTCGTTCCTTTGGCACCGCTTTTCCGCCTTGCCAAATCCGGCAGCAGATCTTCTTCGGATAAAGAAATACCCGGAGGACATCCATCGATTACCGCACCTACCATGGTACCATGAGATTCTCCGAATATCGAAACACGGAATTTTCTACCGAAACTGTTCATGTTAAATTAATTTTTTAATACGCAAAAATAGTATTTTTTCACATTAGTTCCTACTTCGGGTACATCCACGGTATGTCGACACAACTTAACACTTTATAATTAAATCATTCCGGAGTTATTCGTTAACATTTCTGCAAATATATTATACGCCAAATACAGCGGTCAAACCAATCGTGCAACGGGATTTTTCGTATATTTCGATTAAATATAGTATTTTTATACGAAATTTGAAGACATATGCTGGAACAATTTGTAAATACTCTTCCATTAACTAACCCGGTTCTGATATTCGCCATAATATTATTCATTATACTATTAGCCCCTATAATCCTGCACATGTTCAAGATCCCTGATTTGGTGGGACTGATAATTGCAGGAGCTATTATAGGACCGAACGGACTCGGCATACTGGCACGCGACAGCAGTATTATTTTGTTCGGCACAGTAGGTCTTCTCTATCTGATGTTCATCGCGGGCCTTGAGATCAACATGGCCGATTTTAAAAAGAACAGTAAAAAAGGATTGTTGTTCGGGATGTTCACTTTCGGCATCCCAATGACTCTCGGGGTTTTATCCGGCATCCACCTGTTAAATCTCTCCATGCCGTCCGCGATCTTGCTTGCAAGTATGTACGCATCACACACGCTTATAACATACCCGATCATAAGCAAATACGGCATTACGAAGAACAGGGCTGTTACAGTCACCGTCGCGGGAACCGTAGTAACGGATACACTGGCTCTTCTGGTGCTTGCAGTAATAGTCGGAATGGAAAAAGGAGAACTGACCAATTTTTTCTGGATCAAACTTGCCGTCTCCACCATGGCATTCGGAGCTATCGTTATTTACGGCTTCCCCTATCTTGCGAGGTGGTTCTTCAAAAAAGTAGACGACAGTATCAGCAAATATATTTTTGTTATCGGACTTGTTTTCCTTGCGGCATTCCTTGCTGAACGTGCAGGGCTGGAGGCCATTATCGGAGCCTTTCTCGCGGGATTATCACTGAACAGGCTGATCCCTAACACCTCTGCATTACTGAACAGAATAGAATTCGTGGGCAATGCTCTTTTTATTCCGTTCTTCCTTATCGGTATAGGGATGCTTATCGATTATAGAGTGTTTATATCCGATTGGACTACGATTTATGTGGCTGCAATAATGACCGTCGTCGCAACAATTTCCAAATATACGGCAGCATGGCTGACACAGCAATCGTTCCGTTTCACCAAAAACGAACGCCTTCTTATTTTTGGGATGAGTAATTCACAGGCAGCTGCAACCCTTGCCGCTGTTTTAGTAGGATATGAGGTTATTATCGGAACCACACCTGACGGGGAACCGATCAGGCTTCTCAACGACAGTATTCTTAACGGCACTATAGTGATGATACTTTTTACGTGCATTATTGCTTCTTTTGCTACTCAGAAATCATCACAGAATATAGCAGTAGAGGAACTATCCGAAGATGAAATCGTCGACAACGAGGATATCGAGGACCGCATTCTAATACCTCTGAATAATCCCGAAAATGTCGAGGAACTTATAAATCTTGCCGTGACGATAAAATCAAAGAAGGCAAAATCGACAATGACCGCTTTAAATGTAATTCCATCCGAAATTCATGATTCCCATGCTGAGAAAAAAGCGGAGAATCTTTTGGAAAAAGCGGCAAAGGTCGCAGCGGGAAGCGACAACAAAATTACCACGATAATGAGGTATGACGAGGATACTGCCAATGGAATAAAGAACGCCATAAAAGAACACAAGATCACGGACGTTATCATGGGGCTGAGACAGCAGGTAAACATTACCGATAGTTTTTACGGTTCTTTCGTAGAGAAAATATTATCGAAATGTGCGACAACTACAATAATTTATCGTCCGCTTCAGCCATTATCCACAGTTAAAAGATACGTTGTAGCGATACCTCCGGATGCTGAAAAAGAGATCGGACTTCCTTACTGGCTTATCCGCCTATGGAATATAGGTAAAAATACAGGAAATAAAATGGTGTTCTATGCGAATACTTCCATGATAAGTATCCTTAAGGAACTTCAAACAAAACATTATATAGATGCTGATTATCACGAATTCAGCGACTGGGACGATTTTCTGATTATATCACGCGATATTAGGGATAATGACGCGCTGATAGTTATAATGAGCAGGAAAAATTACCCTTCATTTACCAAGAGCATGTATTCGATACCTACATATATCAACAAATATTTCCTTAATGTAAATTGTATACTGATCTTCCCTCTTCAGATAGGCATTGGCGACCAGGATCTCGGAGCACTTCAGAATATTCCCCATACCGACGCCAACGACGGATTCGAAGAACTGGCGAATATAATGGCCGGATTATTTAAAAGATTAAAATAAACTCGTCATAAAAAATATTCCGTATCGTTTCTCTCGCGGAACATCCGGTAAAAACAATCGGCAACGATACGGAAGTTAATATCGGAAGTTTCTGACACAGGCTTAGTTATAGTCAGTAGGCCTATATAAATACCTGTTCCTGAATATTCATGTGCAAGATTGAGTACATAATTACGAAGCGCGGCTTTGCACAGGGACATAGATGCTGCCTCCAGCGATGGCTTCAAGGCTACACCTCCACCTGTAAATAACATAGCTCCATGACCTTGTTTTTGGAATATTTGAGAGACAACATGAAAACATTCAACTGCGACACTTACGTTTACTTTAAAATCCCCGATTAATTTTTCTCCGTTAAGTTCAGATGGTTTTGAATTCCTTCTGGTTACGGCATTAAATATTACCGCAGCCACACTCCTTCCCTCTTTCTCCACATTTATGAATATTGATCTTATCGAGTCCTCTGATTTTAAATCTACTGACAAAAAAGAAGAATTTATTCCATTTCCATTTAACAATTCGGAACAGTATTTTAATTTATCCTGATTTTTACCAACCAGCAATATATCATAACCGTTTAATCCAAATTTACGGGCAATATCAACGCCAAATGTTTTTCCCGGACCAATTATGATTATTAATGGATTTTTCATATATTTAGAAAGAATTTAAGTTAAGGCATAAAAATAATTCAAAAAATCAAAAAAAGAGGAAGTATATATCTTCCTCTCTGTGGAGGTATAACCTCCTATATAGACACAACTATAGGGTTTTATCATATAACACGAATACACATGAAAGGCATGTTCCATCAATCCGTTCCGAAGAGGTCTGCGACAACCATAAGATAAACAGATTGAGTCCATGCCCTTCCTTAGCACAGCCCCGATTAACCTGATTCTTACCTTAACTTCTTGAAATGTCGCAATTTCTTCGGAGAATATAGGTATTTCGAGCTATTTTATAAGAACAAAGATAAGCAATACCGGATATTTATCAAGTCTCTATAGGTACATAATAACCCTAAAATTAAAAAAGCGGCATTAAGCCGCTTTTTTAATTGAAATAAATTTCCCCTACTATTTTATGAAACGGAAAGCAATATCCCTGTCTTTAGCTCTTTCATCATCCGGCGCGTTTTCACTGCGTGTTGCTTTCTCTTCACCGAATCCTTCTGTAGTAATACGGTTAGCACTGATGCCGTCCGCTACAAGAAGCGATTTAATGTAATTAGCACGTTGTTCCGACAGTTCCATATTATAATCCGCATCACCAGTACGGTCAGCATAACCTGCTATACGTATTTTAGAGTTATCATAGCTTTTCATTATGGAAGATATATTACGAACGTGGCGGCGGGAATCAGAATCTAAAAATTCCGTTGCGCTTCCAATTACGAAATTGATATCTTCGAACTCGAACCATCTGCTTTTGAGATCGTCCGCAGACGCATTTTTATAATCATTAGAGTTAAGGAACCTTACCATCTTTTCCTCCATACCGTTCCTGTAAACAGTGATTCTATCACCGTTAGAAAGAGTTATTGAAGTAGTGTCCCTGTTTCTTACTCTGTCGACAGCCCTGTCAGATGCATTCCTCACAGTATCGATAACCTGAGTAGTGCGGCTTTTTACGGTATCGTAAGTCCTGTCGAGTTCAGGAGTTCTCGTATTGCGGCATGATCTCCACCAGAATATAAGAAGTAAAAGAAGAAGGATTATAATTAGCCATGTGATCCAGCTGTTATTCTTTTTCTTTTTGTCCGGAGTTTTTACAGTGTTTCTATTATCTGCAATGTTGTTAAGTCCGAAAGAGTTTTTCAGTCCGTAAGGTATATCCGCCATAATGCTGCTCTTCTCTTTATTAAGCTCGCCCATAAGATCAGCCATGCTCCATTTTTCCTTAACAAGCTTGTTTCCGAGGAATCCTGCTACTACAGGACCAAGCATCGACACGAGTCTGTTTGTCGCAACTTTAGATATACCTGAATCAGAAGATATTGCTGAGGTGAAATCGGCAGCTTTATCTCCGAGAAGTTTCTCGAGGAACTGATCCCCTATATTCTGCTGAGTCTTGTTAGGATTATCGCAGAAAATTCCGTTCATATTCGAAAGAATATTTTCGCTGCCGGCTTCGTCAAGGATATTTTTCACCTGGGCAGTATTGCCTTTTTTCATGAAAATCCCGAGAAGTCCCGGAATTATCGAGCGTACCGCAGATGATACCTTCGAGTCGTTTTCTTCTGCTAATGAAGCCGCTTTGGAAATCATCTCGCGGTTCACAGTCGCTTTTAGTGAATCGTAAATTTTCGACATAATGATCTGTATTAAATTTTAAATTAAGTTTCTCCGTATCGTATATGCAAATACCATACAAAAGAATTTTTAACACCCTGAACCGTAGAATCTAAAAAATAAAACCCGGTGTGTTTTTATCAAAAAAAGCCGTATCTTTACCCGATTGTTTTAGAGAAGCTTAATTAAAAAATATTTATGTCCACCAACAAAAAGATCAAAAAAGCCGTTGTACTCGGTTCCGGAGCCCTCAAAATAGGCCAGGCCGGAGAATTCGACTATTCAGGTTCACAGGCATTGAAGGCGATGAAAGAAGAAGGTATTTATACCGTTCTTATCAATCCCAATATTGCGACCATACAAACTTCCGAAGGAATTGCAGACAAAGTTTATTTCCTCCCGGTAACCCCTTATTTTGTTGAAGAAATAATAAAAAAGGAAAGCCCGGACGGAATACTACTCGCATTCGGAGGCCAGACCGCACTCAACTGCGGAACAGAAATGTATCTCAGCGGTACACTTCAAAAATACGGTGTCGAAGTACTCGGAACATCAGTGGAAGCTATTATGACCACAGAGGACAGGGATCTTTTTGTTAAAAAACTGGATGAGATAGATGCTAAAACTCCCGTCAGCCAAGCGGTAGAAACTATGGAAGACGCAATGAGGGCGGCGAACGAGATCGGATTCCCTATCATGGTTCGTTCCGCATACGCATTAGGAGGACTGGGAAGCGGCATCTGTAAAGACATGGACGAATTCAAAACCCTTTGCGAGAGTTCATTTGCGTATTCCAAACAAATTCTGGTTGAAGAATAGCTCAAGGGATGGAAGGAGATAGAATTCGAAGTCATAAGGGATAAGAACGACCATTGCTTCACGGTGGCAAGCATGGAAAATTTCGACCCTCTCGGCATCCACACGGGTGAAAGTATCGTAGTTGCTCCAACCTGTTCCCTCGATGAAACGGAACTTGAGATGCTACAGGAACTTTCAAGAAATATAATACGCCACATTGGAATCGTAGGTGAATGCAATATCCAGTACGCCTTCAATTCCGAAACAGACGACTATCGCGTTATCGAGGTCAACGCACGCCTGAGCCGTTCTTCCGCACTTGCGTCTAAAGCGACCGGATATCCGCTGGCTTTTGTTGCGGCAAAACTCGCACTCGGATATACTCTCGACCAGATCGGTGAGATGGGTACTCCGAACTCAGCATATAAAGCTCCTGAGCTGGATTATCTGATATGTAAGATTCCAAGATGGGACCTGAGTAAATTTGCAGGAGTATCTCGATTGATCGGCTCGAGCATGAAATCCGTAGGTGAAATAATGTCTATCGGTAAATCCTTCGAAGAGATCATTCAAAAGGGTTTAAGAATGATCGGACAGGGAATGCACGGATTCGTAGGTAATCATGAACTTGAATTCGGCGACCTCGAAAACGAATTGTCCTGCCCAACGGATATGAGGGTATTCGCCATTGCGAAGTCATTTGAAGAAGGCTACGGCATAGATAAAATTCACGATCTAGCAAAGATCGATCCCTGGTTCCTTGGGAAACTTAAAAATATATACGATTATTCTATCGAACTCGGTAAATACAAAAATATAGAGGAGCTACCGGCAGAAGTGATAATGGAGGCTAAGGGACTTGGATTCTCTGACTTCCAGATAGCGAGATTCGTGGAAAATCCTGACGGCAACGTGGAAAAGGAATCTCTTCGCGTCCGTAACGTAAGAAAGAAAGCAGGAGTACTTCCTACTGTAAAGAGGATCAATACGGTCGCTTCGGAGAACCCTTATCTCACGAATTATCTCTACCTTACCTATGACGGCAAAGATAACGAGGTTCCGTTTTACCAGAATGAAAAATCCGTGGTAGTGCTCGGTTCAGGGGCATACCGCATAGGTAGTTCGGTAGAATTCGACTGGTGTTCGGTAAATGCGGTTCAGACTGCCCGCAAACTTGGATACAAATCGATAATGATCAACTACAATCCTGAAACCGTATCTACCGATTACGATATGTGCGACAGACTATATTTCGATGAACTGTCGTTCGAACGCGTATTGGACGTACTCGATCTCGAAAAACCGAAAGGAGTAATAGTTTCCGTAGGCGGGCAGATCCCCAACAATCTGGCGATCAGATTATACAGACAGGATATTCCAATCCTGGGAACATCTCCGATCTCCATAGACAGAGCTGAGAATCGTCATAAATTCTCGAGCATGCTGGACCAGCTCGGGATCGACCAACCGGCATGGAAGGAACTGACCGATATGAACGAAATCTATGGCTTCGTGGATAAAGTGGGTTATCCGGTACTTGTAAGGCCATCCTACGTTCTTTCAGGTGCGGCGATGAACGTATGCTATAATAAGGAAGAACTCGAAACATTCCTTAAACTGGCAGCAAACGTCTCCAAGGAATACCCCGTGGGAGTTTCGCAGTTCCTTCAGAACGCTAAGGAAGTGGAATTCGATGCAGTTGCGAAAAACGGGGAAATAATTGAATATGCCATATCCGAGCATATAGAATTCGCAGGGGTACACTCAGTCGATGCGACGCTGGTTTTCCCTGCACAGAAAATCTATAATGAAACCGCAAAACGGATCAAGAAGATCAGTCGCAAGATAGCCAACGAACTTAATATCAGCGGACCTTTCAATATACAGTTCCTTGCGAAAAACAACGATGTAAAAGTCATCGAATGTAATCTGAGGGCTTCGAGAAGTTTCCCGTTCGTATCTAAGGTACTTAAACGGAACTTTATCGAAACAGCGACCAGAATAATGCTCGACTCTCCTGTCGATAAACCGGATGCATCCTCTTACGATGTCGATTGGATCGGTGTAAAAGCATCGCAGTTCTCGTTTTCACGTCTTCACAATGCAGACCCTGTCCTTAGCGCAGACATGTCCTCAACCGGAGAGGTAGGATGCATCGGCGACGACTTCAGCGAGGCTCTTCTCACCTCAATGCTTTCAGTGGGTTACAGTGTTCCTGAAAAAAGGATCATGGTTTCTTCCGGCGATCCTAAATCAAAAGTGGATCTGCTCGAACCATGTAAGATGCTTATGGACAGCGGTTATGAAATTTTCGCAACTTCCGGAACACAGAAATTCCTCGAAGATAACGGAATTAACGCCAAAGTTGTGGGATGGCCGGATGAGGAAAATGAACACAATATTATGGATATGATATCCAGTCATGAATTCGATCTAATTATCAATATCCCTAAGAACCACACCCGCCGCGAACTTACGAACGGTTATAAAATACGTCGTGGAGCGATAGATCATAATATACCTTTAATTACGAACGCAAGGCTCGCAAGTGCATTTATCGAATCATTCTGCGATATTAAACTTATAGATATTCCGATCAAAAGCTGGCAGGAATATGTATAAATAAAAAAAGGAGAACCCGAAGGTTCTCCTTTTTCATTACAGAATTTATTTACTCGACCGGAACAAACTCGTATCCGCCATTACCATTATCCTTTACATATCCTATTCCCGGATAAGCAATGTGCATTCCGGCCACGGGAATATTATTTTCGGCAACATATTTCAAAATAGCCAGTCTGGATTCCCTGGCATAATCCGGATCCACATCATATGTGACAGATATCTGAGGGTAGGGCATCTGTACCGCCATAGCATGGGTGACATCACCCCAAATAAGAAGTTTTTCCCCGTTGGACTCGATAAGATAAGCCGTATGACCCGGAGTATGCCCGTAAGCCTTTATTGCTGAAATACCTTTGGTAACTCTTTTTGGTTTGCCAAAGTCTCCCGGGGATATCAGGGTTATAGCTTCGTCATATAGATTCATAACCTGATCGGCATTCTTATTATTTTCTTCTTTCCAATAAGCTATCTCTCTTTCCGCAATGAAAACCATAGCGTTTAGGAAAGCTATTTCTCCGTTCACTGTCAACCCTCCGATATGGTCCCCGTGCATATGCGTCAAAATTATCCGATCTATATCTGTCGGTTTTTTTCCGACAGCTTCCAGATTATCGAACAATTTCCTGCCAAAACCCGCATCGGCAAGGATAGTATATGTATCATTCTCGATTAAAAATGCGTTTACGGCATTAGGAAAAGTTCCTTCCGGAATGGTTTCTTTCATGATTTCCTCGCTGGCATCGATAAGAATAGAGGATTTACCTTCCTGCTGGCCCTCAGACATCATCGTAACCGTAAAATCTCCGACTTTATAAGTAAAAGTATCCGGAACCTGAGCAGAAACTATTAATGCCGGAACAATTAATAATAGCAATAAAATATTTATTCTTTTCATCTTTTTTTAATGTGCAAGATAAATAAATTTTCAATACGCTCAATATTTTAAACAAAAATTATACTTTTAAGATGAAAATACGGACAAAAAGTTACAGAATATGTCAGAAATATTAATAGTAATTCCTGCGCGATATGCATCCTCACGCCTTCCCGGCAAACCATTGGTGAAAATAAAAGGCAAAGAAATGATACGCAGAGTGGCAGGGATTGCGGAACATATATGCAGTAAATACAAGGAAGCATCTTATGTGATAGCTACAGATGATGAAAGAATTTCGAAATTCTGCACAGAAAACAATCTGAAATGGATCATGACTTCGCAGGAATGTAGAAACGGAACAGAACGGTGTCTCGAGGCAGTAAAAAATATCGAAGCGGCTCCCAATCTCATAATAAATCTTCAGGGTGACAATCCTCTTTGTCCTCCGTGGATAGTCGAATCCATAATCGAAGAATGGAAAGAATTCAGGGCAGACGTCTATACTCCGTATGTTAAACTGGACTGGAAAGAATACGATAAACTATGCGAATCGAAGAATACACCGGAAACACGTTACTCCGGAACAACAGTGCTTATCGATAAGAACGGTTATGCGATGGCATTCTCCAAAAATACGATTCCGGCTATCAGGAAACCGGAAAAAGCCCGCGAATATCCGCTGAGTCCGGTATGCCGCCATATCGGACTATATGCCTATACATACGAAACACTCAAAACATACGGGTCCCTGGAAGAATCTCCTTACGAAAAAAGTTATATAGAAGGTTTGGAACAAATGAGATTTCTTTACAACGGACTTAAGGTTAAAATGGTCGCAGCGGATTACCGCGGTCGGGAGACCACCAGCGGCGTAGATTCGCCTCCGGATATTCTCAGAGTAGAAGAAATACTTGAAAAATACGGAGAATTCGATCTTTAATAATGAGTCTTGCAAACATAATAAATCAAATTATCAATATCCGGAATACGAAATATTCCGGTATAGATGAAGAGGCGGTTCGGGGGTTCGAAGTATATAAACGGGAAGTACTGAAAAATGCCGCGAAACAAAAATTTCCCGTTTTAGTAAATGTTACGGGAATTCCCGGTTCGGGTAAAAGTTATTATGCGGAACGTTTTCTTAAAAATCATAAAGATTATATTTTCGTATCTTTCGACCACATAATGGAAAATCTCCCGGGCTACCAAAAAGAAATAGATACTTCAGGAAAAAGAACTGCATTTATAAATTGGGAAATCACAGCAAGACAACTCGGATACGAATTACTGAAATGCTGCATAGAACAAAAATTCAATATCCTTTTCGAGCACAGCATCACTGTAAAAGAACATGAACAGTTATACCAAATTGTGAAAGATGAATACAGATACCGGCTGGAAATAATTTTTATAAACGCGGACTTAAAAACCGCATTGGAGAGATGTAAGAAAAGAGAACGTTTTATCGATGAAAATATCGTTACCGAACGCCAGAAAATTATAGATAAAAATATGGACCGTTACAGATTGCTGGCGGATGAATTTAAAGAAATAAACAATGGGCAGTAAACTTGTTATAGTACGACACGGAAATACATTTCTTCCCGGACAGATTCCTACGCGGGTCGGCGGAAGGACGGATCTTCCGCTTGTGGAAACACACCGAGCGTCATCCGCAGGTAAATACCTAAAGGAACACGGAATAATGCCGGATAGATTTTTCTCTGCACCACTCAAAAGAACACGTGAGACAGCGCGGGTAATAATGGATGAACTGAAGAATAATTCGGTTCTGAACGAGGCAGAAATGTTCCGCGAGATCGATTACGGACCGGATGAAAATAAAACGGAAGAGGAAGTTCTTCTAAGGTTAGGTTCCGGAGTCATCGAAGATGGCCGTAAAATAATCGATAAGTGGAACGAATCCGCTATCGTTCCTGACGGATGGATCGTGAATGTGGAAGGGATCATCGGTTCCTGGAAAAAATTCGCAGATGAAATTCCCGAAGGTTCCACCACTCTACTATGCACATCGAACGGCATAATACGATTTGCTCCGCACATTCTCGATATCGATTTTTCCGAATTCACTTCTGCAAATGATCTCAAAGTAGCAACCGGAAGTATATCCATGTTCGAGAAGAAAGACGGAATATGGAAGTGTATACTTTGGAACGAGAAACCTTACAAAATTTATAAATAATTACATTTCGAGATTCTCTTCCTGTGGTTTGATCTTAAGTATTTTTATCAATAGGGGCAACCCGAGACCCTGAATAAACAGCATTATTATTACTACCATGACGGTAAGAAATATTATACTGCTTCGTTCGGGGAAATCGCTTCCGTCATCGAATGTCAACGGCAGTGCTATGGCAGTGGCAATAGATACGATACCGCGCATTCCCGACCATCCGATTATAAGGGCATTTTTCCAGTCGATTGTCCGTATTTCCCCCATTTCTTTGTTTTCTCCGTGACGCTTAGCCCCCCCTGCGTCTCGTTTTATCTATACGAAACTTCCTTTCGAATATTATAAGTATTCTAGTCCACAACGCTATAAAAAATATGGCGAACGAGCTTATTATAAGCGGCCAGAATGAATGATCCGGAATTTCTTCGAGAGCCTGCGGAAATTCCAATCCTATTAGTATAAAAATAAGTCCGTTCATAACATAAATTATCACCGACCAGCCCGATTTGGATTGTATTATGGTAACTCCGGAAAAAAGCTTGCCATTATGTATTTTTCTCGCTATTACCAATCCGGCAGTCACCACCGCCAGAACTCCTGAAAATTCCAATGATTCTGCAACCTGATAAGCCAGGAAAGGCATTAGTATATTGAGACTTACAGTGGCAGTACTGGTAAATTTAATTTTCTCCAGGAGCCATACAAATACATATGCAAGCAGAAGTCCGATCACTGCACCTCCGCAAAATATTATAATGAAGTCGATCGTGGCCTTCCAGAGCACGAATGCCCCCCGGCAACCACTGCAAGAGCAATACGGTAAGCCGTAAGGGCTGAAGCATCGTTAATGAGGCTTTCTCCTTCGAGTATGGTTTTGGTCCTGTGCGGTAAATTGATATTCTTTATAATAGCAGCAGCGGCAACAGCATCGGGCGGCGATAAAATCGCTCCTATAACAAATGCCACGGGCCACGAAATACCGGGAATAACGTATCTGGCAACTACCTCTATGGCAATTATGGTTATAAAAACCATCGTCACGGCAAGCATAGAAATAGTTTTGATATTCGATTTGAAATCCGGGAACGATATATTCGTCGAAGCATCGTAAAGCAAAGGGGGTAGAAATATAAAAAACACTATTTCAGGATCTATCGGTATATAAATTAAATCAGGAATGAAACCGAGCAGAATACCCGCTACCATAAGCAATATCGGATACGGCAACAGCAGTTTAGGCGAAAATGCCGTAAGGGCGATCGCAAGTGCTAAAAGAAGAAGTATTAGATGGTAATAACCCATATTATCCGCATTCATCCGGACCCTGCGAACATTATGCCGGAATTGATTTATATGGGAATTTTTATTCAAAATAAAAGTCCGGCAATCTGCCGGACTTTCTTTTGACTAACATGGGGGATGGATTACTTGTAACTGAAAGTAAATGTAGTAGTAGAGCCTCCACTCGAACTTTTCTGCACCAGCTCGGTCACACAGCCTTCGCTGTCGAATTTATAAGTGTAGTTCATAGTATATTTAGAACTTCCGTAAGTCTCTACAGTTGAAACTACGAGATTAGCGCTTCTTTTTCCATAGAGACCCATAATATTGAAGAACTGATATTCATCGAGGAAGTGATATGTCTCATCGTCATAAGCAAACCAGTTGATGTCGAGATTCATTATATCGCTGTTAGCATAAGACGTATTATACTGTGCCACTGAACTCAAGTATTCGTCGAGTTTCACACTGGTCATATTGCCGTTGGACCATGTACATGTATAAAGCGAAGTGTCCTCATAGCCGTCATCGGGATCTGTCCATTTATAGGAGATATTTTTAAGGTATCCGTTATCGTAGGTCGCGATCCAATCGCTCTGCCATATACTGGCATCGCCTGATTCTACTTCATACTCCACAGCTTTGCCCGTTACCGCGTAACCGTCACTGTTAAGTGTGACAGTTGCGTTCACTTTGTAATAATTATCTCCTTCGGCTTTAGTAGAAGGATTAAGAGCCCTCAGAAGGGTAGGTCTCTTTTTGTGATTTGCCACGGATTTTGAAGGCAGCGCTCCCATGATTCCCGGCAATTCTTCATCATCTTCCCAGTAAGATATCATTTCCATAGATACGGTATTTGTTCCGTAAGTCAGTTTTAGCGAGCCCGGATCGTTGCTTGATCCCGCTTCGTAGAATTTTATTTCAGTAAGCCTGCCTACACCGTCATACTCAAGTACATACTCACCGGAATAGCTTTCACTAGGGTAATCCGTAGAATTGTAAACTTCTTTGATGCTCTTAATGAATTTAACAGTAGGCACCGTACCGTCTTCTTTAGTACTCTACTGTGTAACAGTGATTTCGATAGTATCGGAACCGCTTTTAATAAGAATAGTTGCAGCGCGGGTTTTTCCAGTTGTATTTACGGACATGGTTATAACCAGGGAATAGGTTCCCGCAGAACCGCTGTACTGGCTGAGAGCAATCCATTCGGGACCACTTGTTCCTGCGGTAGCTTTCGATACTGTTTTTTCAGTTACAGTCGCTGTCCAGTCACCTGTCGCAGTAAAATTGATACCGCCTCGTGTTTCATCCGCATAAACTTCCTGATTCAACTGTTTACTGTCGGGAATCGTTATCCCTCCGTTGTCGTCTTTGTCGCTGCTGCACGCGCCGAATATTAAAACGGCTGTCGTAAGCATTAATAAGTACTTTTTCATGTTTTTTCGGTTATTAAATTAAACAATATGGTAGTAGGTTAGAATCTCAATGTTAAAAATACCCTTGTCGCAGTAGTTTTGAATTTGTCGTCGCCAGCTTTGAAATCGTCAAAGCCTAAAGCTCCGTACTTAGGAGTACCCCAGCGCGATTCGACACCGAGGCCTATACCTCCGAACGACACAGCTCCTCCACATACAAAGAAAGAAGCATAGGTTCCATAAATTTCTCCTGCAAAATCATCATAAAGCGCGGCATAAGTCGGTGAGAACCTGAAGTAAGCCTGAACGTTCAATTTGCTTATAGGATTCACAGTTACCGATGGACCAACTTGTACGCCTATCTCAGCCTGATGAAATTTCACATCTTCCACAGTTCCGTATTCATAAGAATCGTAATAATGCGGAACGCTCGTTTCCGCAGAATAATGTGCGTAGTTAAGGTCGAGGAATGCAGCGTCTATAGCAAAGCGCACCATTCCAAGCAACGGAGCCTTGTGTACGTAATAGGTTCTTCCTGTTGTAATCGCTGCTCCGTATTTACTGTTGATTTTGTCGTTGACATAAGATGATTCCAGATCGAGTTTTTGCGCTGTAAAACTCAGGTTGGTGAATTTTTGTCGGAACATTCTTTCTTCCTGTGCGTAGAGTCTGGGGGCAGTAAGCACTGCAATAGCGGCTAGTAGTAAAAAAAACCTCATAACTAACGATAAATATTTCTACCATAGACTCCCGTATGGCTTTTAAACAAAGAAAGTGTGGAGTCGTTAGTTTATCCGTACGGAGGCTCTGACAAAGCCTGACACCAAATAAACAATACCCCACACTTGACAGTATGTATTTGGCAAATACATTACCATGCAAGTGACGAGTGTTATTGTTATCCCTGGTGTCGTTGAAACTGTCAGATTCCCGTACAGGGATAAAAGCTAAAACACTTTCATCTCAATATGTATGTCCCACAGGACTTTACAAATATAGAAAATATTTTAGTAATAAAACTCATGGGGTATTGATTTCCAAAATTATATACAATTAATTACAATTTGCAATTATTGTTCAATTGTTCCATGGCTTCACTAAGCCTTTTTCTGAATTCGCATGTTACGTGCTTATATTTATGAGATCCGGCTTTTTCCAAGACTTCCAGTACACCCAGTACATACTCGAGTATGTTAGCTGCTTTGCGCAGGGTGTATGTTATGTCACAACTGCTGTTCGACGCCTGATCGATCAGGTAAACAGCGTAACGGCCTTCCTTTATGGCCCTCAGGTCCTTCGCGCGGGTATTCCTTGCATCTTCGAGGAATAGATTTCCTATCTCCTCCACGGTATTACCGTAGATTTTTACACGGTACGCAGAAGCATAAGCTACCCTGCCATAGATCTTTCTTTTTTCATTTCGAGGATTCTTTTTTTCCATGTCAAACTAATTTGGTTAATAATCAGGCATAAACCGCCGGACGGATTTTCACCATCGTTTTTTCGGCTTAGCTTCTGTTGACATGTCTTAAAAAAATCCCTTTAAATCATAAAGTGAGTTTTTTATGGTGCAAAAAAAATACTGCCCAGTTCGCCTATCGGCGCTCAAGACAGTTACGTTCCTCTTTCTGACTACAAATATATAAATAAAAAATAATAAACAAAAAAATACCGTACAAATTTGCTTTAAACAATATTATAATTTATTATTAATTTGAGGGTTGATCGCAGTCATCCATCACCAACCGTATCGTTTTGACGGTAACTCCTCAATTAAGCCAATAAAATGAAAAGGAGCGAAAGAAATTAAATAAAAGTTTAAACATTTTAGTAATTCTTTTCTTTGGATTCTTAATATTCCTTCATAACATACCAAGCCCTCTTCTTCTGCCCTTTATCGGATAACAACCCTTTACGGTTCCATCCGTCCTGCAGTTTGGGAAGCAGACGTCTTGTGGAACGGAAGTCGACCAGAGTCCATGGACAGGTGCCACGTAGATTCGGTATTCCTTCGAACATCTTCAGGTTATCCCGGTATAATTGTTCCTGAAACTCTTTGCTCCATGAACTCGCTACATCTGCTTCACCATGATGATTGTACAAAGCCTCGGCGCCGAATTCGCTGAAAACAACAGGCTTGTCGTACGGTATTTCCCATTTGACCGTTCCCGGTTCCGCAGGCCATTTGTTAGACCAACCAACATAGGCATTGAATGCTATTATGTCGAGCGATTCGATCAGGGAATCGTCGATCCGTGCCACATTCTCGGATGGCGACATTCTCCAATTATTCATTGCAGCTGTCACAAGCCGCGTGTCGTCGAATTCCCGCGTCCTGCGGGCAATATCCGCCAACGCTTCGTCCCTTGCAGGATTTTTGGATGTCTCATTGGCTATTCCCCATACGATTATGCCGCAGCGGTTCTTATCCCTGTACAGCATCTCTTTGAGCTGGAAGTCAAGTTTTTCCATCATTTTAGGGTCGCGGAAGTTTATTCCCTGATAAACGGGAATCTCACTCCATACCATCAGGCCCATTTTTTCAGCGAGTTTCACGGTATGTTCGCTGTGTGGATAGTGTGCGAGCCTTACAAAATTGGCCCCCAATTCTTTACTCCAGTTAAGTAACATTTGAGCATCCTCTATGGATGTGGCTCTAGAAGCCTTGACCGGAGATTCTTCATGAAAGCAGATTCCTTTCAGGAATATTGGCTTGCCGTTTAGAAGGATATCAGGTCCTGCGACACGGATATCCCTGAACCCGATTTCTTCCGTTATACGGTCGGTACCGGATGTGAGATTAACGTTGTACAGTTTCGGATTTTCCGGCGACCATAGCTGTAATTTTTTAGCTTTTACCGAGAATTCAGCGTAACCGTCTGCATCCGTAATGACCGAATGTTTAAGTTTTATTTCCGGAATCGATAACTCGACAGTCTGAGAATTCGCGGAACCATCCAACTGTATCCACCCTTCGATTGTTTCATAATTATCTTTCGATAACTGTATGAAGTAATCTTTTATGAATGTTTCAGGAGTCTCTATGATATTCACGTCTCGTGTTATACCTCCGTAATTCAGCCAGTCGTAGCCCTTTGCAGGAATACCGTCCGCACGCCGTTCATTATTGACGCGTACGATAATCGTGTTTTTACCTGGTTTTATTTTATCCGTTATTTCAAACTGGAACGGTGTAAATCCGCCTTCGTGCGCACCTATAAGTTCGCTGTTGAGCCAAACGTTCGAAATATAATTCGCAGCACCGAAGTGTAAGAACACTCTCGTATTCTCCTTGGATTCGTAGTTTATAATCCTTTTGTACCAAACCGTCCCTTCAAAGAATTTCAGTTCAGGTAGCTGGGTGTTAAAATCTCCGGGAACATCCAACTGCAGACCGTCAAAAGAATATTCGTAAAAATCGGTTTTACCTGTCGGTGTTTTATCCTTCCATATTGCCGCCCAGGAACCGATACCGAAGTCTACGGGATCGATTATGGCCATCCATTTACCGCTTAACGGAATTGGCTGCCGTCCGTCGATATTGGTCATAAAATCCGGAGAACGAAACCCATTGCGTCCAGATTCCGCTTCTGCTTTATCCTCCTGCATCTGTCCCTGAGCAAACACAGAAACGGAGACTAACACCCCTAAAAATAACCCTGCAATTTTTTTCATGATATAATTTGTCATACTTTTATCTATAATTTACCAAAGTTCAGTAAGATTTTATATCAGTTTTATCCTTTTGTCGTTAATAATATTTATCTCTTCTCCTTTAACCCTGATCATAGGTGTGTTGCCACAAAATGATTTAATAGTTGCAGAAACAAGTTCGCCATCGTTCCACTCCATATCTATTTCATAGTTACCCCTTGCTCTGAGTCCTGAAACCTTACCGGAATGCCAATCGGTAGGCAAAGCAGGCAGAATATCGATATAACCTGTGTGGCTCTGCAAAAGCATTTCCGCAAGACCTCCGAAGGGAGTATCGTACATTACAGGGTAGTTAGTCTTCAGTGCTTTTAAACATTCGTCGCCGTCCAATAGACGCGCCCACATTCCTGCCTTATCCGGATGGTATCCTCCGCTTGCTCTTAACTCCAGCGATACTCGTGCGGCATAGAACAGTTCCGGTGTCTTTTCTTTAGTTATCTGGCTAAGAGGCCATACCGATATCAAATGAGATGCATGTCGGTGGTGCGGTTCGAATTCTTCGAATTCCTGCGAATATTCCAACAATTGCCCTTTCGACCCTATCTTATATGGCGCAAGCCGTGCATAGGCATTTTCTATTTCTTTCCTAAATTCGGGATCCGCATTCAAAATCCCGCATGCTTCCATGCAATGTTCGAACAATTCGCTGACAAACGCTATGTCGGCAGTACAACCGATATCTACACTTAGACGGTTGCCTTGGTTATCCAGAAAGGAATTTTCTGGGGAAGTAGAAGGCGCCGTAGCCAAATATCCGTCCTGATTCTCGATAAGCAGGTCCAGACAGAATAAAGCTGCCCCTTTTAAAAGCGGATATGCTGTCTCGCGGAGATAGGTTTCGTCCTGCCCATAGGCATATCTCTCCCATACATGTTGACATAACCATACTCCTCCCATGGGCCATACCGACCAGCAAGGGCGTCCGGTTGCCATAGTGGTCTTGGCCCATACATCGGAATTATGATGCGCCACCCATCCGCGGAATCCGTATTGCAATTCGGCAGTTTCACGTCCATTAATGGCGAGAGCCTCGGTGAATCGTATCAACGGAGCCACTGCTTCGGGAATATTACCGGTTTCCGCTAATACATAATATTTCTGAGGATTTTCGTTCAACGTAAAATTAGAGGCATAATGCGGTAAGACATCCCTGTTCCATATACCTTGCTCATTCCGTGGAACAATACTGCCTTCGCGTGAACAGGCCAGCAGATTATATCTGGCCCACTGATAGGCTTTTGCATATTTGTTTTCTTTGTCGCCGTTTATTTCTACATATACTCTGCGGAATAAAGGTTGATAATCATTTACGTGGTCAGCGTACAGCTTTTTATATCCTTTCCGAACCGCATCGTCCAAATGTTTGCATACAACAGCAGAGCAATCCTGTCCGTCAGTGAATGGAACAATCCGTGCTCCGGCATATTCGGTAGCGGAAGAAAAAATCAGCACTGCCTCGTCAGAATTACATACGGATAACGAATCTCCATGCCGGACCACTTCCCCTTTAACCGGTATTATTTTCAGACGGGATTCGAAGCCGGTTCCGATATTGGGATCCCATTCAGCATACGACTTCGGTTTAACGAACTTAGGAGCACGGCCACATACAACTATTTCGCTCCCGGTTTCCACGGAATACGTCCCCTGTAACTGAGTATCCATTGAAGCGGTAAAATTTACGGAACCTTTACGGTCGGCAAATATATGCATTACTATTACCTGGTCGGGATAGCTGGCAAATATTTCACGGGTGTAGTTCACTCCGTCGACATTATATTTTACCGCAATGACCGCATTGTCCAGATTTAACTCCCGACTGTAATCGGTATATATGATATCTTTACTGAAATCAAGATATATGTTACCCAAAGGTTGGTAGGACTGATTGTCATGCGATGATAACCCTTCCGATAATTTTTGAGCTTTGTAAAAATCGCCTTCGACCAATGCGTCCCTTATTTCCCGTATCCGGTCCTTAACAGAAGGGGCGTTATCATCTCCAGGCATGCCTGACCATAATATTGCGTCGTTCAGGTTTATAATTTTCTTGTTGACATTTCCGTATATCTTGGCACCTAAACGTCCGTTGCCGATGGGTAATGCCGCCTCAAATCGTTCAATAGGCGTAGGTTGAGTGTAAACGAGCCTGAGTATATATTTATCATCCTTTTCCGTTCTTGAACATGAAATCATAAAGTATAGCAAAACAGTGAATACTATCAGATATGAATTAGCTTTACACCTCATTTATAATGTTTTATTTTAATATCCTCAATGCTGTCTGCCGGATTACCCACCCCACATTCTTCCCAAACCATTAAGCCTAAAACAGGAATAGGATATATGACTGTCGGGAACTATAATTTATTCATGCAATATGCGACCAAATCCGTATTTTCCTTATTACAAAGTTATTTCCGAGGTTTGGTACATTTTGTAACTAAATCGATCAAAACTTATACTTTATCGACATATTTAAGAATATTGATTAAAATTCATTATTACGGATAGATAGGAAGTAATAAGATTATTTAGTAGACTAGTCCAACTTAATTATGATTATTCAACAGAATTCAGGAATATTATAATTTCCATAGCGGCCCTCATCATCGCCGCAGGACCGTAAACTTCAGTCATATTTTTTGTTACGGCTTGTGGATCGTGTCCTATAGGCTGTACCCATCCGAGCATCCCGTCGGGTTGAATTGAGTTTACCATATACCGGATTCTCTCCGTCGCAATTTAAAGAAGAACTACGGGTACAAAGAAGCAAGGAGCTGCTTGCGAATACCGATATGAGCCAGGAAATCGCTTTCGAAGTGGGATTCAATACGCCATATCATTTTTGCATTATCTTTAAAAATAAGACTGGATACAGCCCCTTAGATTTTCGCAAGTTGGTTAAATTTGGCATCCCACCACAGAATAAGTCCAATATCCAAATGGAGAGATAATAAACGATAAGTTTTTTATTTTATATTCCTGTCAATTAAATAATAATGTATATTTTAAGAATTTTATCCATTAATATATAACTTCTGTGCACTATCCAAATGTTGTATAAAGTCATTAATTGTGAGGGACTTAATAAAAAGATTGTCCGAATTATTAACAAATCGGATTTGTCTGTCGCTATCTCTAAAAATAGTAGGTGCAACAAAATAACATATCGCATTAGGATAATTTTCTCTGAAATCCTCTAAATGTCTAGAAATTGGCCAAACTTCCATAACAGTCTGATTTCTACCTCAGACATAGTTACTTCTACTAAAATACCATTACTTTCATCTTCAATACATTCAATATCTCCTCTTCCACCTCCAGCA
>Ga0192242_10041_pt1 | contig 61200 bp, 63 predicted proteins | sample Koala_Koa27_J3_FD_131235 | JGI IMG/M metagenome (GOLD analysis project Ga0192242, IMG submission 131235) | Enriched cells from koala feces incubated with labeled cellulose particles, San Francisco Zoo, California, United States - Koala_Koa2-7_J3 ...
CAGGCCTTCCTTCCAAAACAACTCGTTGATCTCTTTACTTAAAAATTTACCTTCTACTGACATTTTGAAAATGGTTTTAAAATATTAAATAGTCACCCGTGAATAAGCGGGTTTATCAATCGTACAGAAATCCTGGTCCAGATACTTGTAATAACCGGTAATGGCGATCATTGCGGCATTATCTGTGGTAAAGCTGAACTTGGGGATATAGATATTCCAGCCATATTTCTTGGCGTGCTCATGGAATGAGTTGCGCAGGCCGTTGTTGGCTGATACGCCACCGGCTACGGCTACTTCATTGATATTGCGTGCTTTGGCTACTTTTCTCAGTTTATCCATCAAGATATCTACGATGGTTGCTTCCAGTGAAGCTGCCAGGTCGGTCTTGTGATGTTCGATGAAATCGGGGTCTTCTTTCAACCGATCGCGCAATGAGTAAAGGAAAGACGTTTTCAGTCCGCTGAAACTGTAGTTGTAATCCGGAATATGCGGCTTACTGAAAGTGAAAGCTTTCGGGTTTCCCTGACGTGCCAGTTTGTCGATGATGGGGCCTCCCGGATAACCTAGTCCCATTACTTTGGAACATTTGTCAATGGCTTCTCCTGCTGCATCGTCAATGGTTTGGCCTAAAACCTCCATATCATTATAGGCTTTTACCAGAATGATTTGAGAGTTCCCTCCTGATACCAACAGGCAAAGGAAAGGGAATTTAGGTTGGTTTGCATCTTCTTCCGATTCTTTAATGAAATGAGCTAACACGTGGGCTTGCAGGTGGTTAACGTCAATCATAGGTATGTTTAATGAGCGTGCAAAACCTTTTGCAAAAGATACTCCGACCAGCAGAGAACCCATCAAGCCTGGTCCGCGGGTGAATGCAACCGCACTCAATTCTTCTTTGCTCACTCCTGCCCTTTTCAATGCTTCGTGCACCACCGGTACAATATTTTGCTGATGGGCACGTGATGCCAACTCGGGAACTACGCCCCCATATGCTTCGTGCACAGCTTGGCTGGACACTACGTTTGACAACAATACGCCATTCTTGATTACTGCGGCCGAAGTGTCGTCACAAGAAGATTCGATACCTAATATAATTGTATCCATACTATATACCTTATTATATATATTAATGTGTCAGGATTTCAAGTCCGTTGTCTGTCATTACAAAAGTATGCTCCCATTGTGCAGAAGGAAGTTCGTCCTCGGTTACTACCGTCCAACCGTCTTCTTCATCAATGAAAACCTCATAAGTACCCATATTAATCATCGGTTCGATGGTAAATACCATTCCCGGGACAAGTAACATACCTGTACCCTTCTTGCCGAAGTGTTCTACATCGGGGTCTTCGTGAAATTCAATGCCTACTCCGTGTCCGCAGAGATCGCGTACTACAGAGAAGCCGTTTTTCTTGGCATGCTTTTCTACGGCATGGCCTATATCGCCCACATAGCCGAAAGGTTGTGCTGCCTCCATACCTATTTCCAGGCATTCTTTAGCTACACGCACTAACTTTTCTTTTTGAGGGGTGGTTTGACCGATGATAAACATACGGGAAGCATCTGCATAATATCCGTCCAGAATGGTGGTACAATCTACATTGATGATGTCTCCTTCTTCCAGAATGTCGAATTCATTGGGAATGCCGTGGCAAACTACTTCATTAATAGAGGTGCAACAGCTTTTGGGGAACCCTTCATAACCCAGTGTTGCCGGGACAGCCCCGTGGTCATTGGTGTATTCATAGACCAGTTTGTCAATTTCCAGCGTGCTCATACCTGCATGAATTTCCTGTTGCACAAGGTCCAGCACCCCGGTATTGATAACCCCGCTGCGGCGTATTCCCTCTATCTGTTCAGGTGTTTTAATCAGTCCGCGAGACGGGACCAAATCTCCTTTACTCTGATGATAAAGTACTTTTTTATCTAATTCTGTGAGTTCCACACCTTTGGGTACTCTCCAGTTAATCTTATTTCTTCTCATATCAGTTGATTAATCAACTTGCAAAGTTAGGCGAAATATTTGTAAAAATGACTCATTCTGCAATAAATATCTTCTTAAAAGGGGAATATTGATGAAATATGGCAGGAATAAATGTTAAATATTCATGTCGTTTAAATGAATTTTACTTGTTAAAGTGTTGATTGTTTTAATAAAAAGCTATATTTACAGCAGAAAGCTAAACATTGTATTATTAACCTCTTTAATTATGTATCAAAATGGATAAACATCAAATTGGGGTAAATGCCGGGAAGGTCTGGAAGTTACTACATGATAACAAGCGGTGGAGCTATTGCGATTTAAAACGTGCTTCGGAGTTGTCAGACAGGGATTTAAATGCTGCTATTGGATGGTTGGCACGAGAAAACAAAATAGATTTTGAATGCTCTAATGGGGATGATTGCCTATTCTTGAGTATCAATGTGTATATTGGTTAAAGATAAAGACAGATAATTATGCAAGATGTTGTTCTTCATAATTATCTGTTTTCTTTTTATTTAGTTCAATTTCTTGATAACTTTTGCAGGATTACCTACTGCCACAGAGTCATCCGGAATATCTTTTGTCACTACACTTCCTGCTCCGATGATGCAACGGTTTCCTATTGTCACGCCGGGGCAGATAATGGTTCCTCCCCCTATCCAGCAGTCTTCACCGATGGTTACGGGATAAGCATATTCTTTACTTTCACGGCGGGGAATATACTCCATGGGGTGGTGCGGGGTATAAATCTGTACGTTGGGACCTACCAAAGTATGTGCTCCGATAGTGATGTATCCTCCATCCAGGAAAGTGCAGTTGGCATTGACAAACACATATTCCCCCAAACGGATGCCGTGACCGTGGTCGCAATGAAATGGAGGGCAAATGGTGGATGTAGCAGGTATGCCCGGTACTAAATCCTCCAGTATTTCGCGGAATTCTTCGTCATAGATGTTCATCATTCTGAACTTTGCCAGCAGTTTCTTGGCATGAATAAAACTAGCTTGTATTTCGGGATCTTCCATGTCAGCTAGTTGGCAACTGCGCATTTTATCTATTTCATTCATATGCTGAGGTTTTAAGATTTGGTGTCAAATGTAGGTTTTGTTTTCCGTTCTGCCAAATATACGCCGCACAAGATAAGGATGCAGCCGGTAATGGCTATCCATGTGATTTTCTCGTCAATGATAATTGCTGAAGTAAGCAACGTCACCAAGGGGACTATATAAATGTAGTTGGTACTTTGCACGGCTCCCAGTTCTTTGACGCACATATTCCAGGTAATGAAACAAATCATGGAGGCGATGATTCCCAAGAAAAGCAGATTGCCGAACACAATGGGTTGCGCCATCAATGAACTGTTCCAATGGATGGGGCGGAATAAAAACATGGGCAGGATGGTCAATACTCCATAAAAGAAAACTTTCCGGGTAATAAACACGGTGGAGTAACGATGATCCAGTTGCTTGAGTATGAGGCAATAGAATGCCCACATCAGCGCAGCAGTCAGTGAAAGCAGATCTCCCAGCGGATTAATCTTTAGAATGAAACTACCGTTGAAAACGACTAGCCCCACTCCTACCAATGCCATGAATGAGCCGTAGAGCAGATGCCGCGTAAAAGGTTCTTTTCTTTTAAAGAGGTAAGACAGGAATGTGGTGAGAATGGGTGAAGTGCACACGATGAGGGATACATTGGATGCCAATGTAATGCCTAAAGCTGTGTTTTCGGTGATAAAATAGATGGTTCCTCCGCACAGTCCCGCCAACAAAAGGAGCAGTTCATCTTTTGCATTATCGGCAAAAAGTTTTTTATAGGAAATGCTCCACATACAAATATATGCCAAAGCGAAACGATAAAAGAAGATCTCGGAAGGCGTAAGTCCGTGTTGGATTAAGATTTTTGTGGAGACGAAGGTCGTTCCCCAGATGGCTACGGTGATAATTGCCATTAAATGGTAGCCAAACTTTGATTTTGTTGCGTTCATATTCAGTATTTGTTTTATGAGTTGCAAAGATAGGCATTTTAGTAATTCCTTTCTAAATCAGACACCACATAAAAATAAGCTTTGCAAAAAACAAGTTGAAAAAAGCTCATTAAATCCTTTTTATCCTATCTTTGCAATGCAAAAACCTAATAAAGATGGATAGTATTTTAATTATTGATGACGAGCCGCAGATACGCAAACTCTTGTCGCGCATGATGGAATTGGAAGGTTATGAAGTGTTTCAGGTAGTGGACTGCCAGTCTACTTTAAAACAGTTGAAACAGCATCATGACCTGCAAGTGGTGTTGTGTGATGTATTCCTTCCCGATGGGAATGGTGTGGACTTGGTTACCACTATAAAAAAGCTCTATCCCGAACTGGAAGTGATTCTGCTGACCGCCCACGGCAATATTCCCGATGGCGTGCAGGCTATCAAGAACGGTGCTTTCGACTACATTACCAAGGGAGATGATAATAATAAAATAATTCCATTAATCAGCCGTGCCATGGAGCAGGCCAAAAAGAATATAGGTGAGAAAGTGAAATCGGAAGAACAACTCCCCCAAACCTATTCTTTTGAAACCATTCAAGGCAAGTCTGCCTGTATGCAGCAGGCTGTGGAATTGGCACGGAAAGTATCTGCTACTGATGTCACCGTATTGCTGACCGGAGAAACGGGTACCGGAAAAGAAGTTTTTGCACAAGCTATCCATCGCAACAGTCTTCGTAGAGACAATGCTTTTGTTGCCGTGAACTGTTCGGCTTTCAGCAAAGATTTATTGGAAAGCGAGATCTTCGGTCATAAAGCCGGTTCGTTTACCGGGGCTATGAAAGATAAGAAAGGACTGTTTGAAGTGGCAAATAACGGTACGATCTTTTTGGATGAAATAGGTGAAATGGCTTTTGAACTGCAAGCCAAGCTGCTACGTGTGCTCGAAGCCGGAGAATATATAAAGATAGGTGATACGAAACCGACTAAGGTGAATGTTCGTATCATTTCCGCTACCAATCGGGATTTGAAGAAAGAGATAGAACAAGGTAATTTCCGTGAGGATCTTTATTACCGTCTTTCTGTTTTCCAAATACACCTCCCTCCCCTTCGTGAGCGCCGTGAAGATATTGAGATATTGACAGATTCATTTATCCGGCTTTTCTCCAAAAAGTTAGGTAAGCAGATAGAGGGCATGACTCCTGAATTCTTTGCTGCATTGAAGGTTGCCGATTGGAAAGGGAATATCCGCGAGTTGCGTAATGTGATAGAGCGTAGTATGATTATTTGTGATAAGCAGCTCACTTTGCAGGATCTTCCTATCGAGATACAGAATACACAGCACGAAGATGTTTCCGGAGGCGGAAACGGGTATTCGGAGTTTGAACTGGCGGCAATGGAGAAGCGTCACATTGCTAAAGTTTTGCAATATACTAAGGGTAATAAGACAGAGGCATCCCGGTTGCTGAAAATTGGGTTGACTACTCTTTATCGGAAGATAGAAGAATATGGAATATAATAACAATATATTAAAGTAACTATCAAATAGTTCACCGTAGGGGCGGATTGAATCCGCCCGAACCAACGGCCACAACCTTGGGAGTAATGCACAAAGCAAACTATTATCGGGCAGATTCAATCTGCCCCTACAGCAAAATGATAGCCAATTTTTGTTTTGACATATCCCCTTCGACTAATTCACATCTTCATTTTTAACAAGATAGAACTTTGTCTTACTACTATTTCGGCATCCCCACCTTTCCATTTTGAAAAGGTTTCCCATTCATTCCTCCTCCTTTCACCTACTACATATTTCTATAAATCAGTTACTTACCTCCTACTCTCCTTTTCTGGCACACTATTGGCATCAACCTGTGCAGTTAACAATAGTATTAATTTAAAAAAGGAAATTATGGATTTATTTTCAATCGGATTTGCAGTTTGTACCCTGAGTGGCGTAGCCTGCTTTTGGTTATTCTTTAAATGTATAGACTGGTTCGAGAAAATCTGAAAACGAGAAAGGAGAAACAAGTTATGTACACAGCATTATTCGTAGTAAGTGTGATTATGTTTGGCTATATGATGTATGTCCTCATTAAGCCGGAGAAATTTTAAAAGGTAAGAAGTTATGAATACGGAAATTTTAGGTGTTATAGCGCAAATAGTCCTGATGGTGGCACTCAGCTATCCGATAGGAAAATATATCGCTAAAGTTTATAAAGGTGAAAAGACTTGGTCGGATTTCATGAAGCCGATTGAGAGGGTGATGTTCAAACTGAGTGGCATAGACCCGAATGAAGAAATGAATTGGAAGCAGTTCCTGAGAGCGCTGTTGGTAGTCAACCTCTTTTGGTTCTTCTGGGGTATGGTGCTGTTGGTCACCCAAGGAGTATTGCCGCTTAATCCGGATGGGAACATCGGGCAGACTGCTCACCAGGCATTCAATACCTGCATCAGTTTTATGGTAAACTGTAATTTGCAGCACTATAGTGGTGAAAGCGGTCTGACTTATTTTACCCAGATATTTGTTATCATGCTGTTCCAGTTCATTACGGCTGCTACCGGTATGGCGGCTATGGCAGGCATAATGAAGGCGTTGGCTGCAAAAACCACGCAGACCATTGGTAACTTCTGGAACTTCCTGATGCTGAGTTGTACCCGTATCCTGTTGCCGCTTTCGTTAATCGTCGGCTTTATTCTGATTGTAGAAGGCACTCCGATGGGATTTGACGGAAAAATGGAAGTGACCACCATGGAAGGTGCTACGCAATATGTGTCACAAGGTCCGGCGGCAGCCATTGTTCCTATCAAACAGTTGGGAACCAACGGTGGCGGCTACTTCGGCGTAAACTCGTCCCACCCGTTGGAAAACCCCACCTACCTTACTAATATGGTAGAGTGCTGGTCTATCCTGATTCTTCCGATGGCGATGGCATTTGCATTTGGTTTCTATCTGAAACGCAAAAAATTGGGTTATAGTATTTATGGTGTAATGCTCGTTGCCTATCTGATTGGTGTATTTATCAATGTCGGTCAGGAAATGGGTGGTAATCCGCGTATCGATAATATGGGTATTGCCCAGGATGGAGGCGCGATGGAAGGGAAAGAAATACGCTTGGGTGCTGCCGCCACCGCTTTGTGGAGCGTAACCACTACGGTAACTTCCAATGGTTCGGTGAATGGTATGCACGATTCCACCATGCCGCTTTCGGGTATGATTGAGATGCTGAACATGCAGATTAATACATGGTTTGGCGGTGTAGGCGTGGGATGGATGAATTATTTCACCTTTATTATTATCGCCGTATTTATCAGTGGATTGATGGTGGGGCGTACTCCTGAGTTCTTGGACAAGAAAGTGGAAGCCAGGGAGATGAAGATAGCCTCTATCGTGGCATTGCTGCATCCGTTCATTATTTTGGTGGGTACTGCGCTGGCAGCTTATCTGTTTGTCCATGCGCCACAATTTGTGGCAAGTGAAGGCGGATGGCTGAACAATCCCGGCTACCACGGACTGAGTGAAATGCTTTATGAGTACACTTCCTCGGCGGCCAATAATGGTTCGGGCTTTGAAGGATTGGGCGATAATACTTGGTTCTGGAACTACTCTTGCGGTTTGGTACTGATCTTCGGACGTTTCCTGCCTATCGTGGGACAAGTTGCCATTGCGGGTATTCTTGCCAAGAAGAAATTCGTTCCCGAAAGCGCGGGTACGCTGAAGACTGATACAGTGACATTTGGGGTGATGACATTTGCCGTTATCTTTATCGTTGCTGCCTTGTCTTTTTTCCCTGCACACGCACTGAGTACCATTGCAGAACACTTGAGTTTATAAGTAAAACATTTCCCGTAGGGGCAGACCCACGTGTCTGCCCGAATACATCAATGAATAAACACATATGCATTTGGGCGGACACATGGGTCCGCCCCTACGGCAGCCGATAACGCAATGAAAAGAAAAAACAAGTTTACATAGAAGAATATAATATGAAAGATAATAAATCAGCTTCTTTATTTCAGAAGGAGCAAGTTATAGATAGTATCAAGCAATCATTCGTGAAACTGAATCCACGTGTGATGATAAAGAACCCCATTATGTTTACGGTAGAGGTATGCACAGCCATCATGTTCGTGGTAATGCTCTACTCCATTGTTAATTATTCACAAGGTTCATTTGTTTACAATTTATGGGTTTTCATTATCCTGTTCATCACCCTGCTGTTTGCCAACTTTGCCGAAGCGATAGCCGAAGCCCGTGGCAAAGCGCAAGCGGACAGCCTGAGAAAGATCCGTGAGGAAACTCCCGCCAAAGTAATTGTGAACGGTCAGATAAAGACCCTCAGCAGTTCACAACTGAAGAAAGGCGATATCTTTATGTGCGAAGCCGGAGACGTGATCCCTGCTGACGGCGAAATCATAGAAGGACTGGCATCCATAGACGAAAGCGCCATAACCGGTGAATCAGCCCCCGTGATTCGTGAAGCAGGAGGCGATAAAAGCTCCGTAACAGGCGGTACAAAGGTACTCTCCGACCAAATAAAAGTAATGGTCAGCACCCAGCCGGGCGAAAGCTTTCTGGACAAGATGATCGCCTTGGTAGAAGGCGCATCCCGCCAAAAGACACCGAATGAAATCGCCCTCACCATCCTGCTGGCGGCCTTTACATTGGTATTCGTCATCGTGTGCATCACCCTGAAACCGTTTGCCGACTATACGGGAACCGTCATTACCATCGCCTCCTTCTTGTCCCTGTTTGTCTGCCTGATCCCCACCACCATCGGCGGTTTGCTTTCAGCCATCGGCATTGCGGGCATGGACCGTGCTTTGCGCGCCAATGTCATTACCAAATCCGGCAAAGCCGTAGAAACTGCCGGTGACATTGATACTTTGCTGCTGGACAAGACCGGAACCATCACCATTGGTAACCGTAAGGCGACTAAATTTTATCCGGCTAAAGGAGTAGATGAACACAGCTTTATCGAAGCCTGCCTGCTCTCCTCCGTGGCCGATGATACTCCCGAAGGCAAGTCCGTCATCGAGTTGGGACGCCAGTCTGGATTGCGCATGCGTAACCTGAATACGGAAGGTGCCCGCATGATTAAGTTCACCGCCGAAACCAAATGCTCAGGCATCAACCTGAAAGACGGAACGGAAATCCGTAAGGGAGCATTCGATGCCATCCGCACCCTCGCCCTCTCTGCCGGAAACGTGTTCCCGAAGGAAACCGAAGATGTTATCCAATCCATTACAAGCAACGGCGGAACCCCGCTGGTAGTGAGCATCAACAAGAAGATAGCCGGAGTGATAGAATTGCAGGACATCATAAAACCGGGCATCCAGGAACGTTTCCAACGCCTGCGCAAGATGGGTGTGAAGACCGTAATGGTAACAGGTGATAACCCCCTGACCGCCAAATATATTGCCGAAAAAGCCGGAGTGGACGACTTTATAGCCGAAGCCAAACCGGAAGACAAAATGGAATATATAAAGAAGGAACAGGCCGCCGGGAAACTGGTTGCCATGATGGGCGACGGTACGAATGACGCTCCCGCCCTGGCACAAGCCAATGTAGGTGTGGCTATGAACAGCGGCACGCAAGCCGCCAAGGAAGCCGGCAACATGGTGGACCTAGACAACGACCCCACCAAACTGATTGAAATAGTGGAGATAGGCAAACAGTTGCTCATGACGCGTGGCACACTGACCACCTTCTCCATAGCCAATGACGTGGCAAAATATTTTGCCATCGTGCCCGCCCTGTTCATGATTTCCATTCCCGAACTGGCAGCGCTGAACATCATGGGACTGCATAGCCCCGAAAGTGCCATACTTTCTGCGGTAATCTTCAATGCCATCATCATTCCCATCCTTATTCCGCTGGCATTGCGCGGCGTGCAATACAGGCCGATAGGTGCTTCCGCCCTTCTGCGCCGCAACCTGTTGATATATGGTGTGGGTGGTGTCATAGCTCCGTTTGTGGGAATCAAGTTGATCGATTTATTAGTAGGTTTATTTTTTTAATTAGCAAGTAACAATGAAAAATTTTATAAAGTCATTCAGACTAACTTTAGTATTTTGTGTGTTCTTCTCAGTATTCTATATACTGATTCTGTGGATCTTCGCTCAGGTTGCCAGCCCCAATGCCGGCAACGCTGAGGTAGCCAAACTGGATGGAAAAGTAGTGGGCGCAGCCTGTGTGGGACAGTCATTTACCCAAGACATTTATTTCTGGGGCCGTCCTTCATGTGCCGGAGACGGTTATGATGCAGCCAGTTCCGGCGGTAGCAACAAGGGTCCTACGAATGAAGAATACCTGACAGAAGTGGAAGCTCGCATTGATACCTTCTTGCTTCACCACCCTTATTTGAGCCGCAAGGATGTTCCTGCCGAGATGGTGACAGCCAGTGGTTCCGGTCTGGATCCCGATATCACCCCGGCGTGTGCATACGTGCAGGTAAAACGCGTGGCAAGTGCCCGTGGAATGAGTGAAGAAGCGGTAAAAGCCATTGTAGACAAGGCAGTTGAGAAACCCTTCTTGGGAATGTTTGGAACAGAGAAGGTGAATGTGCTGAAACTGAACATCGCTTTGGAAGAATCAAAAAAAATAAGCGAGAGATACATTCATTAAGAAAAAACGATGTGTGCCATGAAAAAGAAGAAATATTTCCTTGATATTGAAAGTTTATCTGCTCTTGAAGCCATAGCCTTTATCGTATTATTCTTTGCTCTGATAGCATGGATTCTGGATCTTTGATTTCTCAGCTTCGCATCGTTTTTTTAATGATGTATCTTTCTTCCGAAAACTCAAAATGTAAGGGTACGTCAACATAGGCTATCTTTTCTTAGCATCTTGGCGCATCCCGTAGTGTGAATGTAGAACATAAGTTTTTTAATTAGTTTAATTTTTTAAGATGAAAAAGAATTTGAAGAAAGTGGCACTGGTGCTGGGCATGGCACTGTTGTTGCCCGGCGTAACAAAAGCACAAGAATTTAACGTGACCGGCAAAGCCGATTTTGTGAGCGACTACATTTGGCGTGGCGCTTACCAAAACTCAGGATTTTCAGTCCAGCCCACCCTAGGATTCTCTTATGACAACCTGTCTCTGTCAGCATGGGGCAGCCAGAGCCTGACCAAGACAGACGGTGCCCAAGAGTTTGACATCAACCTGAGTTACGCCATAGGCGGACTGGGCATCACCGTAAGCGATTATTGGTGGAACGGCATCACAATGCCTTATGGTGACTATAAGCACGACCATCATTTTGAGGGTTCCCTCTCCTATTTCTTCGGCGAAAAGTTCCCGTTGACTCTGGGCTGGGCAACCATGTTTGCCGGTGGCGATGATAACAAGGATGGCGACCGCGCCTATTCTACCTACATCAGTGCATCCTACAACATTGCCTGTCCGGCCGATGTGACGCTGACTCCTGCCGTAGGTTTCACCCCCTGGAAAGGTATGTATGATGCCGATAATGCAGCATTTACAGACATCTCACTGAAAGCAAGCAAAGATCTGAAAATCACAGACAGCTTCTCTTTGCCGTTGTTTGTACAGGCTATCGCTTCTCCCTCTTTCGACAAGACTTATTTAGTAGCAGGCCTTAGTGTAGGGTTTTAATTAATAGTTTGGTATTTTTTTAGCAGAGGGCTGGAAACTTCGGTTTCCGGCCTTTTTAGTGTATGATCCGTTTTTCTAAGTCTATCATAATATCTTTTCGGGCAAACTTATATAAGAATCCAATATTTTTATAAGTTTGCCCGAAAAGATATTTGGAGGGTGCATTAAAAAGTACTGATGTGATGATTTTTAAGGAATACAAATACATTGGCCAAAGATACCAAAGCCTTTTCACGGTCTTGTTCACGAATCAATATGGAAACATTGTGGTTGCTGCTGCCATAAGAAATCATGTATATCGGCATCTCTTTAAATGTTTCTATTATCTTAGATTCCAATCCGGCATGCTCCCACTTCAAATTACCGATAATGCTGACAACGGACATTTCGGTTTCCACTCCTATTTCCGCATATTTTCGCAATTCACGATGCATCAACCGCAAGGTATCTTTGCTGCATTCCACAGCCAATGAAATACTTACATTGGAAGAAGTCATCAGGTAGACAGGAACCATGTATTTCTCGAATATATCGGAGATCTTTCCGATGAAAAGATAAGAAGTCAAGATGCCCAATGACCTGAGTTTGATATAAACCACTCCTTTGCGTGAAGCTACCGCTTTTATTTCCTGTCCAGTCTTTTCTGTAGAAATGCGTAACTGTTCTTCGGTCATATCCGGAGCCTTCATCAATACGATAGACATTCCTGTGGAATGCGCCAATGAAAGGCATGGCGGAGGGACTAACTTTATGCCACTGTCAACAAAGTTTTGGGCTTCGCCAAATGTAAGCGTGCGTGTTTCTTCTATGCCGTAAAAGCAAATATCATTGGAGTGCAGGGTTGATACCACTTCATCTGCATGGAACACTGCTCCTATCACGGTGGCATAGTACTCGTTTCCTCCCTGCGGGAAGAAGTCTGTTTCATTATATACATTTTTGCACAAACGGCCTTGTGTAATCAGTATAGGAACATCCGGACAGTCTTTCATCAATTCTTCCACATCTTTTTTTTATGTATTCCATATCCGGTTTGCGGTCTGAGCCCAATCTCATAAAATGGCAGGAATCTAAAACGGAGTTCATTTTCTTGCATTCCGTCAAATAATAAGACAGGATGATAGATGAAATCATTCCTCCATGGGCCATTATTTCATGGTCGTCAATCAGGTTCGGGGCTTCATCACACAGACGGGCAATCTGGTCAATGTGCTCCTTTAGTTTTTTATTCGCTTCCGTTCTCAATGCTCCAAAGGGAAGTAGATTATCCAACCAATCAGAACAATAGTCTCCTAGGTTTTCCAACTGTTCCATCGTCTTTTCTGCATCCATATGGAATAAGGAGATGGAGATGTTCTGTAATCTTTTGGCAATGCCGGGAAAGGTATCCACTACAATAATAGAGCGTTCATCCGACTGGATGGCTTTAACCAAACGTCTCAGAATGGCGACTGATTGGATATTTTCTAAATTATATACTTTCATCATTTTAATTGCAATTTTGTTTTTGAAATTCTTCACTCTTTTCATTTTAATAGTCGGCTTTTCATTTTGAAAGGCTATGTCTTTGATCGTTTCATTTTTAATCCTTTGTTAATCAGTTGTTTTTTAATAATTTATCCACTATGTTTTCTCTGTGCAGATAGTGTTATGATGTATATAATTCAAAAGATATGCCATAAAAGGGAGAGAGGCAAGGTTGAGGCTTAGGACAGATCACGAAACAAGAATCCCCGGAATGAAAGTCGACAAGGTTTTCATTCCGGGGATTCTTGTTTCCGGGAGATAAAGATCTGATTTCTTATTTCAAGTAACCTGTGGGAAGATAGGTATCAGGTTGGAGTAAGTAGGCTATGTCATATCCGTTGTCTCGCAAATACAGGTAATATGTAGGGGGCATACTCATTCGCGGAGATTGTTCTTGATTATAGTCACCCCATCCCAGTCCAAACCATCTGTTCATCAACCTTAGCATATTGTATTCACCCACCATATTGAGCCGAATAGTTTCCTCTTCATACCTATTTTGATAATTGCGATAATGAAGAATCAAGTATGGTTCGGAATCAATTTCTTTAAATTCAAATGAACCATTTAGCGGTCTGCTATATGTTATATTTTCTTCTTTATCATAGAGGTAAAAATCATGAGTGTCGTTGTTGACCAGAAACAAAAATGTGTCGGGGGATAATATCGGGTTTGAATGGTTACTGGCTGCGTTTTTAAATCCGATGTAAAAGTCTGTCACTGTTAGTTTCAATTCTACCTTTGATTTCGCCTTGTTGTCAGTGATTGATACTGTGGTTTCCCCCTTCTGTTTAGGATTTATTTGCAGGGATTTTGTGTCTGAATTGATTGCAGCGTCCAGTATCTCAGGGTTTTCTATGTTGATGGTATAGTCCCCACTCCCGTCTACAAAAGAAATGGAGCGCTCCAGCATCATGCGGACATCATAAGAATAATTTGGGAATCTGATAGGATCTATTTGTTCATCATCGCTACAAGCGGTAAAACAGATTGTGAAGAAGGATACCCATAGTATCCCTAGTAATTTTGTCGTTTTCATGTTTACTTGTTTTTTATAGTTTGAGTTTTTGTCTTTTTATAGATGCAGAAGTTTGCGGTTTTCTGCATCTATATGCTGTCTTTCTTTTTCATTGATAATCTTGCTAAGCTTCCCGGCACATTGCTACAATCATCTCAAATCGTTTTTGCATGGGTGTGCCCACCACAAGTTCTTTGGGGGGGGGGAAAGTTCTTATCGAACTCGGCGGCAGAGGCTTTGTCTATTTCATAGATCGCATCTTCTATGTAACGGCCTTTTGCATCAGCTAAAGCATTTTCGTACAACTCACAAACCTGAAGGGCTGCGGCATACATATTATCCGCTGTCCGGATATCTAATGTTTCGGCGGGTACAAATCCCTGTCGGGAGTAATAATCGGGGTCTCCACATAGTAGAATGGCACGGAAACCCATCTCTTTTGCCAGTTTTCGGGTATAGTCAATCATCTATCCTCCTATACCTTTATGCTGGTACTCCGGAAGAACGGAGATAGGTTCCAGGCTCAACACTTCATATTGGTTTCCATTATCCACCTTAATAACTGCTTTTACATAAACTGCATTTCCTACAATTTTGCCATCTGCTTCTGCCACAATGTCCAGTTCGGGAACAAAGGTGGGGCAATGACGCATGATATGAAGTAAATAATGTTCGTCGCATCCGGGCGAGTAATGGTTCCAAAATGCTTCTCGCGTCAGGTTCTCGGTTTCATTATAATCCGAGGGTTGTTCTAGTCTCAGTTTGATATTCATGGTTATTTTATGTCATTTCTTTTTTTGCGTAAAAACTACGGGAAAAGTTTAATCAACTAGTTGTCAAGATGTAAAGAGTAGAAAGTCAGGTAACAGGTAACGAATTGGTAACGCTACGGAGTTCTTTGCGCTTCTTCGCTCTGCTCTGATAACTTGACACAAAAGTAGGAATTTAGACTGAGAACAGGAAATAAATAAGGGGGATTTTTAGGCTTTAGGGTAAAAGAATAATAAATGTAAGGGTACGGCTGTAAGTGGTGTAAAAACAAGGATTGCACTTGCTCTATGTTTACACTATAATGATAACAGGATATGGTGACGAGTGGGGGAATTATAGGTTATGAACGTGCCTATGGAAACCGTGCACGGACAGTACGGAAGGCGATTGCTGATTTATTTTTGTTAATCTATGGCTTGCGGTGTGTCTCGTATGGAATAAAACACTATTTTCGGGACTGGAAACCATAAAAGATATGGAGATTACCCGTGATGGTTTACTGATAGGTTGCGTTCAAACTGTTTATGTCCGTGAACTATGAGACTTTGGAAAGAAGTAAGATTGGGTATTTAATAAATTAGATGCTAACAAAACAGTTTGCCAATAATATAAAATAGGAAAATAATAATGTCATATAAAAGGCTTGAAAACATTCTGCTCGCCGTGATTTCGCTATTCATGGGATTATACATCGTTTCTTACTATACATCTGCTTTGCCCGATTTTGACATAGCTGCTAACGATATATTCATAACGATTGAATGTAAAGTATGGATGTTTATATTGTGGGGCATTATGCTATTTCTTTTCCGTTGCATCAGAAAACAAGTGGATGATACAAGGAAAAGGCGTTTGTTTAAGATAGCTGCTGTACTGGTATATTGGTTAACCATGTGGGGTATCTGCTATCACCAATGTGCCATAAAGGCGGTGCAGGACTGGAATGATATGATGAACGGAAATGTGGGAAACTGACATGATAAAACTAAAAAGAAATAAAATGAAAGTATCGGTAATATTAGGATATCCATATGGGGACAGTTTTATATTGTCCATTACCCGTATAAGCAGACGGAATGGTAATTATCTCTCATGCTCTCATTCGTATTACCTAAATACCGGTGCATAAGGCGTTTCGATGATGAGAGCAACTATGAGAGATCGGTAAAAAGATGAGAGCAATGCCCTCATTTTTCGCTAAATATGCCCTGAATTGTTCCGGTTGTCCTGTTGATTTGTCCCAAACTTCCTTGAAGTCTTGTTCATTTCAAGCAGTCAAATAATATGTTTCGTATAGTCAAACAAGTTGTTTCAAGCATTGAAACAGAGTGTTTCATACGTTCAAACAAAGTGTTTCATAGGGTTGAAACACTTTGTTCCACGGCTTGAAACAGTTTGTTTGACTATGCGAAACACTATGTTTAATAGGTTGAATACCCCTTTTCTGCTATTTGTTTCCTTGCAAAGCAAAGTATTTCCACAATGGCGCCGCCATCAGTGCTTGTTTCACTTCATCATTCATCAGCAAAGCCTTTACTTCTTCTTCGGTAAGGAGATGCACGCTCAAATCTTCCGTTTCTTCCAAATGCTGGGTGGAAATAGGTTCTACATTTGTAGCCAGATAGCAATGGGTGATATTTGTCATGGTGCTTGCATTAGCCGAGACTGTCATTAATTCTGTCCAACTTCCGTTTCCATATCCGGTTTCTTCGTATAGCTCCCGTTGTGCCGAGATGATGGGAGGTTCTCCCTGCTCGCAAACACCTGCACAGATTTCGTAACGCGTTTCCCCCAACCCGTGGCGATATTGCCGTACCATGACAAATTTGCCTTCACGGGTGATGGCGATTACATTTACCCAGTCGGGATATTCCAAAATGTAATATTCGGGGATTTCAACTCCGGTAGGCAGTTTTACCCGGTCGCGACGGGCCGTCAGCCAAGGGCGGCGGATGAGGTACTCGCTTTCTATTACCTCCCATTTTCTATCGTCTTCTTCCATAAGAACAGTGTTTTATTTGAGAATGTGAGACAAAGATAGCCGTTTTATTTTACATTCCTTTCTTCACTCCTAGTTTTATTAATAAAGCATTCATGGGGTAAGCGCATAAGAAACCGAAAAGCATGGCTATCTGCATCATAAACCAGAATGCCCATGTATCTTTGGGTAGTGGAGCTGTGTGGAAAAGAACAAAATAGACCATTGCCATCCAGCCATACATTCCTATTTGCCAAGATAGAAGCGAGAAGAAGTCTGCTTTCAAAGCACGGATGAATGCATTTGCTATTGATATTTTCTGCATTTCGCGAATGGCATAAAACTGAAAATAGACTCCAATAATTAAAGCTAATACAAAGTCGAGAATCCAATTGCCTGCAAGCCAACTTCCTGCAATACTGACCGGTACATACTTTGTAAAAACTTCACCTATGATATCAGCAAGTGTACAACCTGCACCACAATGTAATGTTGACAAGCACACGGATTGCCAATGAGGATGCTCGTTTTCCATTGGCATATCCATATCGGGCATATTCATTTTTTCATTATTCTTCATGGAAGTCCTTCGCCCTATCTTACTATAAGCCCATAAAGCGAGGAAACTGCCCCATAAGGCGGTCAATACCCATACCACATTCATTATTTTCATAGATTGTGGACGACGCTTTAAATCGAAAAAAATATAAATGGCAATGCCAATTCCGGAACATACTCCTATAATAGATATCAGATGTAGCATATTGTATGTATTTTATGGCAGAAACAAAAAGACAATGCAATAGTTCAAAGTTTCTTGTTTAGCTGATAGAATGCTTCAATAGTTTTGATTACTTTTGCCATGCGAAGGCATAAAGCCCAAAGATATTAAAATAGATTGCTGAAGCAGAACGATGATGGAAAACAAAATAAGCAAAAATTCTTCCATGTGGAACCCTTGGCATGGTTGCCACAAACTAAGTGCAGGTTACCAAAATTGCTATGTTTACCGTGGAGACAGTAAACGTGGCAAAGACAGTTCCATCATCACTCAAACAGAGAAGTTTAATCTGTCCGTGCAGCGAAAAAGAGATAAGACCTATAAGATCCCTGCCGGAAATCTGGTCTATACCTGCTTTACTTCCGATTTCTTGGTAGAGGAGGCCGATGCCTGGCGCGCCGAGGCATGGCAGATGATGCGTGAACGGCAGGATCTTCATTTTCTATTCATAACCAAACGGATAGACCGCCTTCAGAAATGCTTGTCCCCCGATTGGGGAGATGGGTATGATAATGTAACGATATGTTGTACCATGGAGAACCAGGACCGGGTGGATTATCGCCTGCCCATCTATAAAGCTGCTCCCATCAAACATAAGGTTATTATCTGCGAACCCCTCCTTACCGCCATAGATTTTAAAGAAGAACTGGGCGCATGGGTGGAGCAAATAGTGGTAGGTGGAGAATCCGGCAAAGAAGCCCGTGTCTGTAATTATGATTGGGTATTGGATATTCGCCGCCAATGCATAGAGCATCATATTAATTTTTGGTTCAAACAAACAGGATACAGACTGCTGAAAGAAGGACGTGAATATAAAATAGCGCGTCACTTCCAACACTCACAGGCGCGGAAAGCCGGAATCAATTATGAGAAAGATTCAAAATAATCAAGCACAAGATAAAACCTCATGGAAATAATCAATCAAACTCTGGAAACAATAGACTTTTCCCTTCATCGTCCCGAAGGATATTATGCAAATTGTGAATTTATCCGTTGTAATTTTGCACAAGTACAACTGAGTGACGTCACTTTTGAAGATTGTATCTTTGATACTTGTGACTTCTCTTTGGCTAAGATGAGAAATACTTCGTGGCATGGAGCTATATTTCAAGATTGCAAACTGATGGGAACTGATTTTTCGACATGTAACCCCTTTTCTTCTTTCCGCTTTGAAAGGTGTCAGTTAGGTTATGCAAACTTTCATGGGATGAAACTAAAACAAACCTGTTTTATAGAATGTGATATGATGGAAAGCTATTTTTCGGAAGCAGATATGGAGGGAGCTAAATTTACTCAGTGCAACCTGGGGAGAACCCTATTCCACCATACTAATCTGATGGGTGCAGATTTCTCTACAGCCTATAATATGGCAATTATTCCTTCTAACAACAAATTGAAGAATGCCTTGTTTTCACGCTTCAACCTGGAGGGGTTGGTGGTACATTTGGGTATTAAATTGAAGGACTAATCCTCGTTTATTGGACTACTAAAGTTGAAGGATACTTCATAATTCGCTTTATTATTCAAAGAAAACAAAGAAAGATGCCGATTACCGTAAATAATGTCTTACCTTTGCCGACCGTAATTTAAGAATAAAGATATGAGCAGGGAATACAATTTTAAAAACATGCCGGAAATATTTGATTATAACAATGGCTGGCTAAGTGATGGAGTGTCAATGGTCTTTTATGCTATGTTCAACAGATTTCCATCCATGCATCGATATAAATACAAAATACGTCGCGAATATATAGAAGAAATCAAGCAAATTTATCAGAATGAAGAGGTGTTTGATTTGTTCTATCATACATATTATGATAGTGAAGAAGAAGTAGAGGGCGCAGATACGACGGAGAAATATGATTGTTATGTGGTTTGTAAACCAAACTTGCTGGTTTGTTATTATGGTGAGGAATTGATAATTGCTTTCTCGGATATTGATGAGGAGGAAATTGAAAGAATGTTGTCGCTGGCAAGTGTATATAAAAAGAATAAAGAAGATGGTAAGAATTTGTATGTTGTGGCATATTCCCATAACTACTATTACTTAAAAGCATCACACATCAATGATGTGACCTTGGATAAGGGAACTCATTATAATGATGATTTTCTGCCTGTGTCAGAATGCATTGAAGCCTTCTTGGCTACTAATAACAAAAGCGGATTAGTGATATTGCATGGAAAGCAGGGAACGGGCAAAACCTCTTATATCCGTTATCTGATAAAGAACAGTAAGAAAAAGATCATTTATATGGGTGGTGACTTGGTGAGCAAACTGGCCGATCCTGTTTTCATTACCTTTATGCGTAGGTACAAAGATTCTATCTTTGTGGTGGAGGATTGTGAAGAACTGTTGGCATCGCGAAATAGAAGCCAAATGATGAACACAGGACTGGTCAATATCCTTAATATCAGCGATGGCTTGCTGGGCGATGAATTGTGCCTGAAGTTTATTTGCGCGTTCAATGCTCCGCTCACCGATATTGATACTGCTTTGCTCAGAAAGGGACGTTTGGTAGCTCGTTATGAATTCAAAGATCTGGTTCCGGAAAAAGTGAATAAACTGATTGAAAAAGAAGGATTGGATATACCCCGGCAGAGTCGCCCGATGACTTTGGCAGAGATATTCAATTATGAAGGATCGGATTTCAGTTTGGATAGAAAGAAAGTAGGATTTTGATATACAGAAAGACGATTGGCTAAAACAAAATAAAACCCTTCCATTTTGAAAAGGCAGCCTTTCCAAAATGGAAGGGCTTTTTGTGAATCCCCTATGTATTACCGGATGAGTACGTCTTGGCATATTCTTTGCATGATTCCCTATATGAAATTTATGTAAGATGGAAGAAAGAGAAGAAAGCGTACAGCATTTTTTAGACTTGATAAAGCATTCGCGTCGCGGAAAGTTTAAAATCTATATCGGCATGATAGCCGGTGTGGGGAAAAGCTACCGAATGTTGCAGGAAGCGCATGAAATGCTGGAAAACGGTGTAGATGTGCAAATAGGTTATATAGAGACTCATGGACGTGCCGCAACAGAGGCCTTACTGGCAGGATTACCCATCATTGCCCGGAAAAAGATATTTTATAAAGGGAAGGAAATAGAAGAAATGGATCTTGCCGTCATCCTCCAACTGCATCCCGAACTGGTTATTGTAGACGAACTGGCGCACACCAATGTGGAGGGCAGTCGTAACGAGAAACGCTGGCAGGATGTGATGGAACTGCTGGATGCGGGAATCAATGTAATTTCTGCCGTCAATATCCAGCATATCGAGAGCCTGAATGAAGATGTAAAAGGCATTTCCGGAATAGAAGTAAAGGAGCGCATTCCCGATAAAGTATTGCAGGAGGCCGACGAAGTAGTCAATATCGACCTAACCGCCGAGGAACTGATAAACCGACTGAAAGCCGGAAAGATCTATCGTCCCGAAAAGATACAACTGGCACTGAATAACTTCTTCAAGACAGAAAATATCCTCCAACTGCGTGAACTGGCGCTGAAAGAAGTGGCATTCCGGGTAGAAAAGAAAGTGGAGAATGAGGTAATCTCCGGAGAAAAAGGCATCCGCCATGAGAAGTTCCTGGCGTGTATCAGCAGTAATGAACGGACACCCCGGCACATTATCCGTAAGGCAGCCCGCCTTGCATCCCGCTATAGCACAGCTTTTTATGCTCTTTATGTGCAAACGCCTGCCGAAAGTACAGAACGCATCCCGCTGGCAACTCAGCGGCACTTGCTCAATCATTTCAAGTTGGTTACGGAATTGGGTGGTGAAGTGATACAGGTTGCTTCCCAGGATGTGATCGGAGAAATTATCAAAACCTGCCGTGAACGCCAAATCACGACTATTTGCATGGGGCAACCCGCCTTTAAGATTCCGTCTGTATTATTCAGTATTCCGAAATATAGAAATTTTCTCGGCTTTTTGTCGGAAATGGGTATTGATTTGATTATACTTGCATAGAAAATACGAGAAGATATGAATATAAAAACGAAACTCACCCTTGCCATAGGTATATTGGTGGCAATGATTGTATTGCTGGTTGTACTGTCTGTGGTGAATCTCCAGATATTAACGGCTACAGAACCGGATAGTCCTGCTGCCGGTCCCGGATTACAACGCGCTTTGTTATGGATTTCCATTGTAGGGGCGGCATGCATTTGCATTGGCATAGGTATGTGGTTGCGTCTCCCCGCTTCTATCAATAACCCTATCAAGGAAATAATCAATGCCATTCAGGAAATAGCCAATCATAATTATGACAAACGTCTGGATTTGGGGCAGAATCAGGAATTTGCCGAGGTTTCAAAGAACTTCAATCGCATGGCAAAGCGGCTGGAAGATTATCATGCTAGTACTTTGTCCGACATGATGGCGGCAAAGAAATACATGGAGACTATTATTAACAGTATAAACGAACCGATTATCGGTTTGAATGATGATATGGAGATTCTCTTTATAAACGATGAGGCGCTGAATGTGCTCAATTTAAAACGGGATGAGGTCATCAGGCATTCTGCGCAGGAAATATCCCTGCGAAATGACCTGCTTCGCCGGTTGATACGTGGACTGATAGACGTTCCTGATAATGAACCGGGTAAAGAACAAGAAAAGAAGGAGCCTCTGAAAATCTATGCGGACAATAAGGAGAGTTTTTTCCAGGTAAAATATATGGGAATTACACAGCCGGGCAAGGATGGGGTAACTTTGGAGAAAAAAGGTTATGTCATCATACTAAAGAATATCACGGAGTTCAAGGAACTGGATTCGGCAAAGACTACTTTTATTTCCACCATTTCACATGAATTGAAGACTCCTATCTCAGCCATAATGATGAGCCTGCAACTATTGGAAGATAAGCGCATCGGTGCACTGAATGGTGAACAGGAAGACTTGGCAAACAGTATAAAGGAAAATAGTGAACGCCTGTTGGGCATCACCGGTGAATTGCTGAATATGACGCAGGTGGAATCCGGCAAGCTACAACTAAAACCTAAAATAACCAAACCGATTGAACTGATAGAATACGCCATAAAGGCCAATCGCATACAGGCTGAGAAATTCAATATCCAGATAGAAGTGGAATACCCCGAAGTCAAAGTAGGCAAACTGTTTATAGATAGTGAAAAAATAGCCTGGGTATTGACCAATCTGCTTTCCAATGCCATTCGTTACTCTCCCGAGAACGGGCATGTAGTGATCGGAGCGCGGCAGACGGATGATGGCTATATCGAGATGTTTGTGCAAGACTTTGGTAAGGGTATTGATCCGCGCTATCACAAAAGTATTTTCGATCATTATTTCCGGGTGCCGGGAACTAAAGTGCAAGGCAGTGGCTTGGGATTGTCCATTTCACGAGACTTTGTGGAAGCACATAGTGGAACCTTGACCGTACAAAGCGAATTGGGCAAGGGAAGTACATTTATTATGCGGTTGAAGGCATAGAATAATAATATAGGGGAGATCTTTAGAAAAATGACCTCCCCTATTTATCCAGGTTACTACTGGATAGATTTTACCTAAATAGTATATCTATGTTCATTCAGTAATCTTACCCGTTCTTCTCTTTATCATGTTGTTTCTTGTAATCCGATGGAGAAACTCCATGATATTTCTTGAACACCAATCTGAAATATTTCAAGTCTGCAAACCCCAGTGCGTCTGCAATTTCCGAAATCCGCACATCTTTTTCTGCTGATAAAAGATGAACCGCCCTTTGCATTTTATAGTTATGGATATACTCTTGGGGTGATTGATGAGTCAATGTTTTTACTTTGTTATAAAAACTGGTGCGGCTCATGTGCATTACACCGGCCATTTTGTTAATGTTGATTTTAGAAAGAGTGAGATTTTCTTCTATCAGTTGGTCAACTTTCTCCATGAACTCTATGTCCGAATTCTTCTTTGGATTTGTGTAGGATATCTCTTTTGGGGTTTCTTCTTTTTTATCTTCCGTTTCAGGGAAGGTGTCAACTTTTGTTTTTAGTGTCGTTCTTTTTAATATACCTAGTCCCAAAAGTATGGATAGAAAACTATATATGGTATATGCTCCACTTGTTTTCCAAAAAGGAGGACGAACCATTATCAATATATTGCGCTGGTCTATCGGTTCTCCACTTTCTGCCGACAGGGTGCGGACACAGAGCTCGTGCTTGCCGGGGCTCAGGTTGGTACAAGTTATATTTCCTTCTGTCGAGGGTTCGCTCCACTCCCCGTTTCCTAATTTCCATGTGTAGACTAAATCGGAAGGATAATCAAAAGCAGGAGATACGGCTTTAATAGTGAACGTATTTTCATCATATGATAAAGGTAGGACTTTGGTATGGCGTAGGGATTGTTTCAAAGGGGAATTCTTTTCCCCGGGATATATCCGGTGATTATGAATGATTAATTCATCCAAATAAATGGAAGGATATTTCTCAGGAGATTTTTTAGAAACACTCCGTGAATGCCAAACAAGTGAAGTGCCGGATACATTAGCAATATAAGTACCTTTTTCCGGGTGGCACCTTTGATGGTTGATACAGTAAATGCGGTGTAACCTTTGATCCGTGATCTCAGCTTGGAGACTTGTTTTCTGTTCATGCTGCATCCAGTTACATTTCATCGGGAGTTCATCAATTACCATAATGCCCAACGGGTTATCTACCAACCAGATACGTTTCCGTTCATCTACCCATACGTCTCTGATGTCATGTATATACTGGACATCAGAACTATATAAATTCACATCAGCATACAAATGACCATTATAATCAGAAATATTAAGGCGGTAAACCATTGCATTATTGGTAATGGCAAGTATGCTTTCTTCATCAAAACAACGGATACAGGCTATGGACGAAGAAAAAAGACCGTGTATCAATGGTAGAAAAACGGTTTATCGTGCATTCATAAACACTCAGTCCCGCTTCTTCGTCTTCTATGAATAATTTCCTGCTTTCCGAATGATAACATAGTTGGGTGATATGCGTACACTTTCCTCTTGAGAGTTCTTTGGATATGCAGGTCATCACTCCATGACTGAAACGAAAAAGGTACAGACCGGATGAAGTGGCAACAAAATACTTATCGGAAGATAAAGGTAAAACAGTTAAAACACGTCCATAATTGAGTTTAAACCGATAAACTTTCTTCATATCCGGATTGTAAATATGTAGTTCATTCCGAATACCAAACCAGAAATTGTTGTTATTATCAATCGTATAAATTTGTTCTGTCTGTCCGATGCCCTTTACTGCTTTGTAACAATTAGAAAAAGTATCATAGTAAAACAGCTTTCCATCTGTGGTGGCAACCCATATGCGGTTGCGGTTATCAGAAAATAAAGAAGCGTTTTTTAGGTCTGACAGGTAGAGTTTCAAATGCTTTCCATCATAACGGTTGATGCTGTTATCTTTTAATATCCATATGAATCCGTCTGTATCTTTTTTTATATTACAGGTATTTGCATTGCATAATACTCCCATCATTATCATGGTGAACCATAAAATATATTTCATTTTGAATTAATTTTAATTGTGTCAATAATTGTTTTCTAAAATCATATTTTATTGTATTATGAGTCGACAAAGCTTTGCCGACTCATCCATGTGAGTTGGTGAACGGATCTTCGGTGCTTGCGCACTGTTGATACCCAAGCTAAAAATGATGTGTGATGGTGGCATCAGAATCGAACTAAAATCAACTGATATATCGAAACCTGTCGTAAATCACAACACTAAAGAGTTGAATACAAGTATTTCAAATTGATAATTAAATAGCTTAAACAGTACAGAGCTAATTTCATATCCGTGAAAAGATAGAGTCTGAGAAGAGCAATAACCCATGAAGTTATTGTGTAATCATTGCAGGGCTTTTCAAGGTATCAAAAAGAATATTCCTCCTATTTATTAGTCACTAATAATTGAAGTAAACCATATACTAGAAGGTACAAAAAACTACAACCCATGAGATCTTCGCGATTTCATGAATCCAATAAAATATCAAATAAAGGATCTGCTCTTTTAAATTTGATACAGAGATAGTTGCTCTAAACTCTTAGGTATAAAAATCTGTCATCATATGGTTTGAGTTAATAATCTTAATTGTTTGGTATGAATATTACGGAATATGAACGAAAAACATATCAAAAAGTTCGGATAGCCTGTGATTTTATACTATTAATTACAAGCCAATCATTTAATTTTCTACCCAATGTGGTTTTCTTCTTTCGTAATTTTACATTTGCCTTCATAAAGAGTACAGTACATTTTTTTATTATTTGAATGCTAGAAGGGTGTAAATGTAATTATCAAAAATAACAAAGCGAAATTATTTCATTGGTTTGTTGAAATAAATCTTTAAAATGAGTGTAATTGCTATTTGAAGAAAGCAATTTATGAATATTTATTCAATAATTAACGAGTGTATTAGATGTATAGCAAAAAAGAAGACAGTAATCAAAATTGCTGCCTTCTAAAATATTTAACTTTAAAGTCCTGTTGTGCTTACTCCAGCCTATGCACTGTTATATCATGAAAATCCTGCAAAAGTGTCAGCAGCATGCCTTCATCATTATATTTCTTGGATTTTATCACCATTGTGACATAGTAGTTGGTCATCTCCCCTATTGTCTTTTCCTCCAACTGATAGGAAGCAATGTTATAGTCTTTGGAGTTAAATTTCTTAGCCATGCGGTTCAGGGTCTCTTTGTTATCTGTAGAAAACTCTACCATGGAACTTTTCATCCCGATGCTCTTGAACAGATAACTCAATGCTTCCAGACCGATCAATGTAAGGATTGTTGCAGAGATCCCCAGCCAGTACATCCCTGCTCCTACGGCAAGTCCGATGCCCGATGTAGCCCATATGCCGGCGGCAGTGGTCAGTCCGCGTACTATTTGTTTCTGAAAGATAATGGTTCCTGCACCAATGAAACCGATGCCGCTTACCACCTGGGCGGCTACACGGCTTGGGTCAAGGTCTATTCCTTCTATTTTAATAACTTCCATAAAACCGTATTGCGATACAATCATAATGAGCGCACTTCCTAACGATACTAGGAAATGTGTCCGGTAACCGGCTTCTTTGGCGCGGTATTCCCTATCCAGACCAATGACAGAACCTAAGGCTCCTGCCACAAATAATCGTAAAACAAAATCCCATGTCATGCTCATAATTTATTCCTCCTCTTGTTTAATCTTCTTCATCATCTGTTAATTCGGGCAGGCTCAACATCTTTTGGCTTTCATCTGTCGGCAATGCTTCTACCTGGCGCAATTTCCGTTCTATGGCGCGGGTACGTTTGCCCATCACTTCTTCTAGTTGGTCACCTGCATTTTGCAGATTCTTCTGTACTTTTTCCAGCAGTCCGCCAAATTTGCCGAACTCAGTCTTTACAGCTCCTAACACGTTCCATACTTCACTTGTTCTCTTTTGTATGGCAAGGGTGCGGAAGCCCATTTGCAGGCTGTTCAGGATAGCTCCCAGCGTAGTGGGACCTGTAACCACAATCTTATAATCTTTTTGCAAAGTGTCCACCAATGCCGTGCGGCGGATTACTTCTGCATAAATGTTCTCGAATGGCAGGAACATGATGGCAAAGTCTGTAGTAAACGGTGGGTCTACATACTTGTCGTGAATGTCTTTGGCTATTTTCTTGATGGTTATTTCCAGTTGCCGTGAAGATGCATCGATCAATGCGGCATCCCCTGCCTCGTAAGCATCATAATATTGCTCATACACATCTTTCGGAAATTTGGCATCCACAGGCAGATAGACTGTATCGTTGCTGTCTTCTTTACCCGGAAGTTTGATGGCAAATTCTACAAATTCCGTAGCGTTCTTTTTCGTTTTTACGTTTGCCTCATATTGTTCCGGACTTAACATCTGGTCCAGTAATGCACCTAGCTGGACTTCACCGAAAGTTCCTCGTGTTTTTACGTTACTCAGCACTTTCTTCAATCCGCCTACATCTTGCGCAAGGCTTTTCATCTCTCCCAACCCTTTCTGTACATTCTCCAGTTGGGTACGGACTATTTCAAACGATTGCCCGATGCGCTCATTCAAAGTCTTTTGCAACTTTTCTTCTACCATCAGGCGCATATCGTCCAGGCGTTTCTCCGTACTTTTCACCAAAGCCTCCTGCTGTTTGCCCATTGCCTCGAATTTCTCGCGTTGCATTTCATTTCCGGTCAGAAGATTCTTGTGTAAAGTGTCCTGCATGTTCCGGATGGAGAAATTCAAAGTCTGGTTTAGTTCGTTACGCAGTTCGCGGATGTCACGCCCTAATTCATTCCGGTTCTCTTTCATTTCCTCGCGGAGCAATGCTTCCAGGCGATCGGTCTGCGGACGGTTGTTTTTGGTGAATGTTACTACTATATTAATTATCAATAGGATAATTGCTATGATTACTAAAATTTCTGTCATGATTCTTGTTTATTTTGAGCAAATGTAGCAAAAAGCCACGAATTTAATCGTTATATTTGTAGCGAATTTAACGAAAGCACTCCATTAAATAATTATATGAAGTACAAATTATTAGTTTTAGACCTCGACGGAACGTTGACCAACCAAAAGAAAGAAGTTACGGAACACACACGCCGCACACTTATAGAAGCGCAAGAGCGTGGAGTAAAAATCGTTTTGGCATCAGGCCGTCCCACATACGGTGTGGCACCGCTTGCCGAAATTTTGGAATTGAAGAAATATGAAGGATATATTCTGTCCTATAACGGCGGCGAAATCATAGACTGGAAAACCGGTGAACTGATGTATGAGAACGTGCTTGATCCGGAGGTACTACCTTATTTATATAAGTGTGCAACCGATAATCATTTTGCAATCGTCACATACGATGGGAAATATGTGTTGACCGAATATCCCGAAGATGAATATGTGCTGAAAGAAGCCATACTGAATGTGATGACTCCCAAAAAGGTAGATAACTTTCTGGATGCCATCAAATTTCCTATCGCCAAATGCCTGATTGTAGGTGAACCTACCCGCTTGGCTGTTTTGGAAAAAGAAATGTATGAGCATTTGAAAGACCGCATGGGGGTATTCCGTTCCGAGCCTTATTTCCTGGAACTGGTGCCCAAAGGCATTGACAAAGCTCAATCGCTGGCAGTTCTGCTGAAAGAAATCGGTATGACAAAAGAAGAAATGATTGCCATAGGCGATGGTTTCAATGACCTGTCAATGATACAATATGCCGGATTGGGCGTGGCAATGGCGAATGCACAGGAAGTGGTGCGCCAAAATGCAGACTACATCACCCTTTCCAACGAAGAAGATGGTGTAGCCGCAGTAGTCGAGAAATTTATTCTTTAGGCTTCCGGTCGAAGAAAGGATTTTTAGAGGATGCGCTTACGGGGATGGCATATACTTGGGTGCATCCTTTCAACCAATTCAGTCGTTGGGCAGCCAGTCCGGCCGAGAACATGACACGGGTGTCCACCCTGTTATCTGCTGCCGTGGCACATGCTGAACCGATGGCAATTCCCACATCTACACTGTTGATGGCACAAGGCACTCCTTCTTTGCGAGACGCGCAAGTGGCATAGCCGCAATGTCCGCAATTCAATCCCTGGGCCTGTTCGTGCGTACCTATTAATAAGATGCATTCTGTACTCAATATGTTTTCGGCATCGCGCAGAAAGAATTTCATACCATGTTCCGCAACCATTTCTACCATTGTATCAGAAAGGATTTTAATTTCATCGTCTGTAATCATAGCTACTTCAATAATGTCTATTCCTTTCCCTTTGGGTGCAGTGCGTGCCGCTGTCATCATTTGCCGTGCCACGTTCAGAATGTGTTCGTGGCGGCTTTCTCTTTCGTTTACTATCATATAAACCTCCTATTATTAATTATCAGTCGTTACAAAAGTAACAAATTCTACTGATAAAAGGATTTTGCCCCAAGCCAAAAAGGCAAAATAAGCTGTTACTTGAAAATAAAATCAAAATAAATGGGTAAACATAGTTGATTATCCAATAAATTGTCGTTCCTTTGAGGCGGAAAATAAAAAGATAGTTTTTTCGATTGACTCTATTCATTTCTATACTTGAACCGTTTCTATTCTTCAAACTAAATTTTTAATTTCAAAGTTTACTTAATTATTTACTTATCAATTTTTATTTTTATGAATTTGTATATTGGAAACCTTAGCTATAATGTTAGGGAAGGTGATTTGAAGAGTGTAATGGAAGAGTATGGAACAGTAGCTTCAGTAAAACTTATTATGGACCGCGAAACACGTCGTTCTAAAGGTTTTGCTTTCGTAGAAATGCCTAACGATGAAGAAGCTCAGAGAGCAATCAAAGAACTGAACGGTGCAGAATATGTAAACCGTACTATGGTTGTTAAAGAAGCGCTTCCTAAAGCATAAGGAATAAAAGCATTCCGTATCACATAAAGTGGCGGTAGAGATCTTTCTCTATCGCCATTTTTCTTGCTTCGGGAATAATAGCCAACTTATTATGAGGGATTGCTATTTATTCCCTGCCCTAAAACTCCCACTTTTGCATATCATTAATTGACGAATAAATAAAGATATGGAAAAGGTAAAATTCACCAATAAAATAGTGGCTATGCAGCCTGAACTTCAAAGTTTTGCATTAAAGCTTACACAAGATCAAGACTCGGCAAACGACCTAGTACAAGATTGTATATTGAAAGCATTTGATAATGCCCACAAATTTATTCATGCCGAAAACTTCAAAGGCTGGATGTATACCATTATGCGCAATCTTTTTATAAACAATTACCGGCGTTCTGTGCGCGAACTCAGCTTTATTGATGCCGGTTTTGCTGAGTATGCCCATAATCAGGTGGCGCATGACGAGCGATTTGAAGAAATATATGATTTGAAATTATTGCATAAGACGATAAAGGAGCTTCCGGAAGATATCAGAAAGCCCTTTATGATGTTTGTTGCCGGAATGAAATATAAGGAGATCGCCGAAAAGATGGATCTGCCGATAGGAACCATTAAAAGCAGAATGTTTTTTGCAAGGAAAAGACTAAAGAATGACTTAAAGGATTTCTCATGATAAACTTGTGCCTTATAAAGAAAACGAACGTCTGAATTAAAAAAACAGACGTTCGTTTTGGAAAAATAGACGTCTGTTTTTAGAATTCAGACGCCTGTTTTTTATTTAACTGCATTAACATGTATTTCTTCTTTGCTTATCTGGCTATTGCCTTGCGGGCGGATGGCAATTGCTTGTATAGTAACATTTTGATTTACCTGAATGCTATCCGTATAAAGAGGCGATTGTGCATCGGGCACAGTGCCGTCTAGGGTATAATGAATTTCTGCATTATCAAAAGTCCGCAAGGCTATTTGGGCTGTTTCTTCGCCGGAAGCCGGGACAATGTCTATGCTCACATCATAGATATCCTGACGGAAATCATAGCCTCTATCCTTATAAATAGCCAGTAAGGATGGCAGGCGTTTTAGGAAGCAATTAAAATTTTTATGCTCCGGTTCCGTCCATTGAATTTCGGACAAAGCAGCCATACGGGGAAGAATTTGCCATTCCATTTTTACACTGTCACGTGTCCACTCAGTCCAAATACACCCTTGGGTTCCAATGATGTATTGTTTTTCTTCCGCAGTAAGTTCTTCGGGCACCGGCTCAAAGGTATATACACGCTCAAGGCTTTTAGTACCTTTTATTTTATTATAAGTGGGATTGCTAAAATATAAAAACTGGATAGGGGTCATAATGGCATTATGATGCATCCGGGCAGTCTCAATGCCACCACGAGTACTTGTCCAGGACATTACCGTAGCATCGGGTGCTAATCCTCCTTCCAACATCTCATCCCAACCTATCATTTTTCGCCCTCTGTCAGCGATCACTTTTCCTACTTCAGACATAAAATAAGTTTGTAATTGATTCTCTTTACTGTGTGCCGGCATGTTTCTCAATCCTAGTTCACGTATCTTGCGCTGACATTTAGGACACTTTTCCCAACGGGTTTTGGGACATTCATCACCTCCTATATGGATATAGGGTGAAGGAAAAATATCCATAATTTCATTCAGCACATCTTTGGCAAACTGTAATGCCTGGTCATTTCCACCGCAAAGCACATCGGGAAAGACACCCCATTTGCAAGGTATTTCATAAGGTCCTCCTGTGCATCCCAATTCCGGATATGCAACCAAAGCAGCCATCATGTGTCCGGGAAGATCTACTTCGGGAATGACGGTTATAAAACGGTCGGCAGCATACTGTACTATTTCTTTGGCTTCTTCCTGAGTATAAAAGCCACTATGGGGAGTTTCGTCATAAGTTTGTGTTTCACGATCAATCAATGTACGTGGACGGGTGGAACCTACTTCCGTAAGTTTGGGATATTTCTTTATTTCGATTCTCCATCCCTGGTCTTCAGTGAGATGCCAATGGAAATAGTTGATATTGTGCAGTGCAAGCATATCAATAATTTGCTTGAGATAAGAAACGGGGAAATAATGGCGACCTACATCCACCATAAATCCGCGATAGCCGAAGCGTGGGTAGTCATTTATCGTTCCTGCAGGAATAGCAGCGGAGACTTGGCGGCCTTTGGTGAATGGCAGGGCTTTGTATAATGTTTGCACGCCATAAAACACTCCGGCTTCACTCCCACCATTCAGATAGATTGTTTCGGGAGTCACTTTGACTTGATATCCTTCTTTATGCGAAATCGTGCTATCAATATCCAGAATAATGGCGTTCTTTCTTTCAGCTTGAGTACTTGTCTGGACAGTTACTCCAGTGGCTTCTTTCATATAGGAAGCAAGGAATTCTGCTGTCCGTTTCAACATTTCGTTGCCTTCCGGATAAGTTACGCAAGTTTGTGGATTAATAACGAAAGGGGCTGTTTGAGTGTCTTGACTTACTTCTTGGGGCTGCGGAATGACATTCAGATTTCCGACTTCTGTTTGAGGTGAAGAGCATGCGGATAAGGTTAAGGCTATCCATACTCCAACTCCTGCCCATTGCATGAATTGTTTTTTCATAGTAGAATAAATTATAATTAGCAAGGGCAAAGATACTAAATCTGTTTTATCTGCCGGTATGCCTCAGGCGAATCTTTCTTTTTTTCAGTAATGATTTTCCGCCGATAATCAGAGTAACGGCAGTAATAACCATTAAGATACCTAGAATAATGCGTGGAGTCAGTTGCTCGCCGAATACCAAAACACCAAAGAACAATGCAGTAACCGGTTCCAAAGCACCAAGGATTGCTGTGGGTGTGGAGCCGATGTAATGTATGGCTTTGGTCATGGTAACCAACGAAATTATAGTTGGGAATACAGCCAGGGAGATTGCATTTATCCACAATAATGGCGTAGGAATAATCTGTAATTCAGTACAAAACTTCAGGCGTACTACATAAACAGAGAGTCCGAAAAGTAGAACGTAGAAAGTCAGTTTGGTTATCGGCATATCTTTTAAGGAAGAACGGTTCACCCCTACAATATAAATGGCGTATGCCAAAGACGATAGGAATACAAAGGTTATTCCCACCAAACTGAGTGTCTGCCCGCCGAGACTCTTGCATAACAATGAAATACCTGTGAAAGCAAGGGCGATAGAGAACATCGTGATGGGTGATACTTTCTCCTTGAAGAATATAGCCATAATGATAGCTACCAATACCGGATAAACAAACAGAATAGTAGAAGCAATACCTGCATCCATATAATTATAACTCATAAAGAGAAATAAGGAGGAAAATGAGAATAACAATCCCATGATGCAGAGTGGAAGAATATCTGTTTTTTTAATGGCAAAGGATTGTTTTTGTATTTTCATCAGAATGCCCAGTACGATCATAGCCAGTGCATAGCGATAGAATAATACTGTATCTACGCTCATTCCTGCACCATAAAGAGGAAGGGTGAATAGTGGGTTCATGCCATAACTGGCCGCTGCGATAGCCCCAAGGAGAAAACCTTTAGTCTTGTTGTTAGTCATTGTCTTATAGTACGCTTTTAAATCGGCGCGAAATTAGATATTTGTTAGCAATAAACAAAAGAAAAAGCGTTTTTAATCTTATCTTTGTGGGAGTTTTACCAAATTTGTCTTTATGAAACGATTATTTGTTCCGGATGATGTAACTACCCCGTATTCTGGGCAAGATAAGAATGTACGTTTGTTGCAGTATGCCAATGCTTCTGCAACAGAAAACTTTGATGCGTATCTCACCCATCATGCAATCGTTTTCATTCTTGCAGGAGTAAAGCAAATCAATGTATCCCATTCTAAGTTCCGCATTAATCCCGGAGAATTGTTTCTGATTCCCAAAGGTGAATATGTGATGAGTGAATATATTGCCGGCGAACATGGTTTTCAAAGTGTAATGCTTTTCTTCAATCAGAAAGTGGCACGCTATATAGTGCAGCAATTGAATGAAACAGTGCCTGAAGCGCTGACCGAAATGAAGAAAAAGGAAGCTATTAAGATAATCCCGAATAATCCTGAAATTCAATCTTTGTTCCATTCGTTGGTTTCATATAGTAAAGAGAACAGTCCGTTTCTGTGTGAGATGATACGCCTAAAGTTTATGGAACTGATTTACCTGTTACTGGATGGGCATTACCGACAAACCATCATTTCCTTTTTATTGGATGCTGCTCGCTATGAAACGCCCACCATTGTTGTCGTGTTGGAAAAGTATCTCTATTCCTCCCATACCTTGGAAGAATTAGCTAAGTTATCCGGCAGAAGTCTTTCCAGTTTTAAGAGAGAATTTGCGCAAGAATATGGAGAAGCTCCACAAACCTGGATACGCAAAAAAAGTTGGAACGGGCGGCATTCTTGCTTGAAACTTCGGATAAGAGCATAGAAGAGATAGCCGAAGCCAGTGGGTTTATCAGTGCTGCTCATTTTGCCCGACTGTTTAAAGAAAAGTATTTCCTCACTCCGACAGCATTTAGGACTAAATAGACTGATTTCTGAACTGAACAGGCAACTTGCTTTTGTTTTTTTCTCCTCTATCTTTGCACCAACAAGAATAATAAAAGAAAGAATATGAAAAAGCAAATGATTTTATTCATCTTAACAGGCATATTAGTAAATAGTGCTTGTATTGCGGGGAATTATATGCCGCAGGAACAACAGCCCAAAATTGTAACAAAAGGGATTCGTTTTTGTGAAAGTACCTACCCATATGAAGGGGGGGCTGTTGATAGCCAATTTCGGAGCCGAACAACTGAATCCGCTAAATAATGAAGGAAAAGGATATATCCTTAATTATAAGAATGGAAAAACTGAGATGCTGATTCCTACAGACGGAAACTTGTCAGCTCCTAAAGGTATGCATCAAGAAAAAGGCTACTTGTTTATCTGTGATGTAAACAAATTAGTGGTTTACAACTTAAAAGACTTGAAACAGGCTCCGCAAATAATATCTTTCCCTGCCGATGATTTATTTTTGAATGACTTGGCTGCATCCGGAAATACCCTTTATATTTCTGTAACCAATAGTGGACGAATTTATACGCTGGATATTAGCCATCCTTCAAGATTGGATAAGAATACATTGAAAAAATGGATAGATATTGTGGGACCTAATGGCATTATTATTGACGGAAATGCTATGTATGTGGTCTCCTATCCTGTTGATGGAAAAATAACGGAAGAAAATGTGATCTATAAAATTGCTGATCTAAAGAAACCAATATCAGAAAAGTTCTTTAATACTCCGGGACAATATGATGGTATTGCCTTGTCTGCTGATAAGAAGACCTTATATATCAGTAACTGGACTCCGGCCGGCGTAACAGCTATAGATATGGATACTAAAAAACGACAATGCTTCATGTTGGAGAAGGTTTAATAGGACCTGCTGATATGACGCTGAAAGGCAATACATTATATATTCCCGATTTACCGAACAGCAGAGTCTTGATATATAAAATTGAATAATAGTTTTTTCTTCCCAAAACAGGTAATATCAAAAGAAGCTGTCTTAAAAGTAAAATTTGCTATAATTTTGCTTTTAAGACAGCCTCTTTTGATGATTATATAATCAGCTCAGTTTATGAATAACTAATCCTGATCGAAGTTTCGGTTCAAACCATGTAGTCTTCGGTGGCATAATGTTGCCGGTATCGGCAATATCCATCAACTGTTTCATGGAAACGGGATAGAGCGCCAAGGCTACTTTCATTTCGCCGCTGTCTACACGTTTTTTCAATTCTCCCAAACCACGGATACCGCCAACGAAATCAATGCGCTTATCAGAACGAAGGTCTTTGATTCCCAATACTTCATCCAAAATCAGATTGGAAGAAATAGTAACGTCCAATACTCCGATAGGATCATGATCGTCATAAGTGCCCGGTTTGGCTGTCAGGCTATACCATTTTCCATCCAGATAGAGGGAGAAGTTATGTAGAGACTGTGGCTTATAGATTTCAGCACCTTTTTCTTCTACTGCAAAGTTCTTGCTGATAGCCGTCAGGAACTGTTCGGGAGACAGGCCGTTGAGATCTTTCACTACGCGGTTATAGTCAATGATAGTCAACTGATTGGCAGGGAAGCATACAGCCATGAAATAATTGTATTCTTCGTCACCTTTATGATTGGGGTTTCGTTTTGCTTTCTCTGCACCAACCAGTGCAGCGGCGGCCGAGCGATGGTGTCCGTCGGCAATATAGAGTGCCGGCATAGCTTGGAATGCTTTAGTGATGGCAGCAATATCTGCTTCCTGGTCAATTACCCAGAATGAGTGGCCGAAGCCGTCTCCTGGAGCTATAAAATCATATTCGGGTTTCTGAGAAGTGTATTTCTTTACGATAGCATCCAGTTCTGCATTATCGGGATAGGCAAAGAACACCGGTTCTATGTTGGCATTGTTCACACGGACATGCTTCATGCGGTCTTCTTCCTTGTCGCGGCGGGTCAGTTCGTGTTTCTTTATGACGCCGTTCATATAATCGGGAACGTATGCTCCTACTACCAATCCATATTGGGTTTTGCCATTCATGGTTTGGGCATACACATAGTAGTTCTCTTTTTCGTCTTGTACCAACCAGCCTTTGTCTTGGAACATTTGGAAGTTCTCGGCAGCTTTGTTGTACACCTTTGCATCGTGTTCGTCAGTTCCTGCCGGGAAATCTATTTCCGGTTTGATAATATGATAGAGTGATTTCTCATTACCTTTTGCTTCTTCGCGTGCTTCTTCAGAGTTTAACACGTCATAAGGGCGTGAAGCTACTTGCTCCACTAATTCTTTGGGAGGGCGAATGCCTTTGAAGGGTTTAATTATAGCCATAAGATAAAGGGTATTAGATTTTGATTTTATTTGTAGGGGCTGTGTCAAAACAAAAATTGGCTATTATTTTGCTGTAGGGGCGGGGTTTGCCCGCCCGAAAATAGTTCGCCTTTTGTATTCGGGCAGGCAAACCCTGCCCCTACTAGTGACGATTGGATAGTTGCTTTAGAGTTTTGACACATCCCCCTGTTGGGTTTACTTATTTACACGGAACTTTTCGCAACCGTCTTTCAGGAAGCCTACGATTTGCTTTGCAGCAGCAATACCTGCATTGATATTTGCTTCAGCAGTTTGGGCACCCATCTTTTTCGGTGTAGAGAAATAACGTCCCGGGAATTTTTCTGCAAATTCCGCGTTAGCAGCCGGCATAATGTCGGTGATATACTTTAAGTCAGCACGTTCCTCCATCAATTTAATTAACTCTGCTTCATTGATAACTTCCTTGCGGGCAGTATTTACCAATATACCGCCTTTCGGCATCTTGTTCACCAATTCATAGTTAATTGAGTTCTTGGTTTCTGCTGTGGCAGGGATATGCAGAGATACGAAATTACAAGTAGAATACAGTTCTTCAGCAGAATCAACAGCTTTGACGCCGTCTTTTTCAATTACTTCTTTCGGGCAGAAAGCGTCATAAGCATAGATTTCCATACCGAATCCTTTAGCAACGCGAGCCACATTGCGACCTACATTACCATAAGCATGGATACCCAACTTTTTACCCAACAATTCAGTACCCGAAGTACCGTTATAGAAATTGCGGACAGCCATAACCGTCATGCCGAAAGCCAATTCGGCTACTGCGTTAGAGTTCTGTCCCGGAGTATTCATTACACAAACATTGTGTGCCGTAGCGGCTGCCAAGTCTACATTGTCATAACCTGCACCTGCACGTACTACGATCTTCAAATCCTTGGCAGCTTCCAATACTTCCGCATCAATAATATCACTGCGGATAATAATTGCGTTGGCATCTTTTACAGTTTCCAATAAGTTAGCTTTTTCGCCATATTTTTCCAGCAATACGAGTTCGTAACCTGCTGCTTCAATTTCTTTGCGGATACCGTCTACTGCAACTTTTGCAAACGGTTTATCTGTTGCTACTAATACTTTCATAATTTTATTTGTGTTAAAAGTGTAGGGGCGGATTATTATCCGCCCGAAAATAAATCACATTATGTTTTCGGGCGGAAAATATTCCGCCCCTACAGCAAGATTTTATTATTAATGAAGTTTCTCAAATTCCTGCATGCAATCTATCAATGCCTGAACGCTTTCCTTAGACATAGCGTTGTAGCAAGATGCACGGAAACCACCAACAGAACGGTGACCCTTGATACCTACCATACCTCTTTCGGTAGCAAATTTCATAAAGTCAGCTTCCAAGTCTTTGTATTCGTCGTTCATTACGAAGCAGATATTCATATAAGAACGGTCAGCCTTGTCGGTAACAGTACCCTTGAACATCTTGTTGCGGTCTATTTCACCATACAGCATATCAGCTCTTTCCTTAGCCAGTTTAGCCATAGCTTCTACTCCACCGTTAGCTTTGATCCAACGTAAAGTCTGCAAAGCTGCATAGATAGGAACTACAGGAGGTGTATTGAACATAGATCCACCGTCAATGTGTGTCTGATAGTTCAACATAGTAGGAATATAGCGTGATACTTTGCCCAATGCGTCATTCTTTACGATAACGAAAGTAACACCGGCAGGAGCCAGATTCTTCTGTGCACCGCCATAGATACAAATATATTTGGAAACGTCGATAGGACGTGAGAAAATATCAGATGACATATCGGCAATCATAGGAACCGAAGAATCCAAGTCTTCGTGAAGTTCTGTTCCGTAGATTGTATTATTGGTTGTGATATGGAAATAATCTGCATCAGTAGGGATAGTATAGCCTTTCGGGATATAAGAGAAAGTTGCTTCCGCAGAGGTAGCTACTTCTACAGCTTCACCAAAAGCTTTGGCTTCCTTCAATGCTTTCTTAGCCCAAACACCGGTGTTCAAGTAAGCAGCTTTCTTTTCGAGGAAGTTATAAGGTATCATACAGAATTCCAAGCTGGCACCACCTCCCAAGAACAGTACCGAGTACCCTTCCGGAATGTTCAATAGTTCCTTAAACAAAGCAACGGCTTCGTCTAATACTGGCTGAAAATCTTTAGCACGATGGCTGATCTCCATTAAGGACAGACCTGAACCATTAAAATCAAGAATTGCTTGTGCTGTTTTCTCAATCACCTCGCGAGGCAAGATAGATGGTCCCGCATTGAAATTATGCTTTTTCATTTGAAGTTTGTTTTGGTTATACAATTTGTTTATATCTTACATTGGGCGAATTTACACATTATTTTCAGCTTTCCAAAAAAAACGCTAATAAATTTACGAATTTCCGCATATTTTTCTTTCATATTAGCTGAAACTGAATTTTTATGCTTTCATTTTGTAAGTTCAACCCCACTAAACAATGATTTAAAGCATAAAAAAATATCTTTTTGAATTATTCTATAATCATTTTATTTAGAGAATTGACAAAACGTCATTGTTTAGCTTCTTCAATAAGTGTTTTTACACCCTTTATCTTCTCATTTTGTATTAAATTCAATGTTTGCTTTATCTTTTTGCGAGATATAGCGACATAAGAATAGTGGTCTTTTACATCAATTCGTCCAATATCATCCTTATTTAAGTTACCTTTTTTAAAGAAAAATCCTACAATATCTATCTTATTGATTTTATCTTTCTTGCCCTTTCCTATATATATAGTCACAAAATCGGGCAATGCAGGCTTGGGAGTTACTTCCGGCAACATAAATTCTTCCGGTTCTTCTGCAATGTATTCGGGCAGAGTTTCTTCGGAATGAAGGATTACATAAGAATTTCCTTCGGCTTCCCAACGGGCTGTTCGTCCGTTGCGGTGAATGTAGCCATCTTCATTTGCTGGCAGGTGGTAGTGCACCACATTTTCTATCTCGGGTATATCCAGTCCGCGGGCTGCAAGGTCGGTAGAGATGAGTACATGGCAACTGCCATTACGGAATTTATAGAGCGCGCGCTCACGGTCGTCCTGCTCCATGCCGCCATGAAAGATTCCGCATTGTAACTTTTTGCTTTGCAGGTACTTCCCTACCCGTTCCACACTTTCGCGGTGATTGCAAAAGACCAAGGTAGACTGGCTTCCCAGTGTGCAGAGTAATTTATATAAGGTTTCCAGTTTGTCTTTTTCGGGAGAGAGTACCTTATATAAATGTAAGCGTTGGGTGGTTTGTTCTTCCGGATTCAGGAAATTCAATTTAATGGTTTTATTTAATCCCGTGAATTGCGGTATTTCCTCTGCATCGGTAGCAGAAAGCAAGAAACGGCGTTGCAGGTTGGGCAGTTGTCCTATAACGGTTGCCATTTCTTCCTGAAAACCAAACTCCAGACATTTATCAAATTCATCTATCACTAATGTAGTGACGGTGCCGGCATCGAAATTTTGTTTGGATAGATGGTCGTTCATGCGTCCGGGAGTACCGATAATGACAGAGGGTTGCACGCCTTTGATAGTGCGATGTTCTTCCATTGCCGGGCGACCCCCGTAGCAGCTTACCGCTCTGAATTCCGTATTCATGGATTTAAATACCTGGTCTATTTGCAAGGCCAGTTCGCGTGAGGGAACCAGCACTACTGCCTGCACTCCCTGCACATTGGGTTTCAAGGATTCAACTAATGGCAGCAAGTAAGCTAATGTTTTTCCCGAACCCGTCGGTGAGGGTAATATCAGGTCTTTTCCTTCTTTCCATGCATCAATAGATGCTTCCTGCATCGGGTTTAATTGTTCAATCTTTAGATTGGCTAGTATCTTCTTTATCATATTTATTTTCGTTTTATACAAAAGTAAAGAAAAAGCCCGATAAAAGTTCATTTTACCGGGCTTATTTTCTTTATTTATCGGGATCTCAGTTTATCCACCGAAGTTGTCGTACATGATAGAAGCTGGCTCAACTCCAAGGCTATCCAGCATCTTAACTACTGCATTAGACATCGGGCCGGGACCACACATGTAGTATTCAATATCTTCGGGAGCTTCGTGATCCTTCAGATAAGTTTCATACATTGCATTGTGAACGAATCCTGCGGTGTATTTTACGCCTGCTGCATCTGCTGCGGGGTCCGGGCGGTCCAGAGCCAAATGGAAATGGAAGTTCGGGAAGTCTTTTTCCAACTGCTGGAAGTCCGGCAGGTAGAATACTTCGTTCAGCGCACGTGCACCATAGAAATAGTGAAGTTCACGGTCGGTAGTGTGCAGAGTCTTCGTCATATGCATAATCTGTGCACGAAGTGGAGCCATACCGGCACCACCACCTACCCAAATCATTTCCTTCTTAGAGTCGAAGATCGGGTGGAAGTCTCCGTAAGGACCACTCATCATTACCTTGTCACCCGGTTTCAAGGTGAAGATATAAGATGAAGCGATACCCGGATTTACATCCATGAAGCCCGGACCTTGTTCTTTCGGCTTAAACGGAGGAGTAGCGATACGCACTGTCAGCATGATACGGTCGCCTTCGGCAGGATAGTTAGCCATAGAGTAAGCACGGATCGTATCTTCCGTATTCTTACACTTCAAGCCGAACAAACCGAATTTTTCCCATGCAGGCAGATATTCCGGACCGATCAGGTCCTTGTCGATATCCTTATTGTAATCCATTTCAAACTTAGGGATTCTGATCTGAGCGTATGAACCCGGAACGAAGTCCATGTGTTCGCCCTTAGGCAAAGCCACGATAAACTCTTTGATGAAGGTAGCCACATTTTTGTTGCTGATTACCTCGCATTCCCATTCCTTCACACCTATTACAGATTCGTCTATCTTGATGCCCAAGTCGCCTTTTACTTTCACCTGGCAACCCAGACGCCAATGGTCTTGTTGCTGTTTGCGGCTGAAGTGTCCTTTTTCAGAAGGAAGGATTTCGCCACCGCCTTCTACAACCTGGCACTTACATTGTCCGCAAGAACCCTTACCGCCACAAGCTGATGACAGATAAATACCATTGACAGACAGTGTGTTCAGCAAAGTAGATCCCTGCTCCACTTCAAGTACTTTATCTCCATTGATAGTCAGTTTCACGTTGCCGCTTGGGGTCAAATAACCTTTAGCGACCAGCAAAACGACAACAAGCAAAAGGATAATTCCCAGGAATACTCCAATGCTAGCTAATATCAAATTCATATCCATTGTCTTATTCCTTTCTTTTTAGATTTTCAAACCAGAGAAACACATAAATGCCATTGCCATCAAACCTACTGTGATAAAGGTAATACCCAAACCCTTTAAAGGTGCGGGGACATCAGAGTAAGCCAATTTTTCACGAATAGCTGCCAAACCGACGATAGCCAGCAACCAACCGATACCTGAACCCAGAGCGTAAGTTGTTGCTTCGCCGATGTTGAGGAAGTGACGCTGCTGCATAAACAGTGAAGCACCCATGATAGCACAGTTTACAGCGATCAGCGGGAGGAAAATACCCAGTGATGCGTAAAGTGAGGGGCTGAAACGTTCTACAATCATTTCTACCAACTGAACGATGGCGGCAATAACGGCGATAAAGAGGATGAAGCTCAGGAAGCTCAGATCCACGCCTTCTACCAATGCGTTAGCCTTCAATACATAATTTTCCAGCAAGTAGTTCACCGGCAGGGTTACAATCAATACGAAAGTAACGGCGATACCCAGACCTACGGCTGTCTTTACGTTTTTCGATACTGCCAGGTAAGAACACATCCCCAGGAAGTATGCGAAAATCATATTGTCCACAAAGATGGACTTTACAAACAAACTTAAATATTCCATATTCTTTTCGTTTTATAACGGGGATTAATTACTACTTTCCTGCAATTCTTTGTGTTTTGCACGTTGGTACCAGATGATACAAGCACAGATGATCAATGCCATAGGAGGCATCAACATCAAACCGTTGTTCATATAGCCCAGGTCATAGAATGACTGAGGGATAATCTGGAAACCAAACAGTGAACCTGAGCCCAGCAATTCGCGGAAGAATGCTACGATAACCAGAATCTTGGCATAGCCCAGTCCGTTACCGATACCATCCAGGAATGATTCCCAAGGACCATTCATCATGGCAAATGCTTCCAAGCGTCCCATCAGGATACAGTTGGTAATAATCAAACCGATATATACAGAAAGCTGAACACTTACATCGTAAGCAAATGCTTTCAAGATTTCACTAACGATAGTTACTAATGTAGCTACCACCACCAACTGTACGATAATACGGATACGGTTGGGAACGGTGTTACGCAACAATGAGATAACGAAGTTTGAGAAGGCTGTAATGATTGTTACAGACAGACCCATCACGATAGCCGGTTCCAACTGGGCTGTTACGGCCAGTGCAGAACAGATACCGAGCACCTGTACGGTTACAGGGTTGTTCAAACCCAGCGGAGTTAAAAGAACTTCTCTATTCTTTTTAGAAAATAATGCGCTCATATTCTATTTCCCTCCTCTTATTTATTAGTTAAAAATGAATTGTACATGCTCAGGCAGTCTTTAATCATGGCATCTACACCTTTAGAAGTGATAGTGCCACCCGAGATACCGTCTACCTGATAATCGGGTTTTGCAACCTTGCCGTGTTTTTCAACACCCAGAGCTACCGTACCGTTTTCCAACACGTGCTTACCCAGGAACTGATCCTGGAACTTAGTAGTGGTGATTTCTGCACCCAAGCCCGGAGTTTCACCGGCGTGTGAGAAATAAACGCCATATACAGTGTCTTTATCGTCGTTCAATGCGATGTATCCCCAGATAGGGCCCCAAAGTCCGGCACCGTAGATAGGAAGTACATATTTAGTCTGACCGTCTACGTCGCAAACGAATACGTGGAGACGTCCGTTAGCGATTTCACCTTTATAAGAAGTCTGGAAAGCGCCGTCATTAGGTGCCAAAGCTCCATCGGGCTGTACCAGCATATCTTCTTTTACATACTTTGTATATTCTGCATCCACATTCTTCACGTCATAAACGTTGAGGGCAGCCAAGATTTGTTTCTTGGTATCCATCTCTACATTCTTGTACTGTGTGTCCTTCAGAGAAGAAGAAACGAATGCCAGCAGGAATGCTACGATAACAACCATTATCGAAGCATAGATGATAGTATAACTATTACTATTGGTATTCATAATGTTCCGATATTTTAGTTGTTAGTTGATTTTAATCTCTTTTCGCGGGCTGTGATATTCTTCTGTACGATGCAGTAGTCAATCAGCGGAGCGAAGATGTTCATCAGCAGGATGGCAAGCATCATACCTTCGGGGTAACCCGGATTCAATACGCGGATAACGATAGCCATGGCACCAATCAGGAAACCATAGATAAACTTACCTTTTTCTGTGCGTGCAGAAGTCACAGGGTCAGTAGCCATAAACACGGCACCGAAGCAGAAACCACCTAAAATGATGTGTTCATACCAAGGCAACTGAGCCATCATGTTGTTGTCTGAACCGAAGAGGTTGAAGATCAATCCCATTACAACACCACCTACGAACACTGAAATCATGGTCTTCCAGCTGGCAACACCTGTCCACAACAGGATGATGGCACCCAGCAGGATAGCAATAACGCTGGTTTCACCGATAGAACCCGGAATCAAACCTACCACCATATCCCACAGTGTGGCAGTACTGCCGTTTACATTGATCAGTTCGCTGGCACCCGGAGCAGCCGTAGCAGCTTGTCCCAGCAGGGTAGCGCCTGTGTAACCATCAACCAACTGTCCGCTACCGATACCGAAAATGCTGTTGGTGCTTACCCAAACGGCATCACCTGACATTTTAGCAGGATAGGCGAAGAACAAGAAAGCACGGGTAATCAATGCAGGGTTGAAGATATTCATACCTGTACCGCCGAATACTTCCTTGGCGAAGATCACAGAGAATGCAGTGGCAACAGCCAGAATCCACAACGGGCAGTCTACAGGAACGATCATCGGGATCAGCAAACCTGATACCAGGAAGCCTTCCTGAATTTCTTCGTTCTTCCACTGTGCTACTACAAATTCAATTCCCAGACCTACCACGTAAGATACGATGATCTTAGGCAGGACAGCCAGGAAACCATAAATAAACATTTCAAAGAAACCTGCCTCCTGGCCCACTGCCAGGAAATGCTGGTAACCCACGTTGTACATACCGAACAGCAATGCCGGTATCAACGCAATAACCACAATTGACATGATACGTTTGCTGTCAATCGCATCATGAATGTGAACTCCTGACTTCGAAGTGCTGTTGGGTACGAACAAGAATGTTTCGAAACCATCGAATACGGAACGAAATGCGTGGAGTTTGCCGCCCTCTTCAAAGTTTGGCTTTATCTTGTCGAGATAATTTCTTAACGCTTTCATTTATTAAATTGATAATTGAGAATTGAAAATTGAAAAATAGGCTGCGCTACATAATGCTTAGCAGTTTATATCACAACATCCAACTATCATTTTTTAATTTTTAATTCTTAATTTTTAATTACTTAGCACATTTCCTTGCGAAGCATGTCCAGACCCTGGCGCACGATGCGTTGCAATTCCAGTTTGGAAGAGTCAACAAATTCGCACACAGCGAAGTCTTCGGGAGCCACTTCGTAGATACCAAGTGCTTCCATGCGGTCAATGTCTCCGGCAATAATAGCCTTAATTAAATATTCGGGGAAAATGCTCATGGGGAATACCTTGTCATATTCGCCGGACATGATCATGTGGCGTTCACCACCCTTGATGCGGGCATCCAGTGTGTATTCCTTGTTGCCGCCCAGCCAGCTGAAGTAGCTGCGGTTGGCACTGAACTGGTCGGTACGGGGCATGATGAATCCAAGGAATTCATGCTGGTCGTTACCTTCCGGAATAACAGTGAGGCTGGTGGCGTGTGCGCCCAGGAATCCGTTGGGTTTTACCAAAGTACCGGTGAGTACGTTGCCGTTAATGTAGCGTAAGTTTTTACCTTCGTTCACGCGTCCTGCAAAAACTTCCGTCAGTAGTGCGCCTACTTTCAGTTTGCAGTAAGCCGGTTTCTTCACTTCCGAACCGGCCAGAGCGATGGTACGGGTCAGGTCTACGCGGCCTGTATTGAACAGGCGTCCGATGAAGATAACTTCTTCCGCACTCATTGTCCAAACGGTTTCGCCCTTGTTGATGGGGCTGATGTGGTTAATCTGAACGCCTACGTTTCCGGCGGGGTTAGGACCGTCGAAGGCAGTTACAGTCACATTCTTGGCGTTGGTCAGTGCAGGGTTCTTCTGGTCTACGCTGATGTTCAGATACGTTTTGGCCATTTTTGCCAGTGCGTCCAAACCTGTCTGGAAGTCTTTTTCCTGACCTTTCAGCACAAATTCAAAATCGGCAGCCAATGGGTTAGTATCGAATGCAGAAACGAAGATGCCTTTGGGGGTAGCATTCGGGTCAGCAGTCACGATGTACGGACGCTGGATGAAGAATGCAAAGAGTCCGGCTTCCAGCAGGGCAGCTTTCACTTGCTCTCCTGTCATCGTCGAAACGTCTTTTTTTCCAAACTCTTCGTAGTCCTGCTCCTTTGCTGCTGCAATGGAGATGCTGAGGACTTTACGACGTTCGCCTCTCTCTACGCTGGTCACAACGCCGCTTACCGGAGATACGAACTTCACTTCGGGGTGGTTTTTGTCAACAAACAACGTTCCCCCGGTCATCACATATTCCTGTTCTTTCACCACGACTTTCGGAGTCACGCCATGAAAATCATCGGGCACCAGTGCATAGATGTCCGGCTGTTTCACGTCGAAAATCTCCTGAGCAGGTTTCCCTTTCAGGTTGATGTTCAAGCCTTTGTGTAATTTAATCACATTTGCCATATTGGGTTATAAAAAATGGTTTTTAAATTTGAGTGCAAAAGTAGGTAAAAAAAACGTGAAAAAAGAAAGAATCTGCGGTTATTATGGAAAAAATTCTGTAATATATAAACCTAACCCGTTGGCGGAATTGATTTAGGCTGCGCAGTGACAAATTCAGGTAGGCGGTTCACAGTTTGATGGTCTTCACCTTGCCGGGAATAACAGTCAGCCGCACCGTTCCATCCCTCTCTATCTCCACCTTCTGGTATCTGGCTTCCACCACCACTTTGCCGTCCAGTGCCATCAGCCCCCATTGGCAGGCGTTCTCCTCAAAAGCACAATACCCATTCACAGGGGGGGGACAGATATTCCGATAGCAGGGAGGAACCACGACACGTTCGCCCAATCTCAGCCCCCACTTTGTACCCATCCGGAAAGGCCGGGCATCCTTTATCTCTTCCAGCCTCTTCCGCCTTTTGTCTTCCTCATCCCTCTTCTTCCGCCGGTTCGTTTCCTCCGCCCGCTGTCCGGCTTTCTCTTTCAACTTCATTACCGCCGTGTCAAAATCCTCCTCACCGGGTTCGGGAGTATTAGCGGCTATGTATTGCTCCCTCTTCCCTTTCTCCGCATGGTAGTACCTTCCGGCCCCGTCCATCACCACGATGCTCCGGTCGGCCAGATGACCGCAACACCAATAAACTTCCTCGTCATCTCCCTCCAGCAGACAGGCGAACACATCAAACACGGTAGACCATACGGAATCCACCAATTTACAGGACTTCGGGACACGATAATCCGGTATCTTCAGATAAAAACCATAGAAACAGAGACTATCCTTATGCAGTCCGCTCATGGCCGTATATGGCTTCCGGGTGCGGCTGTGAAAGGTTTCCCCCACCCTCAACAACTCCACACTGCCGTAGAAGCACACCACCGGCTTTTCCCGATAAGTGAGGCTTGTTTTCAGGTCCATATAGAAATCCGTGCCGGTATCATCCGTAACGGCTAGAAGCTCCCCTTTCAGAAACCTCATTCTCTGGCAATTCTCAAGTATCGCTTCCGGTTCCCCGGAAGCACTCACCACACCCGCTTGCCCATTTTTTAAACAGACTGCCGCACGGTCTCCCTGAATGTCAAAGACTTGCGGATAACGAGGCGTTACTATTATTTTATTTCCACGTTTCAGCCCCCACAAACCGCTCTGCCGGTCAAGGCAGGGCTTCAAGGCGGCTTGTGATTCTTTTCCGCCTTTTGCTTCCTCTCCGGACACGATCGTTTCTCGGTTCCGGATGGCTTCCAGCAACCGGTCGTGAGTCATAACCACCTCCCATACCTCCTCCCGATGTTGTCCGCTGTCCGTTAATGACAAAGCGGCGGGCAGGGACAGTCCGCCCTCCGTGCGTACCCGTGACAAGGCGTTACCAATCATCCGTCCCTCGAACATCGCTGCCCAGTCTTGATTCCGGGTGGGCAGACCGAATATCCGGTACAACCCCACATTGTCTATTAGCATACAAGACTCCTTGTTTTCCGACTTCCACAGTCCCCGTCCCACCTGTTGCAGGTATTTCGCCAATGAAAGTGTAGGACGCGCCAGTTGCACAAACTCCACATCGGGACAGTCAAAACCCTCGGAGAAGATATCCACATTGACCAGCACTTTAATCTTTCCCCGTCTGAAATCCTCCACCAGCTCCTTGCGCTCCAAAACCGGAGTCTTGCTATCGATGGCCACAGCTTCCACTCCGTGTGCGCTATAATAAGCGGCAATCTGCCGGGCATGGTCAATGCTGACGGCATACACAATTCCCTTCTTTCCGGCGGCATACCTTTCCACGCTCTCGTACAGCCGTCTGATACTCGTTTCCCGATTCAGCACCGCGTTCATCTCCTTTACCTGGTAGTCCCCGTCCGCACCGCGTTTCTTCAGCGTGTCAATCAGCCGTTGCTCCATGCTGTTCGCACGGATGGATACATAATCGAATACGGAAAGCCAGCCTTTCCCTATAAATTCTTCGACAGTCCATGAGGTTATCAAGCTATCAAACAAATCCGTGAATCCTTTGCCGTTCAATCGACAAGGGGTGGCGGTCATGCCCAGCTTCCTTGCTTCCGGATACCTTTTCCAAAGCTCCCTGTACGTTTCCGCCAATGCGTGATGCGCCTCGTCAATGACTATCAAGCCCGGTTTTACCTCCATGTCCTTACGGTTCCGTGACAACCATTGGACGGACATCACTCTCACCCTTCCGTCCTCCTTCCTCATTCCGTATCGGGCCACGGTTTCCTCTATCTGTTCCACCAGCTCCCTGCGGTGCGCCACTATCCATACCTCAGTGCCGAAACCGTGCAGGAATTCCCGTACTATAGCCGTCAGCAGATGCGTCTTTCCCGTACCGGTAGGCATCTGTACCATCACGTTCCGGTGAAGCTCTCATTCCTCAAAGAGCCGGAGCTTCATCTCTTGCTGGTAATCCCGAAGATTAGTGTTTTTACTATACATAGGTGGATGCCGGTCACCACCAGCTATTTTCTGGCTTATTCCTCCGGTGCATTTTTCTTTTTCCAGTCCATCAGTCTCTGCGCCACTTTTGCGCCCAAAAGGCAGAAATCCGCGTTGTCCATCTCACGCACCAAAAAGAGGAAGAGACGGAAATAAAGTTCTAAACGATGTGATGTTCCTTTTTAAGATGGGCATAAGTCTGCTTGTTCATCCCCATAGACAATGTCACTTGATTGATACTCAATCCACAAATAACCCGCATGTCTTCTATCAGAAGGCCTGCAAGTTGAAAAAATGATTCGTTATTCATACTATACTATTAAATTATGTTTATTTCCTGAGTTTATTTTTCAGGTGGTTCACTTTTCACATGAAAAGTGAACCACCCCCGATTTCAGAGGCCGTACCTTCGCCCCAAACAAATTAAAAAAGCATCCGATTATGGAGAGAAACAATTTTTTACAACCTATAGCGCACTTCCGCTCCCTGCGCGACACTCAACCGGTGCCTACCACATGGCAGGAGATTTTCAAGGAGATTACCGACGGCACGCATGCTGCCGCCACCGGCCATTACCGCGCCCATCTCGCCACGTTGTCCGCCATCGAGGCAACAGGCAACCCGCAACAACTGGAGCAGTGGAAGCTCAACAAGAGTAACCTGAAGGGCGCACAGCCCGCGTTTATACCCTCAGTCCTCCTGGAAGGAGGAAGAACCTGCGCACATGTCAAGGGATTCACAGGATTTATCATGGTGGATATAGATGGCGTTCCCGCAGAGCGGTTTGCCGACATACTGGCCTTGGTAAAAGCGGACCTACACTCGTTCCTGGTCCATACCACCATTTCGGGATGTGGCATCCGTGTCATCAGCAATGTGGAGGGCGAAATAACAAAGGAAAACTACCGCCTGGCATGGGAATCGGTCAACGATTACTATGCACACCTGTGCGGTGTAGAGATTGACAGCCAGTGCAAGAACGCCACGCGTATGTCAGTCATTTGCCATGACCCCGATGCCCTGTTCCGACCCGAAGCAACCCCTTTCAAAATCAACGAAATGAAGCCGCGTGAAAAGCCGAAACGCACGGTAACGGCGGAACAAGCCTACAAGATTATCCGAGTGCAACTTAATGAAGAGGGAATCACATACACTTCCGGCAGCTATAACGACTATGTCAGCCGCTGCTTCTATCATACAAACCGCTATGGAGTCTTGCAAACGGATGCCGAGGCATGGGCCATCAGAACTTTTCCCGATTATCCCCGCGAACAGTTGCTACCCATTGTAAAGAGTTGTTATGCGCTCACGAAGAAGTTCAACACTGTTCCCCTACCCCGTTCCTCCCGAAAAAAAAGAGAAGGACGATGATTCGCATCACAAGAAGGCGACCGTGGAGGAGATGGAAACATTCATCAACGGATATATGGAAATCCGAATGAATGCGCTCACCCACCAGATTGAGACTAAAGCTATCTTGGATTCCGGCACCGACTGTCCCACTGCTGCTGCCAACCGTTGGGTACGGCTCACCGACCACATCGAGAACTCCCTGTGGTGCGCCATGCAGCACAGCGGAATGGCGGTAAAACTTAACGAGCTGCACACGCTGCTCACCAGTGATTTCGTAAAGGAATATCATCCGTTGAAAAACTATTTGGACGGCTTGCCCCCATGGGATGGAAAGACCGACTATATCGATCAACTTGCCGGGATGGTGCATGTAAAGGAAGGCGCGTCCTTTGCCGACATCCTCAAACGGTGGCTGGTTTCCATGATCGCCTCCGCCCTGGACGAAACGGTGGTGAACCAAGTGATTCTGACCCTGATAGGCCGTCAGGGCAGTTACAAGACTTCGTTCATGCAGCACATCCTGCCACCCCAGCTGTCCGAATATTACACTACAAAGAGCAACTCCGGCCGCATGACCAAGGACGACCTGTTCACCATGACCGAGAACCTGGTGGTCAACCTGGAAGAAATTGACACCATGCCTCCATCGGAACTGAACCAACTGAAGGCAATGGTAACGCAACGCTACGTGGACGAGCGACCGCCATACGGACGCAACAAGGTGCATCTGCCCCATGTGGCATCGTTCGTCGCCACAGGAAACAACCTCCAGTTCCTCACCGACGACACCGGAAACCGCCGCTGGCTCCCCTTCGAGATGGAGAGCATCGACAGCCCGTGGGAAACGGACATTCCATACGAGGGAATCTACAGCCAGACGTATGCGCTTTATCAGGATGTAAACTTTCGATACTGGTTTGCCGACGAGGAAATACAGCAGTTGCGAGGACATGTGCAGCAGTTTGAAGTGCCCCGCCCCGAGTATGAGCTTATCCTGACTTACTTCCGCAAGCCCGTGGGGCTGGAACGGGGAATCTATATCACTATCAGTCAGATTATCAGCCGATTCGGCAACACCTCGCTGCGGCTCACCGCCACCAAGGCGGGACGTGCCATGCGCGAGTTGGGATTCCAACAAGTAAGAGTATCCGATGCCAACTATTGGGTGGTGGTGGAGCGTACCGCCGAAGAGGTGCAGCATCTGTTGCCCGACGAGGCGGAACGGACGGATCTCCCCTGCGGAAAGCCTTCCGCGGAGAGTTCCGGACTGCCCTTCTGGCTCCCTTAGTGGAGGGTTTGGATAGTTGTTTTGCAACTTTATATTATAGGAGAGTAAAAGGTATCTCCCTTTAAAGGAAAGAATAATCAATATATTATTTATATAAGTTATAAAAGAACCTTCCAAACCCTCCACTGCCCTTTATTATTATCCCAACCGTTATCGGGCGGACACACGGGTCCGCCCCTACAACAAAAAATATTAAAGAACCATGACCAAACAAGAACTTGCCCTGCAATACTTTCCCGATTCCATCTCCGAAACCGCCGTGCGCCACCTGATGCGCTGGATAACCGGTTGCCATCCCCTTGTCGAAGCCCTCGGCAAGACCGGCTACCAAAGCCGGAACCGTTCCCTCACCTGGCGGCAGGTACTGCTCATCCAAGAATTTCTGGGCAAACCCGCAGAGCCGGAGGACCGTCTTCTCCCGTCCTTGCCGCCAGACGGACATAAACGGACATAAACAGACAGGCCGGATTTGCCGGGTGGTATCTTTGTACACGTCAAGGAGATGCAGCGAACCAGCCAAGCATGTTCAGCAAACCAGCCAAGCATATTCAGCGAACAAGCCCAGTCTGTTCAACGAACCGGTCCGGTACATACCGGGAGCCTGTTCAAGCTGTTCAACGCATCCGCCAAGGCTTGCCGGTCCGGTGGATATTCCGGATAATCCGCCACAACCGGTAGTGATGTATAACCATTAAAAAACAAAACAATTATGCCAATCAATTACAGTATCGCCATGTATTCCAACCCCATCATCGCGGATGCGCCCAGAAAGGCCTACGCCAAGTCCCAGTACACCAACATCCTGACACTGGACAAGTTTGCCGAGCACATCGCCAGCCACGGCTCCAAGTACAATCGTGCCGACATCTACGCCGTGCTGATGCAGACCGTGGACTGCATGCGTGAAATGCTGCTGGAGGGAAAGCGCATCGAAATGGGCGACCTGGGCGTATTCAGCATCAGCATCCAAGGCCAGGGGGCCGAAAGCCTGGAGGCCTTCAACCCCGCCATCCACATTGAGCAACTCAACGTGAACTGGACACCCGGCGACCGCTTCCGAAACCTCATAGACAGTGCCGTGTTCAACCTAGTGCCCTCACGCCGTTCAGCCAAGATACTGCTGAAGAGTATCAAGGCAGGAGAAACCACCGTAGACCTGACGGGAAGCGGAGCCGACAACTCTGAGGCAGTACAAAACGAGAACTTATAACCGTAGGGGCGGACCCATGTGTCCGCCCTCTCCCCATTCTTATTTTCTAAAATCCAAACATATAAAATTATGAGTGAAACAAAGAATAAAATCACATGGCAAAAGGTATTCCAAGCCATCATTCAGGCGGCAATTGCTGCACTCACCGCCTTAGGTATCACCAGTTGCACAACCTTTTCCGGCCCATGGTAGAAGAATCATTTCCACTGCTCACCGCCGATGAAGAAGTGGCGAGCGAACGAGAGCTTCTGAACGACATCGAAGACGGACCGTATATGCAGGAGGTGAAGTATATCATCATCCACTGCTCCGCCACCCGCGAGACTCGGGATTTCACGGTAGAAGACCTGCTGCGTTGTCACAGACAGCGCAAGTTCCGCACTATCGGTTATCATTTCTATATCCGTCGCTCGGGCATCGTGACCCAACACCGGAAGCTGAAGGAAGTAGGTGCGCACTGCCGTCCGTGGAACCGCTGCAGCATCGGCATCTGTTACGAGGGTGGACTGGACGCGGAAGGGCATCCGGCTGATACCCGGACACCGGAACAGACTGAACAACTCATTTTGTTGCTGATGCGGCTGGTGAAACTCTTTCCCGGTATCCGGATCAGAGGACACCGGGATATGCCGGGAGGTATTCCGAAAGCTTGTCCGTGTTTTGATGCGGAAGGGGTGTTCGGGTATTTGGAGAGATGATTCCTATTCTAAAATTTCCCCTTATCAAGGTTCATGCTTTGCTTTTTTCGAGTAGGGAGTGGGGCTGATGAGGGGAAGCTTTTTTTCAGACACCTTTTTGAGGTTCATTTGACAATGAGGAATACACATTATAATCTTAAAATATGAAGTTGATAATCTTTAAAAGAAGCCCGATTAATACCCTGCCAGTTCTATCAAGTCAAAAAACATAAGTCTTGTTTTCAGGTCACCTGTTTCAGGCAATCCACGAAACTCCTTTTCCTGTACTTCCGAACCGAATAAGAAGGAGAATCCATTATTTTGATAGAATTTTATATTTTCAGCCCTGTTATAAGAATCGACCAAAACAAACCGGCACCCGGTTTTATTCAAAGGATCCAAAAACCAAGCCTTGATGAAATTCAGCACTTCTGTTCCAATATGCAAATTCTGAAAATGCCTGTCTACCCCAAACGTCCAATCATCACAGCAGGATAGGAACTATAATGTTTTTCATGCGGTATATTTTTTTCTACCTTCTTTTTACGGGCATTCGGAACTTTCTTTGTACTGTCATTGGATAATGTAAATGAGACAACTATCTGTTGGGGATTATCAGCCAACACAAAACAATAGTTCTTGCACAACAATGCTTTCTGATGAAGAAAAGCATCTTTCAGAAAGAAACTGTCCAAATCTTCAACACCGCATTGAAAAGGATGGGATTCATTCAGATTATTTATTGAGTAAGTAGAGAAAACACATTTATCGGCCAAGAATCCCATTTGATATATTTTTTAAATCTAAATCTTTGCTTTAGACAAAATTTTTCTCGCTTCAGCAATCTGCTTGCTGAAGTCCACAGAGACACGTTTTTGTTCGCTGGCTTTCATTTTCTTTTCAAATCGTTCTGCTGCTTCTCCATGCAGAACGGGAACACTACTGATAGCTAATGCCATAATATCTTCATTTTGAGTACAAAAGTACCACTTGCCAACTAGATATGCAAATTTATATCTGACTATTTCTTGCCTATTTCCACATATTCATAAAAGCCATCAAATAATGTATCCACAAAACAGCTAAAGAAAGAAGAAAAAAATCTCTTTTATAGAACTTATAAAGCCATATCTTTTTATTGTTCGACACGGCAATGGTAACCAAAGTAAGCACAATAGTTATCATTACAAGAAAATCACTTATAGTCATGAATAGAAATGTTAGTGTCCAATTTTGACATCCCCCCCCCCTAAGCCCTGCCTGACAGTGAGTTTTCTATGAAGATTATCAAAATAGACTTGTTTTTTAGTGTTTGTTGATTATTTATTTCGAACATCATCAACAGTAGATTATCATAATCCCATCGACCTGATGCGATTTTTATAAAGAGGTTTTTGAAATAGGTTATAAGGCATTCGGTTGCACCAGCAGAAAAAATCTACAAATTCTCCTGCTGGTACCACTTCTGATTTATAACGAATAAAGAAGTATTCAAAGTCATTGCTACTATAGATGAATTCTTGAGTTCGTTAGCAACAAGGGTCGGTATTTTTTTCGTTAGATTGATAGACGACATAATTAGACGCTAACTTTTCTTTCAAAAAAGAACAAATAGATTGCATTCTTTTCTATATGCTTCCTTTTTACTACAAGCCTTCAACCTCTTCAGCTGAAAGCTGGGTAGTCTGAACGATAAATTCCACAGAAAAACCGTTGTCTTTCAATTTACGGGCTATCTGACGAACTTTCGCTTCTCCTTCCGCGCGTCCTTTTGCCTTTCCTTTCGCAATACCCTGTTCACGGATATCATTCTCCATAATACGGCTCACGTTATAACGGTCCACTGCCTTGTCATAAGCCAAACGGTCTCCCTCAGACAAGTTCGCCTTGGCTGCCAGGCGGTCAAGATGGCTGAATACCTGTTCCTTCAGCGCATCGGGCATTCTGTTCCAATTGTTCATATTCTTCGGCGTTCATCACACGACCGCTATCCCGGTCGGAAAGCGCCGTGTCAGTACGAAACGTCCTTTCCAGACCATTCTCCTTGAAATTCATAAGAAAAAAGGATTTACAAAGTGGAATAGCATATAAAAGATGATTTCGATAAGATAATTTATTTGCCAATGCATAAATAATCAAATCCCCAACCTGCCAGCTCCTGTGCATCATAAATATTACGCCCGTCAATTACTACCGCATGATTCATTGTTTTCTTTATCACACCCCAACTGGGCAAGCGAAATTGTTTCCATTCCGTCAATAACAACAATGCATCCGAATCCAACACCGCACCATACATGTCGGCAGCATATTCCACCGCATCCCCTACCCTGCGACGACATTCATCCATCGCCACAGGATCATAAACGCGAATCTTACAACCTGCTTCCAATAATTTCTGAATCATCACTAGTGAAGTGGCTTCACGCATATCATCCGTCTCAGGCTTGAAAGCAAGTCCCCAAAGAGTTATAGTCCTGCCTTTCAAATCACCTCCATAATAACCGGACAATTTCCTGAGCAACAAGTCTTTCTGTTTTTGATTTACCTCCTCCACGGCTTTCAATACACGCATCTCGTAGCCATTCTTTTCGGCTGTTTTTATCAAAGCCTTCACATCCTTCGGAAAACAGGAACCTCCATAACCGCATCCCGGATACAGGAACTTGTTTCCAATACGGCTGTCAGCACCTATGCCTTTGCGCACCATATTCACATCAGCCCCCACCAGTTCGCACAGATTGGCGATGTCATTCATGAAACTGATACGGGTGGCAAGCATGGAATTAGCCGCATACTTTATCATCTCCGCACTGGGAATATCCGTGAAAATAACACGGAAATTATTCAGCATCAAAGGACGATACAACTGGCTCATCAGATCTTTCGCCCTTTCTGAATCGACTCCTATCACCACACGGTCAGGACTCATGAAATCCTTTATGGCAGCGCCTTCCTTCAGAAATTCCGGATTACTTGCCACATCAAAAGGAATATCCACTCCTCGTTTGTCCAGTTCCTCACGAATGGCAGCCTTTACTTTTTGGGCTGTACCTACGGGAACGGTGGACTTGGTAACCAGAACCAGATATTTGTTCATATTCCGGCCTACAGTACGCGCCACCTCCAACACATATTTCAAATCGGCACTGCCATCTTCATCAGGAGGAGTTCCAACAGCACTGAACACAATATCCACCTTGTCAAGACAAGTCGTTATGTCTGTAGTGAAACGCAACCGTCCCTCCTTGTTATTACGAAATACCATTTCATCCAGCCCGGGTTCATAAATAGGAATGTTCCCTTGTAATAAGGAATTTATTTTTTCCTCATTCGCATCCACACAAGTTACGTTCACCCCCATTTCGGCAAAACAAGTGCCGGAAACCAGACCGACATATCCTGTGCCCACAACTGCTATATCCATATTGTTTGCTTTATTTCAAAGGATTTTTCTCTGATTTGTACCACTCTATAAACCGACCTATCCCCTCATGCAACGAAACTTTTGGTTTATATCCCACTTCCTGTTCTAGACGGGACGTATCCGCATAGGTCTGATATACATCTCCCTGCTGCATAGGAAGATACACTTTCTGGGCTTCCCTGCCTAATGCCTGTTCCAGCTCATGGATGAAATCCATCAACTGCATGGGATGCCCACAACCTATATTGTATATTTTATAAGCCACCCCATCAGGCACATCAGTCGATACCGGAAGATGATCTATCACACGCACCGTCCCCTCCACGATGTCATCAATATAAGTAAAGTCACGGCTCAACTGTCCGTTATTGAATACTTTTATAGACTCACCTGCGGATATGGTCTTTGCAAAAAGCATCGGCGCCATGTCCGGACGTCCCCAGGGACCATATACCGTAAAATAGCGGAGGCCAGAAACGGCAAAGCCGTACAACTTGCTGTAAGCATGCGCCATCAGTTCATTTGACTTCTTACTGGCCGCATAAAGGCTGACAGGAGTATCCACCTTATCATCCTCACTAAACGGAACCTTTGTGTTCATGCCATAGACTGAACTGGACGAGGCAAAAATCAAATGTTTTACCCCGTAATACCGGCAAGCCTCCAAAATATTCAAGAAGCCATGCAGATTACTTTCCATATAGGCATAAGGATTGCTGATGGAATATCGAACTCCTGCCTGTGCCGCCAGATTCATAACCTTGTCAAACTTTTCCTGTTCAAACAGCTTGAACAATTCCTGTTTGTCCTCTATACCCAAACGGATAAACCTATAATTCGGGAACAGGGTACTTTGAAAGGTTGCACCATAGTTACAATTTCCTTCATTGACAGACAATCCACATTCCTGAAGACGGCCATATTTCAGACGGATATCATAATAATCATTGACGCAATCCAAACCTACCACCTCATCTCCCCGGCAGGCAAGGACATAAGAAAGTTTGGAGCCGATAAAACCTGCGGCTCCTGTCACCAATATTTTCATAAGATAATTGATTTTTTTATTTAAGATGGACTTTGAAGATTAAGCCGCCCGAAAAGTATCTGCATTGGTTGAGTTCCACAACAGCGTTGATGTAATCCTTCCAGAAAGAGTATTCAAAACCATAGTTTATGGTACGGGAATCATATTCTGCCATCAGATTTAAACCATTCACAGTTTTGTTGATAAAAGAGGTTTCAGAAAGTTGAAAACGAAAGTTAACCCCAAAAGCAGGACCATTAAGATGATAATCTAAACGTTTATTATAAACATAGGCCAAATGAGCTCCTAACTTACCAATATCTTTCAATACAAAATGTTTAGTGAAAGCACAATAATAACGATTCCAATGCCCATTCCCTATTGCACTTACCCCAGTTATTCCATAATCATCCTTTTCAGGATTCCCCATCGCATCATTGGTGCTTGGATCATTGGCTCCTAAAACAATAGAAGGCATATATTTCCATAGTTGTCCCTCTTTTAAAATACGTAACCTACCAGAGAATTGTCTATCTTGATTTACGAACTTGCCCCATGTCTGCTCCGGCCATCCTTTTTCTCCTTTATGCAAAGTACACGTATATCCTACTTCCAGCCATGGAAAAATTGTAATATTTATGTAATAGTTAAATGTTCCATATCCCCAATGACCAGGAGTTGAAGAAATATTCAAAAAGGAACCACCAAACATAAATGTTTTATCCTGTTGCATCTCCGCTGTAGGCATATGTAATAGCCCTGTTGTCCCAAATACATACTGGGCTTTTCCATCCAAACATGAATATAAAGTTATTAGTAAATACAAAACTAGATATCTTTTCATCCATTCCATTTATTGCAATTTATCTCTTTAAAATCCATTGTAATCACAATATCAGTTCATTACACTATTATAGACAGAAGTAACTTCCTTTGAAATTTTTTCCCAGTCAAATTCAGATAAATCATAATCCACCTTCCTGATTTTAACAAGCTTTCTAGATAATATGCTCGTTAACTCATCAATATTTTTTTCCTAAAATAATTATCATCATCAATTTCTACCAAATGGGTAGCAGGAATATCCGTTACAATGACGTCAAGCCTATATTTCATTGCCTCCAACAAAGTTAAAGGAAATCCTTCATTAACAGAAGAAAGGACATAAACAGCCGCATTGCTATATATTTCATTCAGCTTTTCCCCAAAAATATAACCGGTAAAAACCACCTTATTTGAATGAATATAATCTTTCAACTTACAAAAATATTCCGATTCGGTTTCTACTCCACCAACAATAACAAGTTTAAAGTCTGTCTCCAACCTTTCAAAGGCTTGAATCAAAACGTCAAAGCCTTTTTCAGGAGTAATTCGGCCCACACTTATTACATATTTCTGAGGTACAAGTCCTAAAGACTTAATGTAACAAGAAGATTTTGTCGGAATTATATTAGGAATTCCATTAGGTATATAAAATGATTTCTTTTTTATATTATCAGCAAACTTTTTCATTTGATACTTATTTACAAAAATAATAGCATTTGAAAAATATAAAGCTACCATTTCGCTAAATTTCAATAACAGTTTTGCCATACATCCCCATTTATCATGTTCATAGTTAGGACTGTGATAGGTTAGAACAACTTTTTTACCAAATAATCTAATAATAGGCGCAAACAAAGCAGGACCTATATTATGAATATGTACAATTTGTGCCTTAATAAAACAGGAATAAACAGATGCTAAAAAAGAATGAAATAACGTTTCAAATCCCTTGATTCTCGTAGATGGCAAATCAATAAATTTAATATTAGAATAAGTATTCAATGAGGTAATGTAAGGTTTTCTACGAAAAATAATAAACTTATATTTTTTATTAAATAATGGGTACAAAGATTCACAATGCTTCTCTACCCCTCCTTGTACCAATGGGAATCCTCTTGTTCCCATAACACAGATTTTCATATATAAAATATTAAAAAAATAATTCTTGATAGAATTTTTAGAATATATACAATATTGTCTAATCTCAACCTTATATATTATTCAATAAATCTAAATACGAATCACGAAATTGGTTTATAGTAAATTTTTCTATTAATATCGTTTTACTATTTTCCCCCATTTTTATACGTAATTCCGTATTATTAATAAGAGAAAATAAAGATTCCGTTAAAGCGATATGATCTTTAACCTCAGACAAGAAACCATTTACACCGTTTTTTATTAAATAATTGTTATCCCCCACATTCGTAGCAACAATCGGCAAATTTGCATTCATACCTTCCATTATTGAATTACTTGTACCTTCAAACAATGAGGTAGATAAATAGATATCAGCTTTCTTCAATAACTCAGGGATATTATCTGGATTAATATAAATATTTGTAACATCATCTATCGCATAGTACTTTATCCAATTTCTAATTTGCTGTTCCAATGGTCCGTAACCTACTATATCAAAAATAAAATATTTACATTTCGTTTTTATGTTTGCAATTGTTCTAATCGCTGTTTCATAATCTTTTTGCGGTACGAAACGTCCTACAGTAATAATATGAATTTTTTCACTATATTTTTTGGGGTAATAATTTTCAATATTATCAAAACAATTAGGAATAACAACCATCCGATTTTCCTTAAAATCTTGTAAAATAAATTTTCTTCTACCACTATAACAGTTAACTATCGCTTTTTCACAAAAATAATTAGTAAGAAGTCTCTCAACTATACATTTTAATTGAGGTAATTCAGCATTTCTCAGTCCCGTAAAAACTTTTGTACCACTAATTTTCCCTGCTATACAGGCATAAGTATTTGCAGCTGTAAGATAAGAAAACATTGACTTTATATTATTATTTTTCAGATAATATACAAGTTGTTTAAAACGTGCACAATATCCTCCATTAAAAGTAATAATATTTA